>Ga0157372_10000068_pt1 | contig 111270 bp, 104 predicted proteins | sample C55metaG_FD_115307 | JGI IMG/M metagenome (GOLD analysis project Ga0157372, IMG submission 115307) | Corn rhizosphere microbial communities from Kellogg Biological Station, Michigan, USA - C5-5 metaG | ecosystem: Host-associated > Plants > Roots > Rhizosphere > Soil | place: USA: Michigan... | reverse complement strand
GCGGTTCGCGATTTTGCTACCCAGGCCTATGACGAATATGTGCAGGACACATGGAAATTGCGTCCAAACTTTACGCTCACTATGGGGCTGCGGTACAGCCTAGAGCGTCCAGTGTATGAAACCCACGGGTTTGAAACTCAGCCGACAGTGCCGCTCGGACAGTACTTGGCCAATCGTATTGCCGCCGGCAACCAAGGGCAAAATTATTTTGTACCCATAACAATTGCTAGATCTGGACCAGCCAACGGCGGCAAGCCGCTCTACAGCTGGGATAAGAACAATTTTCAGCCTCGACTTGCAGTAGCTTGGTCGCCTGATAATGGCACAACGTCTCTTCGTGGCGGCTTTGGAATCACGAATGACTACTTTGGTCAGGCCCTCGCGGTAGATTTCGACGTAAACAACGCATTGGGCTTCACCCAAGTGTTCAATGTGCATGCCAACACGTTCGATATTTCCAGCAGTCCTGGCCCTCTATTTACTGGCTTCGGACAGGATGTTCGTGCGCTGGTTCCAGTTGCCGGGGGAACTATACCCACGAAGTTGCAACTTCCCGCAACTGCCCCCGTGTTCGACGGTGTTAATAATTTTGGCGAGCAGATTCAGCAATCTCTCGATTCTGCTCTCCACTCTCCCACCCAATATGTTTGGAACTTCACCCTTGAACGCCAGCTACCCAAGGGCGCTTTAATCTCAGCCTCCTATATCGGCCGAATGGGACGTAGTCTGCTTCTGCATCGCGATTCGGCTCAATTTACTAATTTACGTGATCCAAAGACTGGAGTTGATTGGTACACCGCAGGAACCGCGCTCGAGAAGCTGCGCCAAAAATTTGGTTCAGACGCTGCAGTCGCTCAAGTTCCAACTCTGCCAGGGAAAATACAGCAGTACTTCGATGATATGTTCCCGGCAGGGTTGGCGCAGCTGTTGAACAACTATGAAGGTTTCTCTGGCTGCAATCCGACACATGTTACGGACGGGGGATTTGACTGCACCTGGTCGAATGCGCAAGCGTTTTTGGGATACCAGACGTCGGCCGTCGATTTCTTTTCCAGTAATGACTGGACAGATGTACAAGCTGAAATCGACAATGCTTTGGCTGCCAATGGCTCTCCTACCAGATTCATGCAACCTCAGTACGGGGCACTATCGACTTGGGCCACCGTCGGAAATGCAAACTATAACGCTCTGACATTCTCTTACCGTCAGCGTCTGAGCAGCCTGACTATGGACTTCAATTACACTTGGTCCCATTCCCTGGATGATGCATCGGGTCTGCAAACGGAAACCGGCTTCGGAAATTTCCAGACAAATGGATCATTTGTTCCAAATGCGTTCCGCCAGCGTGAGAACTACGCAAGCTCTGATTTTGATATCCGTCACAATATCAACGCCGACTTCGTGTGGCAGTTGCCATTCGGTAAGGGCCGGGCTTTCATGGGAACCGCTGGAGGGGTGGCGGATGCGATAGTAGGGGGATGGCAGCTATCCAGCATTTTCCGCTGGAACACGGGATTGCCGACGGGGATTTCGCCCTTTGACGAAGCTCAGTGGGCCACAAACTGGAACGTCCAGTCTGATTCAACCCCCGCTAGAGCTATAAGCACCTGTCCTAACAAGCCTAAAAATGACTCGCCCAAACTTTTCGGTAGCTGTGGCGTGGACAAGGTTTATCAAAGCTTCCGAAACGCGTACCCGGGCGAGAGTGGTCCGCGGAATATTTTCCGCTTCCCAGGTTATGTCGCCCTAGATCTCGGCCTCTCGAAAGCATGGAAGATGCCATGGAATGAAGGTCATCAGTTGCAGGTCCGTTGGGACGTATTCAATGTGACCAACACCCAGAGACTGACCGGTATCGCCGACTTTGCGGTCGAACCAGATCCAGGACTCAGTCAGGCAACCGCACCACCGGATTGGTCGAATTTCACGGAAATTCAAGGGCAGCCCCGGGTAATGCAGATCGGCGCGCGCTACTCGTTCTAACTTGAGTTGCAATATATCAAAGGCTGGGCTTTTGCCCAGCCTTTTTCTTAAAACCCCCGAGGCTATCGTTAGTCCCCAGCCCCTACGCCCCCATACTTCTTCAGCCACTTCAATTCCTCGCGCACTTTGATCTTTCCGTGCCATGGGTTCTTGCTGAGAGAGTGGCCTTCCCCGGGAAAGATCAGTAGCGCATTGGGAATGCCGAGGGAGTAGAGCGCGTGTTCCAGGAGATATTCCTCTAGCACAGCCACCCGGATATCGTCAGCACCGCCAACCATGTGCGTCGGGGTGCGGACTTTGTTTATTTGGAAGATGGCAGCTTCGTCATGGTAGCGCTGGGGGGCTTCCCAGGGGCGTCCTCCGAGGAAGTAGGCGTCGTCGAAGGTGGTATCGTCGTTGCCCCAGTTGCCGACGTGCTCAACCGCGCCTGCGCCGGTTACAGCTGCCTTCCAGCGCGTGCTCTGTGTAATCAGCCAGTTGGTCATGTATCCGCCATAGCTGTAGCCGCCAATGCTCAGTTGGTTGGGATCGGCGGTGCCATCCTTTACCAGCGCATCCACGCCTTCCAGAATGTCTTTGCCCGGACGCGAGACGATGACGGGCACGATCTGCATGAGAAATTTGTCGCCGTATCCGGATGAGCCCCGATAGTTCGGTTCAAACACCAGCCAGCCGTTGGTTGCAGCAAGAATTCCCCACTGATACCAGTCCGCCCTGAATTCATTGCCCCATGCGTCGGCGGGACCGCCGTGAATGAAGGTGAACATAGGCAAATTCTTTGCTTCGAATTTTCCCGGCGGATAGATAAGCATTCCTTCAACCGTCGTGCCGTCGTCTGCCTTCCAGCGGTAAGGCTTGCTCTGTGGCAGCTCGCGCTCGGTGAACAGCTTATTGAAAAATGTAATTGGCCGGGCATGACTTATGTCGGCAGCGCTGTCGGCGAAATAAACTTCCTCCGGCTTGTCCTGTGACGAATATAAAAATGCGACGTGCGGCGAATGCGGGCTGGTCGAGATCGACGCGTAGGTACCCTTCCAGTCGCTGATCTGATGAAGCGCTTGGTCTGGCCTGGAGGCCGAATATATTTGCACTTCAGTCCCCAAGCGTGCTGATTCGAGGAGATTGTCAGCCGTGACGGCATAGTGATCCACCGGGCCGGCAAAATCTTTTCCCCATTGCTCGATCTTTCCATCGGCGCTATCGACCCAATAAAGGTGAGGTTGCAGATCGCGATAGGGACCGGTTACGTCGCCGACATCGATGGTAAAGAAGATATGCTGGCTGTCGTTGGCCCAATGGAGATCGTGTTCGACGGCCTGGTTATTGGTCAGGCGATGGACCCTCGCATTTTGGTCCGAGCTCGCGGGCGAGGGCGCCCGCGCCACATCTGACACTACATAGATTTCGTAGTCGTCGAATTTTTCCTCACGCTGGTTGATGGGATTGGCCATGAACGCTAGCTTGCTGCCATCCGGTGAGATCAAAAGTTCGTCAACGCGAAATGGCGAAGTTGCGATGGCATGAGTTCCGGTGGTTACGTCGGATTGCTTCTCAGCTTTTGTTTTCTTCTTCGCCGGTGCGGCCTCGTGGGTAGCAAGAGCGTCCGAAAGATCCAGTGCGAATATAGTGTCGCCACGTTCCGCGGTGCGATACTGCACAACATCTTTCCATTGCTTGCGGTATTCGTCTTTTTGCTCTTTGCTCCAGGGATCACGAGTCGAAAAATAAATCGTCTTCGAATCGGGCGACCAGGAAAATGCGTGTACCTCCTCGGCTCCACTGGTGACGGCAAAAGCTTCACCACCACGTGGATCGATCAAATAAATCTGGTCAACGCCTTCGTCTTTTTTGCTGGAATCATCGTCGTCTGCATCTTCAGCGTCGGATTTTCGGTCTGACAAAAAGGCGATCCAGCGGCCATCGGGCGACCACTTTGGATCGGTGTCATGGCCCGATTGCGTCAACTGGATCAGCGAGCCGCTCGCACCGTCGTTTCGATAGAGCCATAAGTTTTTGCTGAAAATCTTCTGGTCCCAATCGGCGCGTTCGGTGCCGATGACGACCGAATTTCCATCCGGAGATAACTTCACCGAAGAAAAACTGACGGCGTTAAAGAACTCGTCGAGACTTATTTTCGGTTTGTTTTGAGCGAAGGTGAATGTGGCGACTGAAAGTGAAAGCACCAGCAAAACAACTTTAAGTGATCTCATAATTGGGGACGAACACAGGTTTATACATCAGCAGGAGAGTGGAGGCAAACCCTGTTGACCCGCTTTGCGGATCATTCATGGCCGTTTGTAAACGGTTCCGCCCTTCATCACGAACTCGACATGCTGCAAAGCAGTAATGTCGTTCAGCGGATTTCCGGGAACAGCAACGACGTCGGCAAAATATCCCGGCTTGAGTGCGCCGATCTGGCCTTCCCAATCCAGCAGCTTCGCGCCGTTGGTGAGGTCGGCTTGCAGTGCGCCGAGTGGCGTCATGCCGAATTTCACCATTAGTTCCAACTCGCGCGCCTGGGTTCCGTGAGGGAAGGGACCTACATCGGATCCCATGGCGATCGGTACTCCGGCAGCAAGCTGTTTGCGGAAATTTTGCTCGTGCAGATCAAGAATGGCCTGCTCCTTCGGCCCGCCTCCAGGCGTCAGCGGGTGCGCCGCAAAGTACTCCTGAATCGTGAATGTCGGTACCGCGAATATATGTTTTTCGTGCATGATTCGCATGGTCTCGTCCCCGATCTGGAACGAGTGGTCCACCGACGCAACTCCTGCCTGCGCTGCATATAAAGCTCCGGGATCGTCGGTCGCGTGCACCGCAACACGTTTGCCGACGCGAGCAGCCTCATGCACTGCGGCGCTCAGTTCGGATTCGCTGTATTGATAGGGACTCGACAGAATGCCATTGTGGAGGGTATCGGCGCCAGTTTCATAAATCTTCGAGAAGTCGGCACCTTCTTTGTATTGCTCGCGCATTACTTCGATCAGCTGCTCGGCATTATTCGCAAAATCCGCATTCGGCAAGACATGCTGTGCCGGGTTGTAGCCGGTTGCGTCTTCGTGTCCGCCGAGGATGTTGATCGCGTTACCGCTAATTCTGAGTCGCGGGCCGGGAATCGCACCTTGGTCGATAGCATCGCGCACGGCGGTGTCGGCTGAGCCTGCGCCTTCGGTCCCCATGTCGCGTTCAGCGGTAAACCCCGCCATAAGGTCGTCCCGCGCGGCCAGCGTTGCCACAATGGTTCGCTGCGGCACCGATTCCTGAACTGTCTGCAGGTCTTCAGCTCCGGGATGCAGAAAGAGATGCACGTGCGCGTCAATCAAACCAGGCAGCAGAGTGCGGTCGCCAAGATCGATCACAGCCGCGCCAGCGGGGTGTTTCACATTCGTGCCCGCTTCGACGATGCGGTCGCCCTTTACCAGTACTTCGCCCGGAGACAGGATGCGTCCGCTCTCGATATCAAGCAGGCGTGCGGCGTGTAACACGATTACGTCAGCAGGCGGAGTTTGACCCCAACCTCCGGAGGCTGCGGCGAGCGCAAAAAGAATGAGTGAAAGAATTCGAAATGTGCAGTTCATATTCAGCGGCATGGTATCACTAAGAGAATCACCGTGGAGCGTAATTCTCTCTGGCGTTTAGGCGGAATGGAATGAAACGCAGGGCCTGCGTAATCGGCGCCGGACGCAACGGACTTGCGGCGGCAATCGTACTCGCGTAAGAGATTCTGTGCTGGATTGCAGAGTCTTTACCCCAGGCGCTCTGGAAGCAAAAGACGCCAATCTAGTGGGAGGCGACGTTGGCGGCGGCGCTTTGGACGCTCGCCAGTTCCTGTTCAGGCCCACCCGGAGTCACTACGGCACCTCAGACCCCGGTATATACCTCTGTTCCGCCTCGACTCCACCCGGCGGCGGAGTACATGGCATGTGTGGTTATCACGCGGCCCGGGCGGCGCTTGCCAGTTTTTCTTAAAGTGCAAGCCCAACTGGTAACCGGGGTAACGCTGCTGGTAATGCCGCGCATATGGTATAAAACCAAAGAACAAGCCAAAAATCCTGCGGATTGCCAAACCTTTGCCTGCGCATTGTTTGCGCATGGAAATCGGGTATAAATGTCCGCTATTTGGGGAGAGTCTTGAGTTTCATCAACTTCGCAGCCCGCGAGATTAATTGCAAGATCGTCTATTACGGCGCGGGCCTTGGCGGCAAGACCACCAACCTGCAATATATCTATCAGAAGACCGCCGAACAGCAGAAGGGCAAGATGATCTCGCTGGCCACCGAGACCGAACGTACTCTCTTTTTCGATTTTCTTCCCCTTGATCTTGGCTCAGTGCGTGGTTTCAAAACTCGTATTCACCTCTACACAGTTCCCGGCCAGGTCTTTTACGATGCCAGCCGCAAGCTGATTCTGCGTGGCGTGGACGGCATAGTGTTCGTGGCCGATTCGCAACAGGAACGTATGGACGCCAATGCAGAGGCGCTCGATAATCTGATGTCGAATTTAAAAGAGCACGGCTACGACTTCAACAAGATTCCGTATGTCCTGCAGTTGAATAAGCGCGATCTGCCCAACGTTCTGCCCGTCGATACTCTCACCAAAGAACTTCGTCGCAAAGACGAACCGGTGCTCGAAGCCGTGGCTTTTCAGGGCCAGGGCGTGTTCGAGACGCTGAAGGAAATTGCACGCCAGGTGCTGGTGGAATTAAAAAAGGGCAGCTAGGTCACACCACTGTCGCTACACCGGATCACTTGCCCTTTTGTTCCGCAATCCATTTATCTGTTCGCTCTTCCAGAAGATCCAGCGGCAGCGTTCCGCCATCGAGCATCTCGTCATGGAAGGCACGAATGTCGAATTTCGGACCCAATTCTTTTTCTGCTCGATCGCGCAGCTCTCGGAATTTAAGTTGTCCTAGTTTGTAGCTGAGAGCCTGTGCGGGCCATGCAATATAGCGATCCGTTTCAGACTGAATGGTGGGTTCATCGACGGCCCCGGATTTTCGGAAAAACTCTACCACTTGATCTCGCGACCATCCTTTGGCATGAATTCCCGTATCCACAACCAGACGCACCGCGCGAAATAGCTCGGACGAAAGCCGCCCGTAGTCGGACACGGGGTCCTGATAAAAGCCAACTTCTTTGCCAAGTTGCTCGGCGTACAACGCCCAGCCCTCGACGTACGCGTTGAAGCCAAGGCTGTGAAGTCGAAATTTAGGCAGACCAGTGAGCTGCTGTTGCACCGACAGCTGCATGTGATGTCCTGGGATGCCTTCGTGATACGCAGTTGCCTCGTCGTCAATTAACGTGCGGTCGGCGAAATTAGAAGTGGCAACGACCACGCGGCCCGGCCGCTTGCCATCGGGTGTGCCGGTTACATAATGCGTGGCGGCCGCAGCCTGGAAGGGCGGAATCGCTTCCACCGTGACGGGCGACTTGGGAAGCAGGGTGAAAAGCTCGGGAAGTTTCGGCTCCATCTGGGCGATATACCGGCGAAAGTCGTCCAGAATCTGGTCTGCGGACTTGGGGATATATTTTTGGTTAGTCTTAAGCGAAGCGCGAAATGAGGCGAGATCAGAGAAGCCCTCTTTTTTCGCGATCTCGGTCATCTCGCCCTCGATGCGATCGATCTCTTTTAGTCCCAATTCATGGATTTCGTCTGGCGTCATGTGCGTAGTAGTGCGAGCGTAGATATCGTTTTCGTACCGCTTCTCGCCATCCGGCAATGAGATGATGGAGAGCGCGGTTCGGCCTTTAGGCGCATATTCGGTGCGCAAAAATAGAGAAAACTTCTTGTAAGCAGGCAGCACATCGCGATTTACCGCCGCGTCAATTTCATTTGTCAGTCGTTTCTGGTCCGCGGGGGAAATGCTCTGAGGATATTTTTTGGTTGGCAGCAGAAACGGGTCTGCAGTCACAATCCCGTCACATTGCCCGGAAAGTTTCTCGGCAATGAATCGAACCGGCATGAGTTGATCACGCATTCCCGCGCGCAGCACCTCGGTGGTTTGATTCAAGACCATCGGAATCTGGTGAAGGCGGGCAATGTAATCCTCGTAATGTTTGATTGAATCGAATGGAACCGAAAGCGGCAGATCGGCGAGGCTGGTATGGACGCCATTCTGCTGGTTGATCGGCATCTCGTACTCTTTGAGATCGAAGTCGGCGATGCGTTGTTCGAGAACGCGGATCAGCAGGTCGTGCGAGAGTTGGTCCTGGTCCGAAAAGCCCGTGGTAGGAATTGCTTTGAGCTGCGCCAGAAACCGTTCGTCGGTCTGGTTTCGTCCGACGATGGCCGCCAGGGAGCGGTCCGCCAGCTTGTCGTTGTAGCGGTAATCGCCGAATGCGGTTGCCCGTTCGGGAAAGGCGCGCAGGTCAGATTCGTACTGCGCATCAAAAATTGCATTCTGCGCCGTAAGGCGCTCGGCAACAGGCTTGACGTCTTGTGCGAAGATGGCAGCCGGAACTGTAATCAGGAAGAAGAAAACCAGGTGTAAACGCATAGGTCGGTAGCGTATCAAAAAACGCAGCGCTCGCGTTTGCACTGGAGTCCATTGGCAGCGGCGGGATTCGCTGCTTTTTCCCATATAATCAAGAGATTCAACATGTCGAATCTGGCAGAAATAGTCGCTTCTACGCGGCGCAAGGTGAGCGAGTGTCGGTCGAAAGTGAACATGCGCGACCTGGAGCGGCAGGCCGGTTCGCACATCCCGCGCGGCTTTCGGGCCGCGTTGATGTCTGCGAGCGAGTCCGGCGTTGCCGTGATCGCGGAGCTTAAGAAAGCTTCGCCCTCGCGAGGGCTGATTCGGCGGGACTTTGATCCCGCGAAGCTGGCGCGGGAGTTGGCGGGGGGAGGAGCAGCAGCGCTTTCTGTACTTACGGATGAAGAATTCTTTCAGGGATCGCTGGCGAATCTGCGCATAGCGTCTGCGGAGACGAACATTCCATGTCTGCGCAAAGATTTTATTGTCGACGAGTTTCAAATCGTTGAAGCACGCGCGAATTCTGCCGACGCGATTCTTCTGATTGTGGCGGCACTGTCGCAGAACGAGCTGATTACGCTGAAGCAGAAAGCGGATGATCACGAACTGAATGCGCTTTGCGAAGTTCATGACGAAAACGAGCTGCAGCACGCGCTTGATGCGGGATGTGACCTGATCGGAGTCAATAGCCGCGATCTGCGCACGTTCAAAGTCGACTTAGGAACAACATATCGGCTTGCAGAACGCATGCCGGCAAACGTGCTCGCGGTCGCCGAGAGTGGAATAGAGAGCGGGACGGATATCGCGCAATTGCGCTCCGCAGGATACGGCGCATTTCTGATCGGCGAAGCTCTGATGAAGGCGGAGAAGCCGGGCGAGGCGCTGAAATCGTTGCGGATCGAGGCAAGCACGGCAGCGGCGATTGCTCGATGAGCGTGTTGTCGACATCGAAGTAGATGCATGATACGTGGTCGGTTTTAATCTGAATACGGGAGGGCACGGCTTTCAGCCGTGCCGTAAACCGTAAATGCACGGATAAACGGCACGACTGAAAGTCGTGCCCTCACGGTAGTGTTGAACTCGTTGTTTTTATGACCTGGATCAAAATTTGCGGAATCACGAACCTCGAAGACGCACTCGTCGCTGTCGAAGCCGGTGCCGATGCAGTGGGGTTTGTCTTCTACGAGAAAAGCCCGCGAAACATTACTCCGGAGAAAGCTCGCGAGATAGTGAACCAATTGCCCGATCAAATTGAGAAGGTGGGCGTTGTGGTGGCCAACTCCGAATCCGCAATTGACGTCCTGCGAATTACTCATACTGCGGGACTGACTGCAATTCAACAACATTTGACGTTGTCGCCGTTAGCATCAGCCCAATCCGGCGCAGCTACAGACCGCGAGCTCTTTCCCAAGCGTTTTCAGTTTTTTATCTCTCTGCCCGCTGCACTTGTTACTGCGAACGAGCAAGGAATGGCGAATCTGGTGAATAGTGTTGTAAACATTCATCGCGAGGTGCCCGGCCGTACTTTTGCGGAGGCAGGTGTCATGAAAGCTTTCTTTCTCGATTCGGGTAATTCAGCCCAGCCCGGTGGGACGGGCGAGCCATTTGACTGGAACAGAGCTGTTCCCCTTGCGGAAGGGATGCGTCAAGGTGGGTTGAAGCTGGTCGTTGCCGGTGGCCTCACGCCGGAAAATGTTGCCGAAGCGATGGGAATACTTCATCCCTGGGGAGTGGACGTTTCTTCCCGCGTTGAGGTGAGCCCCGGGAAAAAAGATCACGGTAAGATTCGAGCTTTTGTAAAAGCTGTGCGTGACGCGGATAAGGCGAATTCAAACTAATGGCAACTGCATCGATCATCAAAAAGCGTGGTGGGAACACCAGTCGTGGTACCCACCTTTCGAAAGGCCCGAAAGGTGGGGCAGCCAAATCTGGCAAAGGTGCGAAAACCAAAGGTCCATCACTGGTTGTTCAGCCCGGCCGCTTCGGCCCATGGGGTGGACGCTACGTTCCCGAAACTCTTATGGCTGCGCTCGAAGAGCTCGAACGCGAGTATGAGCGTGCGAAAAAAGACCCGCGCTTCAAGGCGCGACTGAACGAGTTGCTGAAAACCTACGCGGGCCGGCCGACGCCATTGTTTTTCGCGCGCCGCTTGTCTGAGAAACTGGGAGGCGCAAAGATTTATTTAAAGCGCGAAGACCTGCTGCACACCGGCGCCCACAAGATCAATAACTGCATCGGCCAGGGGCTGCTGGTCGAGCGGATGGGCAAGCATCGCGTGGTGGCTGAAACCGGCGCCGGGCAGCACGGAGTCGCAAGCGCCACAGTCTGCGCCCTGCTTGGTTTTGAATGTGTCGTGTACATGGGCACCGAGGACATGCGCCGCCAGGAGCTGAATGTCTTCCGCATGCGCCTGCTGGGCGCAGAGGTTCGCGGCGTCGATTCTGGGTCTCGCACTTTGAAAGACGCCATCAACGAAGCCATGCGCGATTGGGTCACGAACGTTCGTACCACCCATTATCTTCTCGGCAGCGTTCTGGGCGCGCATCCTTATCCAACCATGGTCCGCGATTTTCACAAAGTGATTGGGCGGGAAGCCCGTACCCAAATCATGAAAGCTGAAGGCAAACTGCCGGCGATGATTATTGCCTGCGTCGGCGGCGGATCAAATGCGATTGGGATTTTTCACGAATTTATCGGCGACAAAAAAGTAAGGCTGGTGGGAGTCGAAGCGGGAGGCCGTAGCGAGAATTTGGGCGATCACGCAGCGCGCTTTCGCGGCGGATCACCGGGCGTGTTGCAAGGAACATATTCGTATGTCCTGCAAGACGAAGCCGGACAGATCGCACTCACGCATTCTGTTTCTGCCGGGCTGGATTACCCTTCGATCGGTCCAGAGCATGCATGGCTGGCGGATTCTCATCGTGCCGAATATGTAGCTGCTTCTGACGCCGAGGCGCTCGATGCCTGCAAGCTGCTGGCCCAGACTGAAGGTGTTATTCCCGCTCTCGAATCGGCGCATGCCGTCGCTGAGGTGATCAAGCGCGCACCGCAGATGAAGAAATCAGAAGTTGTGATCGTGAACATCTCCGGGCGGGGCGACAAAGATATTGGGATATTGCGAGAGAATCTGGCTTTAGATAACGTGGAAGATTAATAAGAGAACGCCTTGCCACCATTCTAAGACGAGATCATTCGGTCATAAGCTTCATGATCGCCAATCCAGAACCACAAGTATCCGTCTCCACGCTTGATGGCAAGCGCTCGGTGTTTGAGCGTAACTCGGGCCGACCAGATCTCCTGACCACGGCGTTCTCCAACTTTCTTAAATTGCAATGATGAGTGCTGGGGATTTTCCTTCAGCAAGGCAAACTGTTTATCGGCGCGAAGACGGACTTCCTGTGGCAGCGCATTGTATTCCGTCCAAAAATCTGTGGAGGCGTGATGCTGCATTGAAAGCTAGAGCGGGCGTGTTCGGCCGTTCTTTTCGTCGTCCAAGGCGCGATCGATCGCGGAGTCGAGCCGCCCTGCAGCTATATCCGCTTTGAGTCGGACGTCGATGGGCTGCGGATAGTGTTCTTCCAGCCATGTGTACAATTCCTCAATTTCGTGCACAGTAAGCCGTTGGATAGCACGTTCTATGTCCTTGACCGAGGTCGGTGTCATAAATCACCCTGAGTTGATTATCATAGTAGCTCCACTCACAACATGCCACTTCACTTCGACATTAAGCCGTCTCTCGTCGCCTACCTCACCTGCGGCGACCCCGACCTGCGCGTAAGTCGCGAGGTGGCGCTGGCGGCCATTTCCGCCTGAGCCGAAGTCATCGAGTTGGGCGTGCCATTCAGCGATCCTGTGGCTGATGGGCCAGTTATCCAGCGGGCCAGCGAACGCGCGTTGAAAAATGGAGTTGCGCTTTCGGATGTTTTGAAAGTAGCTGCTGAAATCCGGCGCGAAAGTGATGCCGGATTGATCGTGTTTACCTATCTAAACCCGATTCTGCGCATGGGGATAGAAAAGTTTGCGGCAAAGGCCGCCGAGGCCGGAGTCGATGGCGCGCTCATCACTGACCTGCCGGTTGAAGAAGCCGACGAATATCTGGAGCACATGCGGAAACATAATCTTGCCACCGTTTTCCTTGCCGCTCCTACCAGCACCGATGCACGGCTGAAGCGGATCGCCGAACTTTCCACGGGCTTTGTTTACGCGGTTTCGCGGACGGGAATCACCGGGGCCCGCAAAGATCTGACCGAAGACGCAGAGAAACTGGTTCAACGCTTGCGCAAATTTACTAAGCTGCCCATCGCTGTCGGCTTCGGAATTTCATCTCCGGAGCAGTTCGCTGCGGTTGGCCAATTCGCCGATGCCGGGGTGGTCGGCAGCGCCATCGTGCAGACAATTGAAAGCAATCCCGGCACGGAAGCCGAAGCTGTGGCAGAATTTATAAAACAGCTCTCAGCTGTCAGCCGTCAGCCATCAGTTAAATCTTTGCGTAAGACGCGGCGTTCATCCGCAGTGGCTGAGGATGTAGTGTCTTGCTGAGAGCTAAAAGCTAATAACTGAGAGCTTGGTTACATGGACATCGCTGATTGGCGGCGGCAAATCGACGAAATCGATCGCAAGCTGGTAGAACTGATCAGCCAGCGTGCGCGTGCGGCCCATGAAATCGGCAAGTTGAAGCGGGATATCGGCATGCCGATTTATGAGCCGAATCGCGAACGCGCAGTTTTTGAAAATGCACGCAAGGCAAATAAAGGCCCGCTTCCCGATCGTGATTTGCAGCGCATCTACGAACGCATCATGGACATTATGCGCGCGATCCAGAAGGAAGAAATTGCTCCCGAACCGGTTCCATCAGGCGACGGCCTCGGCGATACGGAAATCGACCCAGAGGTAAATGATTAAGAAGCTATCAGCTATCAGCTCTCAGCTTTCAGGCAACATCGAAAAGCTGAGAGCCGATGGCTGAAAGCTGACGGCTAACTATGATCGTTGCAATGCAGGAGACCGCAAACGAAGACCAGATTCAGGTGGTGGTCGAACACCTGATTGAGCTGGGCTTCTCTGTTCACCGCACCACCGGCGAGCGGCAGACCATTCTCGCCGCCGTAGGTGCGCGCACTGACTTCGACACTCGCAACCTGGAAGTCCTCAGTGGGGTGATGGAAGTCCATCGCATAAGTGCTCCGTATAAGCTGGCGGGCCGCAGCTTCCGTCCGCAGGGTACGACCATCGAATTTCGAAATGGTGTTAAGGTTGGCGACAAAGATGTTGTAGTCATGGCCGGACCATGCTCGGTCGAATCGCGCGATCAGTTGTTCACAGTTGCCGAACTAGTGGCCAAAGCGGGGGCGCGTGCGTTGCGTGGAGGCGCGTTTAAGCCGCGTAGTTCGCCCTATTCTTTCCAGGGGCTCGGACTCGAAGCGTTGAAGATTTTGCGTGAGGCCGGCGACAAACACAATCTCCTTGTGATCAGCGAAGTGATGGAAATTTCGCAGATCGAGGTCATGCTTCCTTATGTGGACATCCTGCAAGTGGGCGCGCGCAATATGCAGAATTTCAATTTGCTTCGCGAGCTGGGAAAACTGAAGACTCCGATTCTTCTCAAGCGCGGTATCGCAGCTACCATCGAGGAGCTTCTGCTATCCGCCGAATACATCATGGCCGGCGGCAACTACAACATCATCACTTGCGAGCGCGGTATTCGTACATTTGAAACTTACACTCGCAACACCCTCGACATCTGTGCAATCCCGGTCATTCACAAACTATCGCACCTGCCAATCGCTTCTGATCCGTCGCACGGAACCGGCTTGCGCGACAAGGTTGCTCCCATGGCGCGAGCATCGGTCGCTGCCGGCGCCGACGCGCTCCTGATCGAAGTGCATCACAACCCTGACAAAGCCTTGTCGGATGGCGCGCAGTCACTCTACCCGCAGCAGTTCACGGAGTTGATGGATTCGTTGAAGATGATTGCGACGGCGGTAGGAAGAAAGATCGCGTAGAAAAATTGAATCACGGCGACATTGAATCATTGAGTCATTGATACCTGCCGTAATAGGGGTTAATGATTCAATCGTTAAATGATTCAATGAATCAATTCCCTAATGCCCATTCGCCAAATAACGATCATTGGTACGGGCCTGATCGGCGGATCACTCGGTCTAGCGCTTCGAAAAAAAGGATTCAAAGGAAAGATCGTCGGCTGCGATCAGCCTGACATCTTACGTCTCGCAAAGAAAGTTAAAGCGATTGATCACGGAATTACCGATCCAATAAAAGCCTGCCACGGAAGTAACCTGGTGGTCCTGGCCACACCCGTCGGCACTACCATCGATTTGATTGAACGGTTGGCTCCGCATCTTCCGGCCGCTGCCCTCGTCACCGACGTGGGCAGCACGAAATCTGAAATCGGCGCACGCGCTCAGAAGGCCTTTGCGAGTCGCGCCCCTGACAGATTTCTGGCCGGCCATCCCATGGCGGGAAAAGAAAATTCAGGGATAGAGTTTGCCGATGCCGATTTATTTTGCGGTGCGGTCTGGTTCCTGACGCCTTTGCCAGGGCAGAATCCCCGCCGAGGGTTGAGCGGCGAATACGTTTCGTGGCTAAAGAAAATTGGCGCCGAAATCACCGAGATGGATCCGCGGGAGCACGATCAGCTCTGTGCATGGATCAGTCATGTTCCCCAATTTCTATCGACTGCGCTAGCTGCCAGCCTGGTTGAAGAATATGGAGAGAATGCTCCCATACTCGAATCTGGCGGGCGCGCGCTGCGTGAGATGACTCGCATCGCCGGCAGTCCATATTCGATGTGGCGCGACGTTGCGCTCACCAACAAGCAACTCATCGCGGACGCATTGCTGAAAGTGGAGCAACGCTTGGCCCACATTCGCGAGAACCTTGATAGCCGTCAATTGGAAGAAGAATTTGATTCTGCGCACAAGCTGAAAAAGACCAGCTCACCAGGGAGACACGGAGACATGAAGAAAATCAAAAAGAGGAAACACTGAGTTACGACCGATCGGCGGCGATCAAAGGCAGAATATATTTGCCCTGAGGTTATTCTCCGTGCCTCCGTGTCTCTATGGTGAATTTGCTTTAGAATTTTCTCGATGAATAAAGTTGTCGCCAACGCCGATGAAGCCATTCAGGACCTTCCCGATGGCTCGACGCTCATGATCGGCGGCTTCGGGCTTTGCGGTATTCCGGAAAATCTGATTCGAGCGCTGGTTCGGCGCGGCACCAAAAATCTTACGACTATCAGCAATAACGTTGGGGTCGACGGATATGGCATGGGCCTGCTGCTTGCCGCTGGACAAATTAGCAGGCATGTCGGCAGCTACGTTGGGGAAAACCGGCTGCTTGAGCAAATGGTGCTGGAAAAAAAAATCGACCTCGAACTAGCTCCGCAGGGCACATTTTCCGAGCGCATACGCGCAGGAGGAGCTGGCATTCCTGCATTTTTTACTCCCACTGGTGTTGGCACGCTGGTGGCGGAAAATAAAGAAACCCGGAATTTCGACGGCCGCACTTACGTGATGGAACATGCACTGAAGGCGGACTTTGCCTTTGTCAAAGCCTGGAAAGGCGACAAGTGGGGGAATCTCGTGTATCGCAAGACAGCGAGGAATTTTAATCCCATGATGGCGACCGCGGCCAAAATTACTATCGCTGAAGTTGAGCAGCTGGTCGAGGTGGGAGAACTCGCTCCCGATCTCATTCACACGCCCAGCATCTACGTGCAAAGAATTTTTCAAGGCGAAATGTACGAGAGAAGGATCGAGAGGAGAACCTTGAGAAAAGCTGTGGCCAATGGTTAGTAGTCAGTTGGCTGCCTGTCGCTAGTTCTCTAGAAATTGTGAATAATGCCTCAAAACACTAAAGCCGCCAAAGATCACGATAAACGTGAGCGCATTGTGAAGCGCATAGCCGCCGAGTTGCGTGATGGTTTCTACGTGAATCTCGGCATCGGAATGCCGACTCTCGTAGCCAATCATGTTCCCTCAGGTATTAACGTCGTTCTACAAAGCGAAAACGGAATGCTTGGAATTGGCCCGTATCCGATTGAGGGAGCGGAAGACCCCGATCTGATTAACGCCGGCAAAGAGACGATCAGCGAGATGCCCGGCACGTCTTATTTTTCGAGCGCTGATTCTTTTGCGATGATTCGCGGTGGCCACATTGACCTGAGCGTGTTAGGCGCGATGGAAGTTGATGAAGAGGGAAGTCTGGCGAACTGGATGATTCCAGGCAAGATGGTGAAGGGTATGGGCGGCGCAATGGACCTGGTCGCGAGTGCACGCCGTGTCGTCGTAGCAATGGAGCACACCACGCGTGAAGGTCAACCCAAGATCCTGAAAAAATGCACACTGCCGTTGACTGGAGTTAAAGTTGTGGACACCATTGTCACCGAAATGGCCTATATCGCTGTGACCTCCTCGGGACTGGTACTTGAGGAAATCGCACCCGGTCTGAAGTTCGAAGACGTGCAGCGCGCCACCGAAGCCCGGCTGATCGCGAGTCCTCGGCTCAAAACCATGTCCCAATGAGCCGCGCCACCGGCTCAATGTTTTGTAAGTTCCATCGTCCAGTGAGCTGCGTTAACCGGGTTCAGTGGAATAGCAATCTTCGTTCCCGGCGGTGACGCCTCAAACCTTGCCGCATATTCCTGAAAGTGTAAATCCGAAAAATCTGGATATCGCCAGTCACGAACTATCCCCAGCGGCAACATTAGAAGCAACACCACCGCAATCCGGCGAGGTATTTTCGAAGCACTAGTCGCAATCCATGCAAAAGCTACAAGAAATGAGATTGAGGGCAGAAAATAGTAGCGGTTGCCATGTCCGGGGAACGCCAACAGTTCCCACTGTGGCTGCGGCGCAAGCCCGGGGATAGGGTGCGCCAAGCTCAGCGATAGCACGGCGAATCCGAACAGGATAAAAAGCTTTACTTCAGCAGGTGCATACCGAAGCGCATAAAACAAAATTGCCAATCCGATGACAAAGGCAATGGCTTCTCTTGTAAACACGTAATTGGGGAAGTGCCTCCACGTCATGTGAAGCAACGTCATGTTGCCCAACAATGGCGACAGAAAAACTTGCCCGCCCAAAATTCTGATGAAGCGATGCAGGTTCGCGCCATTTTCAGCCACCGGACGGGCATGAGAGAAGAGCACCGTCAGTCCTTGAATCAGCGCGCCAGGTAAGAGCAGCGCCAGCGAAATTGCCGACCCTCGATTGCGCCGCATCCACCACACCACGGCCGCAACCGGCACAAGCACGATGCCAACCGGGCTATCCAGTGAAATCAGCACTAAAACGATCCCGTCAAAAACGTGCCACTTCCAACTGCGGGTCGAAGGAGCCAGCAGCAGCATGCACGCCAGCAATCCTAAATGCCACTGAATAGTGGTGGTGTTCGCATTGACTTCATAGGTATTCGGCAGCGCAAAATATACAAAAGCGCAGACTAATCGCTTCCAGAGCGCAATATTTGAAAATCGCGATGAGAGAAATATGCTCGCCGGCAATATCTGGATGGCGATTGCGAACAGGTTCATGACCAGCGGAGCCATCGAAAAAGGAAAAATTAATGCCGTCAACGCGCTTAGGCGGGAAACGCTATGAAAATAGCCGCCGAGTTCATCAGGAATCAGCAGACATCGAATTCCGAAATGATATGCATCGGCATACCACCGCTGACCGTCTTCCGCCCAAAACTGCGCATTGAGAATGGCATCTGGGCGTCGAGAGAAAATGATGAGAAAGCCTATCAGTACAACCAACAGATGAAAGATCGGACTGCGTGAGAATTTCGATAAAGTATTTTGATTTGCAGTAACAAATGAAGTCCATCGAGGCCCGAGCGAGGTGAGCTTCGTCTTCCACGTCCGCGGCCTCACGGTCATGTCCGACTTCATAGTCGGCAGTTTACCTTATGCTCGCCGGCCAAAGGCCTCGCCCGAGTGTCCTGCCGATCTTGTAAATGCCTGACTCCGGTATATTGATCGTGAATCTCAGGCGCGTTCACGCACCGGAATTACCCCGATGAGTATGAAAAAGGGTGTCGAAGTCGCACCGGCACGGCCGCTGGAATCACGAGTCTCTGGGCTGCGCAGAGCACAGGCGGTGCCAGTTCAATCCTGGATTCCGTACCTAACATTGCTGGCTGCGACAATTCTTTGCCTTTTGCCCTTCTCCGGTCGTGCCTTCTCCACCGATGATCCGCTTTTCATCTGGACGGCGCAGCACATTATCCGACAGCCTCTCAATCCCTACGGCTTCGAAGTGAATTGGAATAAGAATGCGGCCGCGATGTCAGATGTCACGCAGAACCCACCGCTGGCCGCCTATTACATGGCCGGAGCAGCAAAAGTTGTCGGATGGTCCGAACGCGCGTTGCATCTTGCCTTTTTATTGCCCACCATCGCGCTGGTGCTCGGCGTTTACCGACTGGCAAAGAGGTATACCGGCTCTCCAGGATTGGCGGCGGTTGCGCTGCTGGTGGCTCCAGCGTTCTTAGTTTCAGCATGCAGCGTGATGTGTGACCCCATGATGCTGGCGCTCTGGATATGGGCGGTCGTTTTTTGGATTGAAGGCATCGATTCCGACAAGCCGGGTTATCTCGCGACTTCGGTTATTTTGATCGCCGCTGGCGCTCTTACGAAATATTTTGGCGCAGCCCTGGTTCCGTTGCTTTTTACATACACCTTCGTCCGGCGCAGACGTCTGGGTTCATGGGTTTGGAATTTAACTTTTCCCATCGCGGTGCTGATCGGATACGAACTTTTAACCGCCAAAATCTATGGTCACGGGCTGCTGGCTGCGGCGGCACAATTTTCGCGCGATCATCGCTTGTGGACCCACGCCAGCAAAGGCGCCCGGACAGTGATCACCCTCAGTTACATGGGCGGCAGTGTCCTGCCTGCACTTTTGCTGGCGCCGCTAATCTGGTCCAAAAAACAGATCACCATCGTGATACTCGCGAGCGGAGTGACGGCGGTGTGCGTTATGCAGGGTCTCATGCGCCTCGGACTCACCGCTGGCAGTCCACAAGCCTTTGCCGCACGCAATGAGCATTGGGCTATCATCACTATTCACCTTGTTCTTTTCATTGCCGGCGGAATTTCTACTTTGGCGCTTGCAATCGCAGATTACCGGCGCGAGCGAGATGCAGACTCACTGCTCCTGCTGCTGTGGGTAGCAGGTACGTTCTGGTTTACTGCGTATTTGAACTGGACAGTCAATGCGCGAAGCATATTGCCGATGGTGCCTGGAGTTGGAATTTTGCTCGCACGCCGCCTCGAGAGGCGCTCGGAAAATCCGACTCGGCAATTCAAGGCATTAGTTGCTGTCGGCCTATTGGCCTGCGGTATTGTGTCGCTGTGGCTGGCCCGTGCTGACACCGATGGTGCAGACTCGGCACGAACCGCAGCCTCTCTCGTCCAGCAGAAAACGGCAGGCAGTAACGTCTGGTTCTTGGGACATTCGGGTTTTCAGTATTACATGCAGGCGCTTAACGCCCATCCCTATGACTGGTCGCACCCGCAAACCAAGGCCGGCGATTTTCTGGCCATCCCGTATTCAAAGGTCTGGCCTGAAGATGTTACGGCTGAATTTGCTGGCACGAGAGAAAATCTCGAGCTGCCCATGCACGATTTCGCGAGTACAACTTCACCTGAAATCGGCGCAGGCTTCTATCATTCCTACTGGTCAATCCTTCCTTTTGCATTCGGCCCGGTTCCGCCGGAAAAGTGTGCAATCATCCGGCTCGCACAATGACTGCTATCGACCTGTCTCACCGCTCGCTTCCTTGACTTGGCCCGTTTCCCGCCAACATAATAAAAGGTTCGGCTATCATCTCTGGAGAATTAAGGGACCGCTTGGCATCAGCTCCGAGTTCAACCAGCACAACACTTAAGGGCGGCGTTGCCCCGTTGCGGGCAGGTCAAGGAACATCGTTTTTTCTGCGGCGACTGCACTCGCTGACCGGCATCATTCCCATCGGGCTTTTCCTAGTCGAACACTTTTTCTCCAATGCTTTTGCAACCAAAGGCCCGGGCGCTTACAGCAAACAAGTTGAATTCTTAAGCAGCTTTCCCTTCGTTGTGGGACTGGAACTGTTCGGCATCTGGCTGCCGATTCTTTACCACTCGCTTTATGGTTTTTATATCTGGTATCGCGGCGAGAGCAATGCGGTGGCCTATCCATGGGCAGGGAACTGGATGTACTCGGCGCAGCGTTGGACCGGGGCCATCACCTTCTTTTACATGGTCTGGCACACGTGGCATTTGCGCTTCAGCGGCGTGCATTTGTTGACCTACCCCGGCTCGGCGTTCGGAAAAGTTCAAAACGAATTGTTCGGACATCCCTGGGCCATTGCGTTTTATGCGGTGGGAATTATCTGCGCTTCATGGCACTTTGCATACGGCCTGTGGCTCTTCGCAGCGAAGTGGGGAATTACGCAGGGTCCGATCGCGCAAAGGCGCTGGGGATACGTTTGCTTACTCATCGGGATAGGATTTGTGGCGGTGGGCGCGGTCACGATGTATTCATTCTTATCCGTACGGCAACAGCCATTTAAGCCGACGGGAAATGAATTGGACTCATTTACCATGCGGTGATTTCCTTCGTGAGACTTCGTGGTTTAGGGTTTTAATCAGATTGAGCGTTAACGAATGTCGAATCCAAAAATTATCGTCGTAGGCGGAGGCCTGGCTGGTCTTGCAGCGGTAATCAAGATTGCCGAGATGGGCGGCGAGGTCGATCTCTTTTCCATCGTCCCGGTCAAGCGCTCGCATTCGGTCTGCGCTCAAGGCGGAATTAACGCCGCTAAAAATTTGAAGGGCGAGGGCGACTCTACCTGGCAGCACTTCGACGACACAGTTTACGGCGGCGATTTTCTAGCTAATCAGCCGCCAGTGAAGGCCATGTGCGAGGCCGCGCCTTCGATCATCGACCTGCTGGATCGCATGGGCGTGCCCTTCAATCGCACTCCAGAAGGGCTGCTCGACTTTCGCCGCTTCGGCGGAACTCTGCATCATCGCACTGCTTTTGCGGGAGCCACTACCGGCCAGCAGCTTCTCTACGCTCTCGACGAGCAAGTGCGGCGATATGAATCAGAAGGCAAAGTCAAGAAATACGAATCCTGGGAATTTCTCTCCGCGGTGCTCGACTCGCAACGAACCTGCCGCGGAATTTGCGCCATGGACCTGCATTCCATGGAAGTGCGAACGTTTCCGGCTGACGCGATCATTATGGCGACCGGCGGCATTGGCGCGATTTTCGGCAAGAGCACGAACTCCGTTGTCTGCACCGGATCGGCGCAGTCGGCGCTTTACCAGCAAGGCTGCTATTACGCCAACGGTGAATTCATTCAGGTTCACCCGACGTCGATTCCCGGCGAAGACAAATTGCGCCTGATGTCCGAATCGGCGCGTGGAGAGGGTGGACGCGTCTGGGTCCCGCGGACCCTTGGTGACAAGCGTGATCCGAACTCAATTCCGGAAAAGGACCGCTGGTACTTTCTCGAAGAGTGGTATCCGAAGTACGGCAACCTGGTGCCCCGCGATGTCGCCACCCGCGCGATCTTCAAGGTTGTTTACGAGCACAACCTTGGCATCGACGGCAAGCCGATGGTTTATCTCGACCTGACGCACATCGACCGAGCCACGCTTGACCGCAAGCTCGAAGGCATTCTGGAAATCTATGAGAAGTTCGTCGGCGACGATCCCCGCACCACGCCGATGAAAATTTTTCCCGGCATGCACTACACCATGGGTGGACTATGGGTCGACTTCAACCAGTCAACGAATATCCAGGGAATTTTTGCCGCCGGTGAGTGCGAATACCAATATCACGGCGCGAATCGGCTGGGTGCGAATTCGCTGGTTTCATGCATCTTCGGTGGGTTTACCGCCGGCCCTAACGCCATGCGCTATGCGCGCAATCAGAAGGCGGCGGCGAGCAATGGGCACTTCGAGTCAGAACGCAAACGCCAGGAAGAAATTAATGCCGGCTTGATGCAGCCTAACGGTAAAGGCAACGAAAATCCCTTCCGCTTGTGGCGCGAACTTGGCGAACTGATGACTAAAGATTGCACCGTCATTCGGTACAACAAAAATTTGCAACAGACCGATGCCAAGCTCGTCGAACTCATCGAACGCTTCCAAAATGTGAATTTGACCGATCGCTCGATGTGGGCCAACACTTCGTTCGTTTTTACACGACAGCTGTACAACATGCTTCAGTTGTCGCGAGTGATTGCGCAAGGCGCCCGCATGCGGGATGAGTCTCGCGGCGCGCACTACAAACCCGATTTCCCCGAGCGCGACGACAAGAACTGGCTGAAGACCACTAAAGCCTACTTCGCTCCGGACGCCGACGAACCCAAGTTCGAGTTCGAACCGGTGGATGTAAGCTTAATTCCGCCGAGGGCGAGAAAGTACTAAGCAAGCTCCCTGACCCTTCACCGAAATGGATTCCGAATTGTCAGTTGCTGATTAATAACCTGTCCATCTTGCAAATCGGAGTAGAGCGTGCTGCAATCAACTTCGAGGGCCGCCGCCACGATGAGAGCGTCATAAATACTGTAACCATATTTGTCCGCAACGCGCAGCGCCAGTTTGTGCGTGTCAATTGAGACCGGGACAGGATCGGGGCAAAGAACGCAGACCGCATCCAGGAACTCTCTGATCACTTTCCATGACATGCCCAGTTTTCGCCGAGCCACGGCAACGAATTCATTCAAAGACTGAACGCTGATCAAACCGCCACCCGCCAACAGTTCCTCTGCTTTGAACGCCCGAGGATCATCCTTTGCCACCGCATAGATCAGAATATTGGTGTCGAAGAAGTTCTTAGCGGCCATTCGCTTCTTCCCGGTCGAAAACAAAGCCAGGAGGAAGTGGGCGCCGCAGGCGGCGTAACCGCGCGAGGGCGCGCTGCCGGGCGGGATCGCGGCGAACTTCAAATTCCCGCGCGTCAGCAATGCGGATTTCGATCTGGTCGCCCTCTTTCAGGTTCAGAGCTTCGACTACTTCCGACGGTAGACGCACTGCCAAGCTATTTCCCCACTTTGCGACCTGCATAGCCCGCTCCTCTGCAAGGAATGATATACATGGCTATTGTATATCGCCTGGTCAAGTGGCGCAGATCCGGAGGCGTCACGATAGCTGCAACCGTCGCTCAAATAGCCTCCCAGTTACTGCCCCGAAGATGAAGCCGCCAACGTGCGCCAGGTACGCCACCCCGCCGCTCTGCACGTGCGCCACCGAACCGGCGTGGAACAGTTGCGTCAAGAACCAGAAGCCGATTAACACGAATGCGGGGATAAACGTGACGCGGAAGAAAACAAAAATGAAAAGCACCGACCGAATTTTGTCTCTCGGATAGCTGACGATAAACGCACCCATGACGGCGGCAATCGCTCCGCTGGCACCTAGGTTTGGGATGGTGCTGTGGGGATCGGCCAGAACTTGAGCCAACATCGCCACCAACCCGCCAGCCAGATAGAAAACGAGATATCTGCTCCGGCCCATGGCATCTTCGATCTCTGGGCCAAACGCCCACAGAAAGATCATGTTGCCGATGATGTGCGACCAGCTGCCATTACGAAGGCATCGCCGCGCATCAGCTCAAGCACAAAGATGATGACGTTCACGACGATGATGACGGCAGTGACGACAGGGACGCGCACGGGCCGCCGAGATGCATCACCCAATGGAATTAGACCGCCCAAGTTTCTCCTCGATTCGCTGATTTCCGGACAGACCTATCCCGGAGCATAGAATTCTATCGCCGTGCGGTGGGCTGCTTCTCCGCCGCGATTTGCGGCGAGTAAGCTGCTAACGGACTTTGCTGCCCATAGAGACCCTCGAAAAAGACGGAGGGAGTCTACCTCAAGAGCAGAAACAATGCCAGGAAGACGCTCGTGGCCGGAGCGGGTCTTTTCCTGTCTGACTGTTTACCCTAGAGTCTGCACCTCGACACTCAGCACCGCCGGCAGATCGCGAACAATCGGATTCCAACTATCTCCCGCATCGGCTGAGCAGTAGACCTGGCCGCCGCTGGTTCCGAAATAAATTCCACACTTGTCCAAAGTGTCGACTGCCATGGCATCGCGCAGCACATTCACGTAGCAATCTTTTTGCGGCAGGCCTTTAGTTAGCGGCTCCCACTCATTGCCTCCGCTGCGGCTGCGGAAGACCCGCAGTTTGCCGTCGTGCACAAAGTGTTCCGAGTCGCTCTTGATTGGGACAACATAAATCGTCTCCGGCTCGTGTGAATGAACGTCAATTGCAAAGCCGAAATCCGTCGGCAGATTACCGCTGACTTCTTTCCACTCGTCTCCGGCATTGTCGCTGCGCATAACGTCCCAATGCTTCTGCATGAAGAGCACGCCCGGCCGCTTGGGATTCATCGCGATGTGGTGAACGCAATGCCCGACTTCAGCATTGGGATCGGGAATATATTGCGAGCGCAGCCCTTTGTTGATCGGCTTCCAGCTTTTGCCGCCATCGTCGGTGCGGAATGCGCCCGCCGCCGAAATCGCAATCCACATGCGCTGCGGATTGCTGGGATCGAGCACAATTGTGTGCAGGCACATTCCGCCTGCCCCCGGCTGCCATTTGGGTCCGGTGCCGTGACCGCGCAGGCCGGAGAGTTCTTTCCAATTCTCTCCGCCGTCGGTCGAGCGAAACAACGCCGCATCTTCCACGCCGGCGTATACCGTGTTCGGATCCGAGAGCGATGGCTCAAGATGCCACACTCGCTTGAACTCCCACGGATGCTGGGTTCCGTCGTACCACTGGTGAGTGGTGAGCGGCTTGCCGGTTTCAGCCGACGTGTCGTATGCGAACTTATTACTGGCAGCTTTCGGCGGCCCGGGCTCGGGTTTTTGTCCCGGAGGCGTTCCCGGCTGGTGCCAGGTCTTGCCGCCATCATCAGAGCGCTGAAGAATCTGTCCAAACCAGCCGCTGGTTTGCGACGCGTAAATACGATCTGGATCGGCAGGCGATCCCTTCAAGTGATACATCTCCCAGCCCGCAAAGTGCGGCCCGCTGACGTCCCATTTTTCGCGTTTGCCGTCCGAACTAAGAATGAACGCGCCTTTGCGCGTGCCGACCAGAACTCGTACTTTGCTCATCACCAGCTCCTCACATGATTGAAATGAAATTGTGTGAATTCACGGCCAAACCCATTGCCCATTAACCTGCAGCGGGCGCGGGTCATTTTTCTCCCAGCGCCGCCGGACTTCATTCAGAAGCGCCTCACGATGCGCCGCCATTTTTTCAATCGCCGCGCATGGCGCCTCGGTCTTTTCATGCCTTGCGCCCCAGATCAGCAGCTCCAGCAGCACCGGGGCGAGGTCGATACCTTTTTGCGTAAGTCGGTAATTTACCTTCCGCTGGTCGGTCTCGTCCACCTTCGTCGCAATGATTCCTGTGGATTTCAATCTGCGCAAACGGTCCGACAAAATGTTCGTCGCCACATCCTCACCAGAGTCCTCGAACTCTTTAAAAGTTCGATAACCACGAATCATGAGATCGCGAATGATCAACAGCGACCAGCGGTCCCCGACCATCTCCAGCGAGATACTCACCGGGCAGCCAGAGCGACGTTTCGGCTTCAGCTTCCGCGGCATAGCCGGAAACCATAACAAATATGACTTGCGAAATGCAAGCTATATGGACGCCGTTGCAGGGTTCTTAGCGGCGAAATAGTTAGTGCCAGGTGCCTTTTCACCAATCAGCGAATGATGCTATTGCAGTTGAGGCAGACTGAGCTTCGCGGCGAACCTATCAATCCAGCTGGCAACGAACCATGCGACTAAGTGCAACACCAGGAAGACGTAGAACGCATTAAACGCAAATATGAAATGTACTTCGAAGTTCTGCAAGATTTCCCATCCAAGCGGAGCTCTGCTGCTATCCACGATTATGTGAGCGCGCTGCAGACTCAAGAAAAGCACAATTCCGAAGAAATAGAATGCAGTCCCGATTAGCCCTTGCACCCTTGCTAATCGCCTCCGAACGGCTGGGATAGTGCTCTCGGCTGCGGCATTCCTGCGGCTACCAATTGCGGCCATGGCCTTCCGAAGGCGCGATACTGTCACAAATGCTGAGAAAAGTACGTAAATGCTAAGGATTCCGAGTGCCAAGAAAAACAGTCGCTCGAAGGTTGAAAAATAACTCCACACGGACCAAAACGGAAATGGAGGATTTTGAGTGAGCATTCTAAGTCCCTCGTGAACTAAGACACCAAAAGTGTAATCGGCGTTCCATTAAATGCTCTTCTCCGAAAGTTAACGTACTCACAATTCGTCCGGAAATGAAATGGGGTCTCGCCCTCCTCTGCGGGAGGCGGCCTGTCAGAAGTTAGTAGGTAACGGATTTTGAGCTTGGTTTTGACTCGGAAGCAAATATTCGCCAATCAGCGTTTCCACGCGAGACCATACATTAGGATCGCATTCGATGGCGATGTGTCCCCTGAGGAAGTGACGTGCAAACCAGGGATACGTCGAGCAGGGCTCAGGCTGTTTCTTGTAGTCAAAGCGAAAGTCGCCGAGAATTTGTGTCCGCAGTGGATCAGCTGGAACGATCTCCGGCACACCATGCAACATCCCACCCGCCTGATAAAAATTCACCGCGCGGGCAACATTAGGAGGAATGACGCGTGCATCCTGCCCGGGCTTAGTGATGCTGTCGACCTGGATGGTGAGCAGGACCGGGATCTGTTGTTTTTGCAACTCGCGGGCGAGCGCGACCACGGCGGACGCGCCCCAACTATGGCCATAAAGGATGATGCGGGCCTGCCGCCTCTCTGAATCGGAAATTCCGCCGCTGCCGTCGCAGTCCAGCCACCTCATCACTGCGTTGTAAGCGTCTTCGCGATGGTGATTTTCGAAAATACTTACGTGCGCGCGGCCAGAGTAACCGATGCGTAGTTTATCCGCCAACTGCACTTCGGCGTGGCGGGTGTCGTTGTGGTGGACGAATCCCCCCACGAAGCCGATCACGATGGCAGAATTGGCCGTCGCCCGGGGCGTAATTGGTTTGGTGGCTGTGGCGGAAAATGCGGTTCCGCTAAAGGCTGTAATTAAAAGAACAGCTGGCAGGAAAAAAACAGGAAGCGTCTTGCTGGCAGGGAGTCGGCGCTGGTGTGTGTTGCTGTGCGACTTGGTGCGCACCGGACGCATGTTTCCACTTTGTCAAGATGCACTCATTGGGCCAAAAGGCTCGCCGAGCTAACGTCAGACGGAAGTTATTGAATTATATAGAGATATTGGTCTCACGCACCCGCGCGCGATATATCACATAAGAGAGTTGCTGTGCTGAATTTTTCAGCGACGTAAGCACTTCAATTCTTTGCGTGATGATCGCGGCGACCCGGATTTTTAGGGTACTTAAGTTGCAGGCAGCCCCGGAAGCTCCTATAATCAAACTGTACTGAATTAGTCCTATATCCAGAGTAGAGCTTTTCCGGAGTTTCAAAAGCATGATCAGGCTGGGCAAATTAACCGATTACGGGTTGGTTTTGATGAGCTATGTCGCTAAGGGCGGCGAGCAGGGCCTTCACACCGCTCGCGGATTGGCGGCGCAGTCCAAACTGCCTTTGCCAACCGTAAGCAAGCTTTTGAAGGTGCTTTTGCAGAGTGGGTTTCTAGTGTCGCACCGGGGCATTAAGGGCGGATACACGCTGGCGCGTGACGCACAGGAGATTTCCGTCGCCGAAATTATCTCTGCTCTCGAGGGACCAATCGGTCTCACCGAGTGCACCACCGACGTCTCTGGAATATGCGACCTGGAGCCGTCGTGCCCCATCAAAATGAATCAGAGGATGATTAGCCAGGTAGTTCGCGGGGCCCTTGAAAAACTCACCCTCGCCGACCTGATCCATCCATTGCAATTAATCGCTATCAGAGATGAACGGGGAAAACTCATCCCCGGCATCAGCCGAATTTCTGGGAGTACTCAATGAGCACCAACCTTGACACAATCCGTGACCTAGCCCAGCAGGAATATAAGTGGGGCTTCATCACCGACATCGAAGAAGAACGGATCCCGAAAGGTCTGAGCGAAGATGTCATTCGCCTCATCTCGACCAAGAAGCAAGAGCCGGAGTTCATGCTGGACTGGCGCCTGAAAGCGTATCGCCATTGGGCTGCGCTCGAGAAGGCGGAAGCTGAGCCCACGTGGGCGAACGTGCATTATCCCGCGATCGATTACCAGAACATCGTTTATTACTCGGCGCCGAAGCAGAAGGTGAAGCTCGAAAGTCTGGATCAACTGGATCCTGAAATTCTGCGGACTTACGAAAAACTGGGCATTCCGCTGACCGAGCAGAAGATGCTCGCCGGGGTTGCGGTAGACGCGGTTTTTGACAGCGTTTCAGTCGCGACCACATTCAAGGGCAAACTCGCCGAACTGGGGATTATTTTCTGTTCGTTCTCAGAGGCGGTGCTTAATCATCCTGAACTGGTGAAGAAATATCTGGGCTCGGTCGTTCCTTATACCGACAACTTTTTTGCTGCTCTCAACGCGGCGGTCTTCAGTGACGGATCGTTCGTGTATGTGCCCAAGGGCGTTCGTTGTCCGATGGAACTTTCGACTTACTTCCGCATCAATGCTGCAGAGACCGGACAGTTTGAGCGCACGCTAATCGTTGCGGATGAAGGCGCATCGGTCAGTTACCTGGAAGGATGCACCGCGCCGATCCGTGACGAAAATCAGTTGCACGCTGCGGTGGTCGAGTTGGTTGCGTTGGATAATGCGACCATCAAGTACTCGACCGTTCAGAACTGGTATCCCGGCGACAAGCAGGGCAAGGGGGGAATCTACAATTTCGTCACCAAGCGCGGCAAGTGCGCCGGCGTGAATTCGAAAATTTCATGGACGCAGGTTGAAACTGGTTCTGCCATCACCTGGAAATATCCCAGCTGCATTTTGCAGGGTGACAATTCTGTGGGCGAGTTCTATTCCGTCGCGCTGACCAACAATTATCAGCAGGCCGACACCGGTACCAAAATGATCCACATCGGCAAGAACACGCGCAGCACGATTGTGTCGAAAGGCATCTCGGCTGGGCATGGGCAGAACACCTATCGCGGACAGGTAAAGATCTTGAAGGGCGCACAAGGCGCGCGAAATTACACCCAGTGCGATTCGTTACTGATCGGCGACAAGTGCGGCGCGCACACCTTTCCGTATATCGAGGTGCGAAACTCCAGCGCGCGCATGGAGCACGAAGCCTCGACTTCAAAGATCGGCGAAGATCAAATGTTTTACCTCCGCCAGCGCGGGTTGAAGGCGGAAGACGCCGTGTCAATGATCGTGAACGGATTCTGCAAGCGCGTGTTTCGCGAATTGCCGATGGAGTTCGCGGTCGAAGCGCAAAAACTGCTGAGCGTGAGTTTGGAAGGCAGCGTCGGATAAACAGACGTTGTGTAGGGCGGGCGCCTCGCCCGCCAACCAGCGACATTGACGGGCGGGGCGCCCGTCGCTCCACGAAACTTGAAGAGGGAACTGAATGAGCTTACTGGAAATTAAGAATCTTCACGTCAAGGTCGATAACCACGAGATCCTTAAAGGGATCGACTTGACGGTAAACGCAGGCGAAGTGCACTCCATCATGGGCCCGAACGGCTCCGGCAAGAGCACGCTGGCGCAGGTGCTGGCGCGGCGGGAAGCTTATGACGTGACTGAAGGCCAGATTATCTACAACGGGAAAGATTTGTTGGAGATGAAGGCTGAAGACGCAGCTTGCGAAGGCGTTTTTCTGGCGTTTCAGTATCCGGTCGAAATTCCCGGGATTGGCAATGCGTACTTCATGCGCTCGGCGCTGAATGCCGTCCGCAAGTATCACGGCCAGGACGAAATGGACGCGATGGATTTTTTGCCGCTCTTCCGCGAAAAATTGAAGCTGCTCGAAATGGACGAGAAGCTGCTGAACCGTTCGGTGAATGAAGGATTTTCCGGCGGCGAGAAAAAACGCAACGAGATCCTGCAAATGGCGCTGCTGGAGCCGAAACTTGCGGTCCTTGATGAAACCGACTCCGGCCTGGATATTGATGCACTGCGGATCGTCGCCAAGGGCGTGAACACATTGCGCAGCCCCGAGCGGGCGATGATTGTGGTGACCCACTACCAACGTTTGCTTAACTACATCGTGCCGGATTTCGTCCACGTATTGGTGAATGGACGCATTGTGCGGTCAGGCGGCCCTGAACTGGCGTTGGAACTCGAAGAAACCGGTTACGCGGTCCCAGCATAGAGGAATAATCGAAAAGTGATTGCTACGACTGAACAACTCGGAACTTACCTGGAAAGCTTCACTGAATTCCAGAAGCGCGCTGCCGGCCGCGACCTGCCTTGGTTGCGGAAGCTGCGCGAGAGCGCATTCGCTCGTTTCTGCGAAGTCGGATTTCCTACCACTCACGACGAAGACTGGCGCTTCACAAATGTCTCCCCGATCGCCAAGGTTTTATTTGAATTATCGCGCGATTCGAATGTGACGAAGCGGGAAGTAGAGCAATTCGGCGTTGCTGGAGTTGGCAGCCAGCTTGTGTTTGTGAATGGGCAGTTTTCGCGCGAGCTTTCAGCCATCGGCCAACTACCTGCAGGCGTCAGCGTGAACAGCCTGGCGGAAGAAATCAGCGCCAACTCGAGTTCCGTGGAATCGCATCTCGGCCGCTACCTCGACACTCAGCGCGATGCGTTTTCTGCGTTGAACACTGCGTTCGCCGAAGATGGTGGCTATGTACACGTTCGCCGTGGCGTCGTGCTGCCCGATCCCATTTATCTTCTCTTCATTTCGACTGCCAGCGATAAACCGCTGATGTCGCATCCGCGAAATTTGATCGTGATCGAGAACGAAGCTCAGGCTACGATTGTCGAAGACTACGTTTCAATCGGAGAGACTGCCGCGTTCAGCAATACGGCGACCGAACTTATTGCCGGCGAGAACGCAACCGTTTCGCATTACATGATCGGGCGCGAGCACCGCCAAGCATTCAATATTTCTACGCTGCGAATTCAGCAGGGAAGAAGCGCGAACGTTTCATCGCACTCGGTCCTTCTCGGCGGAGGCCTGGTCCGTAACAACGTGCATCCGGTGCTGGCCGGCGAGGGCGGAGAATGCTTGATCAACGGCCTGTTCATCGGCAACGGCCGCCAGCATCTCGACAACTACATGCAAGTCGAGCACGCCAGCCCGCATTGCGCCAGCCGTCAGTTCTACAACGGCATTCTCGACGATCACGCGCACGGAGTATTCCACGGCCGCATCATTGTTCACAAAGACGCGCAAAAGACGGATGCCAAGCAGACCAATCGCAATTTGCTGCTCTCAGACGACTCGCGTATCGACACCAAGCCGCAACTAGAGATTTACGCCGACGATGTAAAGTGCACGCACGGCGCGACCATCGGCCAGATGGAAGAGAATGCGCTGTTTTATTTGCGCTCCCGCGGAATCGATGAGATCTCCGCGCGGAAGCTGCTGCTTTTGGCTTTCGCCAATGAGTGTCTCGACCGCATGGCCGCCGGTGTCGCGCGCGACCACGTCGAGAAGTTGATCCACGCCCATCTTTTGCAGATTGCTAATTCGGTGAAACCGCTTTCGACGGTTGCGCGAAGTGAAGACCTGGGCAGAAATGTGGAGGAGATCGGGTGAACACTGTCGCAAAAAGTCCCTCGACCGAATCCGTCCGTCCGCGCTCAACCGGGGCCAGTTTGGACGTCGAAAAAATCCGCCGCGACTTTCCGATCCTGGCGCGAGACGTCCGTGGGAAACAACTGATCTATCTCGACAACGCGGCTACATCGCAGAAGCCGCGAGTCGTGATTGACGCCATCACGCGATATTACGAGCAGGAAAATGCCAACATCCATCGCGGCGTGCACTTTCTTTCTGAACTCGCCACGTCAAAGCATGATCGCGCGAGACAGGCTGTGCGCGGATTCATCAATGCAGCGGATGTGAAGGAGCTAATTTTTGTCCGCGGCACCACTGAGGCCATAAACCTGGTGGCGCAAACTTACGGGCGAGTCAATGTTGGCAGCGCCGACGAAGTGCTCATTACGGCGATGGAGCACCACTCCAACATCGTGCCCTGGCAAATGTTGTGCGACGAGAAAGGTGCGAAGCTGCGGGTTGCGCCGATCAATGACGCCGGCGAACTTATTCTCGACGAATTCGCAAAGCTGCTGACTTCCCGGACGAAGATCGTAGCTGTCGCCCATGTGTCAAACGCGCTGGGAACTGTAAATCCGCTGGCCGAGATTATCCAGCTGGCGCACAAGAAAAATATTCCAGTGCTGGTCGATGGCGCTCAAGCCGTTCCGCACATGAAAGTTGACGTGCAGGCACTCGACTGTGACTTCTACACGCTCTCCAGCCACAAAATGTTTGGGCCGATGGGCATCGGCGTTCTATATGGAAAGGCTCATCTGCTTGAGGCCATGCCGCCATATCAGGGCGGCGGGGACATGATCAGCTCGGTCACTTTTGATAAGACCATTTACAACAAGCTGCCATTTAAGTTCGAAGCCGGCACTCCAGATGTGGCGGGCGCAATCGGCCTGGGGGCCGCTATTGATTATCTGAATGCAATTGGGATCGACAACATCGCGAAATACGAACATGAAGTGGTGAGTTACGCGACCGAAAGACTTTCAGCACTTTCCGGCGTGCGTCTTATTGGCACGGCCAAGGAACGCGCTGGCGTGGTCTCGTTCGTGATTGAAAATATTCATCCTCATGACGTGGGGACGATTCTCGACCAGGAAGGCATCGCCATCCGGACCGGACATCACTGTGCGCAACCCATCATGCAGCGTTTCGGGATCCCTGCGACCGCTCGCGCATCGTTCGCTTTCTACAACACTAAAGAAGAAGTCGATGCCCTGGTGAATGGGATCATCAAAGTTCAGGAGGTCTTTGCCTGATGCCTGAACTTCGCGATCTTTATCAGGAAGTAATTCTCGAGCACAGCAAAGCTCCGCGCAATTTTCACGAGCTCGCCCAATCAAATCAAAAGGCGGAAGGTTTCAACCCGCTCTGCGGTGATCACTTTACGGTTTACGTGAATGTCGACGGCGACTCAATTCAAGACATCGGTTTTCAAGGCTCAGGTTGCGCAATTTCAAAAGCGTCAGCTTCTATGATGACCCAGGCGGTTAAAGGGAAAAGCAAGGCCGAAGCGAAGGAATTATTCGACACCTTCCACAAGTTGGTCACGACCGGCGAAGCCAACGGCGACCGGGACGATCTCGGCAAACTTGCGGTGTTTTCAGGCGTCTCAGAATTTCCCGTGCGCGTCAAGTGCGCGACCCTCGCGTGGCACACTCTGCAAGCCGCGCTCGAAGGCAAACAAGAAAAGATTTCAACGGAGTAAGTCATGAGTTCCGGCATCCATGCCAATCTGAGTCGCACCTGCGAAGTCATCGAGATTCCCAGCGGCATCGTAAGCACACTGGCGGAAGGCACGCCGGTACGGATCATGCAATCTCGCGGCGACAGCTATACAGTTTGGACCGACTACGGCCAGATGTACCGCATCGACGGCAAAGACGCCGACGCGATCGGCCAGCAAACTCCGTCAGAGAAAGCCGCGGCTTCAGAAGACACTCGCGAGTTCAACGAGCAGATGGTCTGGGACATTTTAAAAACCGTCTATGATCCGGAGATCCCTGTCAACATCGTTGATCTGGGGTTGATTTATTCGTGCAAGATCACGCCAATTGATGATCAAGGCAAAAAAATCGATATCCAGATGTCGATGACCGCCCCGGGTTGCGGCATGGGCAACGTGCTCAAAGGCGACGTTGAGAACAGAATTTCGAAATTGCCTTCTGTGAAAGCGGTGAATGTAGAAGTAGTTTTCGACCCGCCATGGGACATGAGCCGCATGTCCGAAGCCGCCCGGCTGCAGCTCGGATTCTAAACAGGCGCTCCGCGATCTCCGTTCGGCTCCTTTAAAATGAAGCGCGATGGCGACGCCTCTCCTGCTCGGACATCGTGGCCTGCGTTCGCGCTCCCTTCGAGTTCGAGAGAACACTCTCACTGCCTTCGACCTCGCACTGCAACACGGTTGTGACGGATTCGAATTCGATGTTCGGCTCACCGCGGACAGCCGTGCAGTGATCTGCCACGGCGGCAGGTTTGCCGGAATCCCGATCTCGCGCGCTGCTTGCACGCGCCTTAGGGCTTTGCCGCTTCTTGAAGACGTTCTCGCTCGTTACGCCAGCCGCGCCTTTCTCGACATCGAACTCAAAGTTCCGGGCCTCGAGTCATACGTGATTAGTCAGATCGCTAAATTTCCGCCGCAACGCGGATACGTGGTTTCCTCATTTGTTCCCGAAGTACTAGTCGACCTTAGAGACCGAAGTCGATCAATTCCGTTGGGAATTATCTGCGAGACCCGTAAGCAGCTGAGTGCCTGCCGGGAAATGCCGGTTGAGTATGTAATCCCGCATGAGCGGCTGATTACCTCGAAATTAATTGCCGACGTTCACGCAGCCGGCAGGAAAATATTCGCGTGGACCATCAATAACAAAGCCTCGATGATCCGCCTGGCGAATATGGGAGTTGACGGCATCGTCTCCGATAAGACCGAGTTGCTGGTTGCCACATTGCGAACCAACATAAACCCAGCGACGATCCATTAACTCTGCTTGTACTAGTGATTCCGCTGGCCGCGCGAAATTTTGCCTTGACGAATTTATAAATGGTGAACGCCGGGAATCCGTTATCATTACTATCGGTGTCGCGCATGAAAAACAACCCATATGTATTGTGGATTCTGGCGGTGGTCTTGGCCCTCACCGCGGTCGACGCTATCCCTGACCCGCCGGCGGTTAATCCGCATACCGTCAATGTTGTGTCCCGATTGTGTGACTCTGGTGGCGGGATGAGTGAACAGCGTTCAAACATCGTTTGGTTCTGTTTCTCTTCTCATCTTCACGCCACTCGGATCGCCTTTACTTCGGCTTCGGAGCCAAGCCTTCCGCGTGATTGGATTGTTCTAACCGGACAAGCCGCAGATACCTCTCCCCCGATTCGCATTTTCAGCCAGCTTTAATTTGGTGCGGACCCTGCCGGTATTTTTCTTGTTAATCAAGAACTTCGCTGGCGGCTAATTCAAGTTGCCTTCGTCAGCTTGGAATTTTGCCCCGCACCCAACCTTAATCCGTTCACCCGCGTGAGCAAAATTTGCGTTGCGCGCAAGACCGAGAATTGAAGGGGGAAACTGGCATGATTGGCGAGTTTATGAATCGGCATATGAATGAGTTGGAGGAGTTGCGGGAGCTGTCGGCGCGAATCGGCGGTGACCCATTACTTACGCAAGCGAGTACCGGCAACACATCTATCAAGCTCGACGATGTTCTTTGGATTAAAGCTTCGGGCCGGTGGCTGGCGGACGCCAGACATGAAGACATCCTGGTCCCGCTGGACCTTCGCGAGGTCAAGCAATACATGAGCCGGCAAGTTGATCCCGCTGAGGTTTATGCGTGCGCTTCGATTGAAACTGCGATGCATGCAGTTCTGCCTCATCGCGTGGTGCTGCACGTGCACTCCGTGAACACGATTGCCTGGGCGGTGCGGGCGGACGCTCGGGTTCGATTGCAGCGCCAGCTCGGCGGACTTCGCTGGCAGTGGGTCCCTTACGTACCTTCGGGCCTTCCCCTGGCGCGAAAAATCGAAAGCGCGCTATCCGCCTGTTCAGGCGCGAACGTCCTGGTGCTGGGTAATCACGGTCTGGTGATCGCCGGAAACAGCTGCGAAGAAGTGACGCAACTACTTGCGGAGGTAGAACGCAGATTGGCAATTCGTCCGCGACCGGCAAACACCGCTAACTGCGAAGCTCTGGAACAGATTGCTGAAAATTCAACATGGGGATTACCCGAAGACCATAACATCCACGCTCTCGCGACTGACCTTGCGTCGCAAACTATTCTCTCGGGAGGAATTCTTTTTCCGTGTCAATCAATTTTTTCCAACGCGATTTCGCCAGAGATGTTCCGGGCGGTGCCTTGGCCCTTTTCGATTGACCAATACGAGAATCTTTACCGCACACGGCCGTTTCTCATGATTCAAGGACGAGGCGTGATCGTCAAGAAAACCATGACCTCTTGCCAGCGCGCAATAATGAGCGGCCTGGCGCAGGTGGTGCAACGAATTAATTCCTCAGCGCCAATTCACTATCTCTCTGACGAGGAGGTGGAGTACAGCGCCCGCACAATAACATCGAGATATCTGGAAAAAGCAGGCGCCGAGGCCGTGCCGGTGGACACATCGGCGGCTTAGGATTAATTGCCAGTTGCGAACTACGAATTGCAGTGACTATGCTTTGGTGTCTAAAGCAGGTTTGTATAAATGACATTCAAAGATAAGGTCGCATTAATAGCTGGCGGCACCGGTGGACTTGGACGTGCGGTGAGTCGGGCCTTTCTTTCCGAAAGCGCGAAGGTGATCGTCACCTATCGGAAGAAACAGGAATTCGACGAACTTAAAAAGATAGCCGGGTCTGCCGCGTCCAATCTTCTTGGATATGACGTCGATGTCACTGATCACAGTGCCGTACAAAAATTCATTTCAACTATCGTCAAAGAAAACGGCAGAGTGGATTTTCTGGTCAACGCGGTTGGCGCTTACGCGGGCGGAGTGAATCTCTGGAAAACGGATCCCGCTGTTTTCGATCAGCAGCTTAAGCTGAATCTGATTTCGGGCTATGCATTATCTCGCGCAGTCGTGCCACCGATGATCAAACAGGGAAGCGGGGCAATCGTTAACGTTGCTTCTAGAGCTGCTGTGGACCACGCCGCCGGGGCCGCTGCCTACGCGGCATCCAAGGCTGCCGCGGTGGCGATCATGGATTCTTTGGCTGCCGATCTGAAGGGAAGCGGTGTGCGGGTGAATTCGATTCTGCCCAGCATCATCGATACCTCAGCCAACCGAAAAGCCATGCCTGATGCCGACTTTGCGAAGTGGCCTAAACCTGAAGATATCGCACGGGTGATTTTATTCTTGTGCAGCGACGACGCCCGTGTGGTACATGGCGCCAGTATCCCTGTTTACGGCGATAGCTGATGCTGCTCAGCTGGTGAAAACCGCATTAGCATCGCCCGTAAAGTGTCCAGATAAGCTATCCTGATGACATGGATCATTTACTGGTTCTTCGAGAGAAGATTGGACATCTCCGGGAAGAGATTGCTGACATTCAGAAGTTGAATGAGGAATTTCGGCGTGTCGGCGGGAATAGCACAGAAGCCCAAATCGCTCATGGACAGAGAAGCGACAGATTGCAAGCCATCCAACAAGAGCTGGTTCGACTCGCGGACCTTGGCCGCAAGGTTGTTTCAGCGGAACAAATGAAGGAAAAGCATCGTTCTCGCCTTCATCTCATCCAGCAAAAACGGGCATCTTAGCGCAGCTAACCATAGAGCGTCCGGTCGTAGACTTAGGCCGCTTGAGCCTGGATCTTGACTTTCGCGTCTACTCTCATCTGTTCCGCCGCCACAACAAAGACAGGCGTGTGGCACGTGAGCTCAAGTAGGTGCCGCGCCGCGGCGATGTGCTCAGCTAATGCTGTGGATTCGACATACCCTTTGGCTCGTACGGTAATCACTGGATTCAAAGACTCGACCTGCAGGCCCGCTATTCGACGGTCTTGTTCCCAATCGCAGGCACAGGCCAGTCGCAGAATACCTCCCAAGAACTGGACCAGGCGCTGCTTCGAAGCCGAGAGGGTCGCGAATTCTTTCTGCGCTCCCGTGGGCAGCGCGCCGCGGTGATAACGCACTACAAGAGCTGCAACCTGTAGTTCGCCCGCCGTCCAACCTAGTGGCGAAGCTAATTTCTTTATCAGCCGTGCTGAAGCTTTGTGATATCCAGAATTTGTTTTGGCTCGGCCGACATCGTGCATGAGTGCGGCGGCACGAAGTATAAAACGGCAGGAGTCGTACCTGGGGCCGCGAAGAAACTCGTGAACGGACATTCCGTCGTATATTTGTAATGCCAATTCCGCTACATGTTTCGAGTGCGACGTTTTTGGATCGAGGAACGCAGCCCAGATTTTTAGCCGCTCAAGTCCCAGAGTTTTGCACTCGTCTTCGCGCGGCAGACTCTCTCGCCAGACCGTCCACAGCGAGTTCTTACCGATCATTTTGGAGCGGTACATAGCCAGTCTTTGCTCGCGTTCTTGCATTAAACGAGTTCGCCATTTGGCGCGCGCTACGGCATCGGGAAAAGCTTTGATCTGAAGAGCGGTTTGCCAGAGTACGTCAAGGTCATGAATTTCCCCAAGAATGTCCTGGACTTCCTTGAGATCGCCGCTCCATGACTGATGCAGAACAGGCAAAAAGTTTTCGATCGTGTAACGAAAGCGCTTGATCGCTATTCGAAGGTCGTGGAAGGCGACATTGGTTCGATTGCGCGATGCCCGAAGATGAAGGGCGTGAGCCTCGTGCCAGCGCTCAAGTGCAAGGTGGGCCAACACAGGGCTGCCCGGAGGGATTCGCATGGCTCGTCCCGGCAATTTAGCAGTCCAAGTTCTCCATTGTCGGTAATCGAAATTCTGCAAGACGGCAGCAGCCCTTGTCCGTGATTCTTGTTCCTGGAAAGTCAGGAAACCCCTGATATTTTTGCCGGTTTGGTCGCCTTCCGGCGAGAGCTTTTCGATCCACTCCGTCATGACATGGGTGTCTCGCAATTCCCCGAGTCTGCCAAACAGCTCTTTGGCAGCGCGTCTCATCTTCTTCCATGCTGGGTCGCGGTCGAAAACTCTTATGCCATCAGCCAGAGAGCGGCAGCGGCGCAGTGCGGTGCGCAGATCATGAACCGGATCCGAGCTGAAATCGCGTTCTGCTTTCGCGCATTGCTCCAGGACTTCTCCCATCCAGTAGGCGAGTCCGACCCGGTCATCTTTTTCCAGAATTACTGAGGTGGCCATATCAAACCTGCAGACTAACTGCTCTCGAATTGAGGATTTTGAAACGAAGGTGAAAGCGATAGGTGATCAAAATTCCAGATAACCTCCAACCGCCTGCCGAGCATTTCCGTTGGCCCCGTTAGCTGGGATGATCCCATCAATCGCCCGTAAAGATTCCCATGCCGCCGCGGTGAGTGTTGGGTCGGAGCTGACAATTTCTCGAATCATTTCCCATGCGGCAAGATTGAGCGCACCCTCCGGCCCAGGTCCCATTGCTAAAGAAACTGAGCACTGTGGGCAAAAGCAAATCCTTCGCACGGCTGATTTCTGGCGCGGCCGGATTCCTACAGTTTGCGCGAAGACGTAGATGGCGACAGATTTCTGCCCCGATTCAATTTCTCTATTGCAACGAAGGCACGATAGATTGTCCAAGAAAGGCTCCCGCGATGGAGTGTCAGTGGAAAGAAAATATTGCGCCAGCATTCCATTGCGGGCAAGTATGAAGAAAGATGCCGCAGCGATCGCTGCTAATGACACACCCTGCAAGAACCAAGTTGTGCTCTAGGCAGAACCATTTAGTTCATGCACTCTGACTTTGTGAGTGTCCCTAAGCTGCAGTTGGTGCGCAAACGTCCGAATGCCGTGCTTCCATTAACTCAAGTTCTCGGGCCATCGCGAGAACGTGAGCAGGTAGCGGCCGTATGCTATCGGGTACGTAGAATGAAGGTTGAGTTTCTTCTGGTCAGGACCCGCAAGCAAAAGTGGACATTTCCCAAAGGCGGGGTAGTAGGCGGACTGACCCGCGCGCAATCCGCTGCCTTGGAGGCGTTCGAAGAAGGCGGAGTGCACGGCCGCATTGAGCGAGCTTCGTTTACGCGATATATTCTGCGCAAGCGCCGCTCTTCGCAAGCGAATGAGATCACCATTGACGCTTACCTGTGTGAAGTGCTGCGGCTGGGAGCGCCACAAGAGCTCAACCGGGAACCAACCTGGTTTACCGCCGAAGAAGCGCAACTATCGTTGCGAGAGGGCAGGACCAGCGAAGATGCCGGCGAACTTGCTCGCGTAGTAGATCGGGCCCTAAGTCGAATCCAAAACTTAACCCAGCAAAGAGCGCATCAGAGGCGCGTCAACATTGATCCTTTGCGAAAAGTTCATTTCGAAGCGCCCGAAAGCCGAGCTGGCCGCTTTGTTGCGCGTGTTGCCTTGCTGCTTTATCCGCAACCCAGGCGTTCACGATCTTCGCAGATGCCATTGATCGAGTTTGGCGCCCATTCACGAAAGATTTTGCAGCTCGGTCCAGGGCGCTCTCCGAACCGATGAGCCACGAAGCTGTTACGCCCGATTCGCAGCGCTGAACTCTGGCAGTCGGTACGCAATCACACTGTCAATGAGGGCATTGCTGGAGTCATACGGTCTCCGTCCAATGCTCAACTCAAGCGTCGCGGCCAGCGTCTGCTGCTTCAAACTTGGCAGCACGTGTTTTTCGGCGTACTCTTCCCACTCGCTAGGCGGCATGGTGGCCATTCCAGCAAGTTTCCAGCTCTCGCAGGCCGCTATCCAATAAGCCTGCAGGCGCTTCAGCAGTGACAGTCGATTAGTCATTGCTCCATTAGATGTCAGTGAGTATTAATGCCAGATAAATTGTGTGGGGCGGGCACCCGTCGCGCAGGCAGTCCAGCGCAGCTTTAGAATGACGATTTTATTGGTTGCCCCCCAGGGATTCGAACCCCGATAAGCAGATCCAGAATCTGCTGTCCTGCCGTTGAACGAGGGGGCACCAAGGCGAAAAAATCAGGCGGCATTTTGATTTTAGGGGGATAGGCTAACTGGGTCAACTTGTGCGACGAAACCGCAATCAAGAAGATGGGACACAGCGCCCGGTTTTAGAAATGACGCTTATGCTGCAGGGGCGTCGTGGACCAGCCATTCCAATGCCTCATCGCGCGTTTTAAAGGTGGGCAGATCACGCTGTGAAAAAGCCTTGATGTTCTCGTAGAAGACTTTTGCCAGAGCTTCCGTTCCTACCCAGGCTGAGCGCTTCAGATGCGGGCGATCGTACACCGTGCCTTCTTTAAGGCTGGCAACGGCTGCTTTATTGAATTTGGCTCCGCTGAAATCGGCCAGAAGAAGCAGGGAACCTCGAGGTTCAGCAGTCACATAGCTGGGAACGAGGTGGCACAAGTGTGTAATTTCTTCAGGCGCGCAATTTGAAAGATCGACCAGCAGTACTTTGGTGTTCTTGTAGGTTACAAAACGTATTCGTTCTTCCATAATTGCCTCCAGGAAGACATACGCAATGGAGCCCAATACGGCGGGTTCACGCGACCATACAACTACACAACGAGGTCCTGCAACAAAAGTCGGTTTCAGACCCCCACTGGCTGCTTGCTTCCCACTTGAACTGGAGTTAACCAGTTGAATCGATCGGGCTGGGTGCCGTGTACGATCCCGAAAAACTCACGTTGCAAGGCCCGTGTGATCGGTCCCACGTTGCCTTTGCCAACCGTTATACGATCAACCGAGCGAATCGGCGTCACTTCGGCGGCGGTGCCGGTGAAGAAAGCTTCATCTGCGATGTACAACATTTCGCGTGGTATACCGGCTTCAGCTACAGGGATGCCCAAATCGCGAGCAATCTTCAGGATTGAATCGCGGGTAATACCCGGCAACACTGAATTCCCCAGCGGCGCGGTCTGCAATACGCCATTGCGAACGACAAACACATTTTCACCCGAGCCTTCACTCACGTATCCATTGGCATCAAGCGCAATGCCTTCAATGTAACCGTTAGTGGTGGCCTCCATGCGGATCAATTGCGAGTTCATATAATTCGCGCCGGCTTTCGCCAGGGCCGGTAGGGTGTTGGGAGCGATTCGGGTCCACGACGAAACACAGACGTCGACTCCTGAATCATCCTGCGTCAGATATTTACCCCACGGGTAATTCACAATGTAAACTTCCACCGGGCAATTCACGGGAGTCACTCCGGCATCGCCGTAGCCGCGAAAGACGACGGGACGAATGTAGCAGGGCCAAACGCCATTGGTACGCACCAGGTCGCCCATGGCAGCAACCAGTTCCTCCAGCCCGAAGCCGACATCCATGCGGTAAACCTTCGCGGAATCCAGCAGGCGCTGAATATGTTCCTGGGCGCGGAAGATAGCCGGTCCGGAAGGCGGAGCGTAGCACCGCACGCCTTCAAAAACGGACGAACCGTAATGAACGACGTGCGACATCACATGGATGTTCGCGTCTTCCCAGCGAATGAGCTTTCCTTTGTGCCAGATCTTGTCGGTCTTCTGCAGCGGCATGAATACTCCTAAATTCGGACTGAAATGATTATAACGTGGCGATCTAAAGAGGTTGTCTTAACGCATACGCACTTTCGGCGAATCCCGTTAGTAATTGTCATGAAGGTGAAGGTCACCAGGATCGGACGGGAGGTCGAATTATCACAAATATAGGCCTCTTGACAATAGTCGTTATAACGAGTAATATTTGTTAGTATGACATTGACGGCGCAGAAGGGAAGCAAGGCCCGCCACACTCGGTCACTGGAAGAAGCAGTGTTTCTCGACCTGGTGCGGACATCAGACGTGCTTTCCCGCAGGCTGGTTTATGTTCTAAAGAACGAGGATCTATCTTCGAACCAGTACAACGTTTTACGGATTTTGCGCGGCGCGCCGGAAGGGCTCCCCTGTGGGGAGATCGGTAATCGGATGATCACGCGCGATCCCGACGTTACACGTTTGCTCGACCGCCTGGAGAAGCGCGGGCTAGTCTCACGCTGTCGCGAAACCGAGGACCGTCGAATGGTCCTGACCCGTATTAGCCCCGAGGGCCTCAAACTCCTGGCTCGGCTGGATGAACCGGTCCAGGAGGCGCATCGTGAGCAACTTGGACATCTCGGAAGGGAACGGTTGAAGGCGCTGACTGAATTACTACGCGCTTCGCGCGATCCGATCGGGTAGTTTTTTTTGGGTTTTATAGTTGTTGTAACGAATATCGTTCTAACGCATCTAAGTAGTGTGCGAAAGGAGAATCAAATATGACCACACTAGCTGTCCCTCATACCGCTGTAAGCACATGGAGCCTGGACGCCGCCCATTCTGTGGCCGAGTTCAAGGTTAAACACATGATGATCTCCAACGTGAAAGGGCAATTCGCCAAAGTCACCGGCGTTTTGCAGTTTGACGAGCAGGACGTGACCAAGTCCAAGATCGAAGCGTCGATTGAGGCCGCTTCGCTCAACACGCGCGACGACCAGCGCGACACGCATTTGAAGAGCCCCGACTTCTTCCATGTTGAACAGCATCCGACCCTTTCGTTCAAATCCACTAAGGTGAAACGGATTGGGGAGGGCGAATTATCAGTCTCTGGCGACCTCATCATCCGCGGCGTAACGCGAAATGTGGACTTTACCGTGGAAGGGCCGACTCCTCCCGCGAAAGATCCTTGGGGGAACATGCGGCTGGGGCTTTCGGCAACTACCAAAATCAACCGCAAAGATTTCGGCCTGACATGGAACGCGGCGCTCGAGACCGGTGGCATTCTCGTCGGGGAGGAAGTCACTATCACGCTTGATGTTCAGTTCGTGAAGGCCTGAATCGTTGGCCTGACGCATACATCGAACGATGTGTGCGCGACATAAAAGAAGGAGGAGGCAATGTCTCTCCGTCCAGTAAAGCAGATTATTCAACCCAAGCCGACTATCGAAGGCGCCGGAGTAAAGCTCCAGCGCGCCTTCGGCTTCGGCAAAACCAAAGAGTTCGATCCATTTTTGTTGCTTGATGATTTTCGCAACGAGAACCCGCAAGATTATCTGGCGGGATTCCCCTGGCATCCGCATCGGGGAATCGAAACCATTACTTATGTTCTGGCCGGTACGGTCGAACACGGCGACAGTCTTGGTAATAAGGGCAGGATGACCGCCGGCGATGTGCAATGGATGACTGCCGGCAGCGGTATTCTGCATCAGGAAATGCCGAAAGGCGATCCACAGGGCCGCATGCACGGCTTTCAGTTGTGGGCGAACCTGCCTGCATCGCTGAAGATGACCGATCCGCGTTACCAGGACATTCCGGCGAGCGCGATTCCAGAAGTCACTGATGATGACGGCACGCGAGTGCGCGTCGTGTGTGGCGAGTTTTGGGGAAAGCGCGGGCCGGTAGAGGGTGTTGCCGCCGATCCCAATTACATCGATATTTCAGTTCCGCCGGGAAAGACGAAGCGGCTGAAAGTCGAGACCACGCGCAATGCATTTGCCTATGTTTTCGCGGGCGCGGGAACTTTCCGCGACGCATCTAACCCACGCGCGGTGCTGACTGAGCACGTGGCAAGGCCGGAGGCGGCGCCAGAGTACGACGCCACCAATCATTCACTGGTCCTATTCGATCGCGGAGACGAGATCGTGGTGCAGGCCGGCCCGGAGGGAATTCGTTTTCTCCTGGTTTCCGGGAAGCCCATTGAAGAGCCGGTGGCATGGTACGGTCCGATCGTAATGAATACGCAGAATGAACTTCGGCAAGCCATTGACGAACTGCAAGACGGCACATTCATCAAGCACCGATGAAGTGCACTTACCCTGGAAGAAGGAGCGGCAATGAAGATCACAGTTTTCGGCAAAGGCAACGTCGGCGGCGGCCTGGCGAATCTTTGGGAAGCCGCCGGACACAGCGTGACGCGCCTGGGGCACGATGGCGGAGACGTTGGCCATGCCGATGTTGTGCTCATCGCCGTTCCTGGCAAAGCCGTCGCGGAAGCGATTGGCAAGTTGAGCGGAATTAGAGGCAAGACCGTCATCGACGCCACCAACCGATTCATCGCCGCACCATAAATTGCTTGGACGCGAGTGCGCTTCCTTCAAGAGTCCATACAGCGAAGCAAAATTGATGTTGAAGGCCTTCGCGCGCTGCCGAGCAGGAAAACTTGATCAAGATCATCTTCGCGATTAACCAGAGTGGGATGGGTCCGTTCGTCTACCGCATTGCTCACCCCGAAGAGCAGTAAGAAGCACGATACCTGAGCGATCTACTTCCATCTGCCCTGTCCTTCGACGATTGTGACGTAGCGATCGATAGGTAGATCGGTGAGTCGCTCAATCGCTCCGCTCGGCAGCGGCCATTTTATTTCCAGCCAATCGATCTTTGTACGCTTGCCAATTCCGAGCACGATGCGTGGATCGTGATCTGAAAGATAACTGCCGCCACCAACTTTCATGCGGCTGCGCTTCAAGTCCTGTGCTTGATAAGTAATGCGCGCACCTACTGCGTCAATATTTGATTTCCGGCCGATCAACTTGATGCCCAGCCAGTGATTTTGCGTTCCGGCGTTATTCCGCAGCAAAACCGGTGCGCCATTGTTTACCGAAATCAGAACGTCCACGGCCCCATCGTTATTAAAATCTCCGATTGCCATGCCTCGCGCCGAAAGCGGCTGCGAAAAGATTGGACCACTTTGTTGGCTGATATTTTGAAACGTTTTGCCGCTGCCGTGAAACAACAGCGGCGGCTCTTCATATTTGACTTGAGAATGAATTTGCTCAATCAAGTCGTCTGGATTCCCGTTGGCGAGAAACAAGTCTAAGTCGCCGTCGTTATCAAAATCAAAAAATTTGAGGCCCCATCCACTCATCAAGCGCGTCGCCGTCGCTATTCCGGTAGCGCCAGCCTCGTCGTCAAATGTGGAATCATGGTTGTTGCGATAGAGGGAGTACATTTCGCGATCAAGGTTGGCGACAAAAAGGTCCATGAATCCGTCCTGATCGTAGTCGGCTGAGTCCAAACCCATTCCTGAGCGGGTTCGGCCTTCGGCGCTGTAAGCAATGCCGGCGGGTTCTCCGATTTCTTCAAACTTTCCTTTTCCGCGATTCGCGAAGAGAAAATTCTGTACTGTGTCATTGGCAACGAACAAATCCATCATTCCATCATTGTTGATGTCGGTAGCCACCACGCCCCATACTTTTCCCAGCGAACCAGCGATGCCAGACTGCTTACTCACATCCGTGAACGTCCCGTCGCCATTGTTATGAAAAAGCCAACTCGGCATGGGTGAATAAACTTTCGGAATGCAATAGTGAATCCGGCCATCTTCGTGAATACCACAGGGCTTGTTCAGTTCTTTGCTGAATTCCACAAACTGGCCGACGAACAGGTCAAGTCGACCGTCGTTGTCATAATCAAACCAGACCGCGCTTGAAGACCATCCAGGTGCGGCTACTCCGGCTTTTTCGGTCACATCCGTGAATGTGCCATCGCCATTGTTGTGATACAGAATGCTGCGGCCGTACTGCGTCACGTATATGTCCGGGAAACCGTCGCCGTCATAGTCGCCCACGGCAATACCTTGCCCGTAGCCCCCTGCTGCCACCCCGGCTTTTTCGGTGATATCGGTAAAGGTACCGTCGCGATTGTTTTTATAGAGTGCGTTACGGAGCGGTGTCTCTGGCGTAAAAAAATCGCACTTCCCGCTATTGACCAGGTAAATATCTATCCAGCCGTCGTTGTCATAGTCGAGAAATGCGCAGCCCGCGCCCGAACTTTCAGGAAGATATTTTTCTGATGATTTCCCGCTTGAATGCGTCCATCGAATGCCGCTCTTCTCGGCCGGGACCTGCTCGAAAGGAAATGGCGCCGGTTGCGAAGAAGCAAAAGCTGGCAGTCGCGGCAGAAGTAGCGCTCCTGCGATTGTTTGTCCGACGAAGGTGCGCCGTGTCAATTTCGCTGCACGAATCTGACTTGGCATCTGTTTCAGTTTATCCCAAGAAATTTGCGGGGAGAGTCATCGGTCCATGGAGCGCAAAGACTACTCTGGTTTTTCAGAACTCTGCGTAGTTGGTGCTGTAGAACTGAGACTGCGATGAATGGCAAATTCCTTGGTTGCCTCCTCTTTCTGTCCAGACCTGACCAGCGCAGTACCTAGCGCCTGATGAATGTCTGGATTTCGCGGTGTTAGGCGCTCCGCGGTCCGTAAGGGAGCAATGGCTTGCTGGTATTGTCTGCTGCCGATAAGGCTCACTCCCCAGCCCAGGTAGGCTTCGGCAAAATTAGGATTAAGTTTCGCCGCGGCGGAAAATCGGGCGACGGCCTCATCCCAGTTCTCTTCACGGCGAGCGAGTTCTCCCAGAATGTATTCAGCGTCAGTATTTGTCGGATCGATCTGGAGCTCTTTCAGGAATTCCTGCCTGGCGCGCTGTGTTGCGTCCGGCCCAGCATCAGGCCGCGAGAGCAGTAACCGGCCCAACAAGAAATGAGTGCCGCGTGAGCTCGGCTCCTTTTTTATCATCTCCTCGTACTCAAGCTGAGCCGGATCCCACTTCCCCTGCTCTTCGAGCGCCTCGGCGTTCAACTTGTGGGCAGCAAGCGATTGCGGCGCGGTGCGGCCAAGATCCTGAGCGGTGCGAGTGGATAAATCAGAGTAGGCATGAACCACTACAAAAAGAACATCAGGATCGCGTGCGAATTGTTTGTTCAGTAGCCTGATGAACTCGAGCGCAGAATCGCGATCGTCAACTGCCAATGCACAGCGGACCCCAACTACCCCTGCTTGCTTTCTGGTTGTAGCAGGAATCTGTTCAGCCATGGCGCGCTTGAGAGAGGAAATGTTGTCGTGGCAGCGTCCCTGTTCTGCCGACTCGATCGCTTTATCTGGGGATGACCCAGCGCCTGGCGTGGCAGCAGCTTTCGTCTGTTGAGCAATCAGCGTGGACCCAGCCCACAAATACCCAATAAATAGAAAAACGAAAGCAGTCTTCTCCAAGTATCTACACATTTTGAACGGTTTCTCTTTTGAAGTTCGCGCTCTTAGGATTCTAAGCAAAGAATTCATGCCAAAAGAAAATGATGCAGGCGGCATGTCCGCCTGCATCATCGATTATACGAGCCAAGTTGTCAGTAGTAGAGTTTCAGCGCCAGCTGTATGTTTCTTGGGGGCTGGGCGCTTGTGATCTGTCCCATCGTGGATCCCAGGCCCATATTTGGTGCATTGAGTTGGACGTGGTTGAAAGCGTTGATGAAGTCGGTCCGGAACTGCAAACGGAACCGCTCATTAAGTTGAAAATCCTTGTGCAAACTCATATCCACGTCTGTGAAATGCGGAGAACGCAGCCCACCGAGTTGCGGCGAGCAATTGCCGAACGTGCCCACTGCCGGTTGGGTAAAATCTCCATTATTCGTAAACCACTGAACGCCAACTCCGGGAATCGTTGTGTCCGTAACCGAAGGGATGGCATTGCAGTTGGCCCTAGCGCCGCGACCAAAGGTCCCGGAATTATCAGCTGCTCCGTAAACAGGAAGCGGCCAACCGGTGCGCCAAGAGACGATAGGACTGATCTCCCATCCTCCGATGACTCCGTTCACAACACTGTTGACATTGCCTCCAAATTGCTTGCCGTGGCCAAAAGGAAGATCATAGATGGCGTACGCTGATAAGACATGCGTGGCGTCGTAATAGCAAGGCGCCCACTCTGCCCGCTGGTCATACACATTCTGCCAGTACGCCGACGCGCTCAGCGCATTATTCCAGGCTCCGTAATAACCGGTGCTGTCCGACATGCATTTGGAGTAGGTATAAGAAACTTGCGCCTGCAAACCGTGACTCATCTGTTTCTGGAGCACTGCTTGCAAGGAGTTGTATTCCATGGTGCCATTCGACTTGGTGCCTGAAACCGTAGCCCCTTGGCCGCCTAGAGCAGGGTTCCCCAGGACATTGTAAAGGGTCGGATTCTTGGCAAAGTAAGGGCTAGGAGCGGTGCACGGTGGTGTGCCGCAAGCAGAATTTGGAAGCAACACCCTTTGCGCGTAGTCGAAAGGCACCATTAAGTGAGTGCCCTTCTGCCCCACGTATCCAATTTGAAAGGTTGTATCGTGTCCAAATTGGTGCTGGATAGTGAAGTTCCATTCATCCGCAATCGCTGGTTGCACGTTCGGATCCCATACTCGGAGAAATGCTTGAGCATAGCAAGCGTACGCTGGCGCAGCGCATGATGCCGCCGATGCCGAGCCTGCGATCCCGTCTGTTGTATCTGTCAAAGGCAGTGAAAGATTGTTATAAATTGCGTTGATTTCCGCCGGAGTGAATGGTGGGTTTAGCGTCAACCGAAGGTTGGTGCCGGTACCTTCCAGATATGACGAAACTGTGAATGCTCCCCGTATCACAGTGTGATCGCCGAGCATTGCCGGAGTCCACGCGAACCCTAACCGTGGCTGGAAGTCTCGTCCACCATAGAAGCCTTTATAAAGTGCCCGACTTGCACCGGCTTGGCCGGCGAGGTCAACATTGCCGGTCGTCAAATTGTAATTGGCCTGGGCATTGTGAGTTTCAACCCAGGGCGTGTGGGCATCGTAACGCAAGCCAAGGTTCAAGGTTAAACGATCGGTAACGCGCCAGGTATCCTGGGCATAGATACCGATCACATTGCTGGTTTGGATCCAGGTTTTGCCAGTGCTTACGCCACGGCCGTATTGAAAAGGGAGACCGAGAACAAAATCCGCTCCACCATCGCCGGTGCCGGCAGCCTGACTGGACGATTGAGTAAACCTTCCGTCGAAGTCCATCAGGCCTAATTGACCGTTGTTACCGGCATAGAAGGTATTGATGTTCTCACGCCACAGTTGACCGCCAAACTTGAGGTTATGCCGTCCATTCGTCCAGCTCACCGCATCTTCGAATTGCCACACGTGGTCATTGAAGCTTTGGGTTTGCTCCGCCGAACCAAGGTTGGTAAGGGCTGAATTGGAGAAGTTCAGAGCCAGTAGGCCGTCAAGATTTGCCGGGTTGCCGTTTCCGATTCCAATCGTATTCCCGAACTGCCCGACGCTCTTATCCCAGCTGTTACCGCTGTTGAGCGTGATGTGGCTCCAACCGATGCGAAGATCATTCACCAAGCTATTACTGATGGTTCGAGTCCAATCGCCGACGGTGTTGTAAATCGGCGTAGTTGAATAACCATTGGACAACAGCACTTGCGAGTTGTTGGAGGGATTATTCTGATAGGCGCGGGTAAAACGATAGGTAATGTTGTCCTTTTGCGTTGCTTTGAAGTCAACTTTTAGATCGCCCTGGTCCACGTTTTGAGCCGAAGCGATGGTATTTACTGCATTATTTTGCAGGTTGCCATTGATAGCTGCCGGGTAAAGACTGGACCCAAACAGTGCGGTTGCGACGGGGCTGATCATGACGGCCGGAATCTGGTTGAACGGGAAAGGGTTGCGAGTCCCGGCTGCGGGTGAACTCGGAGTGCAAGGCGCGGTAAAGGATGCACACGGATTGTATAACTGACCACTGCCAAGGCAATTACCAGCGCCGTCAAAGCCTGCGCTGCAGAGAGCGCCGAAATTCCCGGTGCGTTCCGCCGCGGTAAACATCGTATTTGCGGTAGACGAGCTGGGGATATCGAAACGCTGGGCCTGGTAATCGGCAAAGAAGAACAGTTTGTTCTTGATTATTGGGCCGCCTAGAGTGCCACCGTACATATTCCAGCGCAGTTTATCTTTGGGGAGACCAGTCATATTATTCGACCAGCTGTTCGCATTCAGCACGTCGTTGCGGAAAAATTCCCACACGTCGCCGTGGAAACTGTTGGTTCCCGATTTGATGGTCGCATTGATAATGCCGCCTTCAAAATTACCGAACTCGGCAGGTGCATTGTTAGTGATGAGATTGAACTCCTCGATGGCATCAGGCGCGGGCGTATAGCCCAGCAGGTTGTCCGACACCTGGTTGTTATCCATGCCGTCGAGCAGAAAATTGTTGGATTGCTCGCGGTTCCCGTTGATCAGAGGACGGCCACCATAACCGCCGGTATTGTTGCCGTTGTTGAAACTGCTGGGATCAGTCGAAACTGCTCCCGGCGATAGCAGCGTCAGTTGGACATAGTTGCGGGAGGCGAGAGGCAGATTGTCATTGGTCGCAGCATTGATAATGGTGTCAACCTGGGTGACATCGGTTTCCAAAACTGGAGCCGCGCCGGTCACTTCCACTGTTTCACTCACCTGGCCGACCTTAAGCGCAACGTCGATGCGCGCGACTTGGTTCACCGTGAGCACAAATGCCTCGTGCGACACCGACGAGAAACCTTGCTTCTCGACCGTAAGTTTGTAGGTACCAGCGGGGACCGGCGAGATGCGATAAAGGCCGTCTGCATTTGTGACCGCAGTGTATGCAAGTCCGCGGTCTACCGAATTTGCTTTGACAGTGGCGCCGTCGACAGCGGCACCGCTTTGATCTGTGACGGCCCCTACGATGGACCCGGTGACCTCCTGCGCCCATGAAACTTGGCTAACGGCCAACAACGCGATGGATAGGGAACAAAGAACCGCCAGTGAGAGCAATCTGCGTGTGCTCATCTGAGAACCTCCGGGAAGAACTTGTTTTTCGGCCCACAAAGGGATGCGCAATGCTATATAGCAGATGAATGACCGTGGTCAAGCAAAAAATTAAAAATCTGTGAATAAATTGCAGATGGCTTGCCCAAGGCCGCTGTCTGATTGTGCCAGCAATGATTCCCGGATAGGACCGGAAGAACGATTGGGTACTAATTTTCCAAACGTTTGTCATAGCGAAACCCATACGCGTTTTAGCTTTGGGGGCGGGAATCAAACGTTGTTTTCGAATTCGGCACATTTCATGCTCGATTCAATCTTTCGCGGGGTGGCGGTCTCAGATCATCCCGCCGTTATTCCTTTACTTTTCCGATACTTTTCGCTATATAGCAGATGAATTCCAAATTTCAACCCCAGAGCTAACGACAAGGACAGAATGTCGGCAAACGGGCAAAGCGCTCTTCCGGCCTACCAAAAGATCCAAGACTCGATCCGTGAGCGGATCGACGCCGGGGATCTAAAGCCAGGCGATGCAGTAGCTTCCGAACGGGAGCTTGCCCGGCTTCATCGCGTTAGCCTCATGACAGCCCGTCATGCGTTGGCCGGTCTGGAGCGGGAAGGAATAGTTGAGCGCCGGCGTGGTGCTGGAACATTCGTTGCGCCCCCTCGCATTCATTTCAACAAGTTAATGAGTTATACCGAGCAAATGGCTAGCCGAGGCTTGGCGGCCGGATCTAAGGTGGTCGCAGCTAGAATCATCGAGCAGGAAGATGAAATCGCCGCACGGCTAATGATTCCTGCCGCCAGCAAAATGGTCAAAATCGAAAGGGTGAGGCACACATCCGAGGAACCGTTCGCGCTAGAAACCTGTTATCTCGAGGCAGAACGTTTTCCTGGCCTGGTACGGGAAGCCTTGGGCCGAGGCTCACTGTTTGCCCGTCTCGAACAAGACTTTGGTGTGCAGCTTACATATGCGGACGAGGAAGTCGACGCCACTGCGGCTGATCTCCGCATTGCTCAATTTCTTCAGGTGGCGCGAGGTGCTCCCGTCATGCGGATTCGGCAGGTTATTTATTCCTCGAATGGCAAACCTGTCATCTATGTAGTCGGCTTTTATCGCGCGGAACGGCACTCATTGTTTATACGCAGATTCCGGTAAGCCGCCCCCTAACAACCCGCCCCCTAACAACCCGCCCATCCATACACTTGAGTGCCGCGTTCAGGCTAGCCCTTTTTAATAGACCTGCATCCAAGGATTACTTCGGCACTACTCTTAACGATGCATATGCGTGCGAAAGCTGGCACACATGAAAGACAACAATCAATTCAATTCTCCTCCGAATGAGTCTTCGAAAAGCTCATGCCAAACAGGCCAGATGAGTCAGAACAGTGTTTCAAATCCCAACCTGACCAGGAGGGGGTTCGTGGCAACTGTAGGCGTGCTTACTGGAGGGGCTTATTTGACCAAACCATTGCGCGGCAGAGGAGCAACACTTGTTGAAGATGCGCACGAAGCCGCCGGCGGTGCACTTCCCTTGACCCTGAAAGTTAATGGTCAACCGCACAGTATTGAGATTGATCCTCGCGTGACCCTGCTCGACCTTCTTCGAGAGAATTTTGGACTCACTGGGAGCAAGAAAGGCTGCGATCACGGTCAGTGCGGCGCGTGTACGGTACTCGCCAATGGACGAAGGATTAACAGCTGCCTGTCGCTGGCTGTCGTGCACGAAGGTGATGAGATCACTACGATCGAGGGCCTGGCGAAGAATGGCGAGATCCATCCGGCGCAGTCGGCCTTCATTGAGCATGACGGATTTCAGTGCGGCTATTGCACCTCTGGACAGATTTGCTCGGCGGTTGCATTGCTGAGTGAACATCAACGTGGCGATGCCAGTGTTATTACCGCTGATTTAAGCGTTACCGGCCCCCTCGAATTAACTCCTGAAGAAATTCGTGAGCGTATGAGCGGGAACATCTGCCGTTGCGGCGCTTACCCCGGCATTGTCGCCGCCGTCCAGGATGCCCACAAAAAGAATGGAAGGACGAAAGCATGAATCCATTCGATTATCGACGCGCTTCTGGAGCGGAGACAGCAATTTCATCTATTGCGGGCTCCGCTCATGGCAAATTTCTTGCCGGTGGAACCAACCTTATTGATTTGATGAAGAATGGTGTCGAGCGGCCGGAGCGGCTCGTCGACATAAACCGACTGCCTCTGGCGAAAATAGAACCACTTCCCAACGGAGGATTACGTCTCGGCGCCCTCGCCCGAAATAGTGACACTGCAAACCATCCACTGGTGCGGCAACATTACCCTTTGCTGTCGCGCGCAATTCTTTCCGGCGCTTCGCCGCAGCTTAGAAATCTCGCGACCAATGGCGGAAACCTGCTGCAGCGCACCCGATGCTGGTATTTCATGGATGCGGGCTCGTCTCAATGCAACAAGCGTGCGCCCGGAAGCGGGTGCGGCGCTTTGGAAGGACTCAATCGTTACCACGCAATTTTCGGCGCCAGCGACAAATGCATTGCCACTCATCCATCCGACATGTGCGTGGCGCTGGTCGCACTTGACGCGACTATACGGGTGCGCGGCCCCAAGGGCGAACGCACGATTCCGATTGCTGATTTTCATCGCCTGCCGGGTGACACTCCGCAAATCGACACCAACCTCGGCAAAGATGAATTAATTTTGTCGATCGATCTCCCGAAATCGTCTTTCGCGAACCACTCCCACTATCTGAAAGTTCGGGATCGCGCGAGTTACGAGTTTGCGCTGGTTTCAGTCGCGGCCGCCATGGACATTCAAGACAGACGAATTCGTAGCGCTCGAATTGTGCTCGGAGGCGTCGCCCATAAACCCTGGCGATGTGAGGACGCGGAAAAAATGGTGATTGGAAATCACGTAGACGCCACATTTTTCGAAGACGCAGGGGAGATCGCGATCAGAAATGCCAGGCCTTACCAGCGCAACGCGTTCAAAGTTGCGTTAGCCAGGCGGGCCGTAACCAAAGCATTGAGTCTGGCTGGAGGTCTGGCATGAGCGTTATTGGAGCGCCACTTCCTCGCGTCGACGGTGAGCAGAAAGTCACCGGTGAAGCTAGATACTCAGCCGAATTCCAAGCGCAAAAGCTTGCCTACTCAGTGATGGTGATGAGCACCGTGCCTTCCGCCCAGATCGTCAATATCGATAGACATGATGCAGAGCGCGCCGAGGGCGTCATCGCGGTGTTGACCCCTGACAATGCTCCGAAACTTCCAGGAGCGGAAAGCCGGGTCAGTGTCTTACAAGACTCGCAGGTACATTACAACAATCAGCCGATCGGACTGGTTATCGCCGATCAACTTCACCAGGCGCAACATGCAGCGTCGTTGGTGAAAATTCAATATAAGGAGCAACCGGCGAAACTGGATTTTGTGGCCGGCTTTCCCGCCTCATACCCCGGCAGTCACACGGGAATTCCGGGAGATCTGAGCTTCGGCGATGTTGAGAGTGGAATGCGCGCTGCCGAAATTAAGATCGACCAGATTTACACCACGCCGATCCAACATCACAATCCAATGGAGCCGCACGCCACCATGGCGCAATGGGACGGCGATCATTTGACCATCCATGATGCTACGCAGCACATTTCCGGCGTGCAGAAGACTTTAGCGAAGACCTTCGGGATTCCGAAGGAAAATGTGCACGTTATTTCTCAGTTTGTCGGCGGTGGTTTCGGATGCAAAGGTCAGATCTGGTCGCACGTTGTGCTGGCCGCAATGGCCGCCAAACAAGTAGATCGCCCGGTGAAACTGGTACTTGATCGGCCACAGATGTTCGGGCCAATAGGGGCGCGTCCTCAGACTCACCAGCACCTCACGTTGGGTGCCACCCGCGATGGAAAGTTGACCGCCATCCGGCACGAAGTTCACGCTCATACGTCCGTGATTGAGGACTACCTCGAATCTTCGGCCTTCCCCACCCGCGTCATGTACGCGTGCCCAAACGTCGCAACCATTCACCGCCTCGTCCAACTGAATATGGGGACGCTGACTTACATGCGCGCTCCCGGTGTGGCAACTGGCACCTACGCGGTTGAAGTTGCAATGGATGAACTCGCGTACGAATTAAAGATGGACCCGTTGCAGTTACGACTGGTGAATTACACCGATGTCGATCCGCATACGAAGATTCCATTCACCGAGAAACATTTGCGCGAATGCTATCAGCAAGCGTCAGAACACTTTGGCTGGTCGAAGCGAAATCATGAGCCTCGCTCCATGCGCGATGGCTCTCAACTGATCGGCTGGGGTATGGCGACGGAAACTTATCCCGGTAAGAATTTGCCGTCAGGAGCCTTGGTCCGATTGCAGCCGAACGGTCGGGTCCTGGTTGCCGCGGGAAGCCAGGAAATCGGCACGGGCATGTACACGATCATGACCCAGATCACAGCCGATGTGCTCGGCATTTCTCCGGATCTGGTCGATGCCAGGTTGGGAGATACCGACTACCCCGAAGCTCCGATTTCCGCTGGATCAATGAGCACGGCCAGCGTTGGTCCTGCGGTGCAGCAAGCTGCTATTCAGGTTCGGCAAAGGCTTGTGCAGATGGCCATCGGCGACTCTCGCTCCCCCGTCAACGGAGCCCAACCCGAAGAAGTAGATTTCAAGGATGGGACGATTTCGCGGAAATCTGCGCCCGGCAAGGGCGAGCCTTATTCTACTTTCATTGCTCGCAATGGAAACCAGCCGATTGAGGCGACTGCCAACGTCAAGCCTCAGCTAAATGAGAAGGAGTTTTCCTGCCACTCTTTCGGTGCAATATTTGCGGAAGTGGCAGTTGATCCGGATCTTGGTATGGTGCGAACCCGGCGCATTGTCGCCGTTTATGACGTGGGCAAAGTGATTAACCAAAAGCTGGCGCACAGCCAGTTCATCGGCGGTATCGTCTGGGGCGTAAGTCTGGCCCTGCATGAAGATACAGCGGTCGATCCACGGAACGGGCGGATCATGAACGCCAATCTTGCCGACTACCATGTACCCGTGAACGCCGATATAGGCGAAATCGATGTCGCGGCCATCGACATTCCCGATCCCAAGCTGGACTCAATTGGCGCACGCGGCATAGGCGAAATCGGGATTACCGGAACGGGCGCGGCCATCGCGAACGCGGTCTTCCATGCTACCGGCAAGCGAGTTCGTGACCTGCCGATTACGCCAGAGAAGCTGATTTAAGGATTGCGGTCCTTCCGAGTTAAAGCACGAGTCAACCATGAAGCGCGTCGTTAATACCAGTTTTCAGGGGCTGGATACAGTGTCAGACTGAAACCGCTCTGGACGAGCAACTCCGTTGCATAGTGCGAGGCATCATAGCTGCGAAAATTTACACAACGGTGACGGCAATTAGCTGTATGATTCATGTCCGGTTTGAGGTCAGATGTAGGCGAGCAGCAATAACTCGCCGATCGGACCGGCAATTGGGGAATAGTTAAGTACCCAAAGTTGTAATAAAGACGCTCCAATAGCAGCCAGTAATTGCTACCAATTGGAGAGGAGACCAGTCATGCAGTTTTCTCTTCGTCTTGTCATTCTCTGGGCAATTTTTCTATTGCCGCTCTTACGCTTACCCCTCGTCGCTCAAAACCTAACTGACAACGGCGTTTCCTCAGATGGACATGAGGCGCGCCCCGCTGAACCGAATGATCTTCACGCAACGCCCGAAGTGAACATTCCCGGGCCGCTGCGTTCATTCGAGCGTATGGCTGGCGTCAGCCAGAAAGTTGTGCCCTCGCAAGTTTTGCCGCTGCTTACCCGCAACGTGTACGTGCAAGGCTATGTGGGATGGCAGGACAATGGCACGCCAACCGAATTTTTAATCCTGCTCGGCCGCTACGTGAACCAGGCGAAAGAACTCGCTGCCCTGGCCGGACCGAGTCAGGTCATTCATATTTCGGGCTGTGCTGAAGCTGCTCCTCTTCTGCGTATTCTTGGTTATCGCCTGCGCGGGGAATGCGGCCAGAGCAGCGCGGCTATGATAACCGCTGAAGCCGAGCGGGCCTTCCTTACCGTCGATTCCGGTTTCCCATTGCCCGCCCTCGAAGAAGCGCTGCGTCACGGTCAAGGCTTCAGTTATCCGTACCCCAGTTCTCGGGTCCCCTTGCTATTTAAGGAAGCAGATTGGAGAGGCGCGGTAAAGCAGAACAAGCGCCGCTCCTATGATCTGGTTGAATTATTTTTGTACCATCCAGCGTTAGCACGGCTTTATTGGGCTCTCTCACGAATCGATCCGGAAACTCGGGACACGCTACAACAGTCGGTTGGACTGAAGAAGCTTCTGCCCTTGGCTGCGGACCTGGATTTTTACGGCAGTCAAATTTGTATTCGTTCCGGAAAAGTTGAAGTTCCCGGTGGTCCTGCCGCGGAGGCGGATTGGAAAGATTTGGTGGGCGCAAGTCCGCGCTCGCCGGGTGATTTCGTCCCCAAGTTGTTAGCCAAGGACAACGGCTGGCTGGCGGTTTATTTCGATTCGTTCGCCCGTATCAGCCCCGAACGGCAACAGCGATTCTCGCAAAACCATGGCCTTAAAACTTACTACGCCGTATTTCGTCCGACTAATTCTTCGTCCGACGCTGCCAGGCCTGCGTTTCGGCTGGCTCCCGGATTATTGCTGCTGTTAACTCGCCTGCAGTGGGATGGCAATGGCGAGCCTATGGTGCCGGGGAATCTCGATCTTTGGAAGCAAGTCCTCAGTCAAAAATCTGATCACAAACTGATGCGCGAGTCCAGCAAGCGCTCTCAGGGGTTGTCTCGTCCTCAGGATCTGTTGGAAACATTGTTTGCATTATCTCGGCTGGACAGCAGCGGTGGTCCGGTGCAGATGTATCTCTTATTCAGCGAATTGGATTCAGCGCGTCCCCCTGGGCGTCAGCTAACGGCCGACACCCTGCGGGTATTAGAGAAACGATTTGACGAGTACAGCGAACAGTATTTGGCTTTCTGCGAATTCCCGCAGCTGGACGATGCTTCCATTACGGGCTTTGTCAGTGCTGCCGATGCGATCAACGAAATTGGCAACCATACCTTGCGTGGCAATACGATGGGAACATTCCAGGCCGAGATCGGCCTCTGGCAAATTCTGGCTCGCCAGGGTCAGATACCGCCGGCAAAGCTCAACCAGTCTTGGCAAGCCACCATCAAGCCGTTCGAGAAATTTACAACGCAGACCCAACTCTTCGAAGCGGGACGCAAGTCGCTTGCGGCGGTATTGCAAGGAGCAAACGCCACCCCTTCAGCCTCCCAGGACCAGGTTGTCGATTTACTAGCGGGACCGGAGGCGCCAGGTGTCAGCGAGCGTGTTCATGCGGAGATCGCAAAACGAATCCACTCTGTGATGGACGGGCAAAGGTTGGTTCCTCTGGATACTCTGCTGGCTTTGGATGAGGGATTGAAGCGCGTAGAGGCGGGGGAAGTGCAGGGAAGCACATTGCTTTCTCTGGCTGGCGAATTGCGTGAATTCGAAATGCCGCGGCCTATCTTTACTTCGTCTGAGCGGACAGAGTGGGCGGCAGGAATTTACAACAATCGCCATACCGAGTTGCAGATGCAAACCGACCTGACGAAAGTTCTCAAGTCGCAGACCTCTCACGCGAAACTGGAAGAGGCACGTGGCCAGCTTGCGCCATTTCTCCGCGACACGTTAGTTGGTCTGAATTATGCCTACTACGAGCCACCCGGAGCGCAGCTTCTTAGGATTAATCCGCTGTTCGTGCGCTCGCACGATTTTTCCGGTGACAGTGTGACTGGCATCGAGGGGCTGTGGCGAGCACCAGAACTATTCGGAGAGGGTTCCCCGGCGGGTGGCGGCGCGCACTTGGTGGGTTCTCTTGCGGATCTGGCATACGTGCTGTCTGACGCCGAGCAAGACTTTATCTCTCCGGAGAATGTCCAGGCCCTCATCTGGAAAGAGGTTGTGCCCGACCTGTTAAGTACTTCTGTGATGTCGCGATGGTGGCACGTGAGCCGGAACGAGCTCCATGCGGTGGCGCTTTTTCAACGTGCCGGCGAGGAACTGATAGTCGCTTCTGCTTCCAACGATGCCTTGCGTAGCAAGGTGTTGGACATTCTCTCTGAACGCATGTCCCCGGAAAGAATCGCGTGGCTTGATCAGTCTCTAGGCCAAACTCATCCCGAGATGGCACTGTCGCAGATAACTCCGGCGGATACTTTTTATCTCACGCTTGAGTTTCGGCGCAGGTTTCCGGCGGACGACCGCGATTGGGGGGCGTCCGGTCAAGAACTTGATCGCCTGACGCGACAATATCCTTCTGAGGTGAACTGGCAAAGGCTGTCGAGAGATTTCGGCGTGCCCCACCGTACGCTGGCGCAAACTTACACGCCGGAGTTGCTGAATGTGAAGCCATTCCCCGCGTTTTCAGGATATTCCAGCCGCCTGATGGCTGAATCGTGGGACTCGAACAATCTGTATTGGGCGCGATTGGCCGATGAGGCGGGTTACGAACCCGAGATGTTAAACCTCATGGCTCCGGAATTGACCCATCGCATGGTGGAGAAGATTTTTGCCACCGAGTTCGAAGATTGGCTGGCCCTGCTTCGCGCCATGCGTGAAGCGGGCGAAGAATTTCGCAAAGGAAAAATCGCCGTGCTGCCCGAAATGACGACTACGGCGAAGCAATTTCAGACTCAGTAACAAACCAGAAACGTGACCTAAGGGGTTCATGATGGCAAAGAGGTTCTTTCTTTCAGTCGGTTTAATTTTTGCACTCGTTTTCTCGGTTCGACCGAAGACTTCTTCGGCACAAGCGCCCCAGCCCGAATTTCGCGTGACTGTGAACATGGTGCAGCTGAATGTTGCTGTCACCGACAACAAAGGAAATTATGTTACCGGACTTCGCCCCACAGATTTCGAAATCAGCGAAGATGGAATTCATCAGAAGATTGCAACCTTTGGAGAGGGTGACAACCCCGCACGTAAGGTCGAAGAGCTTGCGTCAAATACGCGTGAAGCTAAAGATCCCCCCGCAAATTTACCCGCCGATTCTTCCAACGATCTTCCCAGCAATGGCACCCTCGGCTCGCTGAATTCGACTCTGGCCGGCTCCAATGTGTTCGTGCTCTTTGACACCAGCAATTACATGTATAGAGGTTTCGTCTTCGCGCAGGATGCGATCGCTGACTTCGTACGGTCGTTAGAAAACGTCAATCGGGTTTCTTTCTACTCTTATAGCCGCGACCTGACTCGCGACGCATCGCTGACTGCAAACCGGTCTGATATCCAGCGAGCGGTTCGCACCACAGTGGCCGGAGATGATGCGGCTCTCTACAACTGCCTGCTTCTGACCGTCAAAGATGCCGCGCAGTACACGGGAAGAAAAGTCATCGTGGTTTTCTCCAATGGTCCCGATAACGCAAGCGTGGTTCCGCCGGAAGACGTTGCGGAGTTGGCGCAATCGACAGGCGTGGTCATTTATATGGTCAGCACCCGCGAAGCGCAGCTGGAACCCGTGTCGACTGCGGTTTTTGAGAGAATGACGGCGGCTACGGGAGGGAAGGCTTATTTCGCAAAGAACTGGCACGAGCAGAAGCAGGCATTCGCCTCTATCCGCGATGACTTGAATCATCTCTACTCGTTGAGCTACTACCCGCTTCCCAATCCAAATCGCGGTTGGCGTTCCATTAGCGTAAAGCTGGCTGGGAAGAAATATCACATCCGCACCCGCAACGGATATCGTCCCTTGCCGGCTCGCACATCGGCGGATAATCCTACGAGTCGCCTGCAATAGATTAGGACTGAGTTACGTCTGAAGACGCTCTAGGCGCTGGATCTCTTGCGCGCGCCCGGAGCGCGATGCTCAGGCCTGTCCCACCCCGCAACATTCGCCCCAATATTTTCTGCTGCGATTTGACTTTGCTCCTGCTGGCGACAAAACTGTCGTGGTAGCCGGAATGCAAATATCCAATAGAATTTGCTGAACGTTTTGATTGAGGGTGAGTGACATGAGCGCAACGAGTGATAGTCACGACAGTGTTTGTACGCAGTTGAAATTGCAGAAAAAAATTATTCCGCTGCTCGCTTTTCTAATTTTCCAGGTTTCCATAGCCACGACGGTGCACGCAGCTCAGCCAACCGAAGCTCAGTCGAGCTATCAGCCGTCACCGGAAAATCTGAAAGCCCGCCAAGATTTTCAGGACATGAAATTTGGCATGTTCATTCACTGGGGCGTATACAGCGTGCTGGGCGACGGAGAATGGGTGCTCCATGATCGCAAACTTCAACTGCACGAATATGAACGCCTTCCTAAATTTTTCGATCCCGAGAAGTTTGACGCTAAAGTCTGGGTTGCACTCGCCAAGTCCGCGGGGATGAAATACATAACCATCACCTCCCGCCATCACGACGGCTTCGCGATGTTTGACTCAAAAGTTTCGGACTGGAACATTGTTCAGCGGACGCCCTACAAAAAAGATCCACTGAAGATGCTGGCCGATGAATGCCACCGCCAGGGAATCAAGCTCTTCTTTTATTATTCCCAGCTCGATTGGCACAATCCCGATTACTATCCCCGCGGGGTCACCGCTTGGGACAATGGCCGCCCCGATCACGGTGATTGGAATTCATATCTCGATGACTACATGGATGGACAACTGCGAGAGCTGCTCACGAATTACGGCCCAATCGGAGGTATTTGGTTTGACGGAATGTGGGACAAGCCCGATGCCGATTGGCATCTGCAGAAGACTTACGCACTGATTCACCAGTTGCAGCCCGCCGCGTTGATTATTCCGAACCATCACCAGACGCCCAAGCCTGGCGAAGATGTGCAGACATTCGAGCGTGACCTTCCCGGCCGCAACACCGCCGGGTTCAACACGAAATACGTTAGCGACCAACTTCCTCTTGAGAGCAGCAATACGCTCAACGACTCCTGGGGATTCAATATCGGCGATCACAAATTCAAAAGCCCCGAAGAGGTCGAGCAGATGTTGGTTCGGGCGGCGGGGAACAATTCAAACCTGCTGCTGAATATTGGCCCCATGCCCAATGGCGAAATAGAAGACGAATTCGTAACCCGGCTGCACGCAGTTGGCGAATGGATGTCGCATTACGGCGAAACCATTTACGGAACGCGCGCTGGTCCGATTGCGCCGGGCGACTGGGGTGCGACTACTCAAAAAGCAGACAAAATCTATGTCCATGTTCTGCAATGGAAGGCGCCGCTGCTGGCTCTGCCTCCAATTGAAAAAGCGATCAAGAGCGCCCATGAATTCGCGAGCGAGTCGACTGTTGAGTTCAAGCAATCCAGCGATGGCGTGGTACTGAAAGTTCCTCCGCCAGCAAAGGGCGACATCGACCGTGTCATCGTGCTCAGCATGGCGCCGTGAACCTGCACTTCCGATGTCTGTAACGACAAGGCACCATAATTATATATACGAACAAAATACGAAAGGTGATATAGTGTTACATCAGTAAGGCTAGAAGTAGATTTTGCAGTTGGTGGGTGAACTCATGAGCGCGCAAAAAGTATTGCGGTTTCCAATGCGCAATCCGGATCTGTTTTCTCCTGAAATTAATTCTCAGCTGCTCACCGCCAGCGAATTTAGCCGCGTACTCGGGGCAGCCATTCTGGCGCTTCCGCATATCCATGATTCGCACATTCGCGAAGAGTTAAAAGCTGCGCTGTGTGATTTGTTCCGCGTAGAAGAAACTGCTTAGATTGAGAAGCTAAGATTCGAGCGAATCACTCTCACCTCTGTAGTGGACCTCATTCGGTTGTGAATTCGATGCGGCTGTTGAAAAAATATCTTTACCTTCCTGAATAACCACACTCGGCTCCATTTCGCGGAGTTTGATGCCCCAGACCAGAGGTCAGCCACGACTGCTTAGCCGGCGGTAAATCGCCCAAAACTAGTATTTCTGGCAGTGGTTATTCTCCAAGGCGAGTCTAAGCTGAGCGTTGAGCACACGGAATAGTGTTTTCGTGCAACGTTTTCAATCTGCATGCCTGGCGCTGAAGAGAGACGAATGTCGTATCGAAAGAAGTGCGTCAACACTATTGGTGTTCTGAGCCTCGGCTTGAGCCTCATGACCACCGGGTGCGGGGGAATTTCCGAAGCAAATCACGACCCTCCACCTCCGCGTCATTTCCCCGGTTCGGCAGACATCACGGTCGTCCATCACATCATTTATATGCTGCAGGAGAACCGCTCCTTTGACGAGTATTTTGGTCAATTGAATTCTTATCGTCAGGGTCAAGGTCTTAGCGCGGACGTCGACGTTACGCCGGCCAACGCCTCGCAGCTCAGTTTCGATCATTCGATTGTTTTCACGCCATTTCACATGACTTCCCAGTGCACGGAAGAAATGAGCTCCTACTGGAATGAGAGCCACAACGACTGGAACCATTTTGCGCCTACTACGGCGACTCCTTTAATGGATGGTTTTGCCAATTCCGCGGGCGGCAACTCACGTAACAGCAATCCGCCAGGCTTCGACATTAATGGTCAGCGTGTCCTGGGTTTCTACGACGAAACCGACCTGCCCTACTACTACTTCATGGCAACCCAGTTTGCCATGTCTGATCATTGGTTTTCACCCGTTATGACGAATACCCCTGCTAACCGCATGTACGCCATGGCCGGCACCTCACATGGGGTGATAAACAAGCCAATTACACAAATAAATGTGCCTACAATTTTCGACGAGCTTCAAGCAGCGAGCATTACGTGGAAGAACTACGTGCCCGATTATCCCAATGGCAGCTCGCTAAAGGCTTTCCCCGCTTATTCTCGATACGTCAAAACGAACATTGTTCCAATGTCCGAATACATGACTGACCTGACCAATGACACTTTACCCCAGGTCGCATTCATTGATCGAGATTCAAAGGAAGGACTGGATGAGCATCCTGGCGAAGGCATAAGCGTGCAGAAAGGAGCGGCATTTGTAAAAAGCCTTATCGACGCCCTGATGGCGAGTAACTCGTGGAAGGATTCAGTTTTCTTCTTGAGCTATGACGAGGCAGGGGGCGCTTACGACCACGAGCCTCCCGTTCCAATGCCCGCACCTGATGACATTCCACCGATCCTGGGTCCTAATGACACTTGCTCTTCGACGCCCGGACCAATGTGCGATTTTACGCATACTGGATTCAGGCTGCCAAATATAGTAGTGTCCCCGTTCGCGAAGCCGCACTACGTGGATCACACTCCCATGGACACGACCGCTGTCTTGCGCTTCATCGAAAATCGTTTCAAATTGGATGCGCTCACTGAGCGTGATGAAGCTCAGCCGGACATCAGCTACTTTTTTGATTTCTCAAATGCGCCGAATCTGAATCCGCCGACCGCTCCCACACAGCCGACTCATGGTCCGTGCTACATCACGTCGCTGCCGTAGTCTAGTAGCCAATCCTTTTTGGCAGACGTAAGTGGCGCATCAGAGTAAGTTCTCGTGAAGTTCGCAAATTGCATGAAGACGAAGCGTGCGAATCTACATTGAAGAAGTCTACTGCTTGAAGACCAATGCTGGTCCGCTGACTCGCTTTCCGGAAAGATCGACGGTCACCTCGATCCGGTCCGCGATCGTGACGAACGGGATGCCTTTGGTCATCCCGAAGTCTTTGCGGTCGAAGGCCATCGTGCCTTTGATCTCGCCTGAACCTGTTCCCGCGCCGTTGACTGTAAGGCTCAAGGTTTCGGGTTTGGTTACTCCGCGGATTGTAAAATCGCCGTCTACCTCGAACTTGTTGGGACCGGTCTCTACGATCTTCTTGGACAAAAACGAGATCGTTGGATCTTGCTTGACGTTGAAAAAATCTTTGCTTTTCAGTTTGCCATCTTTCATACCACTTCCCGTGTTTACACTGTCGGCTTGAATCTTGATCTCCAGAACACCGGTTGTGACATCCGGAGAGGTGAAGGTCAGAGTGGAATCCCACTTGTCGAATGTGCCGACCAGCTTCACCGACGCCTTCACGTAGAACTTGACCGAGCTGTCTGCCGTGGCGATAGTGAAAACGGGAACCTGCGCTTGAGTGAATGATGCAAGTGTGCACAACCCAAATCCGAATACGATTAACCGCAAGCGCGCGAGTGCTACAAGCATAGATGGCTCCCTGCGGTCTTGAACCGCCAATGTCCGACTATGCGCTGCGAGCGGACTGATAGGCACTGGTAAATGTGACAGGCGTTTGTACGGGAAGGCCAACCCGCTGCAACATGTTTTGGAAATGCGAATTGCCTCGCAAGGGGTCCATGCTGGGATCGGCGTGGAGATATAGCAACCAGTGTGATCGCTCTTCGTATGATTTCTCAAGGCACTCCATCGCGCGTTCGCTTTCGCCCAGCCCAATATGAATTCCACCGAGGAAGTAGGAAGCGACATATTTCTGCTTGGCGAGTGTGGTGAGATCATCCAGTATCTGAATCGCAGCTTCGATCTTTCCAGCGCCAGCCAAAGTTTGCGCCAGCGCGGCCCGCATCAAGAAACTGCCTCCTGACAACTTCACTGCCTTCTCTCCTTCGGCGATGGCCAATTCATGGCAGCCTGTTTGCCTGAGCGCCAAGCCAAGGATCCAATAGGTGACGCAGTAGTTTGGATCCAGTTCTACAGTTCGCAATAGTTGCTCGATAGCTTCGTCATACTGACGAGTCAAATAGAGAGCCCAACCAACAGCGACATTAATGATGAGCGACAGGGGATCGATTTCCTGGCTCATTCTCATCCTGGAGAGAGCTTCTTCCTGGTGACCCATGGTCATCACGTATTCGGCATACCAGTGATTCGCGGTTGGGTATGCAGGGCAAAGTTCCAGGCTGCGCTTGAATTCCGATTGAGCCTCCTTCCACTGCCAATCGTGAAGCCACAAGACGGCTGCCATCGATGTGTGAGCTTCGGCGAGATTGGGATCTAACTCGAGTGCCGTCATCGCTGCCGCTTTGCCCTTCGGAAATACATCCTTCGGCGGCAGATAACTGTTCCATCCTAGGAGCACGTAGGAATCGGCCAATCCCGTGTACGCGAGAGCATAGGCCGGATCTTTGTCGGCTGCCTGACGAAAATATTCGATCGCTTTATAAAATCCTTCTTCCGTCCATCGGTTCCAGTAATGGCGGCCTTTCAAATAGAGCTGATACGCCTCGGCGTTTTCTGTGTGATGTCTGGTTAGTCGCTTCTTTTCCGCGCGCGTTAATTGCAACCGCAGTTTTCCTGATATCTCGTTTGAAATTTCGTCTTGTACGGCAAAGATGTCGCCGGGCTTGCGATCGTATTGCGCACCCCAGAGTTGAGAACCAGTGGCTACGTCGACCAGTTCCGTTCCGATGCGCAGTGAGCCGCCGCTTTGCATCATTCTTCCCATCAGCACGGCGCGGACATTCAGCTCGCGGCCGATGGCCTGCGGATCAATTTCCCGGTCTTTATATCGAAGCACGGTGCTCTGCGCCATCACTCGCAGTTTAGGCACTGTCGCCAGAGTGTTGATCAGGCTTCCGGTGATCCCGTCACTGAGGTATTCGCGCTCAGGATCTCCGCTGGTATTTTTGAATGGCAAGACGGCAAGTGAGTCGATGACCTTCGGAACTCGTTGTGGCCGGACTTCCGACATCTGCGTGGAAGAAGTTCGTGTCTTAGTTCTTCCGATAGAAGACAATCGCGTTGTGCCTGAGAGTGGGCCGCGACTCACGTCATCTTCTGAAGTTGTTTGAGGTGATTCCATGTCTCGCTTAAGTCGCTGCAGTTCAGCCCGCATATCGGAGGCATGCTGATAGCGCAGATTGCTGTCCTTCTCCAGGGCCCTATGAATGAGTTGTTCAAGCGCCAAAGGGATTTCCGGATTCATGCGAGTGACCGGCAGCTGAGTGCGGTTAAGTATCGCGTCAGTGATAAGACCTGCGGTGGCTCCGTGAAAGGGAAGTCTTCCGGTTGCCATCTCGTAGAGAACGACCCCGAACGAGAAGAGATCAGTGCGGCCGTCGAAATCCTTGGCTCGCACTTGTTCAGGTGACATGTAGGCCACAGTTCCTAAAGACGTTCCCGGCGTGGTGAGATGTTCATCGGCGACGTAGGAAAGAGATTGTGTCGGCTGGGCTGTGATTTGAATGCCGTCGTGCGGCGTACATTTAGCCAGGCCGAAGTCGAGAATCTTCGCGTGCCCGCGTCTGGTAATGAAGATGTTGGCAGGCTTAATATCGCGATGAATAATGCCTTGGCTGTGCGCCGCATCGAGGGCATCGGCAACTTCGATCGCGATGTCAACGATCCGTTCAGTGTCCAGCGTTCCTGCAGTGATTAGATATTTCAGGGTGACGCCGTCAAGGTATTCCATGGCAATGAACGAGCGGCCATCATGGTTCCCAATTTCGTAGATGGTGCAGATATTGGGATGATTGAGCGCGGACGCGCCTCGCGCTTCGCGGCGGAAGCGCTCCAGGACGTTCGGATCGCGCGCTGCATCCTCGGGCAAAAACTTGAGAGCGACAAACCGTCCGAGTTCGTTGTCCTGGGCCTTGTACACTACGCCCATGCCGCCGCTTCCAAGTTCTTCCAGGACACAATAGTGCGAAATAGTCTGACCGGTAGCAGAGTGGGATTGAGCCACAACTCATGCTAGGACGCAGAGGCTTTGGAGAATACTGTCAGTAATATTAGTGGCGTCGAAATCATCAATATCTAATTCCGAATGTTGCCATCACCAGTTGGGTGTTTATGTTCCTGGTGGGGGCGTAGTGATATCGCGTTTCGACATACATTCGATACGGTGCATCTCCGACCCGGACAGTGAATCCAATGCCGCCGTTTGCGCCCAGCGTACTGGAAGACGCACTGGCAAGAGTCTGATCGACGGTCACAATTCCCGACGTGCACGTGTATCCCCAATAGAGCCAAGCCGAGGTGCAGCTGGTGGTGGTGCCATTTTGAACTACTTTCGAGAGCTTTGACCTGCGTATATACAGGCCGCCGCCTGCGATGAAATACATCCCAAGAGATTTGCCGCGCAGTTCAAATCGATAGTTTGCGGTCAGTGAGTAGAGATCGCTGTGCCCGCTGATGTCATTTTTTTGCAATGCCGCACGGATCGGCGTAAAAGCGCCGCCTCCGGGATTCAGCCAGTCGTAGAGGAACTCTGCGGTTACCGCATTTCGACGATTGAAGTTATAGCCGGCACCGTACACCAAACCTATACCAGTTCCGGCAAACCGCCCGATCGGATTCAGCGGGACACTGATAGGTAATCCAAGATTTGTATTCAGTTTTGGATTTTCTTCGGCGTCCTCTTGCGCTACAAGCATGCCCGTTGCGGCCAAAATAAACCCCATCAACAATATTCCGCTTGCACGTTTCATGTGCCCCTCCAAGAGGTCTGCCAACCGGAGATTCTGCTTCTCTCAGGTTTCTACTCGTCGAAGAACGGGTCTGCGACTGGTAAAACTTGCAGTGCTCGGAAATTGTTTTCTTCGCCATTGCGGTGCTGGAGCACCGATGTGGAATGAAGCTGTCACTAATGACAGTACCCAGCTTTTCCAGAATGGCTAATCGTTAAATGTGTGGACCGCAGTGGCGTTTCAAAGAAAAGGACACTTATGAAATCAAGAGTCGCGATGTGCGCAATAGCCTTTTGCTTGATGGCGGCATTCGCAGCCGGACAGCAGGTCTCGGTGAACTACAACCATAGCCAGAGCTTTGCTGGGTATCACACTTATGCCTGGGCAACCGACAATGCAAATAAGGTCCAGAATTCAATACTGGCGCAAGTAGCCGTCCAGGATATCGACTCGGCTCTCCAAGGAAAAGGATTGACGAAGGTAGAAGAAGGACAGAATCCCGACTTGATTGTCACCTCCAACGGCGGTCTGAAACAACAGACCTCCTATACCGCATGGGGCATGCGCGGATGGGGCGGCGGTATGGGGGGCATTACACCTGAGCAGAACGTTGAGGGAACGTTGATAGTTGATATTGATGATGCGAAGAATCAGAGTTTGGTCTGGCGTGGTATTGCGGAAAATACTTTGAACAACAACGGCAATAAGAATCAGCAAATGCTGCAAAAGGCCATCGCCAAAATGTTCAAACAGTGGCCCAAGACATAAATCGAAGTGATCACAGGTCCCGACGCCAATGCCGCCTGCCAGCCATAGTTACGCTAGAGAGGCCATTGGCACTACTCCCCCAACGAGCCTCGATAACAGTAAGAAGGTGGTCGCGTTAGAATCCATTATCAGCAGCGTGCAGAAAGTCGCAGTGGTCGCGCTCTCTGCAATGCTTGTGGTTGTCATGCTGCTCTCAACCATTCACCTGGGCGTCCTGATAGGAGAGGAGATACGAAAGCCGCCGCGGTGGCTGATTCCAGTCCAGGGCCTGCTGGAAATTTTTGGATATTTCCTGCTGGTGCTGATCGGCGTCGAGTTACTGGAAACGTTGAAAGCATACTTAAAAAAGGACGTCATTCACGTCCGGGTTGTGCTTGAAGTCGCGCTGATGGCAATGGCGCGGAAGGTCATCATTCAAGAACCCAACGCTGTGTCAGGAGCCACCTCGTTCGGAATTGCGGGTCTTATTCTAGCGTTGGCAATTGCGTTTTATTTCGAACGCCAGGCGAAGCGGGAGCCCATACATGGCTGAGAGAACGGCGATACACGGTCCTAAAATACGTGACGCACTGTCAGTTTTGACAGTTGGCGCAGACAGGTGGAGAACATAAGCTCGTTCTCGTTACCTCCTTCGACAACGCTCCACCCTTTCCAAGTCTTCAGCCATGGGGTGGAGCGCTTTTTCGGGTTGTCGTCAGAGTTTATGGTGTGGTGCTTTTTTCGGCCACCATCGTGTCGGGCCGACGGTATTGATGTTTATATGCCAGGTGATAACCCTCAAATCGATTGCCGCTCGCCGCAAACTGTACCTCAACTTTGTGGTGGTCGCCGAGTTTTGAGATTAGCCCGGCAGAATGCGGTTTATAAGAAAGACTGTATTGAGTACTTATCAGATCATAGACAGCCCCCATGATGCGAGGAATGTCTGAGGGGGAATGGGCGGTAAATACTGTGCCGCCAGTTGCACTGGTCAGTTCTTTCAGAACTCTGGGGCCGCCAAGTTCGGCGGGGCCGATAGCTTCATCTTTGGTTTCGATCTCAGCTTTGCCGTTTTTATCGACGGTCACAGTCTGGAAGATGTTTGGCTCGCTGGCGTTCACGGCGAAAACTGGCACATTGGCCTCTTCAAGGTAGTCGCGGATCTCTTTTTTGGTGTAGCGGCTGTGAGTGTCGCCGCCGTCGGTGATGAGAATTACGGCGCGGCGAGCGTTGTTGGCTTTTTGCTTCACATTTCTAACGGCCAGGTATAGGGCGTCGAAAAGTGAGGTGAGTCCATGGGCCTCCACAAGGTGGCTGGAAATCTCGTGTTTCACCGCATCGGTATTTCCAGAGAACTGCGGAAATACGACTTCTGGCGTGTTATCAAATACCACCACCAGAAATTCGTCGTCGTTCTTCACATGTGAGTCAAGCACGCTCTCTGCTCCCTTCACCACCAGGGGCAGATTAGTTCTCATGCTTCGACTCTTGTCTAGAACCAAGGCGATGGAGACGGGTGAGGTTTCGCTAATGCATTCCAGGATGTCTTGCTTGACTCCGTCTTCAGAAATTTCGAAGTCTTGTCTGGTCAGACCGGTTGCAACTCGTCCTTCCCGATCGAGAGCACTAACAGACACCTGTACGAGTTCTGTGCTGGCTTTGAATTTTGAAGGTTTTTCTTGTCCACTACCAAGCAGGCTGGTGATGAGCAAAAATGACATGATTGGCAGCGCACGCCTCTTAAACGAAGCGCCTGAATCCGGGGTTATTTCTTGACGCATAGCGTTACCTCTTTCGAGCGAGTGAACTCTTTGGACACGCCGTACCAAAACCGACTCATGACTAAAAGACTCGTGCCAATCTTGTGTGTGGCAAAAGTCCCGGACCGCTAAAAAAAACGCAGAAATTGACAGAGCTTCCTTCCAAAACGCACTCTACACTCCACCCAAATCAGGGCTCACGCGTGCTGTGGGCACAACGCTTGTTGGGCTTTTCTCTGGGCGATTTTGCTAGATTTCGATGGGAGTGATGGGGCCCTAGGATGTCTAAATACCATGTTAAGAAATTACGGTCAAGTTATGTCATCGTACGCAATAGCACAATGACGCGTCTGTTACCGTGCAGACATATTTAGGATTCGGCATTAGCGTTTTGAACTGGTGTTCCGTGGCGCCAATTAACTGCACCTACGATTCCAGGATACTTAGCGTTCTCTTGGTGGACGACTTCCAGCCGTTTCGCAGCTTCCTTTGTGCAACTCTGCAAAAAAAATCCGGCATGCTGCTAGTCGGTGAAGCTGCCGATGGTTTGGAGGCAGTTCAAATGGCCGAAAAACTGCTACCGAACATTATTGTACTCGACATTGGGCTTCCTTTAGTGGATGGAATTGAGGCGGCTCGACGAATTCGGACCGTATCGCCGCTATCGAAAATTCTGTTTGTGAGTCAAGAATCTTCGGCTGATATTGTGCAGGAAGCTCTCAGCTTGGGATCAGGCTACGTGATCAAAACCCATGCAGGAATTGAACTGTTAGCAGCGATGGAAGCGCTTCGATCGGGCGAGCGGTTCATCGGGCGCGGATTGCCAGGCTTCAGTTTTGCCGTCAACGCGAGTTCACAACGCCCCAATCAACTCTGACTACAGGGCGTGCCGAATCCGAGTACCCCTACCCCGTCGCACGCAGGGGCGCAGCATCTGGGCGCAAAGACACGGTGGCATGGATTGTTGTGCCACGTTTGGGCTCGGATTCAATGGTAAGGTTTCCGTTCACAAGTTTCAGTCGCTCCTCCATGCTGACGAGTCCGAGCCCGGTGCCATGTTTGACAGCTTCCAGATTGAAGCCTGAGCCAGAATCTGTAACCGTGAGGTGAACTTCTTTTTCATCTCCCCAGAATCGCACACTGTGGCGCCGTACTCCACTGTGCTTAGCTGAATTGTGAAGCGCCTCCTGCAAAACGCGGAACAGACAGAAAGAAACGTCCGAGGGAAGGACGCTCGGGAGATCTTTGGCTTCGAACTCAATTTCCACATTCTGTTGCCGGCCAAAATCGTTGCAGAATCCACGCATGGCGGCCGCTACGCCAAGATATTCCAATTTTGCCGAATGGAGTTCATGAGACAAGGATTGGATATCGGTCCCAATCTCACAAGTCTGCTGCCATAATTCGCGAACGCGATCACGAACTGGAGCGGGCAAACTGCTGGAATTTTGTTGCAGCTCCTCGATCTCGATTGCCAGCATGCTGATCCGTTGACCAATGTCGTCATGAAGTTCCCTGGCAATACGGGCACGTTCCTGCTCCTGCGCTTCAATCAGCCGCCGGCTTACGCCAGCTAGTGCTGTCTCCGCCGATTTGCGCTCGGTGATGTCGATAAAGGCCACCACCGCCCCAACCAACTGTTGTCCTTTGCGTTGTGGATACGACCAGTACTCCGCCGGGAAACTGGTTGCATTCGCGCGCCAAAAAACTTCGTTCTCGGCGTGGACGCCCTCTCCATTTTCGATTACTTGGTGAACTCGACACTCGTGTATTGGGAACGCTGTTCCGTCGGCATGGGAATGATGCATAAGGTCATGCATATTTTTCCCGAGCACCTGGTCAACACGCTCGTAGCCCAAAGTGCGAAGGCAGGCAGGATTGCAAAAGGTGCATCGGTGCTCGAGATCGATGCCGTATATGGCTTCGGCAGTAGAGTTGAGAAGCAGGCGAAGTTTATCCTCGCTCTCGCGTAGCGCTTCCTGCGAACGTTTGTAGTCGGTGATATCCGCGGTTACCGCAAGGATGCACGGCTCGCCCTCCAGTTCGATCAGTTCCGCCGACGAGAGGCCGATGCGGACACTACCATCCCGCATGCGAAAACGGAGCTCTAGGTTACGAAGACTCTGCTCCGCCATGAGTCGGTTTGTGATTTGGATCCTGTCGTTCGCATCTACCCATAGTTCAATTTCGAAAGACGTGCGTCCGATGATCTCTTCACGCCGCCAACCCGTGATCCGCTCGAAGGTTTCATTAACATCGATATATCGATGGTCTCTGGTACTGGTTAACGTAAGTGCCATCGGGCTGTCGCGAAATGCCTTTGAAAATTTCTCTTCCGATTTCTTGAGTGCCTCGGCTGCGAGCTTGCGATCGGTTACATCGATACATGAGCCTATATACCCGGCAAAGCTTCGGTCAGGATTAAATCTGGGTACGCCTGTATCAAACAGCCAACGATATTCTCCGTCATGGCGGCGCACTCGATACTCCATTTTGAAAACTTCCCGGCGATCGAACGCTTGAGTGTAGGTGTCCAGACACTTCTTCAGGTCATCGGAATGAACCGATTGGGCCCAACCGTTGCCAAGTTCTGCTTCCAGAGGCCGGCCAGTGAATTCAAGCCAGGGCTCGTTGAAGTAGTTGCAAAGTTTGTCCACGCCGGCCATCCAGATCATGACTGGGGCGGTGTTGGCAACCAGCCGGAAGCGTTGTTCGCTTTCTCGAATCGCCTGTTCGGTCCTTCTCCGCTCGGTGACGTCCTGAACCGTGCCACGCAGCCCTATGATTTGACCGCTACCATCACGCAGCGGTTCTCCCCGTGCGATCTCCCACTTTACCGTTGACTTTGGGTTGGCGACCTCCAAGTCGAGCTCATACGGCGTTCCAGTTTGCAACGCGGCTTCTACAGCGTGTCGTAGCCGGTCCCAACTTTCAGCGGTGAACAGGCCTTCATGCTCCTTGAAGGAAGGCGCTCGCACCCGAGGGTCAAGACCCATGAGCCGGTACAACTCTTTTGACCAGGTCACGCTGTCGGTTCGAGAATCCCACTGCCAGCTTCCTACTCCGGCCAGACGCTGGGCTTCCATCAAAGCTTCGTCTTTTTGACGCAGCGCCTCTTCCGCACGCTTACGATCGGTGATGTCAGCGACCATGCCCACAATCCGCAACAGCTTGCCTTGCTCGGAGAAGTGAGCTTGACTATTCCTCTCCACCCAAATCACGGCGCCGTCCGGACGTATCATGCGATAGCTGATTTGAAGGTGCGGCTTTTCAGGGCTAAGCTCAGCTATGGCGTCTAAGAGCATTTCTCGGTCATCGGGATGAACTTTGGTCAGTATTTCCTGGCCAGTGATGACCGCGGCCTCATCGATTCCCAGAATCTGCGCCGCCTCTGCAGAGCGCATGATGGCATCAGTCGCTGCGTGCCACTCATAAGCGAACATCTTTCCCGCCTGAGCGGCCAAATGGAAGCGCTCCTCACTCTCCTGGCGCGCGCGTTCATTGAGCGCACGGGCCTTCTCTGCCTGCCAACGAGCGGTGACGTCCCGTTGAATCCCCCAGGTTCTGAGCAACGTGCCATTTTCAACAATGCCAAACATACTGTTCAAAAATATTTTGGGATTTCCTTCTGCATCCACCTCATGCGACTCGCGGTCCACTATGCGATAACCGCTACGGATGTAGTCACGGGTTAACTCTATGTTTGTCGGATTCTCGACATCCAAAGTTTCGGCGAGCCGCTTACCCACGAACGCTCCGGCGGAAAAGCCATACATCCCGGCCATGGCTTCGTTGCACTCGGCCATATAAGACTCATGCAGAATGCGATGAACTTGTTCCTCTTCGGATAATTGCACTGGAATCGGACGCTCGAGCTCCTGACAAAAAATTCCCTCGGAGCTCTGCGAAACGAAGAGCCGATAATTGGCCTCACTGCGCTGCAAAGCTTGCTCGGCCTGCTTTCGTTCGCTAATGTCCGCGACTATTCCTATGATCCGTAACAATTTTCCTTGTTCGTCGAAAAAGCCCTGCTGACTCTTTTCCACCCAGATTGACGAACCGTCAGGGCGTACGATTCGATAGCTGATCTGGGAGCGGGGATTTGTGGGAGTAATCTGATCAATGTTATCGACAAAAGCTGCCCGATCGTCTTGATGGACTGCGTCGATTATCTGCTGACGATTGAGCCGCTCAGCTTGATCCTTGTAGCCGAGGACACTGACGTGATCATCAGATCGAATCACCATGTCGGCGGCGGCGTCCCACTCGTACGCATACATTTTTCCCGCTTGTGCTGCTAGACGGAACCGTTGCTCGCTCTCGCGAAGGGCATCCTCGGTTCGTCTGCGTTCGGTAATTTCCTCCACAAAAGCGAATACAAGTGGTCCTCCTTCGTCGGCCTTCAAAAGAGAGACATTCAGGCGTCCCCAAATCTTGACGCCATCTTTTCTTACGTATCTTTTTTCCAGTGAGTATTGATCGATGAGTCCATCGCGAAGCTGCTGAAAGTGGGCCCAATCGTCCTCGGAGTCCTCGGGCTTAGCAAATTGGGAACAGCTCATTGCGCACAGTTCGTGCTCTTCGTACCCGAGCATGGAACAAAGCGCTGGGTTGGCAAGCAAGATCCTTCCCTCAAGGTCTTCCACTGCAATCCCCAGGGAAGCTTGCTCAAAAAGGTAGCGGAAGAGTTGAGTAGCAGGCGCTGGTAATGTTTGCGATAACATAGCAACTCCATAAGTTCAAAACTGCAGTGCTCTCCACAACATGTGCGCCCAAGCGGCCACTCGGGTGACAAGGAGATTACTTGCGGTCTTGTTTATAGATGGATTGGCCGGACCGGCATGTGTGAGGCAAGGTGGCACGATTTGATTGACATCTGCGAAGCATTGTGGTCGTCCGCTCGCCTCACCGGTCATAAATACGCCTGCCGGAGTTTTGACTGCTAAAAGGTAACCCTCGCTCGTCCTTTTATGCAGCGCTGAAATGTTGAGTCAAGATGCTGGAACATTTTTTCTAACAGGAAACGGTCCCGATAACAGCGCGAATTATACCCCCCTTCTGCAAAACTCGAGCAATCTTTACATTTGGTCGAATCGGCGACCGCGACAGCGGATAAGAAATGCAAGCTTAATGTGCACAACTACTACTGCCTGTCAGTTGTAACAGTTGTCGTTTCGCGCTCACATTTCTAACATCCACATGAGTTGCAAGTGCTCGAATGATTGAGGTGTTTTCACCTTGATTGTGATTGCTCAGACGCCTGCAAACCTGTGTCTACTCTGCGATTGCCACGAGAATCGTCTATTGCGCCGCGCTTCCTAGTATGGAGTAACCAGCATGCGCGAGTGGGTCGAGTTATCGTCAAAGGGGATCCAAACGCTCGCGGTAGTCACTATTGCAGTCTCCATTGTTTACGGTTCCCTACGTTTCCTTCGACAGGTATCGAAGCGAGGCGGCGATCCATATCGCGCGTATAAGGAACTGCTGGGCCGTTCACTGCTGCTATCACTCGAGTTCCTGGTGGCGGCGGACGTAATCCGGACAGTTTTGCTGGATTTAACAGCTAAGGGTATGGAAATTCTTGGCGCACTGGTTGTGATTCGAACATTCCTTAGCTTGTCGCTGTTCGTTGAACTTGAAGGTCGATGGCCATGGCGCGCCTCCCTATCTACGAGCGACGTCACAGCGATTAGGCAAAATGAATCCGCAGAGAGCGTCTATGCACGTGCCGGAGGGCTTGACTAATCTGTCCGATCCTCTGTCTCGAGCACTCGGGCGGCAACACGAAAGAATTAAGATGACCCTGCCAAATTATCCGCAACTCGACATGTTCTCAGCCGGCATCAATGCACTATACGGGGTGCTGGTCGCCGGTCAACCGTCGCACAACCGCAACTTTACTGCCGCGGGGCTAGTGATTATGGCCTTCTTCGGCGGTATTGGGGGCGGTGTCACGCGCGACATTCTGCTGAATGACATTCCTTCACCATTCCGCGATGCGACGTATCTTCTCGTGTGCCTTCTTATGGCATTGTTGGGGTTGGCGATTTACCGCTACGCCGCAACCAGAGAAGAGCGCTTCCGCACCAGGACACTGGCTTTTCTTAAATCTTTCTCGCTGCCTTGGTTTGCGATTTTAGGCGCGCATAAAGCGCTTGAGCACGGCCTGGGTGCTTGGTCTGCGATTCTGATCGGCGTCATCGCCACCAACGCAGGCGGGGTGCTTATCGATATTTTCTCGGGGGTTACGCCCGATATCGTGAAGCCGTCGGAGCAGCTCTTCACAGCGTCGGTGCTGGCTGGATCGATTTACACGCTGCTATGGGAACTGGAAAAGGGCAGGTCCTTTTTCCCTGTCACTTTGATCGCGGTTGGAGTGACGTTCATCTTCCGGGTGTTGGCGGTCAAGGACCACTTTCCGTCGATCGTGCCGATTGCGTGCCCTCCAGAAAACTCAGAGGTTGTGCCGATTGCCCGGCCAGCTGCTCGCCGGGCTGCAGGTAAATGAGAGCCCTTACAAGAAAAGGAAATCGGCCACTAGGTTAAATCTGTTGCGGTTGATTAGAGCGAGGGTGTCATGGATCACATGTGGGTGCGCGTTGGGAGTCAATTACTTGCCCGTGTAAGCGGGCCGATGAAGTTCAGACTGGTGCTCCAGCCGGCGATGGCGATGTTCTTTGCGATTCGATCTGGATTGGCGGATGCGAGGGCTGGGAAGCCTCCGTATTTCTGGGCTCTCCTGTGGGACCGCGGGGAACGCGAAGCCATACTCAAAGACGGTTGGAAAAGCATAAGCAGAGTATTCATCCTGGCGCTGGTGCTGGACGTCATTTACCAGATCATCGTTTTACGTTTTGTGTATCCGGGTGAAGCGATCATTGTCGCTATCATTCTTGCAATTGTGCCCTATCTCATCGTGCGCGGATTGACCACCCGCATAGCTAGAAAGAAACGTGCTGAGTCAGAGCGTCGGGCGAGGGGTATTGCCGCGTGAAACCGCGCTTACCTGAATTTCGGATTGTGGCATTCGAAAGGTGTTTCTATGGGCGTGGTTGAAATGACGGCGAAAGATACGGCGACGGTCCTTGCGGAAGAGCGGACTGATCTCGCTCTTGAGCGTACCCGGATTGCATCGGAGCGGACGCTTATGGCGTGGATCCGCACTTCCATTTCAATGATTGGATTCGGCTTCACTATCGTTAAATTCTTCCAATACATGCCGGAAGATATCGCCCAAGGCAACATTCGGCGGCCGCAGGCATCGCGCAATCTGGGAATGACTCTCATCGCACTGGGAACAATGGCGCTAGCCGCTGCCGCCTGGCAGCACCGGAAGTTTCTAAAAGATATCGGAATAGTGCAGACGCACCACGTGTGGTCTATTTCTTTCATTGTCGCATTGGCTGTCATCCTGATTGGACTTGCAACTTTTTACGGCGTTTGGTTGCGGCATGGGCCGTTTTAGCGAAGCTCTCGCTGGACAAGACGGCCCAGGGAGTTCAACATTTCCGGTGCTTTGTCGAAAGACGAGTCATCAACGAGATGACCGCCTTCAAGTCGTGAAGCAAAACGACAATTCCGGGAGAGCGCGCGAAGGTCGAGGTAGTGGCAGGCGCAAGCAAGGAAGCGTTTCGCATATTAACTCCTCATGGGTTTTGTAAAGGAGGCGCCGGTATCTGCCAACTGTCAGCACTTACAGGGTATGTGAGGATTCATTAAGAGCAGTTTTCAAGTGAAATTGTCTTGCTGCTGTCAGATTTGCCAGTTGTTTCGCTGTTTATGCGCTCATAACTTCTTTCCAGGAATACGACCATGGATAGCGGCCACTCCAGAGCAAATCTTGTCGATCTGTATTTACCTTCTGACACGCTGCGATCACGTCCCGCATTTGGCGAAACGATCAGGCGGCGGGCGCGATACCTCCAGAAACAGGCTCACGCCTTCTATTTCATATTCAGACATCCGCGGACACGTTGGAATGGACGGATGATCGCACTGTGTGCCGCAGCTTACGTTTTCAGCCCGATACAGCTCATTCCAAATTTCATTCCAGTGGTCGGATGCCTTGACGATGTTCTGGTGATATTGCTGGCCGCGAGGATGATTCAGAAGATCACTCCGTCAGACGTGCTTGCGGAATGCCACGAACTTGCCGAAGATTCCGAAGCGCGAAGCGAGGGCGAATCCCAATGGGCCCTCGTATTGGGAATCGTGTGGTTTCTAACTGCAATCGCGGTTAGTGTTTTGGTGGCGACATATATTTACTTCTGAAGGGGCGAACTGCTGCCCTAGAAAAGTTTCACTTAGCGCAGTAGGCGATGTCTCGCCCAGCCCACACGAACACGTAATCGGTTGACTCCACGGTTACGATGAAACGGATTGCTCCCTTCGGGTAACAGCCTTCGACCGAACACAACAAAGAATAATTGCGCGGATCTTTGGTCACGAATGAAATGGTCGCGCTCTTTCCAGGATCTACGATGACGGCTTCCAGCGACGCGTTGGAATACGAAAGAGGGTCATGAGAAGATAACCCGCCGGTCAAGCAATTTAAACTTGCTTTTTGTCGAGCTTGACCATGGCTTCTGTTGCTGAATTGTTTTGCGGTGAGCCCGATCGGAAATGGCAAAGCGATGTAACCATCAACGCTGGCTCCGGCTTGGGTTACGGATAGCTCAGAGTTTGTGCCGTTAACAATTGTTGTCGTGAAGCTCACCAGTTCTCCGGCTTGACCCGGACCAGCAAGTTCGAATCTGGCCTGCGAACTGACTTCTATTCCGCCATGGGTTATCCTGCGAATCTCATTACCCGTGAGTGGATCCTGAATAGTGCTGGATACAGCTCCGGCGAGATTGTTTTCACCCCAGACGAATGCGCTCGTGGCTTCCGCCTTGAAGATGGGAACGTTATCTTGAGCGTTGGTGAACGGCGCGAGCGCAAGAATGCCGATCACGATTACAAATGCGTGACGCCGAGCTTCCGTTGATGGAATCACGTTGCGGACTTACCGCATGAAGTCCGATTACCATTCAACTGTGATTTATGTTTCGCGCCTACTGAGATTTTTGCCAGTTCGCCAGTCTCCTGAGTGCAGCTATTTTGCGTCCAGCAGTAAAGCATCGCGAGATCGATAAAGCTCTTCTGAGGAGATCACTTAATATGCATTTCATTCGCATCATTGTTTTGGTCTTACTGTTTGCGGGAGTCGGAGTTGCGCAGACCGTGATCCGTACTGCACCTCCGCCGCCGGTGCGGGCGGGTGTGGTCGGTCACGCACCTGGCCGAGGATATGTTAGGGTCGGCGGCTACCAGCGCTGGACTGGAAACGGATATGTCTGGGTAGCTGGAAGATGGATGCGTCCGCCACGCGCTGGTGCCGTTTGGGTGTCTCCCCGCTATGTGCGGCGCGGCGGTGGCTGGGTGTTTTACAAAGGATATTGGCGCTAAATTTCGAAAACTAATTTGCGCAGGAATCCCCGACTCGTCGGATAATAATTGCTGATGCCGCGATCGGGGGATTTCTTATTCCTGCCGTAACCATAAAGACAGGCCTCACCACTCCCGACGGGGGCGAAGAGGCACTGACCGAATATTTGTGTGACCATCCTGACTGTCCCAATATCGCCACTCAATCACTGGGGTGCGTGAGGGAGGTTAGCGCTATGGCCGCGGTCTGTGACGAACACGCGCCTCGCCCTCGATCCTAACGACAGTTGTTCACCAAAATACCGGGCACTTCTGGCCAGCAAATGCTTTCGAAATTGAGTCGCGCCTGTACGTTCTGACAGTTCCTTCGCTAAGGCGCGGCTTCTATGTTTCGTGGAGTCGCGACTAGTGTGTGTGGTCCGCTGATTGCCGCGCCAGCGTTCTATTTCTTGCCGAAAAGGATGTCCTCTATGAATGAGCAGGACAAGATTCACCGATCCATTCTCCCCATCCCAGATGTACCGCGCATCGGTTTAACAACTTACGATGCCAAAGATCCTGAAACGAAGTACCCTCCCATCAGAGACCTGCGGCCTCCTAAGACTGCGCCGAATGTTCTGCTCATCCTTATTGACGATGCCGGCTTCGGTTCTTCCAGCGCCTTCGGCGGTCCATGCCAGACTCCGAATGCAGAGCAGCTTGCGGCCGGTGGCCTGAAGTACAACCGGTTCCACACCACAGCCCTATGTTCGCCAACCCGGCAAGCGCTCCTAACTGGACGCAACCATCATTCCGCCCACATGGGCTGCATCACGGAGGCTGCCAGCGCCGCACCAGGATACGACTCTGTGCTACCCGATTCGATGTCGCCGTTGGCGCGAACGTTGAAGCTCAATGGCTACTCGACTGCCCAGTTTGGCAAGTGCCATGAAGTGCCGGTATGGCAGACAAGCCCGGTGGGGCCGTTCAACGCATGGCCCACAGGTGGAGGAGGTTTTGAATATTTCTACGGCTTCATCGGTGGGGAGGCAAACCAGTGGTATCCATCACTCTACGAAGGCACAACTCCAGTGGACCCCAAAAGGACCCCGGAAGCGGGCTACAACCTCGTGGACGACATGACCGAAAAGGCCCTGGCCTGGATCGGGCAGCAGAAAGCCCTGGCGCCTGACAAACCGTTCTTTGTTTACTTCGCACCCGGAGCCACCCACGCCCCTCACCATGTCCCGAATGAATGGGCCGAAAAGTACAAGGGCAAATTTGACGGTGGCTGGGACAAGCTGCGCGAAGAAACCTTCGCACGTCAGAAAAAGCTCGGCGTAATTCCTCTGGAATGCAAGCTCACCGCGCGCCATAAAGAGATCCCGGCATTTGACGACATGCCAGAGGCGCTGAAGCCTGTGTTGCGCCGGCAGGCGGAGGTGTATGCAGGCTTCATGGAGTACGTGGACTACAACGTCGGACGATTGTTCGACGCACTGAAGAAGCTCGGGATCTTTGATGACACGCTTATCTTCTATATCATCGGCGACAATGGCGCTTCGGCCGAGGGCACGTTAAACGGTACGTACAACGAAATGCTCAACTTCAATGGTTTAGCCAGTATCGAGACGCCGGAATTTGATGTTGCCCGAATAGACAAGTGGGGTGGGCCGGAGTCATACCCGCATTACGCCGTGGGTTGGGCTCACGCCATGGACACTCCGTACCAATGGACCAAACAGGTCGCCTCGCACTGGGGTGGAACTCGTAATGGAACCATCATCCACTGGCCGAAGCTGATCAACGGCAAGGGCGAGATGAGGTGGCAGTTCCACCACGTCATTGACGTCGCGCCGACCGTTCGCGAGGCGGCCGGACTCCCCCAACCGACATTCGTGAATGGCGTGCAGCAGCACCCCATCGAAGGCGTAAGCATGTTGTACTCCTTCAACGATCCCAAAGCCGCGGGGCGCCACGAGACGCAATACTTCGAGATGTTCGGTAACCGTGGCATTTATCACAAAGGCTGGACTGCGGTGACTCGGCACAGCACACCCTGGCTGCTGGTCGGCCAGAAGACGCCGGCGTTCGACGACGACGTGTGGGAACTCTATGACACCGAAAAGGACTGGAGCCAAGCTAATGACTTATCCAAGCAGCAGCCCGAGAAACTCCACGAGCTGCAGCGCCTCTTCCTCATCGAGGCGACAAAGTACAACGTTTTGCCCTTGGACGACCGTCTAGCGGCTAGGTTTAACCCCGACACTGCGGGCAGGCCGGCGCTGATCAAAGGGAAGACCCAGATCCTCTTCGGCGGCATGGGCCGGCTGAGTGAGAACTGCGTCGTCAACATTAAGAACAAATCCCACGCCGTTACCGCCGAAATTGTGGTGCCGAAATCCGGCGCCGAGGGCGTAATCGTTTCTCAGGGCGGGAACATCGGCGGATGGAGCCTGTACGCCAAGGGAGGCAAGCTCAAATACTGCTATAACCTCGGCGGCGTGGAGCAATTCTACACCGAGGCCGTGACTCCATTGCCCGCGGGCAAACATCAGGTGCGCATGGAGTTTGCCTACGCCGGCGGCGGCCTGGGCAAGGGCGGCACCGTGACTCTGTACACCGACGGCAAGAAAGTCGGCGAAGGGAAAATCCCAATGACGCAAGCAATGGTCTTCTCCGCCGACGATGGCTGCGATGTCGGATTAGACAGTGGGTCGCCAGTTTCTCCGGAATACAGTTCGCGGGGTAACGAGTTCAATGGCGACGTCAAGGGAGTAGAGATTGCAATCGCCGACGCGGCCGAGAGCGTCGATCATCTGATTCAGCCAGAGGATGCTATTCGCATTGCTATGGCAAGACAATAAAGAAAAATAAGACCGGCAGCCTGCACCAGGCTGCCGGTTTTTTCGTGCGGATCAGCCTCTTAAATCGTTCTCTTTGTTTTGGAGCCTGTTTCACTCCCTCCACCTGTACATTTTGACAGTTTCTCACCGCCGCACCTCGGGCTAGCCTGCTGGTGAAACACAACAGAACCGGCAACGGACTTCTCCTCCATCTAGAGATGGTTACCGAAAATGGCCCTACTTACTGCTGATCCTCGAACCGCTGAGACCCCGCCATGCTTTCATTTGTTGGCTAAGCCGAGCGGTTCTACCTGCAATATCGATTGCACCTATTGTTTCTTCCTGTCCAAGGAGGCGCTGTATCCGAACGAAAAGACTCGGATGTCCGACGCCACGCTCGAGGCCTACATCCGCCAGTTGCTGGAATCACATCGGACCAAGGAAGTAACCGTGGCTTGGCAGGGAGGGGAACCGACGCTGATGAAGCTCGAGTTCTTCAGAAAGTCGGTTGAGTTTGTCGAAAAATACCGTCGCCCCGACCAGGTTGTGCAACACACATTTCAGACCAATGGGATTCTTCTCGATGATGAATGGTGTGCATTCTTTAAGGAACACAATTTCCTGGTTGGACTCAGCGTTGATGGCCCGCGCGAACTGCACAACGCATACCGGATCGACCGCGCCAGGCAGGGAACGTTTGACAAGGTGATGAAGGGTTGGCATTACCTGCGGAAACACGCAGTTGACTTCAATATTCTCTGCACGGTCAATGCCGCAAATCAGAAACACGGCCGCACTGTCTATCGGTTCTTTCGCGACGAAATGAAAGCCAGGTGGGTGCAATTTATTCCGATCGTCGAACGCGCCAGTGCCGACACAATCGATATCGCCAATCTAGGGTGGAGTGACCAGCCGGGCCGCAAACGCTTGCTCTATACGCAATCTGGGGACCTGGTCACTACCCGCTCAGTAGGCGCCGAACAGTACGGCCGTTTTCTGGTGGACATTTTCGAGGAATGGGTGCGGCACGACGTAGGTCATATATTCGTCCAGATGTTCGACGTGACTCTGGAAGCTTACTTTGGCCGGCACTTACTTTGCATCCACGCCCCGACTTGCGGATATGGTCCAGCGCTCGAATACAACGGCGATGTGTATTCTTGCGATCACTTCGTCGAGCCGCTCTACAAACTCGGCAATATTCACAAGACGGATCTCTTGCAACTGGTTGCGTCTCCTGCGCAGCGCAAGTTCGGCGACAATAAGCGCGACTTACTTACCCCACAGTGCCAGCGCTGCGAGGTTAGACCGCTGTGTAATGGCGGGTGTCCGAAAGATCGATTTATCCAATCGAGTGACGGCGATCTGGGGCAGAACTACCTGTGCGCGGGGCTGTATCACTTCTTCACCCACACCCGCCCTGCGATGCAGACGATGGGGCGACTGCTGCAAAGCGGCCGCCCCCCTTCCGACGTAATGCAATTGACTGCTGTTGAAGATGAGAAGCGCGGGCCTTATGCGCTCTGTCCATGCGGGAGCGGTCAAAAGTTTCGCTTTTGCCACGGGAATCGTGCTCCGCAATCGCCCTTCAGCGGAGTAATTCCAGCGACACCAGTGCGGAAGGAAGGACGAGTTCTACAGATGCACGCTGCAATTTCGCCCCGGGCATCGCCACACGACGAACAAGAAAAGTCCGCCTAACAACCCGATGCGCGCATTTCGTCTGACTATTTTTTCCGGCCATTGCCGGCAACCGCAACGCAAAAAACAATTCAAGGAAGGAATAAATCATGGCTACAAAACAACCGAACATCTTGATTCTCTGGGGCGATGACGTCGGCATGTGGAATATCAGTCATTTCAGCCGTGGCATGATGGGCTACCAAACTCCCAACATTGACCGGGTCGCCAAAGAAGGCGTGACTTTCACCGACTACTACGGCCAGCAGAGCTGCACCGCCGGCCGTGCCGCATTCATAACCGGCCAGAACCCGCTCCGCACCGGCTTGACCAAAGTCGGATTGCCCGGCGCTCCTGTCGGACTTCACCCGGAAGACCCTACCATCGCCGACCTCTTGAAGTCGGTTGGCTACGCCACTGGTCAGTTCGGCAAAAACCATCTCGGCGATCGCAATGAATACTTGCCGACGGTGCACGGATTCGACGAGTTCTTCGGTAACCTCTATCACCTTAATGCGGAAGAAGAGCCGGAACTGCCCGACTATCCCAAGGACCCCGGATTCAGGGAGCGCTTCGGTCCCCGCGGCGTGCTCCATTGCATTGCAACCGACAAGGATGATCCTACGGTTGATCCCCGCTTCGGCAAAGTAGGCAAGCAGACTATCCAGGACAGCGGTCCCCTGACCAAGAAGCGGATGGAAACTGTTGATGAGGAGATCACCTCTCACGCCCTTGACTGGATGGAGAAGCAGGCCAAAGCCAAGAAACCTTTCTTTCTCTGGTACAACGCGACAGCGATGCATGTAAGAACGCACCTTGCCGCCAAGAACCGTGGCAAGAGTGGGCAGGATGATTACAGCGATCGCATGGTGACTCACGACGAGCAAATCGGGCAAATGCTGGATAAGGTCGATGAACTGGGCATTGCCGATAACACATTCGTCATGTATTCCACCGACAACGGCCCCGAAAACGACACCTGGCCCGATGGCGCCAACACGCCGTTCCGCAGCCAGAAAGACACGAACTGGGAAGGCGCTTGGCGCGTTCCGTGCTTCATGCGCTGGCCCGGCAAGATCAAGGCGGGCACAGTGCTGAACGACATCGTCAGCCACCAGGACATGCTACCGACGTTGCTGGCGGCCGCGGGCGAACCAAACATCAACCAGAAGCTCCTGAACGGCTACAAGGCCGGAGACAAGACGTTCAAAGTGCATATCGACGGCGTCAACGTTCTGGACTATCTGACCGGCAAGGTGAAGGAGAGTCCCAGAACGAACTACTTCTACGTCAGCGATGACGGCGGGATTATGGCAGTTCGGACGGGCGACTACAAACTGATATTCCAAGAGCAACTTGCAGACAAGTTGCGGGTCTGGCAGCAGCCTTTCGTACAGCTTCGTCTGCCTTACATTGTTCACCTCCGACGCGACCCGTTCGAGCGTGCCCTCGATAATTCGAACACCTACTATGACTGGATGTTCGATCACATTCCTCAACTGTATTTGGTGCAAGCCATCGTGGCGGCTCAAATCGACAACTACGTCAAGTATCCGCCTCGTCAAAAGGCGGCCTCATTCAACCTCGACTCGGTTATGGCTCAATTGGGGCCGGCGATCGAAGCGTACAAGAAGAAAGAGGCGGCAGCGGAGAAAAAGGGCTCGGAAACCGAAGAGCACGCGGCCGTAGCAGCAGACTGAGTCGCTGTAGCGAGGGAGGCCGCCAGGCCTCCCTTTTCATTTCAAGGGAACCGTTAGAGGAGTGAAGTCATGAAGCACGACAAAGTAATGGGCGCAATCAAACTAGGTTTGATCTTCGCAGCTTCTTGCTTGCTTTGCGGAATTGCCGCCGCGCAGAACCTGCAAGGAGTCATTAACGGAAGAAATGGTTCGACCATGTCGCTTCAGACTCAAGGTCTCGGCAAGGTAGTAGTGGTGCTTACGCCCTCCACAGAAGTGGATGAAGTTCAAGGAATATTGAAAGCAAGAAAAAAAGAGATGGCGGTCACCGCTCTCATACCCGGCCTCCCGGTGCAGGTGCAAGGAACTTACAATGCCCAAAATCAGTTAGTGGCGGACGTGGTCAAGTTCAAAGGCAATGACCTTCGAAATGCTGAGGATTATCAGGCCGGCTTAGCCCCCACTCAACAGCAAGTTCAGGCGAACCAGCAACAAATAGAGCAGAGTGAGATACAACTTCAGGCGCAGAAACAAGCGCTGGCGGCTGAGCAAGAGCAGACCGCCGCGAATCAAGCGGCCATTGCAGCCGACAACAAGCGCTTCGGCGAATTGGCGGATTACAACATTCTGGGAGAAGCGACCGTCTATTTTGCGAATGGCAGCACCGCAATTGAAGATCAATATAAACCTCAACTGTTGCAATTGGCCCAGCAGAGCCTAGGCATTAAAGCTTACGTATTACAGGTGCAAGGGTATGCATCGAAAGTGGGATCTGCCGCCTTCAACCAAAAACTCAGCAGCGAACGCGCTGCCAATGTGACTGAGTTTCTTGAACAGCAGGGCAACATTCCCCTAACAAATATGCTGGCTCCCGGCGCCATGGGTACGAGTCAACAAGTTGCGCCTGATACGACCGCCGAGGGACAAGCCGAAGATCGGCGTGTCGTAGTGAAGATCCTGCAGAACAAGGGCATCTCTGGGACGTAAAAAATACAGGCCGAACCGAAGTCCATTAAGAAGTATTCGCGATGTCAGAAAATCTTGCTTTAGCAAATGAAACAATCGGCGCTCCATCGCATCCCGGTATGACATGGATACCTGGCGATACGTTTCGCATGGGGTCCGAGGATTTTTATCCGGAAGAGAAGCCGATACACGAAGTCAGAGTGGATGGTTTCTGGATGGATTGCCACGAGGTCACGAACCATCAGTTCGCAGATTTTGTGAATGCGACCGGGTACCAGACACTGGCCGAGCGTCCGCTCAATCCGGCGGACTTTCCCGGTGCTCCTCCTGAAAATCTCGTACCTGGGTCGATGCTTTTTCAGAAAAGTAAAGGTCCGGTTGACTTGCGAAATTATGCCAACTGGTGGGCATGGGTGCCGGGAACCAGTTGGAAGACTCCGCTGGGACCATTCTCGTCGCTTGAAGGTCTGGAACGACACCCAGTAGTTCACGTCGCGTACGAAGACGCGGAAGCCTACGCACACTGGGCAGGGAAGGAGTTGCCGACCGAAGCGGAGTGGGAGTTTGCCGCTCGCGGAGGACTTGACGGGAAGAGATTCACCTGGGGGGATGAGCCTTCTCCTCACGGCAAAGCTCTGGCGAACACTTGGCAAGGAGAGTTCCCCTGGCAAAATTTGCTGGAAGATGGCTACGAGGGAACTTCGCCGGTAGGTTCTTTTCCTCCGAACGGTTTTGGTCTATACGACATGGCCGGCAATGTCTGGGAATGGACCAGTGACTGGTTCGTTGCGCGTGTTGCTGACGAGGTTGTTAAGGGTTGCTGCGGTCCCGCAATCAACCCGCGCATTCTATCCCCCGATAAAAGTTACGATGCCGCACAAGCGCAGTTCCGCATTCCACGAAGAGTGGTTAAAGGCGGTTCGCATTTGTGCGCCCCCAATTATTGTCTGCGTTATCGCCCAGCAGCGCGGCAGCCGCAGATGATCGACACCAGCATGAACCACATAGGGTTCCGCTGCATAGCACGTGGCGTGGCAACTGGCGGAAATGGAAAGTGTCAGTGAGGCATTAAAGCCAAAAGCGCAGATGTCAAGCGTTATGCATGGCTTCTGCAGTATTTACTCGAAGAATCGTTCACGCCGACGAGCGGCATTTCCTAAGTTAGCTTTTCAACCGTACGCCAGGGAAGGTGAAAAATGAACCGAAATCAAGAATCAATGAGACTGCACGAAGTAAGTCTGTTCGAGGAACCGGGATCACAAAAAGTCGGTGGCACCAGAAAGCCCTGGAAAAAATGGGGACCCTATCTTAGCGAACGGCAATGGGGGACTGTTCGCGAGGACTATAGCCAGGATGGAAATGCCTGGAGTTATTTCAGTCATGACCAGGCGCGATCGCGTGCTTACCACTGGGGGGAAGACGGTCTCGCTGGTCTAAGCGATGACAAACAGCAGCTGTGCTTCGCCCTGGCCCTGTGGAATGGACGCGATCCGATTCTCAAAGAGCGCCTGTTCGGTCTCACGAATAGCGAGGGTAACCATGGTGAGGATGTTAAGGAATATTACTTCTATCTCGATAGCACCCCTACGCACTCATATATGAAGTACCTGTACAAGTATCCGCAGGCAGAATTTCCCTACTACGATCTGGTCGCTACCAATCGCGGTCGTAACCGCGGCGACATGGAATATGAACTGCTGGACACAGGTATCTTCAACGACGACCGCTATTTCGATGTTTTTGTGGAGTATGCGAAGAATTCGCCTGAAGACATTCTGATTCAGGTCAGCGTGATTAATCGAGGCCCCGATCCCGCGACGCTGCATGTCCTGCCGACGCTGTGGTTTCGCAACAATTGGACGTGGTGGCAGGATGTACCAAAGCCATCCTTGAAACAGATCTTCGGCTCGGACGGGCTTGCAGCGGTGGCGGCATCGTGCGTAGATCTCGGCGAACGCTATTTGTATTGTGACGAGGATGTTCCGCTGTTATTCACCGAGAACGAGACTAACAACGAACGAGTTTTCGGAACTGCGAACCCTTCTCCATATGTGAAGGATGGAATCAATAACTACATAGTGAACGGGCAGACGGATGCGATCAATCCCGAAAATACTGGAACTAAATCCGCGGCACATTATGAAATGCACGTCGCACCGGGACACAAGGCTACTATCCGCTTGCGATTGAGCGGTGCCTCGCCCGAAGCGATCTGCGATCCCTTCAAGGATTTCTCGAAGATCATGGAAACACGCCGGCACGAAGCCGATGAATTCTACAAATCCATAACCCCGACCCGAGTCACAGAAGATGAAGCTCGTGTCATGCGCCAGGCGTTAGCGGGAATGCTGTGGACTAAACAGTATTTCCTTTTCGATGTAGACAAATGGCTGAAGGAACATGGCGCTGATCCGATGAAAGCACCTGCGACTTCCATGCGTAACAGTCAATGGTTCCACATGTTGAATCAGCACATCATCTCGATGCCGGACAAGTGGGAGTATCCCTGGTTCGCTGCCTGGGATTTGGCTTTCCACACCATTGCGCTGTCCTCGGTCGATACAGATTTGGCCAAAGAACAGCTCGACCTGATGCTGCAGGAGTTCTTTCTTCATCCCACGGGTCAGATCCCGGCATATGAGTGGAACTTCGGCGATGTCAATCCGCCGGTTCATGCCTGGGCGACCATCTTTTTATATCGAACGGAACAGGCCCTTAAAGGTAAAGGTGACATCGAATTTCTCAAACGATCGTTTTCCAAATTGATGTTGAACTTCAGTTGGTGGGTGAATCGCAAAGATCGATTTGGTAACAATCTGTTTGAAGGTGGTTTTCTCGGTTTGGACAACATCGGAGTATTCGACCGTAGTGCTCCGCTGCCGACCGGTGGCACCCTGGAACAAGCGGATGGCAGCGCCTGGGTGGCGATGTTTGCACAAAACATGCTAGAGATTGCGGTGGAGTTGGCTGCTCACGATGGTTTTTACGAAAACATGGCAATTAAACTTGGCGAACATTTCCTCTGGATAGCGCACGCGATGAATGCGGCCGGGCCGGAAGGCATGTGGGATGAGGAGGATGGTTTCTACTACGACGTTTTGCGGCTTCCCGACGGAAGCGCCAGCCGGCTGAAGGTTCGATCAATGGTGGGATTGCTTCCCTTATGCGCCACCACCGTGATCGAGCCATGGCAGCGCGAACGAGTGCCACGTGTAACCGAGATATTGCGAGAACGATTAGTGCAGATGCCTGAGCTGCGCAAAAGCGTTCACGCATCCGGACGGGGACATTTAGGTTATGCGGAGCGGGGCATTGCTGCATTGGTCAACGAGGATAGGTTGCGGCGGATACTGACGCGTATGCTCGACGAGAACGAATTTCTTAGCCCTTATGGTATCCGCGCACTGTCGCGATTCCATGCTGACCATCCTTATGTCTTCAACGTAAGAGGCCAGGAATACCGGGTGAACTATCTTCCCGCCGAATCTGACACCGGTATGTTCGGCGGAAACTCGAATTGGCGCGGCCCGGTTTGGATGCCGGTAAATGCTTTGCTGATTCGCGCACTAATGTCCTTCTATCTTTATTATGGCGACGACTTCAAGATTGAGTGCCCCACCGGCTCAGGCAAGATGATGACGTTATTCGAGGTCTCGCATGAGATCGCCAATCGCCTGACTCGGATTTTCCTGCGCGATGAATCTGGGCGGCGACCCGTTTATGGGGGTACCGAAAAGTTCCAGACCGATCCCCATTGGAAGGATTACATCCTCTTCTACGAATACTTCCATGGCGATAATGGCGCTGGACTCGGGGCCGCCCATCAGACCGGGTGGACGGGCGTGATTGCAAAATTGATAGAGCTCTTCGGTCGTCTTGATGCGCATGAATTGCTTGATGCCGGCAAAGCAGGCGCTTTTGCCCTGAAAGATAATGCTGTGTTTAAACGGGCAGCATGACTTTACAGCACGGAATGGAAACGGAGATGGCTATGTCAACCTGGCCGAAGAATCCTAGCATTTACGAGATTAATACCTGGGTGTGGCTTAACGAACTCAGCCTCAAAACCCGAACGCCGGTCGATTTAAGTTCGGTGCCCTCATCGGAATGGGACGCGATTGCCAGATTTGGTTTCGATGCAGTCTGGTTCATGGGGGTGTGGGAGCGAAGTCCGGCCGGAATTGCAATCGCTAATCAGAATAAAAATCTGATCGAGGATTTTCGGCGGGCTCTCCCCGATTTTCGAACGCAAGATAATGTCGGTTCCCCGTACTGTGTCAAAAGCTACGTAGTTGATAAGCACTTAGGAGGTCCCGAAGGTCTCGGCATGGCACGCTACGAGCTCGCGAAGCGCGGCATACGATTGCTTTTGGATTTCGTGCCTAACCATGTTGCTCCCGATCATCCGTGGGTCACTGAGCATCCGGAGTACTTCATTCGAGGAAGCATCGACGATGCCAGGAAGGATCCTGCGTCATACGTCCAGATGCGAGGGCTCGTGTTCGCCTGTGGCAAGGATCCCTATTTTCCCGCATGGCCAGATGTCTTGCAGCTCAACGCATTTCAGCCCGGTCTTCGGCAGGGGGTAGTTGAAACGGTTTCCAGCATTGCCGATCAGTGTGATGGCGTTCGATGCGACATGGCGATGCTTCTGCTCAATCAGATTTTCGCGCGCACTTGGGGCGGCCGGGCAGGCGCGCACCAACGAACCGAATATTGGGACGATGTAATCGGGGCGGTGAAGAAAACGCATCCGCATATGTGTTTCATAGCCGAAGCCTATTGGGACCTGGAGTGGGAGTTACAGCAGCATGGTTTCGATTTCTGCTACGACAAGCGGCTCTACGACCGCTTGGAGCATGAAAGCGCAGAGAGTGTTCGGCTCCATCTTTGCGCCGATCAAGGTTATCAGCAGAAGCTTTTGCGCTTCCTGGAAAACCACGATGAGCCCCGGGCTGCAGCTGTGTTCCCTCTCGAAAAAGAGCAAGCTGCCGCAGTTACGATATCCACCCAACAGGGTGCGAAGCTTTTCCACGAAGGGCAGTTCGAGGGACGAAAGGTAAGGATTCCGGTCTTTCTGGGCAGACGCCCGGCGGAGCCTGTCAACAGCACGTTGCGCGCTTTCTACGAGAAGCTTCTGGAAGCTATCAAAGCCCCGATCTTTCACGATGGTGAATGGAAGTTATGCGAGCGTCGCGGATGGCCGGATAACTTGAGCTTCCAAAATCTGATCGCTTGGAGCTGGGTTAAGGATGACGATCGGCGTTTGATAGTGGTCAATCTCAGCGATTGCCCTTCACAAGCCCGCGTGCAAGTACCATGGCAAGGAGTGCGCGGTGCATCGTGGCATTTGGTCGACCCGCTTTCGAGCGCAATCTATGACCGCGACGGGGACGAGATGGCATCGTCTGGATTGTATGTAGATTTAAAACCCTGGAGTTACTCCTTATTTGAATGTCGGCGGATTGAGCCGGCCCTTAGAAGTAAGCCACCCGAGCAGGTGAAGCGAACCCCAGCGTTACTCGCGTCGTGAATCCATGAGTCAAATGGCAGTGGAAGCGTCACCGGTGGGCGAGATTTCGGACCGAGTCCGCGATTTCTACGAGCACTATCCCTACCCTCCACCGGTTGGTGATCTTGAGAAATATCAGCGCCTCTGGCAAGACCGACAACGTCGTCGCGCTGACTTTCATTTATTTTGGCCCGACCGGCCTTATTCCGAAGATCAATCAATTCTCATCGCTGGGTGCGGTACATCTCAAGCTGCGAAGCATGCACTGCGTTGGCCCGGGGCTCAGGTTACGGGTATTGATAACAGTGCGACCAGCGTGCGATGCACGAATGAACTCAAGAAAAAATACAACTTAAAAAATCTGCGAGTGCACCAACTTGCCATCGAGCAGGTGAGCGAACTGGAATCGAACTTCGATCAAGTGGTTTGCACTGGCGTGCTACATCATCTTGCCAATCCCGATGCAGGTCTCAGGGTTCTGCGCAATGTACTCAAACCAGACGGAGCCATGCACCTTATGGTGTATGCCCCTTACGGCCGCACCGGCGTCTACATGCTGCAAGAATTTTGCCGGCGCGTCGGCATTCATGCCACTGATTCAGACATACGGGATCTAGTTGCAGCGCTGAAAGTATTGCCTGCTGGCCATCCGCTCGAAACCTTGTTGCGCCAAGCTCCTGATTTTCGCCACAAGGCAGCTCTCGCCGACGCCCTCTTGCACCCGCAGGACCGAGCCTATTCGGTCCCGCAATTGTTTGATTTTCTTGAGCACGCGGGATTGAACTTCGGTCGCTGGTTCCGGCAAGCGCCTTATTCACTGCATTGCGGGATGATTGCGAAAATACCTCAGGCACAGCAGATGGCACGCCTTTCATCAGCCGAGCAGTATGCCGCGATTGAACTGTTTCGCGGCACAATGGTCCGTCACAGCCTGGTTGCGTACCGAAATGAAAGCGCCAGTGACAAACAACGGATCTCCTTTGTTGGCGAAGAGTGGCTTGACTATGTGCCAATTCGAATGTCGGACATCGTCTGTGTTCAAGATCGTCTGCCTTCTGGAGCTGCGGCGGTTTTGATCAACCAGACTCTGACCTACAAAGACTTATTTCTGCCTGTTGGCCCGACCGAAAAAAGATGGTTCGACGCGATTGATGGGGATCGACCCATCGGCACCATTGTGGAGCAAACACTCTCATCTTCTAACCGACCGATTACTTTCGACGTTGCGCGTTCCTTCTTTGAGCGCCTGTGGTGGTACGACTTGGTAGTCTTCGATCGCTCACAGGTTCGACCCGCCGTTCGGCAAAACTGACAGTTGGCAGAATCAACTCTCTCACCGAACATGATCCCGAGCTTCTGATTGCTACTGCTGCGAAGCCGACACTGGTTCGTCAAACCAGCGAGGAATGTCTTGCGTGTCCGGTTTGACAAAAAAGGATAACCAGTACAGAGAGCTACTAACCGCAGGAATAAGTGTCATTGGGAGCCTGCTGATTATTGGCATCGCGATGCATGCAAGCTCGCACGCTTACTCCGGCGGGCCGAGAAGAGGTTAGCAATCAGAACAGAGGAACGACAATGGCTGCGACTACTGCTCTTCAAAAGATGTCATCCATCTTTTTATCTATCCTCTTAGTTATTGCAACAACACCGTTCACAGCAGGAGCCCAGGAGCCTTCGCCGCCCGAAACGAGTGACTATTCAGGTCAAGGTGCGCCGCTATCTGCAGAAGAGCTGCAACAATTGGTCGCGCCAATTGCGCTCTATCCCGACGCCCTGGTTGCGCAAGTTCTAGGCGCTGCTACATTCCCGGACGAAATCGCCGAGGCTGCCAGTTGGCTGCAACAAAACGGTAGCCTCACGGGCGAAAGCCTTGTGAAGGCGGTTGACGGCCAACCGTGGGATCCCAGCGTGAAAGCTCTCACGCAATTTCCCACGGTACTTGGCAATTTAGGCAAGAACCTCAGCTGGACGTCAGCCCTTGGGGAGGCCTATCACACCCAATCCGCGGAGGTCATGGCTGCGGTACAAGTATTGCGCGCGAAAGCGCTAGCCGCAGGCAACCTGAAATCCGGTCCGCAGATTAAAGTTGTAACCGAATCGCCACAAGTCATTGTTATACAACCGGCAAATCCACAGGTTGTTTATGTGCCCATGTATAACCCTGCCGTAGTGTATGGCTACCCTTATGTAACTCCCGGTTACAGCGCGGCCGCAGTGGTAGCGACCGGAGCGATCGCATTCGGGGCTGGTATCGCACTCGGCGCGATGATGAGCGGTGGCCCGACTTGGGGTTACAGCTACTGGAACTGCAATTGGCACAGCACCACAGTTGTCTATCGCGGCGGAGCATATTACGGCAATGCCGCATGGCACGGCGGCTACTATGGCGCGAGCCGGTCCGTTTATGGCGTAAACGGGGCTGCCCGTTACGGCGCTGGTTACAACCCGGCGACGGGAACTTATGCTCGCGGAGGTACCGTAGCGACGCCCTATGGCAAGACGAGTGTCGGTCAAGCTTACAACCCAAGGACGGGCGCCTACGGTCAAACGCGGCAAGGATCCAACGCTTATGGAAGCTGGGGAAGCTCAACAGTTTCAAAAAACGGCAACACTGCCTATACGCAACACCAAACAACCGCTCGCGGGACCACTGGCTCGATACAAACGTCGAACGGTGCATCAGCTTATGGTGCATCGGGTAGATACAACAGCGCGGCGGTTGGACAAGCTGCAAACGGCAATAAGTATGCCGCCGTCAATGGCAACACTTATAAGAACACCGGCGGCGGTTGGCAGAACAGTAGCGGACAGAAAGTTAGCTCGGACGGTTGGGGTAGTCAGGACAAAAGCAGGTCCTCCTCTGCCTTTGGCGGAGGCGGCGGCGGAGGGTGGGCTTCGCGTGCAGACAGCGCGCGCGGCTGGGGCAGTGGTGGGGGCGGTGGCGGCTGGGGCGGCCGCGGTCGCAGATAATATGACCGCCGCGTGTGGAGGATAGCCATGTTACCTCGTACAACTACTTTCGCAGTTACAGCACGGCTGGCGCTGTTAGCGGTAATCGTTTCTCTTGCTGCATGCAGCAAGTCTGACAGATTCTCGGTCAAAGTATTTAGTTCTCCTGATGCCGCAGGCAATGCGCTGCTAGATGCGGCAAGGTCAGGTGATCAGAATGCGCTGCTCGCGATTTTTGGTCCGCAGTCGAAAGAGCTGATCTTCTCTGGCGATGCTGTGCAGGACAAAGCCATGATCGGCGCGTTCGTACCCGCGTATGACGTGATGCACCGCTGGCGCAAAATGAGCGATGGCAGCAAAATACTGCTAATTGGAGCCGACAACTTTGCTTTTCCGATTCCGTTAATGAAAAATGAAAGCGGCCAATGGTTTTTCAATACCGCTGCCGGAAAGAATGAGATCCTGGCGCGCCGTATTGGACGGAATGAGCTGGCAACTATAGACGTTTGCGGCGCCCTGGTTAATGCTCAAGCCGCGTATTTTTCCGAGCATCACCCTGACGGAAGTGCGCAACAATTCGCTCCGAAATTTATCAGTGACGCCGGCAAACAAAACGGCTTGTACTGGGAACCAACAGACGGTCAGCCAAAGAGTCCGCTCGGCCCACTTGTAGCGTTCGCCACCGCTGAGGGATATAGCGTGAAAGCAAACTCGCACGTACCTTTCCATGGATACTACTTCCGCATGTTGAATAAACAGGGCGACAACGCACCCGGCGGCCCGAAGGAATATGTGGTGGATGGAAAAATGGTTGGTGGATTCGCTTTCGTCGCCTATCCGGCGGAATATCGAAACTCGGGAGTAATGACATTCATCATTAATCAGGACGGTGTGCTGCTACAAAAAGATTTGGGACAGGGGACAACGGAAGCGGCGGCCGCTATGACTGCATTCGATCCTGATCCCAGTTGGAGTCAAGTGGTGGAATGAGTTGCTAATACTTCGGCGACTATGACCACATGAACAACATCGTGAATTTTCCGCTCCCTTTTTTTATTCTCGCGTTCTTTGTGCTATGGGTCTCTGCAGTTGTCGGCGCCGTCATTCGCAAGAGATTCGGACCTTTGCCAAAGGAAGAAAGGGATGATTTCGTCATTGTCCAAGGCGCTTCCTTAACCTTGTTGGGACTGCTAATAGGCTTCACTTTCTCGATGTCTATCAGCCGATATGATCTTCGCAAGAATTACGAAGAGTCGGAAGCTAACGCGATCGGTACCGAGTATGTCCGCGTCGGTTTGCTGTCACCGGCGCAGACGGCGAAAGTGCGTGAACTGCTGAGAACTTATCTTGACCTGCGCATCCGCTTTTACACCAGTCGCCGCGGAGAGGCGCTGCGACGCATCAACAGTGACACCGCCCAAGTGCAGAACGAAATGTGGTCGGCCATTCAAGCACAAGCCGGCATTCAGCCAACTCCTATACTCGCACTCACAGTCGCTGGCATGAATGACGTGTTAAATGCGCAGGGCTACACCCAGGCTGCCTGGTGGAATCGCATTCCATTTGAGGCGTGGGTCTTACTGGCATTGATTGCGATTGGCTGCAACCTAATGGTTGGCTATGGTGCACATCGACGAAGTATGTTGCTGGTCGTTTTGCCCCTCGCTGTCTCGCTCTCTTTTTTCCTTATCGCCGATATCGAGAGCCCACGCGGGGGGCTGGTTCGGGTCCAGCCCCAAAATCTTATGAGCCTCGCTGGCAATCTTCGCTAGCCGGCGACAGAATAAGGCTGCAAACATTCCTCGCGCTAATCAGGCAAGAAGCACAAAAAGCAGCACTAGTAAGTTTGCCAGTGTTCGCAGTTCGAGCTGCCTATTACAGTGGCATTCACATGCGCCTTAAGACCACGTGGCGCATTCCGAAATAGGTAATCGCATGTTGAAGATAATCTTCGCAGTGTTGGTTTTAACATCTGTAGTATCAGCGCAGTCTTCGTCCAATGGATTGTTTGCCGTGCACGATGTTGCGCAAAACCCTGTTCTCACTCCAGCCCAGATGCGTGAGGCAGAGAGCATCTATCAGAACGCCTGCGCGGTTGTACAGCATGACTTCCACAGCCCTGACTTGAAGCATCCGCGTGTGGATGTGATCGTCGGCACTGATCGCGACCTGGTTCACTCCCGCAGTGAAATTTGGATGAAAAAATGGGACAGAGACAAGTTTGCCCAGGGAGTCGTCTTGCTTTTGCTGCTTAACACTGACGCGATCGAGCAGCTCAGCAGTCGGGCTGTGCGTTATAGCAACGCGACGATTAATGTTTCCACGATAAAGTAATCCAAGAGCATCTTCATCTTGCGCAGACTGACAGTTTGACCGTTAATTGTGCCCGGACGTCGTTTCCAATCGCACCACTTTACCGGAGGTAAGGTCGTAGACCGCCTCAAACACGGTTAGTTTGCCCTCATGCACGAAATGCTGTAACACTTCGCTGCTGGCCATGACATCGTTCGCACTTTGGCGAACATTTTCCTGGACGGCGGCCTCCGGTAGCGCGTCCGGACGGGAATGCGTCTTCGCCCGCGTGACCGCAGGTTCAATTTTGTCCATGATAGCCTGCAGATTAGCCGTCGGCATTTTGTCACCCGAACACGCTGCTTTGACCGCGCCACACTCCGTATGTCCCAAAACCAGAAGGACTGTCGACCCAAGGTGCTCAACCGCGTACTCGATGCTGCCGACGCCGATAGCGTCGGCGATGTTGCCGGCGGATCGCACTACGAAAAGATCGCCCAGGTTCTTGTCGAACAGAATTTCGGGCGAGACACGACTGTCCGAGCAAGTCAGTACAACAACCTTGGGATTTTGCTTTGCCGCCAGACTTTGCCGTAAGGGTACTATCTCAACCGTATTTGTCCTGCCGCTAATGAACCTGTCATTGCCTGCCATCAGATCGGCCCAGATGCTTTCGGCAGAAGGGCTTTGTTCCGCAATTGTGCGAGCCTGAGAAGTTGTGGTCGTCGGTTGCTGGGCAAATGCAACACTTATAGCTCCAGCGATCAAAAATAGAAATAATAGAAGTCGTTTCATGCTGTCCTCGTCGACGACTGCCGGGAGCAGTAACCTCGGGCGTTATACAGAATGCTTCGCCTTGAGTCCGATGCGATATTAGTCGCGCATGTGTGTCGTAAAACCTGTTAACACTGCCAGTGGTCGTGATAGGGGAACCGCCTAAACAGACTGAACTTGCAAGGCGTTAGTATTGAGGAAACCATAAACCTCTACCGAAACGGCTATTGCGCCCAAACGAACGAAAGTGATGTGCCAGTGAGTTGGTCATGCGGGTTAGCGAGCAGCTTTCTCGCAGTCAATCATAAATTCAGAGCTGACTGTCACTAATGACAGTTATGTCAATACTGTCTTCCTTTTATCTTCCAGAGTGGATGCTGCTCAGAATGGTCCCTCATGCACCAGAGATAAAGGAATGGCTTTAATACCGAAACTCGAGCGGCTGCTTCGAAATGCTGGCGTGCTACTGGTTGCAATGTTCGTAGTCGCAACGGTTCACCGGATCGTTCTTTCTCGTGCTGAATTGACACACTTTAAATCTCGGCAAACTGTTTTGATGAATCAAGCTCAAGGTTTGCCGACGGGGACTGCGACTCCAAACTTCGTTTTGTGGTCGGAGCAACGTGTCAAAGATTATCAGGAAAGTCTGGCCGCACACGTTGCTCCTGCGATCGGTATTTTGCGCATAGCCAAAATTAACGTCGAAGTTCCCATACTGGAGGGAACGGGCGCCCTAAGCCTTAACCGGGGGGTTGGGCACATCAGTGGTACCGCCAATCCCGGGGAGGACGGTAATGTGGTGATTGCCGGTCACCGAGATGGATTTTTTCGTGGTCTGAAAGATATCAGTCTTGGCGACGCAATAGAGGTAGCCACGTTGCAGGAGACCAAAACCTATATTGTAAATCGCCTCCTCGTGGTTGACGCAACTGATGTCTCGGTACTCCAGCCGCGTACACTCTCGTCGCTAACTTTGATTACTTGTTACCCGTTCCATTACATCGGCGGCGCCCCGAAGCGTTACATCGTGCAGGCATCGCTTGTCGACCCCGTTTCAGTGAATCGTCGTGTTGGTACTGAGCTGGGATCCCCCGCAGTATCTCTCAGTTCAGCGTCGATTCGCTAGAAGAGCAAATGTGAAGTCTGACAAATCCGGTTATGAAAACCGATAAGGAGAAATGAAATGAATTCAAAGGCACGCTGGAATAGGGCGCAGCTAATGTTTGGGATGAGCGTGGTTTGGCTGGCGTTAACTTTAAACGTTAGTGCGCAGGTGCAAACCCAAACTGATACCTCGGAAAGCACGGCTTCGATCACCACCAAAGTTGAGAATGGTGAAATCGAATATGTCTCCGGGAACAACGTTGTCGTAAAGATGGCAGACGGTTCTCTTAGGCACTTCGACAATGTACCTGAAAGCGCCAGAATTACAGTTGACGGAAAGGAAATTGGCGTTCACGACCTGAAAGCCGGTATGAAGGTCCAAAGAACGATTACTACGACTACTGTCCCTAAAACTATTACGACAGTACAAAGTGTCACCGGAAAAGTATGGCAAGTGAGCCCCCCGAATTCAGTGATCCTCACTCTGGCGGATGGAAAAAACCAAGAATTCAAGATTCCCAAGAACCAGAAGTTTAACGTGAATGGCGAGATGACCGACGCGTGGGGCTTGAAGAAAGGTATGAAGATTTCCGCAACTAAGGTTGTGGAGGTTCCGGTAACTGAGGTGTCACAAAGTAGAACTGTCACGGGAGAGATGCCACCACCCCCGCCTGCGCCTCCGGCTGATGTAGCGATTCTGGTAGTCGAGGAAAAACCGGTGTCCCTCCCGGTGCAAGCGGCGGCCAGCGCCCCAGAGCTTCCGCAAACCGCAAGCGATCTCCCACTGATTGGCTTCCTCGGAATTTTGTTATTCGCTGCGTCGCTTGGGTTGCGGATCTCCCGGAAGAATCGTCAGCGTCAAAACTCGCGATGGGCAGTTTTACCACGCTATCGCTAAGCATGCATGGATTGGTGCAGTCATTGCCATGCAAATCGCCGGTGTCCAATAGTTGCCTGCTCAAGCGGGCAACTATTTTTCTGATTTTGGTGGAAGCGCTGCCTCTGGGCCAAAATGGGCCGCTACATTTACGCGACTTTCAATTCACCCGTAACCGTACCAGCGACTGAAGCAGCTGCCGGCAACTTAGCCGGTGTAGGCGCGACGCTTTCCTGAAACCCTCTCCGATGCCGCAGACTCGCGGCCAGATTCCACGATAAGGCTGCCGGTCTGCTGGTAACACCAATCAATCGTGGGTCGCTGCACTTTATTTCTACACCCCGGTCGAGGTGAAGAAGTTTGTTATCAAAAACTATCGAATTGCGAACATTTAGATTAATCCCGATGCGCGTACTTTGTAGAACGCACGATTGCGTGATGGTGGATTTATAGTCGACCACGCAATCACGTTCGATCGCGCTGGCGCCATTAATGGTACAGGATGCAGAGATGTGTGTTTTCATTCCAATAAAAGCTGGAGCCTGGATCATCGTCGAGTCGTGCACCCGAGCCCCAGCTCCGTACCACACTCCCGGGCGTATTTCCATGCCAACCGGCTTAAGACCGCTCACCCCGAGCAGGCCATCTTCTACCAAGTGCCTCAGTTGGCGCGGGCAGCCAAGGTGTTTTAGGTAACCACGATACAAGAATCGTTTTTGCCGCAAACCAATCCTACTCAGGGCCTGACAATAAGTGGCAACCGAATCGCGGAGTGAATTCGCATCTACAGCGGCAATATCTAAAGCGCCGGTAAGTCCATAGACTCTTGTCAACGAGTTGTGGGAGTCGATGTGTGACTGAAGCAGTTTACCGAAGTCAAGATCGGTGTAAGTGTCCAAGCGGATCATCAGCAGGTGGTGGGCTCCGCTTATGATGTGGCCGCCAATTGCATTTTCCCATGCCACGGGCGAGCTATTGGGTGTCATGTCATCGCATGGGAATAATCCAGCAACCGGAGGACTCTCAACGATAATTGTCGGTTGAGTATGTGTAACAGCAGTCAGCCGGTCGAGAGTGCGATCCAGAATGCTTCGACCGAGTGCATCTACGAGCATGCACGAAAATCCGGGCAGCAATGTGCCCGCGGAAACTCCAGGACTTCCTCCTTTTCCTGCGGCTCCTGCGGGTTCACCCACTTCGGTCAGACTTACTATGACTCCAATCCGCACATTGATTCCATGTTCAACTTAGTATTCAGAAAGTCCCACCATTACGCGGCCGTTGCATTAAAGCGTCTCTTAGAATCGGCTGCTACCATTTCGAATGGAATTACATTGGAAACCTTTTTATGCTTCCAAGTTATCCAGCTGTCAACACCATCGTGGAGAGTATGTGCGATGTCGTTCCCCTTACCGTTTTCAGGTGGGGTGCCCAAAAGCTCGCGAATACGAAGCTTGGCTTTATGCAGTTGAGATTTCGAGTTTCCCATCGAGCACTCAAGCAAGCCTGCGATTTCCTGATGTTTATAACCCTCTACTTCATGAAGTAAGTAAACAGTACGATATCCGTCTGGCAATTGGGTAATGACCCGGGCGAGTGTAATGCGGTCCAGACAGCCGGCAAGACAGTCGTCACGAACACCGTACTCATACCGGGAGCCCCTTGGCCCCAGCGTCTGTGGATCATCCAGCGAAGCCGGCCGTACTTCTTTTTTTCGAAAATGCATAAGTACCGTATTGACGGCCACGCGGAAGAGCCAAGTGGCGAGGGTCGATTCGCCGCGAAAGGTTGCGAGTTTGCGGAACACCTGGATAAAGGCATCCTGGGTAAGATCTTCTGCGTCGGCCGGGTTGTTCGTCATCCGTAAACAAACCGAATAGATCCTTCCTTTGTGCTCTTCAAAGATAGAGGCGAACGCATTGACGTCGCCACTCTGCGCTGTTTTAACCACTTTGCTATCAGGACTGGATCGTTCAGAAGTTTTGCTCACTTGTTCTCCTTTTCAAAGTGACTGCAAGATGGACAACCGCTCAAAGCGCAGATGTTCTGAAGTCGCACTGCGCGATTTTCCAATGCAGTTGTAGCTTCTCTGGATCGAGTCGACCACTGTCAACTTTCACAGTGCTTGACCGTTAATACCCCAATCAAAAGTGTTGAATATGGAGGGATTTCACAAACGCGGGACTAGCGTGCAAATGGCGCATGTTTTCCACAGGCCCCTAGTATTCCTCGGAGTTCCGGAAGATTCGCCGATCTGCTGAGATGGGAAATGACAAGGGAGGAGTATTCGATGCGAGAAAAGGGAAGTGCAAACATCAAATCAAGGGATACGGCGAATAATCCTTGGACCAAATCGATTACTACCAGGTATGGAGCGAACAAGGAATTCAATCAGTGGTGGGAACACTGGATGTCAAAAGTTCCTAACGCCCGGTTGAGCGAAAACAAAACACTGGCGAAAGATACTCCTGACGAGGCCGGTTATCCGCCTGAACTCGACGGGCCCGTAACGCGAAAAGATGCTGCATGATCGGATTCAACCATCCGGTGCTGCAGGACGTCCTATGGTCAGTTTGGTATTGCTGCCGGTCAGTTTTCGGTTGCGGGAAAGCCTAGCTCATTTAATCGCTGCCTGATTTTCGGGGACCACGAAGACTCCGGTTTCAGTCGTCGAAATGCGTCAACCTCATTACTGGCAGCAGACCGGTCATTCATGCCGGCAAAAGCGAAGGCCTTCATCAGGTGCAGGTAAGGGTCATCTTCGGTCTTAAGACTGGCTGCTTTTGTCGCCTCTCGTAACGTTCCAGCCCAATCGTGATGAACCAACAATATTTTTCCTTTTTCGTAATGTCCTTCCCAGGCATTCGGCTTGATGTCAATGCTGCGGTCGATCGCGCGCAGCGCATCATCCATGCGGTTCAGCGACAGATAAGAATCCCCGAGTACGATATACGCAGAACCGTCGTTGGGATCGTACTCAACAGCCTTTTCAGCATCCGAACGAGCCTGTTCGAAAGAATTTCTGGTGAGCGCCAAGGTCGCTCTTAGTGTTAGGGCTTGGCAATAATGCGGCCACGCGAGAAGCGCCTTGGTAATATAGCGATCTGCCTCCTCTAGTTTGTTGAGCCTGACTGCGTGTCTTGCCTTTTCGAGAGCTTTGCTCGCCCTACTGGGAACCGTAAGCTCAGCAACCGATACCGTCGCATCCGTGGATGCCGCACCCACATCGATGGCGACGCTCACCCAGTCCTGATTGGAACTGATGACGATGTCCTGAGAGGTTCCAACTATACCCAGAGTCGCTGTTAACACGTACTTTCCGAAGGAAAGGTTTGAAAACGCAAAACTTCCGTCAGGAGCGCTGTACGTTGATACGGTTGCCCCTGTAACACCCGCGACTGGGGAGAGTTCGATCCGCACGTCCTTTACGGGCTCGTTTCGATTGGTGTGGATTGTTCCCGAAAGTGCCCCGGGGATTACCTCACCTTGTTTACTCGCCGGGCTGTTTCGCTGGGCTCCGTTACAGAGGATAGATACAAATAAGAGCAGTAAACTAAGAACGAGTGATAATTGGCGTGGCATTTCATCCCTCCTTAAGGTCGAACATACATACCAAACTCGTTATGACGCGATAGTAGGGAAGTGCTTGTAGAGGCAATACTGGCAGAAGTACTAGTTAAAGAAATGCGGCGTAACCCGTGCATAATACTGGCATAAGTAACAGTTATACCGAGCATTTACCTAGAGTTAGACTGGCTACGTTGGCGTCACAGCTGCCTGAGAGTAGTTAGGTGAGAGTAACGAGCAGCGGGTACGGACCAGCCACCCTAACGGGAAGTCCGTTTGCGCCTTCAGCTCTGCTCCATGGGAAGCCGTAATGCGAAAAGACGAATTCCGCCGCATGAGACAGCGCGGTAGTGCAGCGGAACACCCACGTGCCTTGCGAGAGCAAAAGGATGCCCAGGCGCGCGCTGAGGCGAGTTTGCGTGAAAGTGAGGATCGTTTTCGCAAAATGGCAGATGAGGCGCCGGTCATCATTTGGATGCACGGAGTGAAAAAAGACCTGGTGTATATCAACAAAGCTGGCTTGATCTACGCCGGTCTGTCAGAGAAAGACTATCTAGGTCAGAAGTGGCTTAATCACATTCACCCCGATGATGTGCAGGGCTGGCAGGCATATGACCACGCGTTCGATTTGCGGCAAAAGTTCGTCATCGAGTACCGGGGGCTAAATCTACATGGCCAATATCGGTGGCTGTTGAGTTCTGGATGGCCGCGCTATCTGGCTGACGGAACCTTTGTCGGATACATAGGCGTCTCGGTGGATATCCACGACCGTAAGCAGGCGGACGAAGAAAAGCGGCTTTTAACGGACCGTCTATTTCGCGCCCAGGAGAAAGAAAGGTCTCGTATAGGCAGAGAACTCCACGACGATTTCGCCCAAAGGCTCGCGCTCCTGACGATAAGGTTGCAGGAAATACAGCTCGAACCCAGTTTATCGTCCCGGAACAGCCGGCAGATTGCGGAGCTGCGAAAACAAGCGAATCAAATATCCGTGGATCTTACGTTGTTTTCCCACCGCCTGCATTCATCTTTCCTGGAACAATGGGGACTGGTACCGGCGGTCAAAAATCAGTGCAAAGAAATTTCCAGATTGCATCAAGTCGAAGTTACCTGCCAGATCGGGGATCTTCCCTCGAGCATTAACGAGAGTATCGCAGTCACCCTATTTCGAGTGCTGCAGGAAGCACTGCACAACACGATCAAACATAGCAAGGCGACGAAAGCCCTAGTGGAACTATCCGGGAAAGGTGGGGACCTGGAACTGACCGTCACCGATAACGGAATCGGTTTCGATTCTGCTGCCGCGCAAACTGTCCCAACTGGCCTGGGACTGATCAGCATGAAAGAAAGACTCGAACTCGTGGGTGGAACACTCTCGATCAGTTCCGAACCCGTGGGCACGCGCTTAAGCGCTCGCGTGCCGATTGGTGAAGTAGATCATCGTTTTCAAGAAGACAGCGATGCCGGTGGGCGGCACACCCGCGCCGCATAACCCCAATCTCCATGGACCCCCATTACAAAGCACGACTCTTAATTGCCGATGATCACACCTTGCTGGCAGAAGCGTGTAAGGACCTGCTTCAACCCGAGTTTGAGATAGTCGGAATCGTCAATAACGGCCGCGAGTTATTGCGGATGGGCGCGGAGTTGAAACCCGATGTAGTTATTGTGGACGTTGCGATGCCACAATTAAACGGCCTCGATGCTGGAGAGCAGATTAAGCGCCTGATCCCATCCGTCAAACTGATTTTCCTGACTATGAACCTGGACCCGGAAGTGGCAGCAGAAGCCTTCCGTCGCGGGGCTTCGGGATATGTTGTTAAGAACTCTGCGGCAGAGGAATTGGTTTCGGCCATCCGGCGGGTGCTAAAGGGAGATTCTTATTTATCGCCCTTTATTACTAAAGATACGGTTCGTTTTCTCATGTCAAGCCGGAAAACCTACGAAGTAGAAAAGCAAATCACCGCTCGACAAAAAGAAGTCCTGCAACTGCTGGCTGAGGGACTATCGATGAAAGAGATCGCAAATGTGCTCAATCTGAAACCCGGTACCGTGGCTTTTCACAAGTATCGAATCATGGAAGCCTTAGGCACGAAGACGAACGCTGAACTGATTCAATACGCCCTCAAGCGCCACATGATCCCCTCTTAAGTCTTCAAAAGTGCCGACCATCCTCACTGAATTAAATAATGCTTTTCCCGAAATGAAGTCTGGAGTACAACTTTCGAGTCATTGACACACAACTCCACACACCTACATTCTTGCTTTAAATGAGCTGAGCGCACTTAATTCGGCGCAATTATTTAGGGCAACTTCGCTCGATATCGGGGGTTGAAGGTATTTGGAGGTGAAGGAAGTGCAGAGAGCAGTCACTCGCGTCCTTGTGGTAGAGGACTTTGAGCCTTTTCAACAATTTATTTGTGCGACCCTCGAGAAACAACCGCAGTTGCAGGTGATTTGTACAGCTCAGGACGGCTCAGAAGCCATCCAGCAGGCTAAAAAACTGCAGCCAGACCTTATTCTGATCGATGTCGGGCTTCCAAAGGTACACGGAATCGAAGCAATTCGACAAATCAGAGAGCACCTCCCAAAATCGATAGTTCTTTTTGTCAGCCAGAACACGGATGCGGACGTCGTACAACGCGCTTTCGAGGTGGGCGGAAAGGGCTATGTGCTGAAGGCGCAGGCCGGCAGCGATCTCTTGCCCGCGATCGAAGCCGTGCTTCAAGGTCAGCGATTTGTCAGCGCAGGACTAGCAGACCACCGATTCACAAGCGGCAGCCCAAATCATCCGCGGCAGAGTCGATCCCGTTCTCAGAAGAAGATGGGAGATCCTCTGCCACCCCGCCAGGTTACGGCTTGAGGTTACTATTAAAAGGAAACTTGCTTTAGAGAACCACTGTCGCTGAGGCATTTTATGCTGCTGTGGATCGGTATTTAGCAGCCAATGGTACTATGGCCCGCAAGCGAGTCCCGTGGTCATCTGCTTCGATTTCTAGCCTGCCATTCAGTTTGTTCAATCGTTCGCGCATTCCCGCCAGGCCGACGCCAGTACCAGAGCTTGCTTCGCGAATTCGATTCAGAAGGTCCGTGGGTATTCCTCGCCCACAATCCTGGATTTCGAGGATGACTCCGTTCGCCTGGTGCTGAAAACGAATACGAATTTCTGAGGCTCCAGAATGGCGATGGACGTTGGTCAATCCTTCTTGTAGTACACGGAACAAGGCGGTCTCGACGGCGGTCGGCAGACGATCTGATGTGGTGTCAAGATCCAATTGAACCTTGACCCCGCTACGCTTGGCAAACCCTTCGATGAACCACTGTGCTGCGGAAGTAAAGCCGGCTTCGTCTAACAACGGAGGGTGCAGCAGATAAGAGGTGGTGCGAATTTCCTGAAGCGCCTGGTCAGCCAATGCCTCGATCTCGGACAACAGGCCGGCCGTGCATTGGTCGGGCGGCAGTTTCCCTTCCAGGACGACTAAATTCATTTTTAGCGCAGCTAACGTTTGACCGGTGCTATCGTGCAAGTCACGAGCTACCCTTCGCCTTTCGTCGTCTTGGACTTTGAGCAGTTGCTGTGAGAGGTTTTGCAATGCCACCGCGCGGTCCAGGTCTTCAGCTTCGGAGCGAGGATGAGAAAGTGGTGGTTTTCTCAACTGCTTTGACAAATTCCGCATAGGTACTCCTTTATGGCGTCAGCTGCCGCTCAGTTACGAATTGTGACCGGAGCCAGTGGTAATCTCCACGTTTGCATTGTCTCTTCGTTAAGTTATTTGGGAGGGGCGTTATTTTTTTCGTTCTCAGTCAAACTTTTTAATTCCAGTTTCTGGTCTTGTCGCATGGCCTGAAGGGTGGTCCATTGATCCGGAGAAAGGAAGGGTTTCAATTTCTTGTCGGAGGATTGCACGATCTTTTCAACCCTATTGAACTGATCTTCCTTCGAAAGCACGGGGTTGCCCATAACCTGTCCGGCTTCACCGGCCTCCTGTGACAGGATTGGCTTGATCTTGGTTTGCTGCTCTTGACTGAGATTCAACTTGTCGGAGAGGTTCTGCAACTTCATGCTGAAATATTGACTGGGCGCTTTCGACCAATCAATGGCAGGTGAGGGCGGGAGGGCTTGACGCTGCAGAATGGGTACGACCGTTGACCTGCCGAGCACATCGTTAAAAGTGATGGTGTCGGCCCCGACGAGGACAAGCTTTTGAAGTCCCTCTGAAAACTGGATCCCAGCGGTGCCTCTGGGCTGTGTGTATAAAACCACGTAAACGTTATCACCGACCTTAACCGACACGTCGTATTGAGGACCCTCCCCATTGACGCCAGAACTGTTGTGATGCAGATCCAGCTTCATTATTGTGCCTACCTGGTATTGAGCTGAGGGCGTCTGCGCCACAACGGGAATTGCTGTAAGACACAGTAGGAAAATACACAGTGATTTAGTCATGTTCAAGCCCCACTCGCCTAAGGTTGATTACGGCGATTGACTCGGATAGCTCGGCATTTTTCGTTTTTGGATCCGACGCAACTCTCGTCTGAATGTCTTTTGCGATTACATCGTCAGAGGTCAGGTCGGAACAGGAACTCAAAAGACCGACCACCGCGACAGTCAACAGGAAAGAAGAAACACTTATTCGCATAGTTGCGAGTGGCAGCACTATCCGATTCATAATCTTGGTCCGTTTCGAGTGACGCGTTTCCTAATGCAGTCCTGACCAGCGTCGCAGCAATATATGCTCGGACGAAAGGCCATTAATTCCGCATTTAGAAATTTAGTTCGTTGTACTCACAAATTAATATGAGTGTCAGGGCCGGAACACTGTCATTAATGACAGGCGTTTTTCTAGTTTTAGAAAGCCCACCTCGGTCCAGGAGCTGCACTCTAATCAGTGCGGCTGAGAGCGTTTATAGATCGTAAATTCACGTTTAGTTCGGCCGTCCCAGCCATGAATACTGCCAGGCAATCGAAGTGACTTGAAAGTCTCCTCCAAAGCGGACGTACGCGCCGCGGCTGTAACTGAATTTCAGAGACTGGTGCTTGCTCTTTGGGACAGGGAGCGACAACGTAGTTCCAATACGGGAGTTTTCTTGCAGCGTTTTGGTATTCTCGACACCATTGAGACTGGTTTGCCCTCCAATCCAGAGGTCGCTGTCTAGCGATGCCCACAATCTCGGTTTAAAGTCATAGCTAAGGTGACCTTCGAACGATTCAATGGGTCCTTGCGATTGTGTATTAGTGCCGGCGAAAAATCGATTGCGAGAAAAGTAATCAAGGTTCCTGGTGAACAACCAAATTCCGGCGTAGCCATCGAGCAACCAATTGCGCCACCGGCGAGAGTAGCCGAGTTCTGGCTTGAAAGCCCAACGATTGACCCCCATATTGATCAACTTTGTTGGGTCGTACTGGCCATTTGGGGGAATCACTCTGAGGCTTAGGCCGAGGATCGTCTTTTGGTGCCATTTATGGAAATGTTCAAGGTTCATAGCTGGACCACCCAGAAGATTTACAGAGAAACGGATGCCCACACCAATCATCCCCGAGCGGTGAACCGAGGTCTCACTGCTCATTACCGTTCCATGGAAGTTGCCAACCCCGTAAGGAATTGACGCAGTCACATTGGCAGACCTTCCGAAAATATTCAGAGTGTGGAAATACGTTAGGACGGAAGTGTAGATCCTCCCATTAGTGTTTGTGGACGGAACTGCTCCGTTCAGGAAGATGCCGCCATCAGTGAACGAGTACGTCAGGGTCACGGCGTTGGAGTGGATTGGGGCTATGACATATGCACGCGGGGCAAGGTCTTGAGCATGAGTCAATCCGAACGGCCACGCCAAAATGAGGGCATACAGGGCGAGTTTGGGGGCGAACCGCATCTTCCTTACATCTCGACGGCATAACCACAGGACAAACCAGCGGCAGAATTGCGCGTGCTCAAGGCAAGTGTTGGGGACAGCTCAGTGTCAGGCTCCAGAGAATGGCCCAGAACTGTTATTTCTGTCAGTCACCGCTATGCCGCGACGTCGATATAGTCGATTGGCGAACAGCGCCGGGATTCAAAGTTCTGGTGGGTCGTCCAGACATTCTGAT
>Ga0157372_10000064_pt1 | contig 114648 bp, 110 predicted proteins | sample C55metaG_FD_115307 | JGI IMG/M metagenome (GOLD analysis project Ga0157372, IMG submission 115307) | Corn rhizosphere microbial communities from Kellogg Biological Station, Michigan, USA - C5-5 metaG | ecosystem: Host-associated > Plants > Roots > Rhizosphere > Soil | place: USA: Michigan... | reverse complement strand
TCGACGGGGTAAGCCATGACGACGAAGCGACTCACGGTCCTCGCCCTCGTCCTGCTCGGGGCGCTCGCAACCGCCACCAGCGCGGCGGCGAAACCGCACCGGCTCGGCCCTCCCGCCCGGGTCGAGGTCGGCGCGGCGGGGATCGGCACCGACCTCAGGGGCGGCACCTTCCTCCTCCTCCCGGTCCGCTATCCGCTGCAGTTCGCCGGCCGGGTCGCGACGATCCGGGTGAGGCTGATCTCCGCCGGCGGCTCGACGATGCAGGTCTGGGTCGAGCACGAAAGGCTCAGCAGCGGGCGCGTCCGCCGCCCCGACCGGCGGCGCCGCTTCACCTTCGTCCATCGCATCGCCCTCCGCCCAGGGCTCGCTTCCCGCCTCGGCAGTGGCCTCTCGATCCGGGTCTTCGCCGGCGGCCCGCTCGACGTCGACGGCGACGGGGTGCCGGAGATGAGCTCCCGTGACAGCGCCCTGCAGACGCTGCCGAAAACGCCGCGGGGCCAGAGCCTCTGCAGCAGCCTCCCTCGCCTCAATGCGCGTCCCGGGGCGCGGCTCACGGTGCCGCTGCCCGCCTGCGACTCCGAAGTCCGCTGGCACGTCCTGCGCGGGCCCGTTCACGGCTCGGCGCGGGTCCGCAACGGCCGGCTGGTCTACCGCGCACCCAGGCGCTTCCGCGGCCGCGAGGCGATCCAGCTCAGCGGAACGGCGGCGACGCCGGGTACGGCCACCGCAAGCGCCGGGTCCCTGGTCGAGGACGCGCAGGTCGCCGTCGCCCCAGCCGTCGGCACCATCGTCCGCGCCGTCGGCGACTCCGTCACCGCCGGCTTCGGTTACTACAGCGACGGCAGCCCGATGACGATCGGGCACCTGCTCGAATGTCGCCCCGGCGAAAATGAGTTCAACGACGCCTGCTCCTCGAACTCGCTCAACACCAACAGCAAGGGGACGAAGGTCGAATACGCCCCCGACTACGGGCTCTCGAACGACATCTCCTGGGCGGCGCAGTGGGCGAACGAACACGGTGTCACCGACTACGAGAACCTCGCGATCAGCGGCTCCGAACCCGCCGACTGGGCGCCGGGCGGCGAATTCCACGCGACCACGGCGCAGATCGAGTCCGAAGACCCCGATTACGTCCTGATGACGATGGGGGCCAACCCGCTGCTCTCGGAAATGCTGTTCGGGTTCGACCAGATGGGCTGCGCGATCTACGCGCAGATCTTCGGCGGCTACAGCGAATGCATCGAAAAGGCGTTCGCCGAAGTCCACCTTCAGGAACACCTGAAGGCCCTCTACGCCGATCTCGTCCAGCACACCGACGCGACGATCTACCTGATGCAGTACCACCTCTCGGTGCCCTCGACCGCACTCGCCTACAGCGCCACCCAGATCGCCGAGATGGGGAAACTGTTGAACCGCGAAATCGCGAAGGTCGCGGCGGAAGTGAACCCGCAGCGGCTGCAGGTGGTGACGCCGCCTCACTTCGACGTCGGGATCGACGTCTCACCGGTCTACCCCTCACGCTTCTCCTGCTCCAGCTTCGGCTACAAGGTCGACGGGCCGAGCGTGCAGTCGACCCCGACCCAGGACGAGCTCGAGATCCTGCACCCGCTCTCCTTCTGCGAAGGCCCGCCGGTCGGCCCGCCCTGGGTTATCAGCGGCGACACCGGCATCCACCCCAGCGCCGCCGGCTACACCCAGATGGCCTCGCAGGTCCCGCCGCCGACGAGCTGACGCTCACGAACTTAGACCTCCAGGCGCTCCTCCTCGAGGTCGATCTCGCGCTCGATGCGGCGCATCACCTCGGCCGAGATCTGGCCGCTGTCGCGGAGGCCGACGAGGGCGCCGCGCTGGGCGGCGTAGATCTGGTGCATCAGCCGTTGGTAGGAGAGCGAGCGGTCCTCGATCCCGTCCTCGTCGTCGATCTTGCCGGCCTGGACCTTGAAGCGGCGGCGGCGGAACTCGTACATCGCCCGCACCCGATTCACCGTGTCCTCCCGCGTCCACTCTTCGATCGAGAGCTCATCGAGGCGCTCGAGCGCCGCCCCCGCGGCAGTGAGGCGAGCGCGCAGCTCCTCGCGTTCCTCCTCGGTCCCGTCCTCGGCGACGTCGAAGCGGCGGATCAGCAACGGCAGCGTCAGCCCCTGGCCGACGACGGTGAAGAGGATCACCCCGAAGGTGACGAAGAGGATCAGGTCGCGGCCCGGAAGAGGTACCCCGGCGTCGGTGGTCAACGGCAGCGCCAGGGCCGCCGCAAGCGAGACGGCGCCGCGCATCCCCGACCAGGCGGCGACCACCCGCAGCTTCCAGCTTGCTCGCCGCTCGCGTTGCTGCGGGCGGCGATCGAGGGTGCGGATGATCGCGGTGACGCCGAAGCTCCAGACGAGTCGGGTGAGGATCACCAGCGCCGTCACCAGGGCGGCATCGGCGATCGCCTCGCCGGCGTCGATCCCGCTTTCGCGCAGGCCGTCGACGATCACCGGCAGCTGCAGGCCGATGAGGATGAAGAGGGTCGCGTTGAGGAGGAAGACGAGGACTTCCCAGATCGGGATCGATTGCAGGCGCGTCGTCGGCGAGACCAGTTCCGGCGCCCGCCAACCGATGTAGACGCCACAGGTGACCGCGGCGAGCACGCCGGAGGCGCCGATCTGGTCGGCGGGGAGGAAGGCCGCGTAACCGCTGAAGAGGGAGATCGTGATCTCGGTCGTCGGGTCCTCGGTGCGACGGCGGATCGCGGCGATCAGATAGCCGGCGAGAAGGCCGATCGCGAGGCCGCCGGCGACGGCGAGGAGGAAGCGCATCCCCGCCTCGGCGACCGAGAAGCTGCCGCCCACCGCGGCGACGACCGCAACCTTGTAGATGACGAGGGCGCTGGCGTCGTTGACCAGGCTCTCGCCCTCGAGCACGTTGACGATCCGCCGCGGGATGCCGAGCCGGCGCAGGATCGTGGTCGCGGCGACCGGGTCGGTGGGGCCGACGATCGCGCCGAGGGCGATCGAGACCGCCCAGGGCAGGTCGAAAGCGAAGTGGGCGGCCGCCCCGACCACGAGCGCCGTCGCCAGCACCAGCCCGATCGAGAGCAGGGAGATCACCCGGGTGTCGTGGCGGAGCGCGTTGAGGTCGGCGAAGAAGGCGCCCGAGTAGAGCAGCGGCGGCAGGAAGATCAGCAGCACCAGGTCCGGGTCGAGTTCGATCTCCGGGATGCCCGGCACCAGGCCGAGGATGAGCCCGCCCAGCACCAGCACGATCGGGTACGGCACCTGCCACCAGTTGGCGAGCGCGTTCAGCAGCGCCACCGAGACCAGCAGCGCCGCGATGAAGATCTGGATCTCGCCCACGGGAACGCATTATGTGGGCCTGACGGGAGGGGAGAGAATGCGCCGATGAGCAGGCGCTTCCTCGTCGCCCCCGATTCCTTCAAGAGCACCTTCGACGCGGCGGCGGTGGCCGCGGCGGTCGCCGCCGGGATCGAAGCGGCCCGCGGTGAGGCCGACCGCTGCCCGGTCGCCGACGGCGGCGAGGGGACGATGGAGGTGCTGCTGGGGGCGCTCGGCGGCGAGCGGCGCAGCGCCCAGGTGCACGACCCGCTGCGGCGGCCGGTCGAGGCGAGCTTCGGTTTGCTCGGCGACGGCGAGACCGCGATCGTCGAGGTGGCGCAGGCCTCAGGGCTGCCGCTGCTGGCGCCGGAGGAGCGCGACCCGGAGCAGGCGGACACCTTCGGCACCGGCGAGCTGATCGCCGCCGCGGTGGCGGCCGGAGCGAAGCGCGTCCTCCTCGCCGCCGGCGGCAGCGCCACCACCGACGGCGGCCGCGGCGCGATCGAAGCGCTGCAGGAAGCCGACGCTCTCGCTGTGGTCGCCTCGGTCGAGGTGCTCTGCGACGTGCGGACGCCCTACGAGGACGCGGCGCCCGTCTTCGCCCCGCAGAAGGGTGCGGGCCCCGCAGCCGTCGAGCGGCTGACCGAGAAACTCGACGCCTTCGCCGCCGAACTCCCCCGCGACCCCCGCGGCCTGCCGATGACCGGCGCGGCCGGCGGCCTATCCGGCGGGCTTTGGGCCCACGGCGCCACCCTCCGCCCCGGCGCCGAGTTCGTCCTCGACGCCCTCGACTTCGACGCCCGCCTCGCCCGCGCCGACGCCGCCGTCTCCGGCGAGGGCCGCTTCGACTCCCAGAGCCTCGAAGGCAAGATCGTCGGCGCCATCGCCAGCCGCTGCGCCGCCGCCGGCAAGCCCCTGCACCTGATCGTCGGGCAGAACGGCCTCACTGAGCAGCCGCCCGCTGCGATTTCTTCGCTTAGTGCGGCAAGCAGCCTCGAGGAAATTCAAGAAGCGGGGGGAGAACTCTGCCGCGCCGGAGCTTGAACAGGGGATGCCTGTCCATTTGAACGAGAAGGTTGCGGCGCTACCATCGGCGACGATGGCGTCACCAACCGCAACCATCCGCATCCCAAAGGAGACGCACGACCGCTTGGCGGTTCTCGCAAAGGAGCGAGGCACCTCCCTCTCAGCGTTGATCACCGCATGGGCGAAAAGAGCGTTCACCGAGGCAGAGCTCGAGGAGGCTTACCGCTCAGAGCGCGAGGCGAGGAGACTGGACGCGGAAAACCCCGAGGTGCAAGCCGAGGATCGGTTGTGGGAGACGACGCTGGGTGACGGAATCTGAGCCTCTCAGAGGAGACGTATGGCTCGCATCCCTAGGGGCCAGCCGTCGTGGTGAGCCGGGTAAGAACCGTCCGGCTGTGGTCATCTCTGCCCATCGGGTCCTCAGGCATGACGACGACGAGTTAGTCATCCTCGTGCCGCTCTCGACATCCCGGTCACCTTCTGTACTGCGCCCGCACCTGGGTCCCGAGACCGGGATCGACCATTCCAGCGCTGCAATCTGTCCAGCCATGAGGGGTGTGTCCCGAACTCGCCTACTGCGCCGCCTGGGTGAAGTCGGCCCGGAGAAGATGTCGGAAATCGAGCAAGCGGTCGAAGCCGTCCTTGCCCTAGATGGTCCCTCCTAAGCCGCCAGGTCCCGCCGCTCGAAGAGCCACGCCCCCAGGGCGGCGAGGGCGCAGGCGGCGAGGGTGACGCCGACGAAGGCGATCGGTTCGATGCCGTCTTCGATTGCGTTGCCGTAGTACTTGAAGACGGAGAGGTAACGGAGGTCGGAGAGGCCGGTGTCGAGGCGGCCGATCAGGTCGACGACGTACATCGCCACCAGCAGGCCGGCGACGGAGCCGGTGACGACGCTGGTGCGCAGGGAGAAGCCGGTGGCGACGGCGCCGAAGCCGGCGAAGAGGAGGGCAAGCGGCCAGACGTTGGCGAAGCCCTCGGCGGCGTGGCCGGCGCGGAGGCCCGAGCCGGCGAGGAGGCTGCCGAGGGCGGTCAGCAGCCCGGTGACCAGGAGGACCACGGCGAGCTCGACCGCCGTCGCGATGAAGCCCGCGGCGACGACGCGGCTGCGTGAGACCGGGGCCGAGAGCAGGACGTCGAGCCGGCCCGATTCGGCGGCGCCGGTAAGGCCGCCGGCGATCGCCCGCACCGCCAGGTAGCCCATCGCCAGCGGCACGATCAGGCTCAGCATCTCGGCCTGGAGGTACTGCTCGACGTTGCTCAACTGCCCGATCCCGAACGCTTCCTTCAGCCCCTGCGGGTAGCCCTGGACCGCCTGGGAGATCGACTCTTCGACCGAGGGGAAGATCGCGACGATGAAGGCGGACATCAGCCCCAGCGGCAGTCCCCAGGCGAGGACCGAGCGGCGTCGGTCGGAGAGGTGGGTGACGACCAGGGCGTCGGTCTGCGCGCCCGGCGAGAAACGCTCGCCGCTCACTTCGCCGCCTCCCCCTCCTCGTAGTAGCCGAGGAAGACCTCCTCCAGCGAGGGATGGGCGGCTTCGAGGTCGACGACGTGGTGGTCGGCCAGCTCCCGCACCACCGCGTCGAGATCGCCGGCGGCGGTGAAGGTCGCCCGGTTACCGGCGATCTCGAGCTCGGCGACGCCGGGCAGCGGGCGCAGCCGCTCCAGCCCCGCCGGGTCCCGCACCTCGACCGCGAAGTGCCGCCGCGCCTTGCCCAGCAGCTCGTCGATCCGCTCGACCGCGATCAGGCGCCCGCCGCGGACGATCCCGACCCGGTCGCAGACCCGCTGCACCTCGTCGAGCTCGTGCGAGGAGAGGAAGACGGCGCAGCCGCGCTCGCGTTCCTCGGCCACCAGGCCCAGGAACTCCTCCTGCATCAGCGGGTCGAGGCCCCCGGTCGGCTCGTCGAGGATCAGCAGCTCGGGCCGGTGGAAGGCGGCGAGGATGAGACCGATCTTCTGCCGGTTGCCGCGCGAGAGCTGGCCCAGCGGCCGGTCGATGTCGGCGCGAAAGCGCTCGGCCAGCTCCTCGGCACGGGGGGTGCCGTCGACGCCGCGCAACCGCGAGAGCAGCCGCACCGCCTCGCGCCCCGGCGTCTCCCGGCCGAAGCCGAAGTCGCCCGGCAGGTTGCCGAGCCGGGCGCGGATCGCGACGCTGTCGCGGCGGCTGTCGAGGCCGAAGAGCCGTGCCGATCCCGAGGTCGGGTGGATCAGGTCGAGCAGGGTCCGGATCGTCGTCGTCTTGCCGGCCCCGTTGGGCCCGAGAAAGCCGAAGACCTCCCCCGACCGCACCGCGAACGTCACGTCCTCGATCCCGCGGTGCCGGCCGTAGCGCTTGGTCAGCGCCTCGGTCTCGATCGCGGGAGCGTCCGTCACAGGAAGAAACTATGAAGAGCGTCGGCTGCCCAGCCCCCTCGCAACGTCGTCGGCAATGGCCGCGGGTTCGAGTTCCAGCTGCCGTTCGCTGAAGCGATGGACCGCGTATCTGCGCCGCCGCAGCTCCAGGTCCCGCGTCCGATCGTCCTCGAACGCGATCGTGCCCCCGTGGGTGGCGTAGCTGTCGGTTTCGACCACAAGCCGCTCGTCGCGCCAAAGGAAGTCGACCGTCATCGGCCCGATCGGAACGTTGACCTCAGGTGGTGGCAGGCGGCGGCGAAGAAAAAGGCGAAGGAAGTCGCGCTCCAAATCGCTGCGCGTGCCGTCCGTCTCGATCTCGCCGATCGGCAAATGGAGGAACTCGGCCTGCCGGATCGCACGGCGCACCAGCGACGGTCGCAGCTCGGAGCGTTGCAAGTCCTCGAGCGTTCGCGCCACGGTCGTCACCGGGATCCCTTGACGCACGGTCACCAGGCGCGGCGGGCGAGTTTGCAAACCATTGGTTGACAAAGTCGCTCGCTCGCCGAGGTCGGGGCGACGGTGGATGCGAACTCCGCGACGGCTGGCGCGGCCGCTACGAGTTGGGACGCTCACGTCGACGGGACCTTCCAACGGTCGCAATAGGTCCCAGTGAACTGCGGCGGAGCCGTGGCTTAGAGCGGCACCGGGGCCGCAAGCGAGCACCGCCGCCATCCAGCTCGCCTCTTCACTCAATCCGTTGTGGCCAAGCGAGTAGACACCTTGGTGGACGCGATACAGCCGTCCCGCTTGAACGCGTTTCGAGATAGCCGCTCTCGTCAACCCACAAGCGACGAGCTGCCGCGTCGTCACGATCCCATGTTGTTCACGGGCGATCCGCCCGATCGATGAGTTCGTCGTGGCGCTTTTGCCAACCATTGGTTGACAAAGTCGCCCAGCCCCCCAGGTTCTCCCCCCGCGCCGGGAGGAAACGTCGCTATTTGAGGACGGCCTCTAGCTCGGCCAGTTGCGACTCGATGCCGGCGGAGATGCCGTCGCAGATTTCGTGCACTCCCGGGTCGGTGATCCGGTAGAGGGAGCTGGTGCCGCGCTTGCGGCGGGAGACGAAGCCCTCGGCGTGGAGAGCCGCGAGGTGCTTGGAGACGTTCTGCTGCGAGGTGTCGAGGATCTCCGTCAGCTCCCCCACCGAGGCCTCCTCGTGATTGCGGAGGTAGTCGAGGATGCGCAACCGCGTCGGGTCCGAGAGGGCTCGGAAACGACGGGCGATCAGCTCGGCGGCCTCGGGATTCAGCGGACTCTGCATTGCCGTGTTATTGTACTATCTACAACTGTTAAGTTGTTCAACTGTAGAGATGTATATGAAGAAAGGAAGTTGAGATGTCGGCTCAGGCAGCAGCTCCAACTTTGAAGGATCGGTCGGAGGAAGCGGGGGAGAGGCTGGGACCGATCGGGCGGCTGGGCCGTCTCGCCGCCACCAACCGCGCTGCCACCTTCGCGATCTGGGCAGTGATCGCAGTCGCGCTCGGCTTCCTCGCGCCCCGCGCCGAGACGGCCCTCTCCGGCGCCGGCTGGGAAGCGAGCGGCTCGGAGTCGGTCGCGGTCCGCAAGCAGGTCGACGCCGCCTTCGGCGGGGCAGGCGCCTACGGGCTCCAGGTCGCGATCCACTCCGAACGATTGGCCGCCTCCGACCCGCGCTTCCGGCGCACGGTCGCCTCGGTCGAACGGGCACTCGCCTCTGACTCCGCCGTCGGCCAGGTCGTCCCGCCCGCCGCCGGGGTCTCGATCTCCCGCGACGGCCACACCGCCGTCGTCCGCGCCACCGCCGCCAAGGACCCGAACGGGATGGTCGCCGCCGCCGAGGCCCTCAAGTCGGACCTGGCCGCCGTCGCCGCCCCCGGCGTCGAAGCGCACCTCACCGGCCCCGCCGGGATGTGGTCCGACTTCAACGAAGCCAACAAAGAAGCGATGCTGAAGTCCGAGCTCTTCTCCTGGCCGGTGACGCTGGCGATCCTCGTCCTCGCCTTCGGCTCGCTGGTCGCCGCCGGGCTGCCGCTGATGCTGACGATCACCGGCCTCGTCCTCTCCGCCGGCGTCCTCTACCTCGGCACCCTGCTCTCGCCGATCTCGATCTGGGCGATGAACTTCGCGATGATGTTCGCGCTCGCGCTCGGCATCGACTACGCGCTGTTCGTCGTCATGCGCTTCCGCAACGCGCTCTTCGGCCAGAGGCTGGAGCCGGTCGAGGCGGTGGCGAGGACGATGGACACCGCCGGCAAGGCGGTCCTCTTCTCCGGCCTCACCGTCCTCGTCTCGCTGGCCTCGGTGCTGCTCGTCCCCAGCCCCGCCTTCCGCTCGGTCGCGCTCGGGATCATGATCTCGGTCCTCTTCGTCCTCGCCGCGACGCTGACCCTGCTGCCGGCGGTGTTGGCGAAGCTGGGCCCGCGCGTCGACAAGCTGTCGCTGCCCTGGGCGCACTCGGGCGAGCACCGCTCGCCCCGCTTCGCCCGCTGGGGCGAGCTGCTCTGGCGGCGGCCGCTGCTCTTCGGCGGCCTGGCGCTGGTGGCGCTGGTCGCGCTGGCGCTGCCGATCCTCGGCCTGCGCACCGGCATGCCCTCGATCAAGGTCGTCCCCCAGGGCGACAGCTCCCGGATCGGCTACGAACAGGTGAGCGCCGCCTTCGGGCCGGGCGCCCCGGGGCTGCTGCAGGTGACGGCACCGGCCGCGCAAGCGCAGCGCGTCGCCGCGCAGCTCGGCGGCGAACCCGGCGTCGCGATGGCGCTGCCGCCGCGCAGCGGGCGCGACGGCGTGGCGCTGACCGAAGCGGTCCCGACCGCCGCTCCCTCCACCACCGCCTTCAACGAAACCCTCGACCGCCTGCGCGCGCACCTGCCGCCGGCGGCCCTGGTCGGCGGCGGCGCGGCGGAAAACACCGACCTCGAGGCCGCCCTCGCGGCGAAGACGCCGCTGGTGATCGGCGTCGTCCTCACCCTCGGCTTCCTGCTTCTGCTGGTCGCCTTCCAGGCGCCGCTGGTCGCGGCCCTCGGCGTCCTCACCAACCTGCTCTCGACCGCGGCCGCCTTCGGCGTCGCCAAGCTGATCTTCCAGGACGGCAACCTCTCCGGCCTGCTCGGCTTCGAACCGCAGGGCTTCCTCGATGCCTGGGCACCGGTCTTCTTCTTCGCGATGGTCTTCGCGATCGCGATGGACTACACCGTCTTCCTCCTCTCCTCCGCCCGCGAGCACTGGGAGGAGACGGGCAGCGCCAAGCAGGCGATGATCGGCGGCCTCGCCCACTCCGGCCGCGTCGTCCTCGCCGCCGGCGCAGTGATGGTCGCGGTCTTCTTCACCTTCGCCCTCTCCGGCCCGCTGCCGCCGAAGGAAATGGGCGCAATCCTTGGCATCGCCGTCCTCCTCGACGCCTTCCTCGTCCGCCTCCTCCTGCTCCCGGTCCTGCTGCGCCTGACCGGCAGCGCCGCCTGGTACACGCCGCGCTGGCTGCGGCGGCTACTGCCGGACGTGCGCTTCGGCCACGCCGAGGCCTCTCCTCAAGCCGTCGAGGTGCAGGTCGAGGAGAAGCGGGAACCGGTCTCGGTCTGATTAGTCGGTCGGGACCGGCAGGCCGTGCAGCGAGCCGACCTTGATCGCCCAGACGCGGGCGTTGTCGGCGGTGGCGCTGCCGCCCTGCGTCTTGCAGACCAAGGCCACCTGATGTTCGTCCGGGAAGGACTGGGCCCCTGCCAGCGAGATAGGCCCGAAGGAGGTGACCGAGGGGATCGCCGGCAGGGTCAGCGCCGTCCCGTCCCACTCCGGGCTGGCGCTCGCATCCGGGGCGAGGGTGCAGACCACGCTCGTGCCGGTGTTTTCCGCCGGGCCGACGACCGTCGTCTTGGCCTGGATCAGGTACTGGCCGGAGGGAACGGTGGTCGAGGCGACGACGCTGTATGAGGTGCCGAGGGGGGCGACCGCAGCACCGCCGATGTAGGTGTCGCTGGGGCCGGTGGAACCTGGCGCTCCCGTGTCTCCTCTAGGACCCTGAGGCCCGGTCGGCCCCCGCTGTGCAAAGGCCTTCGCCAGCTTCTTTATTTCCTTCTTCTGCTTGGTGGTGAGCCGGGTCGAGCCTGCACCTCGGGCGAGCTTCGCCGCCGTCACCGAGCCGTTCTTCAGCTGCTTCGTCCCGACGCTGTTCGGCGGCAGACTCGTTACCGCGGCGTAAGCGCCGCCGCCGAGGGCGAAGAAGAGCGCCGCGATCGCAATCGCGTGGGCGCTGCTGAAGCGGCGCTCTCTCCTCCTCGACATCCTCGATCAGAACCTAACCGCTCAGCCCTTCCCCGTACAGGTCCTGACCACTCCGCCGGAGGCCTTGGTGCCGTCGGCGAAGATGGCGGTGCCGCGGGCGTTCAGATGCCCGTCCGGACAGGTGGCGGTGATGACCCCCTTCTGCAGGGTGAGGCTGAACGATTTCACCGAGCCGCTGCCGCCGGCGATTTTCGGGACCGTCGCGACCGACCCGGTGCCGTAGCGGCCTTTGTGGATCTTTTTGATCTTCACCGTGGTGACGATTGCCGCCGGGGTCGGCACGGTGATGTAGGCGTGGATGAACAACGTGGTGACCCCGCCCTTGACGCCGCCGTTGAAGGCAAGCAGATCGCTGTGGGCGAAGATTTCATGTTGTTCGGGGAACTTGATCCCGACTTCGGTCTTGCCCGTGCCGATCAACGCCGGGCCACACGCCTTTTTCGCAGCGGTGGTGTCGGTCGACTGGATCTTGCCCGCCTTGCAGGTGGGAATTCCCTTGACGTCGATCGAGGCGTGCTTGTCGCCTTCGAAGAGGAATTCCTTGATGGCGGGCACGTGCTGTTCTTCCGGGTTCGGATTGAGGCTGCGGAATTTTCCGGAGATGTTGAAGCTGATCGGCGTCGGTTTCGTCTTCGAAAGGACTTTCGGCGAGAAACCACCGTTGAATTCTGCTTCGAGTTCACCGACGACCACCTTCACCGGCTTTTCGGCAGCGGTGGCAACGCCTGCAAACACGATTACGGCAATCGTCAGCGCCGCGGCTGCAAACACATGAGTTTTTCGTTTATTCATTGACTACCTCCCTTAAAGAGACCCTATACCGTCATCAGGTGTGAGAGTCCTGGCGATCGTCCACCAGCGCGACGCCGGCCCCGGCGTGTTTGCCGAGGCGATCGAGGAGGCAGGCGGGGAACTCGACGAGTGGAGGCTCGCCGAGCGGCCGCAGCCGCCGGCCGACCCACTCGGTTACGACGCCGTCCTCGTCCTCGGCGGGGCGATGAACGTCGACGAAGGCGACCGACACGGCTGGATCGCCGAGGAGGAGGCGCTGTTGCGGGAGCTGCTCGAGCACGAGGTGCCGCTCCTGGGGCTCTGCCTCGGCGGGCAGCTGCTGGCGGCAGCGACCGGCGCGCAGCCGCGCCGCGCTTCGCGGCCGGAGATCGGCTGGCACCAGGTTGAGGTCACGGCCGAGGGAGAAGACGATCCGCTGCTCGCTCCCCTCGCCCCCGCCTTCGAAGTCTTCCAGTGGCACAGCTACGAGTTCCCGCTGCCGCCGGGCGCCGTCCCCCTCGCCCGCAGCGAGGTCTGCCTCCAGGCATGCCGCCTCGGCGAGCGCGCCTGGGCGCTCCAGTTCCACCCCGAGGTAAGCCGCGCCGACGCCCTGCACTGGATCGACGACTACGAGGCCGACCCCGACGCCGTCCGCATCGGTGTTGACCCCGCGGTCCTGGGATCGGAAACTGAGCAAAAGATCGCCGCTTTCAACCAGCTCGGCCGCGAGCTGTGCCGGCGCTGGCTGACGATCGCATAGCTCCGTCTGAAGAAAGGAATTTCAAATGCCCAGGAAGCTCATTCATCTCAGCCTGCCTATCGCGGCATGGTTCGCTCTCGCCCTGGCACCGACCGCTGCGACAGCATCCCCTTTGCTCACATATCCGACAGGAACGCCACTTGCGACCGGCTCGCTGCTGCAGATCACAAACATCGGCGTGGCCTTTTCACCGAACCTGAATGGAATGTCGAATGCCCGACGGCTCGGTTCACAGGGAAACTGACAACCAACTCCGGCAGCGCGATTGAAATCGACCTCTCGGCAATGGAAATGCATGGCGGCGGCGCGGGAGGCGACTGCAAGCGGGATCGGAGAAACGGGCCCATCACAGAAGAAGGGGCTTCCGTCAACGTCTCCTACTCAGGACTACCGTGGTGTTTTAAGGCGAACAACGTCATGGGCGAAGACACATTCGAAATCAGGGGCGGCGACTGTGCGGAATTGGCCAAACCCTTGACAATCGTCCTCAACTACACAGGTTTAGTCGAATGTAAGTACCAGGCTCTCTCCATCCGCGGCAAATTCACGACACATCCCGAAGACGTCAGGCTGGCCATGGCACGGCAGTTCGAAAAAGAGAGCACGAATTCTTTCCTCTGCCCCTCCACGATCGGCTCAGAAACAGCGATGACAATGGAGAAGGATTCGTTGACCAGCGAACCCGTCTACATCTCCTAGAAGCTCAGTCGAACCGCGTCGAAATCGTGGGCTAGTCCGGGGTCGAGACGACCAGACGCAGCGAGCCCTCGAAGGACTCCATCTCCCGCAGGTGCCCGTAGCGCTCGTCCCACAGCCCTGACTCGAGGTCCCGCGCGAGACGTTCGATGATCTCCTCCTCGACTCCCTCGTCGAGCAGTTCCCACAGCGACTGCGAGGCACGAACGTCGGGGTCGAGGAGCGCCTCGGGCCGGTTCCAAAACGCCTCGAAGAAGCCGTCGCGGCAGTCGGCAGGGGTCGGGATCGTCTCGATCTGCGTCCGCCCGCCGAGCGCGGCGGCGACCTCGTCGATCGAGCCGAAACGGGGGCGCTCGATCTCGACGCCGACCCGCAGGTAGTCCAGCTGCCAGGGCGGCAGCCGGTCGAGGTCGAAGGTGAAGACGACGACGGGACCGCGCGCCACCCGCCGCATCTCTACCAGGCCCGCGTCGCGCGGGTGCCAGTGGTGGATCGTCACGCAGGCCATTGCCGCGTCGACCGAGTCGTCGTCGAGGGGGAGCGACTCCGCCCGTGCGTCGATCGCGGGAGCGGCGCTAGGCGGCCGCTGCGCCCGCATCGTCGCGCTCGGCTCGACCGCCAGCACCCAGCGGTCCCGCGGCTCGTAAGAACCGGTGCCGGCGCCGACGTTGACCACCGCCTCCGCGTCGCCGAGGGCGGCGTGGATGCGCGCTTCGATCCGCGGGTCAGCCCGGCGCCCCCGCGAGTAGCGCACTCCGTGCTCGTCGTAGTCGACGCGGCGCTGAGCCACGCCGGGAGGCTAGTCGACCTGGATTGGCGTCAGGTAGGCGGCGGAGAGGCCGCCGTCTACCAGGAAGGTGCTGGCGGTGACGAAGCTGGAGTCGTCGCCGGCGAGGAACAGGGCGGCCTTGGCGATCTCCTCGGGTTCGCCGAAGCGGCCCATCGGGATGTGGACGAGGCGCTTCGCGGCCCGTTCGGGGTCCTTGGCGAAGAGCTCCTTCAGCAGCGGCGTGTTGACCGGGCCGGGGCAGAGCGCGTTGACGCGGACGCCGCGGCCGGCGAACTCGACCCCGAGCTCGCGCGAGAGCGAGAGGACCGCGCCCTTGGAGGCGGTGTAGGAGCCCTGCGAGACGGCGGCGCCCACCACCGCGACGAAGGAGGCGACGTTGATCACCGAGCCGCCCCCCGCCTCGAGCAGGTGCGGGATGCCGTGCTTGCAGCAGAGGAAGACGCTGCGCAGGTTGACGTCCTGGACCCGCTGCCAGGACTCGAGGCTGGTCTCCAACACCGAGCCGTCGTCGGTCGGGTTGATGCCGGCGTTGTTCATCAGCACGTCGATGCGGCCGAACTGCCGGTGCGCATCGGCGAGGGCGGAGCGGACCTGCTCCTCGTCGGCGACGTCGGCGGCGATCGTCAGCGCCCCCACGGCCTGCTCGGCGTCGAGGTCGATGCCGACGACGTTGGCCCCCTCGGCCGCGAAGAGCCGCGCCGACTCGGCGCCGATCCCGCTCGCGGTCCCGGTGATGACGCAGACCTTTCCCTCCAGCCTTCCGGACATCGGCTCAGCTCCCCTCGGTCGCGTAGTAGACGTTCTTCACCTCGGTGTAGTGGTCGAGCGCGTCGGGCCCCAGCTCCCGCCCCACGCCCGATTGCTTGAAGCCGCCGAAGGGAGTCGAGACCCGGACGGAGGTGTTCGAGTTGATCGCGACCACCCCGGTCTCGATCGCCCGCGCGACCCGCAGCGCCCGCGCCCCGTCCCGGGTCCAGATCGAGCCCGAGAGGCCGTAGATCGTCTCGTTGGCGAGCCGCACCGCCTCCTCCTCGCCGTCGAAGGGGATCACGCAGACGACCGGGCCGAAGATCTCCTCGACGGCGGCTCGGTCGTCGTTGGCGACCGGTGCCAGCACCGTCGGCGGGAACCAGTAGCCGGGCCCTTCCGGTGTGCTGCCGCGGATCGCAACCGGTGCGCCCTGGGGTACGTAACTCGCGACCGTCTCGCGCTGTTCGGCGGAGATCAGCGGCCCCATCTGCGTTGCCTCGTCGAGTGGGTCGCCGACCTCGATCCCCTCGACCGCCGGCTGCAGCGCCGCAAGAAAGTCGTCGACCGCGTCGCGCTCGACCAGGATCCGCGAGCGCGCGCAGCAGTCCTGGCCGGCGTTGCCGAAGACCGCCGACGGAGCGGCGGCGGCAGCCGCCTCGACGTCCGCGTCGGCGAAGACGACGTTGGCCGACTTGCCGCCGAGCTCCAGCGTCACCCGCTTGATCGTCGCCGCGGCGCCGGCGGCGATCCCGCGGCCGACCTCGGTCGAGCCGGTGAAGGCGATCTTGGCGACGTCGGGGTGCTCGACCAGACGGCGGCCGCAGACGCTGCCGGGACCGGCGACGACGTTCAGGACCCCCTCGGGCAGGCCGGCGTCGAGGGCCAGAACTTCCAGCTCGAGCGCGGTCAGCGGCGTCAGCTCCGCCGGCTTCAGCACCACGCAGTTGCCGGCGGCCAGCGCCGGCGCCACCTTCCAGGAGGCGATCGTCAGCGGGAAGTTCCAGGGGACGATCAGGCCGACCACCCCGAGCGGCTCGCGAAAGGTCATGTCGACACCGCCGGCGACCGGGATCGTCTGCCCCAGCAGTCGCTCCGGCGCCCCCGCGTAGTAGCGGAGGGTCTCGGCGACCATCTCGATCTCGCCGCGGGCGTCGGCGATCGGCTTGCCGGCGTTGCGCGCCTCCAGCCGCGCCAGGGTCTCGTGGCGGTCTTCTACCGCCGCGGCGAGGTCGAGCAGCAGCTCCGCCCGGTCGCCGGGGGAAACCGCCCGCCAGGCGGGGAACGCCGCCTTCGCCCGCGCCACCGCCGCGTCGACCTCCTCGACCCCGGCCCGGGGCACCTCCGCCATCACCTGCTCGGTGGCCGGCTCGACCACCTCGATCGCGCTCATCGGCCGACCTCTTCGGCGGCAGGCGCTTTTCCGAACCCCTGGTTTGGAAAAGCGCCCCGCGCCGCTTCGACCAGCGCCGCGATCACCTTGGAACTCTCGTCTTCCTCGGGATGCCAGATGACGCCGAGGGCGAAGCGCTTGCCGGGCAGCTCGATCGCCTCCGGCAGTTCGTCCTCCGCCGACCATCCCGTCACTTTCAGTCCCTCGCCGAGCCGGTCCACCCCCTGGTGATGGTGGGACCAGACGACGAAGCTCTCGACCCCGGCCGCCGTGCAGGCGAGCGACTCCGGCTGCAGTCGCACATGGTGCTCGCTGAAGGTGCCGGCGACGGTCCGGTGCGACTCGTTCCCCAGCGTCTCCGGCAGGTGCTGGACCAGAGTCCCTCCCAGGGCCACGTTCAGCAGCTGCATGCCGCGGCAGATGCCCAGCACCGGCATGTCGCGCTCCAGGGCCCGCCGCGCCAGCGCCAGCTCGAAGCGGTCGCGGTCGGGCCAGGTCCCCTTCGTCTCCGGGTGCGGCTCGGCGCCGTAGCTGGAGGGATCGACGTCGGCGCCGCCCGCCAGCATCAGCGCGTCGACCCGGTCGAGCAGCAGATCCGGCTCCTCGACGGCGGCCTCGTCGGGCGGCAGCACGATCGCGACCCCACCCGCCCGCTGTACGCAATGGACATAGCTGCGCGGCGCCAGCGTCACCTCGTAGCCATCCCAAACGCCCCACGACACCCGCTCGATCGCGGCGCAGATCCCGACAGTGGGGCGCGACATCAGAGCCTCTCGAACCCTCGGTAGCGCTCCCAGTCGGTGACGGCGGCCTCGAAGGCCTCGATCTCGACGCCGGCCCGGTTCAGGTAGTGGTCGACGACCTCTTGGCCGAACGCCGCGGCCGCCACCTCGCTCGCGGCGAAGCCGTCGCGCGCGGCGTAGATGTTCGACGGCACCCGCGGCTTGTCGGACTCGTACGCGTTGCCCTCGAAGGCCGGCTCCAGCGGCAGCTCCGCGTCGATCCCGTGCAGGCCGGCGGCGATCATGGCGGCGAGCGCCAGGTAGGGATTGACGTCGGCCCCCGGCAGGCGGTTCTCCACCCGCAGCCCCTCGCCGTGGCCGACCACCCGCAGCGAGCAGGTGCGGTTGTCGTGACCCCAGGCGACTGCGGTCGGCGCGAACGACCCCTTGGCGAAGCGCTTGTAGGAGTTGACGTGCGGCGCGTAGAGCAGCGTCAGCTCCTCCAGGCAGGCGAGCTGGCCGGCGACGAAGTGGTCGAACAGGGCCTGGTCGGCGGCGAAGGCGTTCGACCCGTCCTCGCGCGCCAGCGAGCAGTGGATGTGGCACGAGTTGCCCTCGCGCTCGTTGAACTTGGCCATGAAGGTGATCGCCTGCCCCTCCTGGGCGGCGATCTCCTTGGCGCCGTTCTTGTAGACGACGTGGTTGTCGGCGCTGCGCAGGGCGGCGTCGTAACGGAAGTTGATCTCGTGCTGGCCGAGGTTGCACTCGCCCTTCGAGTTCTCGACCACCATCCCCGCCCCGGCCATCTCGTTGCGGATGCGGCGGATCAGCGGCTCGACCCGTGAGGTCCCCAGCAGCGAGTAGTCGATGTTGTAGAGGTTGGCCGGCTCGAGGTCGTGGAATCCCTTCTTCCAGGCCTCCTCGTAGGTGTCGCGGAAGACGATGAACTCGAGCTCGCTCGCCGCGTTGGCGCTCATCCCCCGCTCATCGAGCCGCGCCAGCTGGCGGCGCAGGATCTGCCGCGGCGAGGCGGCGACTTCGCGCCCGTCGCCCCACTGGATGTCGGCCATCAGCATCGCCGTCCCCGGCAGCCACGGCACCATCCGCAGGGTGTCGAGGTCCGGCACCATCGCGAAGTCGCCGTAGCCGGTGTCCCAGGAGCTCATCGCGTAGCCGCCGACCGTTTCCATGTCGACGTCGACCGCAAGCAGGTAGTTGCAGCCCTCGGCCCCGTGCTCGAGCACGTCGTCGAGGAAGTGCGTCGCGGTCAGCCGCTTGCCCTGCAGGCGGCCCTCCATGTCGGCGATCGCGAGCAGCACGGTGTCGACCGTGCCGTCCGCGACCGCCTTTTTCAGCTCCTCGACGGTCACGCCGGGAAACTTACGCGCTCGCCTTCGCCGTGCCCCGGCCCGCGACGCCTACGGCGCCGCCGGGCCGACTTTCGGCTCGGGGCCGATGTCCTTCTCGAGGTCGACCTCACGCACCTGCCCGGTGAAGTGCTTGCGGGCGGTCGTCATCCACCCGATCCAGGCCAACAGGATCACCACGCCCACCGTCAGCGGCGCGTAGTTGAACGCCTCCCAGGTGAATTCGTCGTTCCAGGGAACCGCGAGCGGGGTGAACGGGAGGCAGAAGATGATCGTGATCAGCCCGACCCAGAAGGTGGCGAACGCGTTCATCCACTTGTACTTGCGGCCGTTGTTCCAGGGGCCGGGCTCGAAGTCGTCCCCCTTGCGCCAGCGCAGGTAGATCGGGATCACGTAGGCGATGTAGAGGCCGATGACGGTGATCGAGACCACCGCGAAGAAGGCGAAGGGCACGTTTTCGCCGTTCCCCTTAAGCGCCGGCAGGGTGATGAGAAGCGCCGCGGTCGCCATCGCCAGCACGGCGTAGATCGGAACCCGCTCGGAGTTGACCCGCGAGATTTTCGCCGAGGCCCGTTTGCCGAACCCTTTGTCGCGCGAGAACGCGTAACACATGCGCGAGGCGCTGGTCAGGCAGGCGGCGCCGCAGAAGAGCTGGCCGACGACGGAGATGATCAGGACGAACTTGCCCCAGCCGGAGCCCAGCGCTTCGACCAGCAGCGTCGGCGCGAAGCCCAAGGCTTCGTTGGCGCCGTCGACGTTGGTGACCGCGAAGGTGATCGCCAGCAGCACGATCCAGCCGATCAGCGCCGAGTAGAAGATCGACTTCCAGACGCCCTTCGCCGCCGACTCGGCGGCGCCGTGGGTCTCCTCGGATATGTGGGCCGAGGCGTCGAAGCCGGTGATCGTGTACTGGGTCAGCAGGAAGCCGAGCGGGAGCACGTAGAACCAGTACATGCTGCCGCTGAAGCCGCTGTTGTTGATCCGGTGGCCGAAGACGAAGCTGAAGCTCTGGTGGCCGTCGGGGACGAAGATGAGGACAAGGACGATCGCGGCGACGCCGAGCACGTGCCACCAGACAGAGAAGCTGTTGACGAGGGAGAGCAGGTGGGTGCGGCGGATGTTGACCGCGGTATGGACGATCAGGATCAGCGCGAAGAGGAGGAAGACCTCCTCGAGGATGTGGACTTCGTCGCCGAAGTTGATCCCGAGGATGTTGACTTCGTAGAGGCCGAGGACGACGTTGAGGAAGGTCGCGCAGGCGTAGTCGACCGAGGCGACCACGGCGACCAGGCCGATCAGGTTGAACCAGCCGGTGAACCAGGCCCAGACCGGTCCGCCGAGGCGTCCCGCCCACCAGTAGATGCCGCCCGCGGTCGGGTAGGCGGAGACCAGCTCCGACATGCAGAAGCCGATGATCAGGATCGGGATCGAGATCAGCGGCCAGCCGATCGAGATCGCGATCGGGCCGCCGTTGTTCCAGGCCTGGCCGTAGGTGGTGAAGCAGCCGGCGAGGATCGAGATGATCGTGAACGAGATCGCGAAGTTGGAGAAGCCGCTCCACGCTCGGTTGAGGGTTTGTTTGTAACCGAGTTCCGCAAGTCGCTGTTCGTCGCGACTGGGGGACGAAACGCTGCTCTCCATCAACCTCTCCCTTCCCGTGAGCTACCCAAGCTCTGTGGATAAAAGGTGTGCCGACCCGACCTAAAGGGTCGGAGCGAGCCTAGAACCTCCCCTTGACCCCTGTCAATGGGCAGGTAGAGAATCACCTACCTCTCTGATGGCATCGCTGGCAGACACCCTGGGACCGATCGCCGCCCGCCTCGGCGAACCCGAAGGCGACCCGGTGCCGCTCGAGGGCGGGATCACCAACCGCAACTTCCTGGTCCGCATCGCCGGCGAGGACGTGGTCGTGCGGCTGCCGGGCAAGGACACCGAGCTGCTGGGAATCGACCGGCTGGCCGAGCGGGCGGCGGGCGAGCTGGCGGCGCAGGTCGGGGTCGGCCCGGCGGTGGTGATGATGCTCGACGACCCGCCCTGCCTGGTCACCCGCTTCGTCGTCGGCGAGCCGATGACGCCGGAGGAGCTGCGCGAGCCCGGAGTGGTGACAGAGGTGGCGACGGCGCTGCGAGCCCTGCACGCCTGCGAGGAACGGCTGCCGAACGGCTTCTCCAGCTTCCGCGTGGTCGAGTCCTACGCGGCGCGGATGGCCGACCGCGGCGCCACCGTCCCCGCCTCGTATGAGTGGGCCGCATCGGCGGCGCTGCGGATCGAAGCGACACTGGTCGGCCCCGAGCACGAGCCGGCCCCCTGCCACAACGACCTCCTCGCGGCCAACTTCATCCGCTCCCAACAGGGGATCCGGATCGTCGATTGGGAGTACGCCGGGATGGGCGACCGCTACTTCGACCTCGGCAACTTCGCCGTCAACAACGAGCTCGACGAGGCCGACGAGGCGGCGCTGCTGAGCGCCTACTTCGAAGCTCCGGCGAGCGAGCGGCGGCTGGCGACCCTGCGGCTGATGCGCTTCATGTCCGACTTCCGCGAGGCGATGTGGGGGGCGGTGCAGAGCACGATCTCCGATCTCGACTTCGACTTCACCGACTACTGCGAGAAGCACTTCGAACGGATGCGCGAGTTCGCCGGCGAGGGCCGGCTCGAGCAGTTGCTCGAGGAAGCCGCCGGTGCCCCGAGCTGAGCTGCCCGACCGCGCCCGCTGCGTAATCGTCGGGGGCGGCGTCGGCGGCGCCTCGCTCGCCTACCACCTGGCGAAGCTCGGCTGGGACGATGTCGTCCTGCTCGAGCGCTCGCAGCTGACCTCGGGCTCGACCTTCCACAGCGCCGGCCTGGTCGGGCAGCTGCGCGGCTCGGTCTCGCTGACGAAGATGATGATGCACTCGGTCGACCTCTACCGGCGGCTGGACGACGAGTCCGAGTTCGACCCCGGCTGGACCGAGTGCGGCGGCATCCGCCTGGCCTCCAGCGAGGAGCGGTTGGAGGAGCTGCGCCGCCAGGCGGGCTGGGCGAAGACCTTCGGGTTGCCTCTGGAGCTGATCTCGGCCGAGGAGGCGAAGGAGCTCTTCCCGCTGATGTCGACCGAGGGCGTGGTCGGGGCGGCCTGGCTGCCGACCGACGGCTACATCGACCCGGCCCAGCTCACCTACGCCCTCGCCGACGGCGCTCGCCAGGGCGGCTGCCGCATCTTCACCAACACCCGGGTGACCGGGATCGAGGTGCGCGACGGCCGCGTCCGCGGGGTGCGGACCGAGCGGGGCGACGTCGAGGCCGAGGTCGTGGTCGACGCCGGCGGCATGTACGCGGCGGAGATCGCGCGGATGGCCGGCGTCCGCGTGCCGGTGCTCCCGATGTCCCACCAGTACCTCGTCACCCAGCCGCTCGACGCGGTCCGCGAGGCGCGGGAGGTGTCCCCTTCCTTTGTTCCGCATAGCGACACAAAAGAAGGGGACCCTCGCGGGCATTTGCCCACCCTGCGGGACCCCGACCTGCTCGTTTATTACCGGGAGGACGGCGACGGGCTGGTGATGGGGGGTTACGAGCGGCAGAGCGAACCGGCCTTCCTGCCGGGCGGGCCGAGCCGGGTCGAGGCGATCCCGGCCGACTTCAACGGTCGCCTGCTGGAAGAGGACTGGGAGCGGTTCGAGGAGATCACCGAGAACTCGAAGCGGCGAGTGCCGGCGATGGAGCAGATCACCGTCACCAAGCTGATCAACGGCCCCGAGGCCTTCACGCCCGACAACGAGTTCTGCCTCGGCGAGACCGAGGTCAGCGGCTTCTTCGTCTGCGCCGGCTTCTGCGCCCACGGCCTGGCGGGCGCGGGCGGGATCGGCAAAGTCGTCGCCGAGTGGATCGTCAAGGGCGAACCGGGCCTCGACCTCTGGCACATGGACATCCGCCGCTTCGGCGCCCAGTACCGCTCGCCCGCCTACACCCAGGCGCGGATCGAGGAGACCTACGAGACCTACTACGACATCCGCTACCCCAACCACGAGCGCCTGGCGGGGCGGCCGCTGCGCGTCTCGCCGGCCAACCTCTGGCACCGTGAGCACGACGCCGCCTTCGGGGAGAAGTCCGGCTGGGAGCGGGTCAACTGGTACGAGCGCAACGCCGCCGCCGGGGACGAGTCGCTGCGGCCGCGCGGTTGGGCGGGCCAACATTGGTCGCCGGCGATCGGCGCCGAGCACCGCGCGACCCGCGAGGCGGTCGCCCTCTTCGACGAGACCTCCTTCGCCAAGCTGGAGATCGCGGGACCGGGCGCGGCCGCCTTCCTCGAAGGGCTCTGCGACAACCGGGTCGCCCGCGGGGTCGGGCAGATCACCTACACGCAGATGCTGAACCAGCGCGGCGGCATCGAGTGCGACTTCACGGTGGCGCGCCTCGGCGAGGAGCGCTTCTCGATCGTCACCGGCACCGCCTTCGGCAACCACGACCGCGAGTGGATGCGCCGCCACCTGCCGGGCGGCGGCGAGGTCCGCATCGACGACGTCACCTCGCAGTGGGCCTGCTTCGGGATCTGGGGGCCGCGGGCGCGCGAGGTGCTGCAGCCGCTGACGCCCCAGGACCTCGGCAACGACGCCTTCCCTTACATGTCGCTGCGGGAGACGACGGTCGGCAACGTGCCGGTGCGGATGCTGCGGGTCACCTACGTCGGCGAGCTCGGCTGGGAGATCTACTGCCCGCCCGAGTACGGGTTGGGGCTGTGGCGGGCGCTGTGGGAGGCGGGGCAGCCGCACGACATCGTCGCCGGCGGCTACCGGGCGATCGACAGCCTCCGGCTCGAGAAGGGCTACCGGGTCTGGGGCGCCGACATCACTCCGGACGAGACCCCCTACGAGGGCGGGGTCGGCTTCTGCGTCAAGCTCGACAAGGAGGGTGGCTTCGTCGGCCGCGACGCGGTGGCGGCGGCGAAGGAGCGCGGCCCGCGGGTGCGGCTGCGCTGCCTCACCCTGGAGGACCCGCGCCGGGTCGCGCTCGGCAACGAGCCGGTCCGGGTCGGGGGCGAGATCGTCGGGCGGGTGACGACCGGCGGCTACGGCTACACCGTCGAGCGCTCGATCGCCTACGCCTACCTGCCGCCCGAGCAGGCCGAGCCAGGGACGGCAGTCGAGGTCGAGATCTTCGGCCGCTGGATCGGGAGCGAAGTCGCGGGCGAGCCGCTCTTCGACCCCGAGGGCGAGCGCGTCCGCGCCTAAGGGGCGCCGAGGCGCAGCGGCGCCGGCAGCAGGCCGGCGAGGATGTGCTCGGTCCCCTCGGTGTGCTCGCGCATCTGCCGCACCGCCCGCGCGACGTCCCCCTTGCGCAGTGCCTTGACCAGCCGCGCGTGCTGCTCGTTGGAGCTGGTGAGGACCTCCGGCGGGTGGGCGATCAGCGCGATCAGATCGCTCATCTGCGACTGCGCGTCGGTCATCGCGCTCAGCAGCCGCGGCGAGTGGGCGGCCTCGGCGATGCCGATGTGGAAGCGGATGTCGGTGCGCCGATACTCACCGAAGTTCTCGATCTCGTCGGCCATCTTCGCGACCAGCTCCTCGAGGCGGTCGAACTGCTGCTCGCTGCCGCGTTCGGCGGCGAGCACCACGGCCCCCGTCTCGATCGCGACCCGGTAGTCCAGCGCGGCCCAGGCGCCCTGGTCGAGCGGCTCGCCGGCCTGCTCGCTCAGCGGCGGCTGCTCGGCGACGAAGGTCCCACCGGTGCGCCCCCGCTGAGAGACGAGGTGCCCGCTCTGCACCAGCGCCGTCAGCGCCTGCCGCAGGGTCGAGCGTGAGATCTTCAACCGCCGCGCAAGCTCGCGCTCCGGCGGCAGCTTGCTCCCCGGCACCAACAGGCCGCTGCGGATAGCACTGCCCAACCGCTCGACCGTCTCCTCGAACGTACTCGCCGGCTGCACCGGCATAAACACGGCTTCAAGCGCCGCGTCCCTCTCCATGAAGGAACCGTACCGCCGATCCAGCCCTGCCGCTACGAATCCAGGTAGCGCTCCAGCGCCTCGCGGGCGAGGCTGCTGAGCGAGCGACCTTCTTTGTCCGCGCGTTTCCAGGCGGCGCTGTAGAGATCCATCGGGACGCGACAGCTAACCCGCGGCGAGCGGCCTGCCTCACTCAGGGATGGGCGGCCGACGTAGCGCCGCTCGAGTTGGGACGGGTCCGGCGGGTTCTTCTCGATTTCTTCGGCCCACTGTTCGGCGAGCTCCTCCGTGATCACCGTTCCCGAGGGCGTCACCCCGAGAACTTCGTCGCCTTCCGCTTTCGTCTTCCTCATCTTCGCCATTTCCTTGCCTCCTCGTACAGGCCCAGATTCTTGTTTCTGAGATTCATCGCGTGGATCACGAGGAATTCCTCCTCCTCGACTTCAGCTGCCACGACCTCGAGGCGCACTCCCTCCAAGTCGTCGCCGAAGAAGAAGACGCGCTTGTCTGGGCCGTTGCCGAAGTTTTCGCTCCGGCGCCGCTCGATGACTTGGAATCCGCACTGCTCGATGACGTAGAGGGACCGCTCCCTGGAAATGCGGTGCTTAGTGGCCGAGCGAGCGAAGTGGATGAGAGGCTTTTCTGGCCAAACATTCTGTCTGACACTATAACGCTCCTCCAGCTCCACCCGGAGAACCTGGCGCAGCAGCCACGGCGGGTTGACCTCCTCGTAGCGGTCTTTGCCCGCATAGATGAAGGCCCGCCCTTCGTCATCGAGGTGAAGGTAGTCCCGCGTCCAGTAGTGCTTGTAGGCCTGCAGCCGGGTCCGGTCGGTCAACTCGACCGCGTACATCCACATGAAGTCGCCGACGTGGTCGGGGACGAAGTTGAGCAGCGGCTCCCATTCGGGCTCGTTGACCCGAAGCGCCCTCCCTTTTCGGAGCTTTCGTCGTGGCACGCGACGTTAAGTCGCGAGCGATGTCGATTTCTCCCCCCTCTGTTCGTCGTTGGGGTAAAAGGGGTCGGAAAGACCGGCCTTATGAGCCAAGGAGGAAGACCATGGGAAGGATCGTCGTAACCGAGTTCATCTCCCTCGACGGAGTGATCGAGGCGCCGGGCGGGGGCGAGGACTACCGCCACGGGGGCTGGACCTTCGAGATCGAGCGCGGCGAGGAGGGCGACAAGTTCAAGTTCGACGAGCTGATCGAGGCCGAGGCCCAGCTGCTCGGCCGCGTCACCTACGAGGGCTTCGCCGCCGCCTGGCCGAAAATGGAAGACGAGGCCGGCTTCGCCGAGAAGATGAACGGGATGCCGAAGTACGTCGTCTCCTCGACCCTCGAGCGGGCCGACTGGCAGAACACCACCGTCCTCAGCGGCGACCCCGCCCAGTCCGTCGCCGCCCTCAAGGACGAGGTCGACGGCGTCATCCTCGTCGCCGGCAGCGCCAGGCTGGTCAAGTCGCTGATCGAGAACGACCTGGTCGACGAGCTGCGCCTGATGGTCTTCCCCGTCCTCCTCGGCGAGGGCAAGCGCCTCTTCCCCGAGGGCGAAGCCAAGCACCCGCTGAAGCTGCTCGAGGCGAAGACCGTCGGCAACGGGATCTCGCTGGTCCGCTACGAGCGGGCGTAAAGACCGGTCAGCTCTCGCGGGCCTCGCGCAAGCGCTGCAGGTCCGCGAGATCCTCCGGCCTCCCCGTTCCACCCAGCTCCAATACATCCGGGTCCAACGGATTGGGCAGCTCACCCTTGTCGAAGTCGTCTATGCCCTCGACCTGAGCGTCCAGGCGCTTGAGTAACCCCGCGAGTCGTTCCAAGTTCTGTCGATCGGGAGCAGGAACTACATCGACATCCTTGGTAGCCCGGATATGGCCGTGGTAGCCAACCGCGACTCCACCAATCAACAGGAACTCGACACCGCCCTCCACCAGCTCCCGGAGGATCGCCTGGATATCCAGCTCAGGCACTGCGTTGGCGCCTCCCAGCATCGGCCAACCGAGACATGAATCGGGAGAGCTCAAAGACCTGTTCGACCCGCTGCGCCGGCGTCAGCTCTCGGAAGTCCCGCCGTAGCGAAGCTCGCTCAGCCGTCCCGTCGGGAGTCCAATTCCCAGGTCTTGCAGCCTTTTTCACGCTAGCAATCGTACTGCCGGGTGGGCGTCGACGAGGGAGCTTATGGCTGTGGCTGTTCGAAGGTGTGCTGGTACTGCGTCGCCGGGCCGCTGCCGTAGATCGGCTTGAACGGGCCTTGCTGATTGCAGGCTGGGGCGGCGATTTCGGAGGTGCTGTCCTTGCCGGCGAAGGCGTATTCTTTGACTCGTTTGAAGAGTTCTTCGGCGTTTTCCTCGACCGATTTTTTTTCGGTTTGAACCGAACGTTCTTTGAAAGTTTCGCTCTTCCCCGATTCCGGGTTCAGCGTCGCCACGAGTCCGGTCGTGCACTGGCGGGTGTCGAAGCTCGGCAGGGCGCCGCTGGTCAGGCCTTCCGCCCATTTCGGCGGGCTGTAGGGGCTGTTGCGGTTGATCGCCAGGCGGCGCGGATAGGTTGACAGCGTTTCCGGGTTCATCCCGCCGATCACCCGCAGGTAATGCGGGCGTTCTTCGCCTTCGCTTTCGCTGCCGCTGGGCGGAAGTTCGCCGCTGAAGGTCGCAGCGAGGTTGCCGAAGAAACCGGTCAGATCGGTCTTGTAGAGCTTCAGCCCGGTCAGGATCGGGTTGAGGTTGCGGATGAACGGGTCGAGCGCCCGCAGCAGCGGCGGGAATTCGTCGGCGAAGATCTTTCGCAACGCGGCGAAGCCGCTCGGTGCCCGCTTGATCACCGGGCCGAGGCCTTCGAAGAACGCCTTCGATTCCGGCGCCAGCTTCGAGAGCGAGATCAGCGTCGGCGAGAGCTGTTCGGCCGCCGGCACCAGCTGACGCATCAACGGATCGGCCTTCAGAGAGAATTCTTTGAGCCGGCTCGTGGTCAGCTTCGACTCGTCGAGGAAGGTCGGGAAGGCACGGAACAGGGCTTCGATGTCTCGTTCGCGCCGCGCCGTCGTCTGGAAGACGGCGTTGGAGCTCTGGATCAGGTCGGCCAGCTGACCTTCGCGGCCGCGCAGCGAGCGGAAGGTGGTGGCGCCGTTGCGGAACAGCTGGGCGACCGCCAGTTCCTGACTGGCGAGCACGCGGAAGAGCTTGTCGAATTCGGTGAAGGTCGGTTCGAGGCCGCCGATCGCATAGGAGAGGTTCTGGCCCTGGCCGTTGACCGCCACCGCCGCATCCTGCATCCATTCCTGGAAGGCGGCGCGGGTCTGCGAGTCGAAGGTGCGGAAGATCTCGTCGAGCTGGACCGATTCGGCGACGTTGGCCTCGGGAAGGGTGGCGCCGTCGCCGAGCTCGGGAGCCTGGCGCGAGCCCGGGGTCAATTCGATGTAGGTCTCACCCAAGAGGGTCTTGGTGCGGAGGATCGCCCGCGTCGATTCAGGCAGCGGCGCGTACTGGTCGTCGATCGCGACCGTCGCCAGCGCCTGCTTGCCGTTCGGCGCCAGGACGATGTTCTGGACTTTGCCGACGTTGACGCCGGAGATGCGGACGTCGGACTGTTCGGCGAGCTGGGTCGCCTCGTTGAAGGGGACTTTCAGCTCGTAGCTCTTGGCGCGGAACGGCGTCGGGCCACCGAAGGTGACCCAGAGGAAGAGCAGGATCCCGAAGCAGGACAGCGCGAAGCCGGTGATGACCAGGAGCTGGGTGGTGCTCGGCGCGCGCTTGCTCATTTGGTGCCCTTCGGCGTGTATACGCAGGTGCCGGTCGGGGTCGGGAAGGAAACCGGTATTTCGGTGTCGCGGGGAACCGCGAGCACTTCGATCAGCGTTTGCAGGAACGGCTTGTCCTGAGCGGTCTTTTCTTTGGCAAACCCGTAGCCGAGATTGGCGCCGGTGCAGGAGATGAGCACCATGCCTCGCAAGACCGGCCCACCCGCGTCCTGGGTGTTGAAGGCCGCATTGAAATCGTGGTTGAGCCAGGGCAGGTAGAAGAGGTAGCCCGGTTTCGGGCCCTTCGGGTCGTAGGAGAGCTCGTTGAGGAAGGAGTTGAAGCCGCCGAGCGAGTTGCCGAAGTTGCGGACGGTCTTTTCGAACGGCTTGGCGGCTTCGGCGCCGTGGGTGAGGAGCGGGCGGATTTCCCGGGTGAAAGGCCGGATCTGGTCGCGGATCGGGGCGGTGGTTTCCCTGAACAGGCGTTCGGTCGACTTGAACGCCGGCGTCAGCGCCTGCGCCTGCGGGATCAGCTTGATCAGGGTCGGGTAGGCGACCTGTGAGAAGCGGTTGGAGCTGGCGAGACCGGCTTTGGCCGCAGTCAGGGTGGCGGGGAATTCTTCGAAGGCGTCCTGGATCGATTCCTGCTGGTTGGCGAAGTTTCCGAGCGCGTCCTTCGAGGAGGTGACGAAGCGCTTGATCTCGGCGTCGTGGCGACCGAGTTCGGTCGTCAGCAGGCCGAAGTCGTGGATTACCCGCGCGAGCGCAACGCGGCGAGCGGCCACCGCTTTGTTCAGCTTCGCCGTGTAGTGGACGAAGGGCTGGAAGCGGCGGAAGGCGCCCGAGACCTGCCTGCCGCGACCGCCGATTCCCTGGGCGCCGCCGGCGACCAGAAGCTGGATGTATTGCCTGGTGTCGGCATCGAGGGTGGACCAGAAGGCGTCGAGGTTGGTGTTCGGTTCGGTCTGGGCGAGGGTGAATTCGGCGCCGTCTTCGACGTGCCCCTTTTCGTTCCCGGGTTCGATCTCGACGACCATGTCGTTGAGGTTGGTTTTCGGCCGCAGCAGGAAGCTCGCGTCGGGGTGGATCAGCGTCATGTACTTCGGCTCGATGTCCATGCCGACGACGGCGTGGCCGTTTTCGAGGTCGACCGAGGTCACCTTGCCGATCTGGATCCCGGCGACGTCGACCGCTTGGCCCTGCCCCGGCGTCACCGCCTGCGCGGTCGAGAACTGGGCCGAGATGTGTTCGAATTCTTCGCCGACCACCGGCAACCACGAGGGCAGCGACGCTTTCTGGTTGACGAAGATCCCGAGCATCATCACGATTCCGGCGACCGCGAGGACGATGATCGCGATCGTGTCCGTGCGACGGCCGCGGGCCTGCCGCGTCAGCCAGGCCCAGAAGTGGGCCACGCGGCCCTTTTCGCGGGTCGGCTCGCTCATGGGTTCACCCCCGCGACCGACGGCGAGGCGGGACCGACCTGCCCGAGCGGCCCGTTCACGTCAGGCGGGCTGTTGGTGTAGCAGCGGACTTCCGGCTTCGAGGGCGGCTTGCCGCCGAGCTGCGGCTGCGTTCCCAGCGGGTTTTCGATCGTGTGCGCGTAGTTGATCGCGTCGCTGAGGGTGCCGGGATTGCCGAACGGGTTCGGTTCACCGACCAGCACGTTTCCGCCGCCGGCCTGGGCCCGCGCGTAGGGGCCGTTGCCGTCGAAGTTCTGCGCCATGCCGGCGAAGTTGACGAGGTTGTAGAGGAACTCACGGTAGTTCGGCCCCCCGGTGCTGAAGCGGTCGTTGATCGTCTGGTCCATCGTCGGCACCATGACTTTGGTCGTGCAGACGCTGAGCTGGTTGATCGCCGGCACCGTCGTCCGCTTGCTGACCAGCGCCGCACCGGCGAGAGCCGGGATCGATTCCGCCAGCAACCTGGCGGTGCCGCCGCCCTCCTTGCCCGAGAGCAACGGCCGCACCTGGGCGAGGAACGGTTTCGAGGAGCTGATCAAGCCGGGCAGCTCTTTTACCGCGGGTTCGAGCTCGATCGCGTAGGTGCGCAGCGGCGGCAGCGACCGGTTGAGGCTGACCAGCGAGGCGTGGGTGATGCGCAGGGTCGGCGCCAAGAGGTGGATCGTGGTCGAGAGGTTGGCCGACTGGGCGGCGAGGGCGCCGGTGAAGACGTTGAAGTTGTCGATCAGCCCCTGCAGGTCGCGCTGGCGGCTGGCGAAGGCGCCGAAGGCCCGGCCCGCGCCCGAGACCAGCCGTTCGAGGTCGCGTTTTTCCGTCCCCAGCAGGGCGTTGGTGACCTGGGAGCTGTAGCGGCCGGCGTCGCCGCCGTAGCGGAGGGCGCCGTTGAGGGCTTCGGCGCCGGACTTGCCTTTCACCTCGGGCAGCTGGGTGGCGTCTTCTTCGGCGCTCGGTTTGTGCGTCAGCGCCGTGCCGTAGCTCTCGAGCAGGCGGCTGAGGTCGGCGCGGACGGGCGACTGCAGGGCGGTGAGGATTTCGTCGATCTGGACCGCGGTCGAGGTGCGGCTGACCGGGATCGTGTCGCCGCTGCCCATTTCCGGCGCGCTGGGGCTGCCGGGGTCGAGTTCGATGAAGAAGTTCCCCTCGAGGAAGATGCGGGGCCGGATCGCGGCAAAGGCGTCGTCGTGGATCGGCTTGCCCGACCCGTCGACGGTGAAGGTCACCGTGGTGTTGTCGCCGTCGCGGCTGGTGGCGATGACTTTGCCGACGTCGACCCCGGCGACCCGGACCGGCGAGTTGGTGGCGATGTTGGCCGAGTTGGAGAAGGTGGCCTTGAGCTCGTAGCCGTAGCTGGTGAACGGCACGTGTTTGGTGAAGGCCAGGTAGGGCCCGACCGTGAAGATGAGGATGAAGATGATCGCGATCAGGGTGTTGCTCGGCCGCCAGCTGAAGCGGCCCCCCTTGGCCATTTGGGCGCGCCTGTCGCGCTCCGGCAGCCGGCTCACTTTTCCACCTGCCCGCGCGTCGTCGTGCCCCAGAGTTCAGGCGCGTTTCCGATGATCGTCTTGCCGGTGACGTACTTCTCGTTGCCGGCTTCGCAGATCCCTTCCTGGCCGGGGGCGGCGGTCTTCGGGTACGGGTTGTAGTGGAGGTGGTTTTCGCGATTGGCCGGATCGTTCGCCGGGGCGCTGGCGAAGGTGCTCTCGCTGTTCGGCCCTTCCGGCGGCGCATTGGAGATGAACTGGAGCCAGTTGCCGTTGCTGTTCCCCTGGCTCGCCGCGTTCGCGATCTCGCTGAAGGTGAGCGACCAGTAGTGGCAGACCGTCTGGCTGGGAACGATGTAGGTGAGCGAGGGCTTCAGCAGCCGGTTGGTGTCGGTGAGGAGTTCGAGGCCGGTGAGGACGCCGGGCGCATCCTGGAAGTCGACCAGCGCTTCCGCCGTCGGCTGCAGCTGCGCGTTGAGGACCGGCGAGGCGTTCAGCACCGGGACCCCGGCGTGCAGCGATTCGGCGATGATCGGCGAGGTTTCGGCCAGCGCTTTGACGCCCGGGCGCAGGGCGGTGAAGAAGCGGCCGGTGTCGCGGAGGAAGGGGTTGATCTGCGGCAGGTCGGCGTTGACCTCGGTCAGGGTCCCGGGGCTTTTTTCGATCGTTTCCTGGATGAACGGCCGGGAGACCCGGGCGAAGGCGCCGAAGGTGCGGTCGAGGGCGACGAAGAGGCTCGCCTGCGCCTCCGCCACCGGCGCGACCGTCGCCGAGAGGTCCTCGAGCGCGCGCCAGAAACCGGCGAAGTCGGTGCTCGGTTCGACGATCGTCTTCAGCACCGGCTGAGAGGTGACGGCGAAGCGGCGCAGCGCGCCGATCGCTTCGTTCAGGGCCGGCCCCCGTCCGGCGAGCGCGTTGCCGAAGCCGGCGAGGTTCTGTCGGATCGCCTCCCGGGTCGGCTTGTCGAACATGTCGAAGAACTGGTCGATGTCGACCGGTTCGGGATGGGCCGCCTTGACCGGGATCGTTTCGCCGGCCTTGAAGCCCTTCTTCGAGTTGCCGGGAGTGACCTGCAGGAACTTCAGGCCCAGGGCCGACTTCGGCCGCACCGTGATCGTCGAGTCGACCGGCAGCGGTTCGGCGCTCTTGTCGAGGCTGAGCGAGAGTTCAGCCGCGAATTCGCCGTTGCCGACCGAGATCGGCACCACCTTCTTGACGATGCCGACGCGGACGCCGCCGATCCGCACCTCGTTGCCCTTGACCAGGGCGTCGGCGTTGGGCACCCGCGCCTTCAGGTTGTAGGTGGAGACGAACGGCAGCCCGTTGTTGGCGTTGTAGGCGAGGAAGACGGCAACGATCACGACCAGCACGGTCACCGCCCCGACCAGGATCGGGCTGCTGGCGACGCCGCTGAGTCCGCTGCGGTTCCTCATGGCCCCAAGAGGTAGTCGAGGAGGGGTTCGGTGCCGCCCCCGGTCTTCGAGGATTCGGAGATGCCGGCTTCGCCTTCGCCTTCAGAGCCGGTGCTGCTGCCCTGGCCGACGCCGATCGCCGGACCCGATTCGGCCCCGGTCCCCCCGTTCCGTTCTTCCATTCCCTGCTGCAGCAGACGGAACAGGTCCGCGGCGCTGGTGCTGGCTTCGCCTTCGGCCACGCCGGGGCCGTGGAAGCGAGCCGCGCAGCCGCCGCCTTCCGTACCTGCGCTCCTCGCCGAGTATTCGAGGCAGGTCGACAGCGTCACCCGGGTGCGGCCGAAGTGCCCGTACTGGTCGAACCCGTTCAGCGAGGCGGCAGAGTTGTAGATCAGGCTGGTCAGCCCGTCCCAGCCTCCGGTCTTCTTCAAGTTCACCAGGAGGTTGGCGAGTTCCGAAGTCGGCACCACGCCCGACTTGGCGAGCGTCGCCGCCTTGCGCACCACCGGGTCGGCTTCGGCGAAGTACGGCCCGGAGGCTTCGCCCGCGTTGCCGAGGCTCTTCAACGCCACGGTCAGCGCTTCCGAGAACGGGGTCAGCGTCCGCGTCGCGTCGGTCAGCGATGGAGCGGCGGTGCCGAAGTCTTCGAACAGCGGCGCGCCGGCGTCGGAGAAGGATTTGAGGCTGACCATCGTCTTGCGGAATTCGCGCAGGAAGGTGGGGAACTTCTGCAGCGCTTCTTCCAGTTCCGGCCCCTTTTCGGCACTTGCTTCGGCGGCCGCGCCGGAGTTGGCGATGAAGCCGGCGAAGTGGGCGCGCTCACGCGAGAGCGGGGCCAGGATTTCCTCCGAGTCGCTCGCCAGCTGGGCCAGCTGGTTGCGCTGGGCGGAGAGGATGCCGAAGGCGCGGTCGACGTCACGCAGGACCGGGTTCGCCCGCTTGACCAGGACCTTGAGGTCTTCGCCGCGACCGGCGAGGCCGGCGCCGAGTTCGTTGAAGATGAGGCGGAAGCGCTGCGCGTAGGGCAGCGTCTGGATGTCGTTGATCAGGTCCGGGTCGACGCTGGTGCCGTTGCTGCCGAGCGGCAACAGGTACTCGCCTTCCCCCGGTTCCCCGTCGGGGACCTGCTTCAGCGGCGGCGCCGGTTCCTCTCCGGGCGCCCGCGGCAGGGTCGGCCGGCAGTCGACGAACTTCTCGCCGATCAGCGACTGCGGCCGGATCAGGCAGGTCGCGTCCTGGCGGAAGTCCTGGAAGCCGGGATCGGTGATGTTCATGACGATGATCGCCTTGCCGGGCTTTTCGACCGGCTTGCCGTTCTTGTAGGCGACGGTTTCGCCCGGCATCGAGACGGAGACCTTTTCGATTTCGCCGACGTTGGCGCCGGCGACCCGCACCTGCTCGCCGCTGACCATGAAGCCGCCGTTGTCGAAGACCGCCCGCACCCGGTAGCCGCTGGATTCGCCGCCGCCGGAGACCAGCAGGACCACCACGACGATCGCCGCGACCACTGCTGCCGCGAGTAGGAGTCGCCTGATCATGGGCCTGGTGGCACGTCGCCGGGGTTGCATTCGGAGGAATCGACGCTGCCGCCGCCGACGAAGGGGTTGGAGCCGTCGGGGGCGGGCTGCGTCGCGCCGCCCGGGCAGCGGCGGTGCACGCGGACCGAGGAGCCGAACGGTTCGTACTGCTGTTCGCGCTTGATCGGTTCCAATTCGCTGCTGGCTTCGTTGTAGCGGAAGAGGTTCTGCAAGGACGTCACCGCGCGCACGTAGTGGCCGTTGCCGTCGTAGTAACCCGCGACCTGGCCGAGCTTGCTCAAGCCGTTGAAGAGGTCGGGCGTATAGGCGCGGATGAAGTTGAGGTTGGGCTGGAAGGCGCGGGCACCCGCTTCGGCGTGCGGGAAGGCCTTCGAGGTCAGCTTCTGGACCGCCGGCAGGGTCGCCAGCAGGTCGCCGGCGTCGTTGCCCGGTCCCGGCTGGCTGACGGTCAGGCGCAGGTTGTGCGTGAACGGCACCAGTTTCTGGAAGACCGGCCGCAGTTCGGCCAGGAACGGCGCCAGTTCCTTCGTCGCCGGCTTCGCCGTTTCGACCAGCGGTTCGAGGTCGTCGAGCGCCGCCCGCAGGTTGACGAAGGTGGTGTTCGACTGCCGCATCACCGGCGGCAGCTCCCGCAGGGTCGCGTCGAAGGCTTCGTTCTGGCCGGCGATCGCGTTGAAGGCGGTGTTGGCGTTGGAGATCGCGCTCGAGAGCTCTTCCCCGCGCCCGGCGACCGCGGTGGTCAGCCGCGCGGAGCTGACGATGAAGCGCGAGAGCAGCCGTTGGTCGGCGCTCAGTTCGTGGGCGAAGGCGCCGGCCCGGTTCAGCGCAGTGCCGAAGTACTTGTAGGCGTTGTTGCCGTTCTTCCCCTCGCCCGAGTAGATGGTCGCGTTGCCGCGGATGAATTCACCGAGCGCGTCGCGCACGCGCGGCGGGAAGGTGTTGAAGAACTGGTCGATGTCGACCGGCGTCGTCGTCGACGAGAGCCCCAATTCGGCGCCTTCTTCCAGGGCCGGGTTGCTGTTCGGCCCGGGGCTGATCGAGACGTAGTGGTTGGCGACGCCGGAGAGGGAGGTGGCGCGGATCGCCGCGGTCGTGCCTTCGTGCAGCTCCTGGTCGACTTCGACGTGGACCTCGGCGAGGTTGTTGTCGGTGAGGCCGATGCTTTCCACCGTGCCGGCCGGGGAGCCGCCGATCAGCACCTGGTTGTCCGGCACCAGCTGGCCGGCGTTCTGGAAGACGAGGGTGTACTTGTGGCCGCCGCCGCCGCTGAGTAAGACGATCGCGAGGACGATCACGGCAACGGCGAGAGCCGCTATCACCGCGATTCGCGCTGGGGTAGTTCCCCGGCTTGCCGCCGGGCCAGTCTCCTCGCTCAAGGGTTTGGCAGCCACGGATCGTCGCTTGCTTTCAAGTTCTCCGGCCCCTCCGACCCGGCAGAACGGCTGCAAGATCGTATCCGAGGGGGTCCTCGCCAGACCTTGCTGAGCAGGGACTTAACTCGAATTCAACGCCCGCTGCCGCGACCCTTCGGCGACTCGGTCCTGTCCCTGTTCACAAAAAAGAAGAGGGCGCCCGAGGGCGCCCTCTTCCAGGAGAAATAATGAAGCCGTCTCGCGGCTGCATCTGTTTTGATCTGAGCAGAAAACCGGAGTGTCGGCAACTAAGGCTTCGAGACACGGGAGTTCGTAGAGAAGAAATTGACGTTACCGAGCTTTTTCCCTGCAAATAGACACGACATCTTTGCGCGTGGTCAAGGATGCAGGCCAGCAGAGCTGTGGCGGGGCGCCCTGGGAATTGCTCAGACGGGGGCTTGAGCCACGGCTCGCAGAGAGTTGAGGAGAGCTTCGGCCAGCGCCATGTCGCCACCCAGTTCCATGCTCGTTCGGCCATTGCCGTTCCCTCTCATCCGACCCAACCAGGCCTCAGGAGTTCCCACTGCCCAACCTTCGACCTCTCCCTCGAGGCGGGAAGAACACGAGATGACCTTTCCTTCCTCGAAGTTGACCAGGACGCCGGCAAAGACAGGGGAGCTGCCGCCCTGCACTTCGACCGCGAGCCGGCACCTGCCCTTGAAGTCCGTCGGCATCTCGAGCAGGGGGACTGCGAGAAGAAAGGCCGCCTCCACACCCAGGCGCCCGATCGCTTTGCTGTCCTTCGGCCGGTGCTGTCGCTCCCATCCCGCGGCGGCGGCGATCGGAGCGACCGCGCGGCGCAGCCATTCGGTCGCCGCATAGGGGGTGCCCCGACCGTCCCCTGGGTGCGGCTCCACCAGCCCGGCCAGTCGCATCGCTCCCAAGCGCCGCTCGAGCGAGGGATAGCTCACTTTCGGAATCAGCCTGTTCAGCTCGGTGAGAGAAAGGGGGCGAGCGGCGAGGGCCCTGACGATGTTGGTCGACCAACCCTCGACCAGAGCCTTGGTCGCACTCTTCGACATCGGGCTGCCCAGCAGGATCGACTCCTCGGGGGCAACCCGCAGCCAGTCTTCGAGCACGCTCGCGACGCCAAGGAGGTCACGCCCCGCCTCGGTGATCAGGTATTCGGCAGAGCCCGGGAACTCAGGGCGACGCCGACGGTCGATGATTCCCTGTTCGGTCAGTGTGCGTGAGTAGAGCCGCATCGTGCTCTGTGGGGGCGACCCCACGGACCGCCGCAGGTCGAGCAATGCCTTCGGCTCGCTCTCCAGTGTTTTCAGAATGTGGAAGTTGAGCGGCGACGCCAGCAGAGACAGGGCTACTCCTCCCGCGCGGGTCATCTGGACACCAGAGCGAGCAGAAGCTTGGCGAGATAGGGACGTGTTTTATTCACCCGATTCCTGACTTATGAAAGTTGGCGCGCCCAAATGCGCGGGCGTGCTTTTCCTATTTTTCGTCCTTGAGTGACAAGTTTCAAAGAACGTCCCGGTTTCTCATCGAAATGAGGTGGCGATAAGACCCCTAAATACACTGAAAATCCCTGCAAAAGGCCAGTTGTACAAACTTTCGCGCGTGCAAAGACGTGCAAGATGTCCCTGTGTAGACGAGTATTAGTGCGGTTTGCTCGCGGTACGCGCCAATGCATCGGTGACCGCTTCCGCAAGTCGTCTCTCTCCCTCCACATCAAGCTCCTTGAGAGGCGCCCCGTTGATCCGGCGCAGCCACGCGAGGGGATTTCCGGCGACCCATGCCTCGGCATCGCTCTCGAGGCTGGGGAGACAAGCAGTCACCTCTCCGGCCTCGATCGAGACGAGCACGCCGGCGAAGACCGGTGAGGCGCCGTCGTGGACCTCTACGGCCAACCTGCATCGCCCCGTCAGCTCGCTGTCCAGATCCATCAGCGGGATGGCAAGGAGGAAGGCAGCCTCCACGTCCAGACGCCGGAGATCGGTGGTGCGATCTTCGGCGTACCTGCGCTCCCAGCCGACAGCCGAGGTGATCGGCGCGATCGCTCGGCGCAGCCATTCGGTCACCTCATAGGGGGTGGTCCGCCCGGGGGTGGGCTGGATCTCGAGCAGGTCTACCTGGCGCATCGCGGTCAGTCGGCGCTCGAGCGATGGATAGCTGATCCGAGGGATCAGGCTGTTCAGCTCGGTGAGGGAGAGCGGCCGCGTCGCCAAGGCCCGGACGATGTTGCTCCCCCATCCCTCCACCAGTGCCTTGATCGCGCTTTTCGCGGCGGTGCTGCCGAGCTCCATCGGGCCCGCCGGCGAGAGTTGGAGCCAGGCCTCGAGCGTGTCGGAGACTCTCAGCAGCGCTTCCCCTCCCTCGGTGATCTCATAGTCGACCGAGGTCGGAAAGGCGCTGCGAGAGCGGCGCACGACGACGCCCATCTCTGCCAACGTCTGCAGGTATTGCCGCGTCGTGCTCCGCGGGGGAAAGCCCAGGTGCCGCATCAGATCCTGTAGCCGCTGCGGTCCCGCAGCCAGATCGCGGAGCACGTCGAGATTGAGTTGGTTCGCGAGCAGCATCAGCGCGACCCCGCCCGCGCGCAACGGGGGTCTGCTGCTCAAGCGAGAGGCGGAATGCTCCATTGCTTCATCGTTCTCCCGATGGGAACCATAGACGTTCCGATATGGGAAACGCGTCTGTTTAGACGCTGATTTTTGGAATCGCCCGCGCCAGCGGCTTCGGCAGCCACCAGACGCGGTCGCCGAGGAGGAGCATCAGAGCAGGGAGAAGGACGATCCGGACGACGGTGGCGTCGAGGATGACGGCGACGGTGAGGCCGATGCCGAGCTGGCTGACGGTGGCGATCGGGGCCCCGGCGAAAGCGATGAAGACCGCCATCATGATCGCCGCCGCGCCGGTGATGACGCCGGCGGTGCGCTCGAGGCCGAAGTTGACCGCGGCGGCATTGTCGCCATGAGTGTCGTAGTGCTCGCGCATGCGGCTGAGGAGGAAGACCGCGTAGTCGATCGAGAGGCCGAAGACGAGGCCGAAGATCATCGTCGCCCCGACCGCGTCGACGTAGTTGTGGCCGCCGAGCGGCCAGCTGTCCGGGACGTGGAAGAGGACCGTGAGGACGCCGAAGGCGACCGCCACCGTCAGCAGGTTGAGCAGCACCGCGATCGCCGCCAGCAGCAGCGCCCGCAGCACGATCATCAGCACCAGGAAGGTGGCGACGGTGATCGCGAAGACGATCCAGGGGATCCGCTCGCGGGTGACGCGACTGTAGTCGTTGAGCTGCGCGGCGCCGCCGGCGACCCCGGTCGTCAGGTCGGCTTCTTCGGCGAGTTCGGCGGCGTCGTTGTTCAGCTTCTTGTTGAGGCTGATCGAGCCGGGAGTGTTGAAGCTGTAGTCGGAGACGACCAGCATCGTCGCCGCCTGGCCGCCGCGGCGGAGGTCGATCGATTCGCTGATCGCTTGGCGGGTCTTCGGCGGCGTCCCGTCGAGCGCCGAGAGCACGAAGTAGCCGGAGTTGAAGAGACCCGGAGTCGAGCGGGCAACTTGGGTGGCCTGCTGACGGATCCTCGCCTTGCCGGCGAGCACCTGCACGCTCGCTTCTTCCAGCCCACTTTCCAGCGGCGCGCTTTCGCCGACGCCGTCGAGGAGGCCGGCGGCGAGCGCTTCGGCGCCGCCGCCGAGGCGGTCGATCCCGCCGACCAGCGCCGTCGCCCCGCCGGCCAGGCGCGAGAGGCCGCTGCCCAGCCGCCGCGATTCCCGGGCGAGCCGGGCCGAGCCGGCGGCGAGCTTTTCGCTGCCGCGATGCAGTTTTCGCACCCCGTCGTTCAGCTTCTCGGCGCCCCGCTCGACTTTTTCCAGTTCGTGGATCGTCGAGAGCAGGAAGAAGGTGATCGACTTCGCTTCTTCGTGATCGTCGAGGAGGCGTTCGTCCAGGGCCCCGAGTTCGGGTGGCAGGCCGCTGGCGGCGGTCTCGGCCTGCTGCACGGCTTCCAGGGTCGCCGCGTAGTTCGGGTCGGTCTTGCCGACCGTCATCCCCTGCAACTGCGCCAGCGCTTCCTTCAGCTTTTCATCCGCTTCCTTCGCCGGCGCGATCAGTTCCGGCAGCTTCTTGTTCGCGTCTTCGTTCAGCGACTTCTGCAGGTGGCGCGATTTGGGCAGGGGGTTCTGGCGGAGGACCGGGATGATCCCGTCGCGCAGCCCGAGCGTGAGCTGCAGGACCCCGACTTCCGTCAAACCGAGGGCGTTGGCCAGTTTCTTCGTCCCCTTGGCGAAGCGCTCGAGGGCGTTGATCGCCCTGCCGCTGCCGCTGGTCGCCCGGCTCAGCCCGCGGGCGATCTGCAGCGCTCCCGTACCGGCCCGGTCCGCCCCCGTCGCCAGCAGGCCGGCGCCGTTGCTCGCTTCGGTGATCCCTTCGCGCAGCTGCGCCACCCCGCCGGCGGCGACAGCGAGGCTGCGGCCGAGTTTGCCGAGGCGTTTGACCGGCCCGTAGTTGCCCTTCGAGGAGAGGACCGCGTTGCCGAGTTCCTGCAGGGGTTCGACCCGCTTCGTCGCTTCGCCGGGGCCGATCACCGCCTGCACCCCGGGCGTCTTCGCCAGGCGCTTCTGGAAGGTTGCGAGCGCGGCGCTGCTCTTCGCTTCGGTGATCGGGCCTTCCTTGGCGACGGCGATCACCTGGAAGGGCGCGTCCCAGCCGGGGCCGATGGCGCTGTCGACGAGTTCGGCGTCCTGCCGGGCGGGCGCGTCCTTGGAGAGTTGTTCGGGGCTCGGCGGCCCCGTCTTCAGCCCGATCGCCGGCGCCGCCAAGAGGAGGAGGACGGCACCGATCAGCACTGCCGCCACCGCCGGTTTCCGCAGCGCCGCGCTGACCGCCACCATCAGCCGCGAGCGTCCGCCCTTCGGCGCGCCGCCGATCCGCCAGAGGTTGACCCGCGGTCCGAGCAGGGTGAGGATCGCCGGGCCGACGATGGTGGCGACGGAGATGCTGAGGATCACCACCATGCAGACCGTCCCCGCCAGCGAGGCCAGCAGCGAGCCCGGCAGGATGAAGAGCGAGACGATCATCGAGAGCAGCAGCGTGCTGCCGGCGAACATCACCGTCCGTCCCGCGTGGCGGCGGGTGGCCCGCGCGGCGTCGACCGGCTCCGCTCCCTCGGCCAGCTCCTCGCGGAAGCGCGAGACCATCAGCAATGCGTAGTCGACCCCCAGCGCCAGCCCCATCATCGAGCAGACGGTCAGCGCGAAGGCGTCGATCTCGAACCAGGAGGTGAAGAAGTAAAGAATCCCGCGCGAGGCGATCACCGTGACGGCGCCGAAGCCGAGCGGAATCGCCGCCGCGATCGGCGAGCGGAAGACGAGCAGGAGGATGATCAGCAGGAACGGGAACGCGATCAGCTCACCCCGCTCGCTTGCCTTCAGGTTCCCGTCCTGGATCGCGCGCGAGAGGCTGGCGTAACCGGTCTGGGTCGCGTGGACGGGGGCGTGGATCTCCTCTTCCAGCACCCGGTTCAGGTGCGGCACGGTGTCGTTGACCGAGGTCTTCACGTCGACGTGGAAGTCGGCGAGGATCAGCGCCCGGTTCGGCTGCGGCCGCAGCCGCTGCACCGCGCCGGTGTCCCAGGGCGAGAGGGTGGTGACGCGGGGGTCCTGCCGCAGAGCGCGGACCAGTCGCGGGCCCTGGCGGTCGATTGCCGCGGCCGGCCCCTGGAGCAGGATCGCGAACGGGGCCGAGTCGCCGAAGTGTTCCCGCAACAGTTCGTTGCCGTGGGACGACTCGGTCCCGGGGACGTCGAGCGTGGTCGGGTCGAGGCGGTGGTTGACCCCGGTGCCGATCACCCCCAGGACGAGGAGGAGGACCGCGGCGATCGCCAGCACGCTGCGCGGGTGACGCAGCAGGAAGGGCAGGTCGTGCCGCGCGCCTTTGCGCGGAGTACGCTGCCGTCCCCTGCCTATCCTCCTTCCCACGGCTGGTAGTTTGGCGGTAGAAGCGACGGGAGGGAGGAAATGGTGCGGAAGACTTTGTTAAGGGTGAATGTGCTGGCCGCGGGGCTGTTGCTGGTCGTGGTCGGCTCGGCGCTGGCGATCAAGCTGCATGCGTCGAATCTTGTGATCACGACCGACGGCGGCTTCACGCCGACGACGCTGCCGAAGCACGGCTTCGCGCCGATCAAGCTGCACGGCTACGGCAAAATCAGCACCGAAGACGGCTCGCCGCCGCCGGTGCTGGAAACGGTGACGATCTGGTTCGACAAGCACGGCGAAGTGGAGACGCGCGGGCTGCCCACCTGCACGCCCGGCAAACTGAAGGCGACGACGACCAAACAAGCGCGCAAACTCTGCCCGGGCGCGATCATCGGCACCGGTTTCGGCAAGGCCGTGGTGATCTTTCCCGAACAGCCGCCGATCCCGGCCTCCTCGCCGATCACGCTCTTCAACGCGAAGCCGAAAAACGGCAACCCGGTCGTGCTTGCCCACGCCCACCTGACGGTGCCGGGACCGACCACCTTCGTCGTCCCGATCGAAATTCAGAAGGTGCACGACGGTCGCTACGGCTTCAAGACCGAAGCGAAAATCCCGAAGATCGCCGGTGGAGCGGGGATTCCTCTCTATGCGCGGCTGAAGGTCGGCCGCGAATGGAAGTACAAGGGCAAGACGCTGAGCTTCGCCAACGCCGGCTGCCCCGACGGTCGGCTGCAGGCGAAAATACAAACCCGTTTCAAAGACGGCACCTTCTTGCAGGGCTCCGTGTTCAAACGATGCAAGGGGGTCTGATCTGATTGCGAGCACCGATCCGCAAAGCCGTCGCCTTCGCCGTCCTGCTGACGGCGGGAATCTGCGCGACGGCCTACGCGATCACCGCCGAAGTCGGGCCGGTCTGGGTCAGCGCCACCGCTACGGTGCAGCCGCGTGAGCTGCCCAAGCGGGGCAATGCGCCGATCACCCTCAACAGCATCACCCGGGTCGGCACCCGCGACGGCTCGACGCCGCCGACGCTGAAGACGCTTCTCTTCGTCCTCGACAAGAACGGGACCATCGACACCAAGGGCCTGCCGACCTGCACCACCGCCAAGCTCGAAGGCACCACTCCTTCTCAGGCGCGCAAGCGCTGCGCCGGCGCCCTCGTCGGCAAGGGCACCGCCAAGGTCCTGGTGACGATGCCGGGGAAGGCGCCGTTCCGGGTCACCTCCCCCCTTTCGTTCTTCAACGGCCCCCGGGTCGGCGACATGCCGACCCTGATCGCCCACGGCTACGAGACGGTGCCGGCGCCGAAGACGCTGCTGGTCCCGACCCCGATCGAACGCGTCTCCGGCGGCCGCTACGGCTATCGCGTCGAGGTCGACCTGCCCGAATTCGCCAGCGGCTACGGGGCGCCCCTCCTCGCCGAAGCGAAGATCGGGGCGACGCGGATGCGCGGCGGCAAGGAGGTCGGCTACATCAACGCCCACTGCTCCGGTGGCCGACTTCAGGTCACCGGCTCGGCGCGGTTCACCAACGGCGACTTCTTCCCGGTGACCCTGACCTCGCCATGCCACTTCTCAAGGTAGCCAAGGCCGGACTGATTGCGATTGCGATTGCGGCGCTCGGCGCCGCCTCGGCCAGCGGCGACGGGGCCTTGGTGGAAGTCAACGGCCTCGTCCTGCGAGCCGACGGGGGCTTCCAGCCGCAGACGCTGCCGCGGCACCGGTACGCGCCGATCGACTTCCAGGGCCACGTCGACATCAGCGCCAAAGGCGGTGGCAGGCCCTCTCCTCTGCAGCAGGCGCTGATCGAGTTCGACCGCGACGGTCGCCTCAGCGTCGCCGGCCTGCCGACCTGCGCGCCGGAAGCGATCGCGGCGGCGAGCACCGAAGAAGCGCGGCAGGCCTGCCGCGGCGCGCTCGTCGGCACCGGTCGAGTCGGCGTCCTCGTCTCTCTCCCCGGCGGCACCGTCGAAGCGAGCTCACCGCTGACGATCTTCAACGGTCCGCGTCGCGAAGGCAATCCGACCGCGATCCTCCACGCCCGTTTCACCGTGCCCGCCACGCAGACTTACGCGATCGTCGTCCCGATCGAACGTCTAACCGGCGGCTTCCGCTACCGCGCCCGGCTCGACCTCCCCCCGCTCGCCGGCGGCCTCGGCGCGCTATCCCACATCGACGTCAAGATCGGCCGTCGCTACCGCGCCGACGGCAAGCCGCGCAGCTACATCTCCGCCCGCTGCAGCGACAACATCCTGCAGACCCACGGTCGCTTTCAGTTCGAAGACGGCACCGTCATCTCCGGCCAGGTCGAAAAGTTCTGCCGGAGCAAGTAAGGAGGGGAAAGTGGGCCGTGAAGGGCTCGAACCTTCGACCTTGAGATTAAGAGTCTCCTGCTCTACCAACTGAGCTAACGGCCCGGGACGGGCAGTATAGGAAGGTCGGCGACTCGGGCGAAGGCCGGGGACGGATGGCCTTTATTCCGTCAGGCCGCCACCGCCGAGAGCGCCGCCGAATGGATTCTTCGGGTTTCCGAGGCTTTCCGGGTTACCTTTGTTCGCCTTGGCGGCCGACTTTTCGGATGCTTCGACCTGCTTCAGTTCCGCCTGAACTTTTTTCGCCTGTTCCTTGACTTCTTTCAGCTGTTTGTCGAGTTCTTCGGCTTCGAACTTGGCATGGGTCTTCTTCTTCGCTTCGGCTTGAGCTTTTTCAGCAGCCGCGAATTCTCCGTTGTAGTACTGGTAGCGGGCAAGGACGCTGAGCGAGTTCAGGCTCGGCCGCTGCTCAGCCACAATCTGCTCCGCTTCGATTGCAGCGTCGAGGTTCGCGTGAAATTCCGGGGCGGTACGCGAGCGTTCGGTCAGGAAGACCAGCGGCGTCACCATCAGTTGCGCGGTTCCCGCATTCGGTTCATCGGTCACTTTCAGATATTCGGACCAGGTGGCACTCCCCTGCTGGTACTGCTGCAGCGCCTTCAACAAGTCGTCTTCACTCGGTTCCACCGAGAGGGTGCTGTTGCCGGCAGAGACCTGGGCTCGGGCGAGCGACAGCAGCAGCTGTTCGCTTTCCGGTTCTTTCCGCAGTTTCGCTTCGAGCCGTTCTGCCTGTTCTTCGAAGGGCTTGGCGGCTTCCCCCGCACTGCTGTTGCTGTTGAAGAGTTCGCCGATGTTGAGCGGGCCGACGACGAGGAAGAGGCTCGCGCCCATCAGGACCGCGAGAACCGCGTAGACGACTTTGACGGCGTATCTCCGCCGTCCGCGGATGTCGAAAACCATCCTGTGTTGGTCTTTGCCGCCTGAAGCCATCTCTCCCTTTCTACTCCTGCGGTGAGGGCTCGCCCATCGCGCTTCCGCGCCGCGGGCGCCCCAACACCCGTGCCAGGACGATACTCAACTCATACAGAACAAGCAGCGGAACCATCTCAATCAGCATCGAGACGGGGTCGACTCCGGGCAGGGCGGCGGCGACGATCGCGATCACCAGGTAGGCGTAGCGCCGGTTGCTGGTCAGCTGCTCGACGCTGACGATCCCCAGCCGGGTCACCGCGATGATCGCCAGCGGCATCTGGAAGACGAGGCCGCAGGCGATCTCGGTCATCGAGAAGAAGCTGTAGTAGTCGCGGGCGCGGAGCTGGACGTTGAACTGGTCGTCGTTGAAGTTGAGCAGGAAGTGGACCGCGGCCGGCATCACCGCGAAGTAGGCGAAGGCGATGCCGGCGAGGAAGAGCAGCGGGAAGAGCAGGAGGATCGGCAGGACCACCCGTTTCTCGGCCTCGCTGAAGGCGGGCAGGACGTAGGCGTAGAGCTGCCAGAGGACGACCGGCAGCGCCAGCACGATCGCCCCGTAGGCGGAGACGGTCAGCGTCGTCGTGAACGGCTCGGTGACGCCGAAGGTGATCAGCCGGTCGTGGTTCGAGGGGAGTGGCCCCTGGGCGATTTCGAGCAGCAGGTGGTTCTGCCAGAAGCAGAGCGCCAGGGCGACGCCGAGGACGACGACGCAGACGATCAGCCGCGCCCGGAGCTCGTCGAGGTGCTCGACCAGGGTGAGGCGGTCTTCGTGCGTGACCGCCTTGACGCGAGGCGACATCCTCGCCTCGCCCTAGCTGGACTTGTTGCGGATGACCTCCGCCTCGGCCGGGTCGCCGTGGGCCTTAGCGGGCTCGGAGGGAGCGATCCTCGGCTTGTCGTCGTCCTCGTCGTGGTCGTGGTCGCCGCCGATCGAGCCTTTGAACTCGCGGATACCGCGGCCGAGACTGCGGCCGAGCTCCGGCAGGCGTTTCGGGCCGAAGACCAGCAGGGCGATGATGAGGACGATCGCGATCTCTGGAAGTCCGATGTTTCCTGGCATCTTGACCATGGTAACGGGGTGGGGGGCCGGCCGGATCAGCCTGGACGCGGTTTCCGATCGACTTCTGCGGGGTTTCGTTGCAGACGATGAGGCGAATTACGGATCTGCGAAACCCGCTGCTGCCGGATATTGCGTTCATGGGTGATGCCACCACCAACCGCTCAATAGAGCGCTCGCTTCACATCTGCCCCGACTGCGGCGGCAGCTTGGTCCAGCCGACCTTTTGGGAGCAGGAGAGCAACCGTTCCCAGTGGCGGGTCTGGCGGCGCTGCCCCGAATGCGAGTGGGCCGGCGATGGGGTCCACGACGAGATCGCGGTCGATGCCTACGACGAACACCTCGACCTCGGCGCGCACGAACTCGCCGACGGGCTGCGGACGCTGGAGCACGCCAACATGAGCGAGATGGCCGATGTCTTCATCCTCGCCCTCGGGCAGGAACTGATCACGGCGGACGATTTCCGGGTATAGCTCCCCGGGAGTGAGTTCAGGAAGAGATCTAAGCGGCACCGTGGCCCTGGTCACCGGGGCCTCCAGCGGCATCGGCGAGGCGACCGCCCGGATGCTTGCCCGCGAGGGCGCAGCAGTGGCGATGGCGGCGCGGCGGACCGACCGGCTCGAGGCGCTCGGCGGCGAGATTGCCGACGGGGGCGGGACCGCACTGCCGATCGAGGTCGACGTGACGCAGCGAGAGCAGGCGGAGGCGGCGGTCGCGCGCACCGTCGAGGAGCTCGGCCGCCTCGACGTCCTCGTCAACAACGCCGGGGTGATGCTGCTGGGGCCGATCCTCGAGGCCCCGGTGGAGGAATGGGAGCAGATGATCGAGGTCAACCTGCGCGGGCTTATGTACGCGTCGAAGGCGGCCATTCCCCACCTGCTCGAGGCAGCCGAAGGGGAGCGGGGCGTTGCCGACATCGTCAACATCTCCTCGGTCGCCGGTCGCATCGCCCGCCGCGGCAGCGGCGTCTACAACGCCACCAAGTTCGGCGTCGGCGCGTTCAGCGAGTCGCTGCGCCAGGAGGTGACCCGGCGTCACCTGCGGGTCTCGCTGGTCGAGCCGGGGGCGGTGGCGACTGAGCTGCAGGGCCACAACCGGCCCGAGGTGAAGGAGTCGATCGAGAAACGCTTCGAGGACATGGAGATCCTCCAGGCCGAGGACATCGCCGACGCGATCGGCTACGTGGTGACGCGGCCGCGGCACGTCGCCGTCAACGAGATCCTCGTTCGCCCGACCGAGCAGGAGCAGTGATAAGCCGCCCGCCCCAACTGGGGCGGGCTGGCAGGGGTCAGCTGTAGCGCTGGACTACTCCGTCGGCGACCAGGGCGAGGAGTTGGCGCTGTTCGGCATTGAAGTCGGCGCACTCGAGCGACTGCTTGGCGTCGGCGACCAGCTGCAGCGCGCGGGCTCTCACTCGCTCGAGTGCGCCGGTGGCCTCGATGCGGTCGCAGAGGGCCTCGGCGGTCTGGGCGCCAAGCGCCTGCAGGTCGACCTCGCGGATCGTCGGCTCGCTCGCGGCCGCCTCGATCAGCGGCAGGGTCACCGTCCCGTCGAGCAGGTCGGTGCCGCGCGCCTTGCCGGTCCGCTCCGGCGGGCCGCTGACGTCGAGGACGTCGTCGAGCAGCTGGAAGGCGAGGCCGATGCCGGCGCCGAACTCCCGCAACTGCTCGTCATCGCGCCCGAGCAGGCAGGCGCACTCGAAGAGCCGCGCCGTCTTCAGCCGACAGCGCTCCAGGTAGCGCTCTTCGGTGATGCCGAGGTCGAAGGCGTCGCGGCGCTGGGCGAGCTCGCCGCGGGCCAGCGCGACGGAGGCTTCGGCGAGGAGGGCAGCCGAGCGCGCGTCGTCGGCGTCGGCGAGGAGGGCGAAGGCGCGGGAGAAGAGGAGGTCGCCGGTGGCGGTCGCCCGCTCGCGGCCGGAGGTCGCGGCCACGGTCGGCAGCCCCCGACGCAGCGGCGCGTCGTCGAGGACGTCGTCGTGGACCAGCGTCGCCATGTGGATCAGCTCGATCGCGGCCGCCGCACGCACGGCCTTACCGCTCCGCTCGGGTCCCGCGCAGAGGAGAACCAGCATCGGCCGCAGGCGCTTGCCGCCGGCGGCGAGCGTCGCCTCGGCGTCCTCGCCGAGCGGCTCGCCGTGTTCGGCGATCGACTGCCGCAGCAGCCCCTCGACCTTGTCCAGGCATGCGGGCAGCCAGCGGCTGGAGGCGTCGAGGACCGCCGTCACCGGCGGCGGCACCGAGGAGGGTCTGGTCACGCCAGGCCGCCCGACCTGGATGAGCGCGAGGCCGGGGAGGTCGAGGACCAAGCGGGACGGTGCCGGCACGGTGCCCGCGTAGCAGCGCTACGCGGGATGCCGGCACGGTGCCGTATCCGCGCAGCGTCATTCGGCCTCATCCGGCCCGTGGTCATCCGGGTCGGGCGGCCTTAACGCCGGAGTGGATCGCGATGATCCCGCCGGCGAGCACGGTGTAGCGGATCGATTTGAAGCCGGCCCCGTCCATCTTCTCGGCCAGGCCGTGCGGGTCGGGGAAGCTGCGCACCGACTCCGGCAAGTAGGAGTAGGCCTCCGGATTGCTGGAGAAGGCCCCGAGCAGCGGCACGATCCGGTCGAACCAGAGCGAGAAGAAGAACGAGAGCGGCGGCCTGGTCGGCTGCGTGATCTCGAGGATCACCGCCCGGCCGCCCGGCTTCAGCACCCGCGCCATCTCAAGCAGGCCGCGGTCGAGATCGGCGAGGTTGCGGACGCCGAAGCCGACGGTGACGGCGTCGAAGCGCTCGCCGTCGTAGGGAAGCTCGAGCGCGTCGGCCCACTCGAAGCGCACCCCCTCGGCGCCGCGCTCGGCCGTCTTCTCCCGCGCCAGGTCGAGCATCGGCTCGGAGAAGTCGCAGCCGACGACACGGCCGCCCGGCGTCACCAGCTGCGCCAGCTCGAGCGCCAGGTCGCCGGTCCCGCAGCAGACGTCGAGCGCTGAGTCCCCGGGCCGTAGAGCGGTCCGCGCCGCCGCCCGCTCGCGCCAGCGGTGGTGGAGCCCGGCGGTCATCAGCGAGTTGAGCGCGTCGTAGCGGCCCGCCACCCGGTCGAACATGCGGTTTACCTGGCCGGCGAAGTCCGGCGATTGGCGGTTGTCGTTGATCGTGTCCATGGGATCGGGGTCGGGAGCCCCTCCCTGGCCGCCTGTCTAGTCGAGCGAGGAGAGGAAGTCCGCGAGCTGTTCGATCTTCTGCGGCGGCAGTTCGCGGAAAGAGGGCATGATGCCCGGGCCGATTTCGACCGAACGGATGATCGCAGCCCGCGGGATCCGCGAGGCGATGTGAGTCAGTTCGGGCCCGGGCCCGTTGTTCCCGTTCTCGCCCAGCTTGTGGCAGGCGAGGCAGCCGGAGCCGGCGACGACCTCCTTGCCTTTCTCGTATCGGGGCGCGACCTTCATGTCGATCTCGGTCGGCGAGCCGCCGGTGGCGCCGAGGTAGGTCAGGTAGCCCATCGCGATGATCGTCAGGCAGCCAGCGGTGGTGGCGATCGGACGGCGATCGGGTCGACGCTCGGGATTGCGGTCGTAGAACGGCAGCAGCAGGAGCAGGACCATGCAGACGGTCGGGATGCCGATAGTCGCGATCGGGACCAGCTCCGGCGGCTTGATCACGCGCAGGACCTCGAAGAGGAAGTAGAAGTACCACTCGGGGCGCGGCACGTAGGTGGTCGAGGTCGGGTCCGCCTTCGGCCCCTGCTCGGCACCGAGGATCAGCGACATCGCGATGATCACGGCGACGACGATCAGCGCCATCACCGAGTCCTTCATCACCGCGTAGGGGAAGAACGGCTTCCCCTTCTTCTTCAGAAGCTCGTATTCCTCGAGGTAAGCCTGCTTGTCCTGGGGCTTCACGCCGAGGCTCCGTTGCCCTCGCCGGAGACGGGCGCGCCGTTGACGCGGCCGTTGCCGTTGGCACCGGCCTCGAGCTCGGCCGTCGGCCTCGCACCTTTCGGCCGCTCGGTCTTGACCCACGGCGGCGCCGTGGTGCCGAGCTTGACGACCAGGTACATGTGGGCGCCGATCAGGGCGATGATCGCCCCCGGCACCAGCAGCATGTGGATCGCGTAGAAGCGGGAGAGCGTGGTCGCCCCCAGCTCCGGGCCGGCGCGCAGGAAGTCACTCAGGTAGGGGCCGACGACAGGGCCGGTTCCGTTGATGTTGATGCCGACGATCGAGGCCCAGAAGGAGCGCTGATCGAACGGCAGCAGGTAGCCGGTGAAGGCCATCGTCATCGTCAGGATCAGCAGCACGACGCCGATCACCCAGTTCAGCTCGCGCGGGTACTTGTAGGCGCCGAAGAAGAAGGTGCGGCCCATGTGGAGGAAGATCAGGATCACCATCACGCTCGAGCCCCACTTGTGCATCCCGTGCACGAACTGGCCGAGCGGGACGTCGTTGTTGATGTGGGCGATCGAGGCGTAGGCCTGGGTGGCCGAGGGCGTGTAGTACATCGCCAGGAAGACGCCGGTCACAGCCTGGACGATGAAGGCGAAGAGCGTCGCCGAGCCGAGCGTGTAGAACCAGTTGGTCCCCTTCGGCACCTTGCGGTAGAGCATGCCGGTGAGGAAGCCGCTGGCGGCGAGCCGCTGGTCGACCCAGGCGAGGGCGTCGATCGGGGCGTCTTTGCCGCGGTCGAGCAGTTTTTCCCCGTGCGACTGCCGCTCCGGCGGCGCCGTCTTCAGGTCCTCGGGCGCCTGGCCCTTGGGCGTGCCGGCGGCGCCCGGTTTGGCGGGTTTGCGCAGCGGCGGCGGGACGACGGCGTCCGGGATCTTGGGCACGGGGATTTTCGGCATCAGGGCGGTGGGAAGGTAGAGGGTCGCGGCGGGTAGAGGTATTCCCAGATCCCGCCGGTGAACTCGCCGGGGTCGCGGGCGCGGACCGGTTCCATCTGGTTGGTGACGCTGTAGCGGGGGCCGAGCTCGACCTGGTTGTTGCGGACGCGGGTCTGGAACTGGTCGAGCGGGCGCACCGGCGGGCCGCCGATCCGCTTGCCCTGGAAGTCGTAGACGCCGCCGTGGCAGGGGCAGATGAAGTTGCCGGCGGCCTCGACGAAGCGGACCGGGCAGCCGAGATGGGCGCAGCGGTTGGAGACGGCGACGAACTTGCCGGATTTTTCGCCCAGTTCTTCGGAGCTCTTGCGCACGTAGGCGGTGGTCTTGCCGGCGTCGCCGATCCCCTCGGTTTCGGTGAAGACGACCTGGCGGTAGGTGTCTTCGACGAAGTCGGAGACGGGGCCGACCGCCTCCCAGCGCTCCTTGCCGCGGTGGAAGATCGGCGCGACCGCGAAGCCGACGGCGGGCAGCACGATGGCAGCCCCGGCGACTCCGCCCAGTGCCTGGGCGCCGATCGTGAAGACGCGGCGGCGCGTCATCGACTCCCCCTCGAAATAGCCGGGAGGGTCGGGCTTAGCCCGCTCCTGAATGGGCGCCTCCTCGGCCCCGTTTACCTTGTTCGCGTCGTCTGCCACAGGTCGGTTCGCGTAGGGCGACCAAGTCTATTGCTTAGAGGGTGTGATCTGCGTCACAGATGACCATTATTTGCGGAGTCGGGAGGAGAGTTAGTGGGTCTGTCTTCTTAGGCTCCTATGAGATCGCGTGGCGCAGGCGGGGTTGCCATCAGGATCGGGTTGCTCGCGGCCTGCGCCATTGCCCTCGTCTTGCTTATCAGGGGCCTCTATCCGGCTGATCTCCCTGAGAGCCGAAACCCCGACTTCGTCGACAACGTCTTCGACAACAGGGGCGTCCTCTGGGCGGCCCGCCTGCTGCTGGTGTCGGCAGCAGGGGTGTTGGCTATCGGCGGCATCTTCATCGTCGTCTCTATTGGAATCCGGATGAGGAACGGGGAGTGGCTGCGCCGGGCCGGGCCGTTCGAAGTCTCGGAAGGACCGCTGAGCCAAGCCGAGGATCGGTCTGACTTCTGGCAGCGAGCGGCTCTGGCCAGCGAAAAGGAGGCTCTCGGTCTGCGAGAGCGCATCAGACGATCCGAGGAGCTCATCAAAGACCTTCGAAACCTCCGATAGAAAGCTTTTGTCTTCCCTACATGACAAACTTGAGGCATGACGCAAGAGGAACTGGACAAGAAAATTGAGTTGACGCTGGCGGAGAATCGCGCCGCGCTCGAGAAAGCCGACGCCTTCTTCCGTTGGTTCAACCGGGAAGCGCCGATCCAGAAGGCCAGGACGGAGCGGGCTTTTCGAGAGCTGCGCGAATCCGCTCGGCGTCGATAGATCGGGCTACCGGTGACCGGCGATCCGCTCGGCGGCCTCCCGCCAGAGACTGGGGATCGCGTCGGTGTCGGCCTCGGCCTGGAGGCGGGCGCAGGTGCTGATCAGGTCGGAGAGGATGGCGACGGCGCGGGTGTCTTCAAGGGCGGCGAGGCGGTCTAGGCCGAGGGCGTAGAGGTAGTCGCCGGCGAGGAGGGCGAGGTCGGAGTCCTGGCCGGCGAGGAGGCGCGGCTGCTCGTAGTGGAGGAGGTAGCCCTCGCGAACCGCCTCGATGACGAGAGCGTACTCGGCCGGCGCGGCGGCGGTGCCGGGACCGGCGGCGGCGAGTTGGCCCAGCTCCGGCGGCTCAGCCGGGTCGATCACGTGGGGGGAGATCGGCGTGTCCTCGGCGCGCAGCTGGTCGGCGAGGGTCTGCAGCGCGTTCACCGCAGCGCCTCCTCGAGGGACTCTGCCGCGGCTTCCAACGTCTGGTCGATCGTCGCCTCGTCATGGGCGAGGGAGACGAACCAGGCCTCGTACTGGGCCGGGGGCGGGTAGATCCCGCGCTCGAGCATCTCCCGGCAGAAGGCCGCGTGGGCGTCGGCGTCGCAGGCGGTCGCGGTGGCGAAGTCGGTGACCGGGACCTCGCTGAAGAAGAGGGTCACTAGTCCAGGCGCCGAGCCGACTTGCAGCGGCCGGTCTGCCGCCAGTTGCTCGAAGCCGCGGGTGAGGCAGTCGGTCAGCTCCCCGAGTCGCTCGTAAGCGGCCACGTCGAGCTGCTCCAGCGTCGCCAGGCCGGCCGCGACCGCGAGCGGATTGCCTGAAAGCGTGCCCGCCTGGTAGACGTCGCCGGCCGGGGCGATCCGCTCCATGTGCTCACGCGGCCCGGCGTAGGCCGCGGCCGGCAGGCCGCCACCGAGCACCTTGCCCATCACCGTCAGGTCGGGTTCGACCCCGAACAGCTCCTGGGCGCCGCCGCGGGCGACGCGGAAGCCGGTGATCACCTCGTCGAAGACCAGCAGCGCGCCCGCCTCGCGGGTCGCCTCGCGCAGGAACTCGAGGAAGCCCTCGGCGGGCGGGACCACGCCCATGTTCGCCGCGATCGGCTCGGCCAGCAGCGCCGCCACCTCGTGCTCCCGCAGTGCTCGGCCCACCGCCTCGCGGTCGTTCCACGGCACCACCACGGTCGCCGCCGCTTGCGCCGGCAGCACGCCGGGGCTGCCCGGCACGCCCAGCGTCGCCAGGCCCGAGCCGGCGTCGGCGAGCAGGCCGTCGGAGTGGCCGTGGTAGGCACCGGCGAACTTGATCACGACCTCGCGGCCGGTCACCGCCCGCGCCAGCCGCACCGCGCTCATCGCCGCCTCGGTGCCGGAGCTGGTCATCCGCACCATCTCCACCGAGGGCACCCGCGCCACCACCTCCTCGGCGAGCTGGACCTCCGCCAGGGTCGCCGCACCGAAGCTCGTCCCGCGCTTGGCCGCTTCGATCACCGCCGCGACGACCGCCGGCTCGGCGTGGCCGAGGATCATCGGCCCCCAGGAGCCGACCCAGTCGAGGTAGCGGTTGCCCTCGACGTCAAACAGCCAGGCGCCTTCGCCGCGTTCGACGAAGATCGGGTCGCGGCCGATCTGCCGCATCGCCCGGACCGGCGAGTTCACCCCTCCCGGCAGGACCAGCCTGGCACGCTCATATGGCGCCGTGCCGGCAGGCAGTTGGCCTGACGGCGCGTCTTTATGAATGCTCGGCCTCCCAGCGGGCGTAGTCCTCGGTGAAGTAGTGGAGGCGGATCTTCTTGTACTCGGTCGAGGAGTAGAGGGTGGCACGGTCGTCCGCCCCCATCCCGCACTCAGCGGCAATCGAGTCGAGGATCGCGTCGCACTCCTCTTTCGAGCGGCCGTGGGCCATGGTGAAGACGCTGTAGGGCCAGTCCTCGTAGGTCGGTCGCTGGTAGCAGTGAGAGATGCCGCGGAAGGAGGCCATGCGACCGCCGACCTCGAGGATCTCGTCCTCCGGCACCTTCCAGACACCCATGCCGTTGGCCGAGAAGCCGGCGCGGCGGTGATAGAGGATTGCCGCCACCCGACGGAGGATCTTGCGGTCGATCATGCCGCGCAGGCGGTCGAGCAGTTCCTCGGTCGAGATCCCGAGTTCGGATGCCGCCGTGTCGTACGGACGCGCGACCGCCTCCATCGGCCCCTGCAGGGCCTTGATCAGGGCGATGTCGTCCTCGTCATAGGGCTGCGGTTCGAGCTCGCGCGGGGGCGCCGCCTCGACCGGCGCGGCGAGCGCGGCGGTCCCCTTCTCCATCTCCAGGTTCATGTTGATTTTGAACAGGGTCAGGGTCGGCAGTTCCCGCATCGACTCTGCCCCGGTCTCCTCCATCAGAGCTTCCAGCGTCCCCTTCAGGCCGAGCTTCGAGTCCGGCGGGGTGGCGATCGTGAACCAGAGGTTGAAGTCGTGGGTGCGCAGGTAGTTGTGGGAGACGCCGGGGTGGGCGTTGACGATCCGCGCCGCCCGCTGCGGATTCTCGCTGTCGACTTTCGCCGCCACCAACATCGACTCGTAACCGAGCGCGCGGGTGTCGAAGATCGGCGTGATCTCGCGGATGATCCGGCCGTCGAGCAGGCGCTGGGTGCGGGCGAGGACGTCGTCGAGCTCCAGCCCCGCTTCTGAGGCGACGAGCGCGAACGGCTCAGGGTCGAGCGGGAAGCTCGACTGCAGCAGGTTCATCAACCGCTTGTCGGTCTCGTCGAGCGGGATCGCGGAGCCGTCCTTGCGGCTGCGCGCCTTCGACTGCGGCAACTTCACCGAAGCCATGCGGCTGCCTCCTTCGCGTAGTAGGTGACGATCGCGTCAGCGCCGGCGCGGCGGATCGAGGTCAGCGCCTCGACCACGGCGGCGCGCTCGTCGAGCCAGCCGTTGGCGGCGGCGGCCTTCAGCATCGAGTACTCGCCGGAGACGTGGTAGGCGGCGACGGGGGCGCCGGTCGCCTCTTTCACCCGCCGCACCACGTCGAGGTAGGGGAGCGCCGGCTTCACCATCAGCATGTCGGCGCCCTCTTCGAGGTCGAGCTCGGCCTCGCGCACCGCTTCGGCGGCGTTGGCGGGGTCCATCTGGTAGCCGCGACGGTCGCCGAATTCCGGCGTCGACTCGGCGGCGTCGCGGAAGGGGCCGTAGTAGGCCGAGGCGTACTTAGCGCTGTAGGCGACGATCGGGATGTCGGGGTGGCCCTCCTCGTCGAGCTGGTAGCGGATCGAGCCGATCCGGCCGTCCATCATGTCGCTGGGCGCGACCGCGTCGGCGCCGGCCTCGGCGTGGGAGATCGCGGTTTTCGCCAGCAGCTCGACGGTGAGGTCGTTGTCTACTTCGCGGCTGCCCTCGCGCATCACCCCGCAGTGGCCGTGCGTCGTGTACTCGCAGAGGCAGACGTCGGTCATCACCACCAGATCCGGGTGCGCCTCCTTCAGCGCCCGCACCGCCATCTGCACGACGCCCTCGTCGTCATAAGCGCCCGAGCCGACTTCGTCCTTCGCCGCCGGAACACCGAACAGCATCAGGGCGCCGATCCCGGCCGCGGCGATCTCCGCCGCCTCCTCGACCAGATTGTTGATCGAGAAGCGCTCGATCCCCGGCATCGAGGGCACCCCCTCGCGCACGCCCTCACCCGCCACGACGAACGCGGGCTGGATCAGATGCGCTGGGGAAAGCTCCGTCTCCCGGACGAGTCCGCGGAGAGTGTCGGTCCGGCGCATGCGGCGCATGCGCGTAGAGGGGAAAGCCATATAGGGCGAGTTTACGAAAGGGCGGGTAGCTTTCTCGCGGTGCGCGCACAGGGGCTGGTCAAGCGGTACGGCGACCGAGAGGCGCTGAAGGGCGTCTCGGTGGAAGCCGCTGCCGGGGAGCTGGTGGCGGTGATCGGCCCCAACGGCGCCGGGAAGACGACGCTGCTGTCGATCCTCGCGGGGATCTCCAAGCCGGACGGGGGGGAGATCGACTCGCCTGACGGCGAGGTCGGCTGGGTGCCACAGCAGGCGGCGCTCTACCGGCGGCTGACGGTGGAGGAGAACCTGCTGCTGTTCGCGCGGCTGGAGGGGCACCAGGACCCGCACGCCTCGACCGAGGAGATGCTCGAGCTGACCGGGCTGCGCGAGCGCCGCGGCGAGATCGTCGCCCGTCTCTCCGGCGGCAACCAGCAGCGGATCAACATCGCGATCGGCCTGCTCTCCCGCCCGGCAGTGCTGCTCCTCGACGAGCCGAGCGTCGGCCTCGACCCGCGCCAGCGCGCCCGCCTCTGGGAGTTCGTCTCCGCCCTCGCGGGCCGCGGCACCACCGTCATCTTCTCCACCCACGACATCCAGGAGGCCGAGCGCTACGGCGGCCGCCTGCTCGTCCTCGCCGACGGCGAGGCGCTCTTCGACGGCCCGCCCGACGGTCTGCGCGAAGCGGTCCGCACCGAGGCACCCGAGGCCGCCGACCGCGACTTCGAGACCGCCTTCGTCGCCTATCTCCACCACCGGGGGCACTGATGCGGGGTGTGCGCTGGCTGCTGCTGAAGGACCTGCAGATCCTGCGGCGCTCGCCCCTGCAGGCGGTGCTGCTGGTCGCCTACCCGATCCTGATCGCGATCCTGGTCGGCTTCGCGATCTCGCGCGGGCCGGAAAAGCCGCGGGTCGCCTTCTTGAACGAAGTGCCCGCCGGGACCCGGATCACCGTCGGCGGCGCCCAGCTGCCCTCGGCCAACGTGAAGGGGCGGATCTGCAAGCGGGTCGAGTGCGTCTCGGTCGCCGATCGAAACGAAGCGGAAGCAAAGGTGAAGTCGGGGGACGTGCTGGCGGCGCTGGTCCTCCCCGCCAACCTCGTCAACAAGATCAACTCGCTCTCGACCCTGACCCCGGGGGTGCCGGAAGTCGAAGTCCTGGTCAACGAGGAAAACGCGGTCAAGGCCGAACTCGTCGACGACCGGCTCACGACCCTGCTGGCGCAGGCGAACCTGGCGGTGGCGCGGCGGATCGGCTCCGAAGGCGGCCGCTACCTGAACCTGATCGTCAACGGCGGCGAGTTCAAGGCGCTCGGCGGCAGCTTCCACATCCTCGGCCTGCGGACCAGCGCGCGGATCCTCGAAGCGGTGACGCCGGCCCTGCCGAAAGGGCTGCAGCCGTCGCTGAAAGAAGTGACCAACTTCGCCACCCAGGCGCGCGACAACCTCAACGTCGCCAAGCCGCTGATCGCCCGTCTGGCCCAGCCGATCAAGGTTGACAAGGTCGTGGTCGGCGGCGAGAGCCCGCCGCTGGAAATCTTCGCGATCGCGGTCGCCGCGACGCTGACCCTGGCCTTCGTCGTCGTCCTCCTGGTGGCGGGGTCGCTGGCGCTGGAGCGGGAGGAGAACGCCTTTCCGCGGCTGACCCGGGGGCTGATCTCCACCAGCGGGCTGGTCGGCGAGAAGATCCTGCTCGGGACCGCGGTCGGGCTGGTCGTCACCCTGCTGATGCTGTTCGGGATGCAGTTCTTCGTGCCGCTGGAACTGGGCCGGATCGGGCTCTGGCTGGCGGCGATCCTCGTCGCCGGGGCGGCCCTGGGCGCGGCCGGGGCGGCGCTCGGGGCGGCGGCCCGCGAGGTGCGGGCAGTCTCCCTGCTCGCCTTCATGGTCACCCTCCCGGTCGCCTTCCTCTCGCTGGTGCCCTCGGGCGCGGTCAGCCCCACCGTCTTCGACGCGATCCGTTACTTCACCGCGCTCTTCCCCTTCAAGCCCGCGCTGCAGGCGATCACCGCCGCGCTCGACGAGACCGGGCCGGGGATCGGCGGCCCGCTGCTGCACCTGGCGATCCTCTTCGCTGCCTATGCCGTCATCGCCCGGGTGGCGCTGCGTCGATTCTCAGCGGTTTGATCCCGCCGCGCTCGACGCAGGCGTGGACGAACTCCTCCAGCGTCAGCTCCGGCTCCAGCCGCGCACGGACGCGTTCGAGCACCGCGGGCTCGTCGAGCTCGGGCAGGGTGCGGCCGGCTGAGCGCACCGCCGCCAGCGCCACCTCGCCGCCGTCGAGCGAGAGGCAGCCGTGGATGCTGCGGTAGGCGGCAAGCTCCTCCACCACCGTCCCGTCTTCGAGTCGGCAGGAAACGCCGGTCAGGGTCACCAGGTCGTAGTTGAGCTCGTAGGCGGTCAGCAGCTCCAGCTGCCCCGGGCCCGAGAAGACGACGAAGACCGGCGCGGTCGTTCCCGGGCTCTCCCGCAGCGTCGCCGGCACCGCTCCATAAGGAGAGACGTGGGCCGAGTAGACGACGTCGAAGCCCTCCAGCTCGGCCCGCAGCACCGGCATCTCCTCCCCCGGCAACGCGGCGAGCTTGTAGGTCAGCGCCTCGGGAGCGGCGTTGGCGCCGTAGGCGAGCAGCGGCGTGCGGTCGCCGAGATCGAGGTCGTCGGGCAGCTCTTCGGCAGTCCCGTCGCGGTAGAGGTAGGAGCGCTCGGGCGCCGCGTAGGGGTACTCCAGCGCCCGCCTCAAGATCGCCGCCATCTCGTCTGGCTTGACCACCTGGGGCAATCTCGCAGATAGGGTCAGCGCAGATGCGGGTTCTTTTCATCGGTGACGTGGTCGGGAGTCCCGGCCGGCAGGGGCTGCGGGAGACGCTGCCGCAGCTGCGCGAGCGCTGCGCGCCGGACCTGGTGGTCGTCAACGGCGAGAACTCGGCCGGCGGGATGGGGATCACCGAGCGCACCGCCAACGACCTCTTCGGCGCCGGCACCGACGTGATCACCACCGGCAACCACGTCTACCGCCATCGCGAGGCCTACGAGTTCCTCGACCGCGAGGAGCGGGTGCTGCGCCCGGCCAACTACCCGCAGGCGAACCCGGGGCGCGGCCACGGCGTCTTCGAGGCGGGTGGGATGCGGGTGCGGGTGATCAACCTCAGCGGCGGGGTCGGCCTCCGCGTCGCCCGCTCCCCCTTCGACGCCGTCGACTCGATCCTCGACCACCACGACTCCGACGCGGTGATCGTCGACTTCCACGCCGAAGTCACCAGCGAGAAGGTGGCGATGGGCTGGCACCTCGACGGCCGCGCCGCCGCTGTCCTCGGCACCCACACCCACGTGCCCACCGCCGACGGCCGCGTCCTCCCCGGCGGCACCGCCTTCATCTCCGACGTCGGCATGACCGGCTCCCGCGAAAGCGTCCTCGGAGTGAAACCCGAGCAGGCGCTGCGCTCGCTGATCACCCAGATGCCGACCCGGTTCGAGACCGCCACCGAGAACGTCTGGGTGATGGGCGCCCTGGTCGAGGTCAACCAGCAGGGGCTGGCTGACTCCTTCGAGCAGGTGATGGTTCCTGCTCTACCGCCGGGGGCGTAGATCGCGGCTTTCCCTCCAGTGCCGCCAAAGCGACGAGCAGCAGCGGGAACCACCAGACGATGTAGAGGTAGAACCAATGGTGGAGAGTGAGTTGTAGCGCGATCAGCAGTGCAGCTGAGAGGGCGGCTAGTTGGGTGAGGGACTTGCCTCTGGGGATGAAGGCGAAAGCGATCGAGGCGATGCCGGTGAGGATCAGCAGCGCGATTCGGAGTGGTTCCAGCGAAGGCGCCTGGCCCCAGATGCTGAAGGGCGACGAGCGGCCGGCCTGGGTGGCAATCGTGCGATCGTAGAACGTCTTCAGGCCGGGGTCGATCGCGGGCCAGGTCATCACCGCCACGGTCACCAGTGCGAAGCCGAGGACGAAGAGGAGCGCGGGGCGCAGCTTGCGCTCGTAGGCGAGGAACATCGGGCCAAGAGGCACAGCGACGAACTTGGCCCAGGTCGCCGCGGCTAGGGTCGCGCCTCGGGCCAAGGGTCTCGCCGCTAAGACGAGCGTCGCGACCAGCAGCGCCGCGACCAGCGTGTCGTTCGAGTTCGACTCCAAGACGTACGCGGTATAGGGGTAGGCGGCCCAGCCGAAGGCGAGGGTCGCGGCGAGGCGCTGGCCCTCGGGGCCGGGTCGGATCCGAATCCCGAGCAGGAGCAGCAGGACGAAGGTGGCGACGTCGAAGACGACCGAGGCGGCGTGGGCGGCGGGCAGGTCGTCCCAGCTCCCCGACCAGGGCCAGATCCGCTCGAAGGGGACGTAGGCCAGGTAGTTGACCGGACCGTAGGTGTCGCCCTGCGAGATGTCGGAGGGGAAGTTGGCGTAGACCGGCTCCCCGTGGGCGATCCGGTCGGCGCCGACCACGCCCGCGTAGCCGACGTCGATCGCACCGGCGTCGGCGACGTTGAGCCCGACCCGCAAGCCCATCAGGAAGAGCGCCGCGACGACCATCCACATCGCCGGCCAGACCGGCCGCAACCCCTCTCCCCTCCCCCGCAGCCCGATCCAGAGGCTGCGCCCGAGCAGGTAGAGCAGCACCGGGTAGACGAGCGGTACCGAGACGCCGATCTCGGCCCGGTTGAAGAAGAAGTGGGAGACGCCGAAGCCGAGCAGGACAACGAGGTCGAGATTGGCGACGCGCCGCAGCCGCCGCCAGTCGACCAGGCCGAGGAGGAAGATCGCGCAGAGCGGCAGGAAGACGTAGGGAGCGTTCAGCTTGTGGCCGAAGGCGCCGGAGTAGCCGCGCGCCATCTTCCAGGCGACCTGGTCGCCGGTCCAGGACTCGAGCACCTCGCCGCTGTCGCGATCGACGACGACCAGGGCCAGCTCCTTGCCGCCTTCGAAGTAGGCCACTTCCCAATGGCCTTCGTCCATGGTGGTGCTGGGACCGAGGTGCGGTTGGTCGCGCTTCTCCTCGACGACCTTCGGGTCGCGGTTGGCGATCGCGATCGCCTCGTCGCGGCTGATCGTCCCCCCTTCAGCCGACGCGGCACCAGGACATGCCGCGAATGCCACCAGCACAAGAAGGATGGCCCGCACGGCTCCTCCGGTGGGTGGCGCCGGCCAGAAGCCTCCGTCCCTCACCCTTCTTGCACCCCGAAGTGATCGAGGACGATCGGGGCGACGTCGCGCAGCGCCCACTGCTCGCGCTCGTCGGCCGACTCGGGACCGCAGCCGACGAAGAGCAGCGGCCCGAGCGAATCGCCGGCGTGCAGCGCGCCGTGGCTGCCGCCACCGGCGTGGGAGACGCCGCCCCAGTCGACCGCCTCGAAGCCGGGCGCGAGCGAGACGACGAAGTCACCGGAGTGCGGCGCCGCCAACGCCGACCAGACCCGCGCCAGCGGGTCGGGGTAGGTCTCGCTGCTGAGGCATCCGTCCGCGACCGTGGCCTCGAGCGCCGCCAGGTCTCCCTCGACCTCCCAGCTACCACCGCGCAGGTCGCCGACCTCGCCGCCGGGGCGGAAGCGCAGGGCGCAGTCCCCCCGCTCGACCACCGCCCACTCGCCCCCGGCGAACGGCATCCCCGGGCTTTCGCGCCGCAGCGGCAGGCCGTCCGCCCCCTCCAGCCGGCAGACCAGGTCGACCCCCTCGATCACGCCGAGGCGCGCCGCCACCTCAGCCGGCTCGGCCCGCTCGCCCTCCCCCGGCAGCAGGTAGACGTGGGCGGCGCGGCCGGTCGGGCTGACCGCCAGCTGCGCCCGCTCCGGCCGCTCCTCGGAGGGCTGCAGGACCGACCACTCCGCGCTCAGCAGCTCGGCCAGCGGCAGGCCGCGGTGGACGTCGGTCTGGGCGTGGTCGGCGAGCAGGATCACCGCGTGGGTCTCGAGGAACTCGTCGAGCCCGCCCGCCGCCTCGGCGAAGGTCGCAAAGCCGGCGTCGGCCTTGGCGATCGACTCGACGCTCGCCTCCGGCCCGTGGCGGTGGGAGTAGTTGTCGTTGTCCGGCAGCGAGAGAAGGAGGAAGTCGTAGCCGTCCTCGCGCAGCAGCTCGGCGGCGCAACAAGCCGCGTAGCCGTCGCGGTTGCCGGGGATCGAGGTCGACTTACAGGGCACCTCGCGGCTGGCGTAAAGGTCGCCGTAGAAGAGGTCGGTCGGGCCCCAGGTGTGGTGGTGGAACTTGAGCCGGGTCGCGTCGACCGCGCGCCGCAGCAGCCCGTCGAGCGAGACCTCGTGCCGCTGCCGGCCGCGGTAGATCAGGAACGGCGTGCAGGCGGTGCGGTTGCCGGCGTCTTCGAGGCTCTCGAACAGGGTCTCGACCTCGGGGCTGAGGTGGCCGAGGTTCATGTTGTAGACGAGGTCGTAGAGGGCGCGGAAGACCCCGAAGGCGCGCGTCGCCTCCAGCGAGGAGCCGTACTCGACGTAGCGCCGCTCGAGCCGGTGGTACCAGTTCATGCCGCTGATCCAGTGACGGTCGGCGGCGACGCCGGTGACCATCTCCGCGCTGGCGACCGGGGTCACCGAGGGGAAGCTGGAGACGCAGTCGGGGACGAGGACGCCGCGCTCGATCAGGGCGCCGAAGGTCGGCGCACGACCCTCGGCGACCGCGCGTTCGAGCATGTCGGTGCGCAGCGAGTCGACATAGGTGAGGACGAGCTTCTTTGGAGAAGCCATGGTCGAATGATGCCCGCCGGCCGGCGTCGTTAACGAAGGACGCGCAGGCCCGCGTGTTTGCGCTGGGCGCGGCGGTGGCGGGAGACGCCGAGCCAGATCAGCGCCAGGGCGAAGACGATGACCACCGGCGCGACGAACACCGCGACCGCGATCACGACCACTGCCGCCAGGGCGACGATGAGGGCAAGCGCCCCGGAGCCGCTGCCCTCGCGGCGGCCGGCGCCGTAGACGACGTCGCTGATCACGATGCAGCCGAGGGCGGCGCCGAGGGCGGCCAGCAAAGCGCCGACCGCGCCGTCGATCAGGAAGCCGGCGACGAGGCCGATCACCGCGGCCAGGATCGTCATCCGCCCACGGGCGGAGCCGTGGGTGCCGGCGGTGCCGGCGAGCATCCCGATCGCGATGCCGATCCCGAGGTCGGTGAGAAAGTCCATGTGCGAAAACCTAACCGCCCGGGGGAGCGCGCGTCGATCCGCCACACTTCACCGATGAGCGAAGTGCCCGAGCCGACCCATCGCAGGCGCGCCCACACCAGCGGCCGCGACCTCGAGCGCTACGCCGGCCTGTTCGCCGAGCGGACCACGGTGATGCGCTCCTCGGCGATGCGGGACCTGATGGCGATCACCGCGCGGCCGGAAGTCATCTCGCTCGCCGGCGGCCTCCCCGACACCTCGACCTTCCCGCCGCAGAGCTTCGCCGCGCAGATGACGCGGATCGCCCAGGAGTCGGCGGCGAAAGCGCTCCAGTACGGGCCGACCGAGGGCTTCGAGGAGACCAAGGACTGCATCCTCGAGGTGATGGGCGCTGAGGGAATGCTCCCCGACCCCGACGACATCATCGTCACGACGGGCGGGCAGCAGGCGATCGACCTCGTCTGCAAGACGCTCGTCGACCCCGGCGACGTCGTCATCTGCGAGGCGCCGACCTACCCCGGCGCCGTCCCCGTCTTCTGCAGCTACCAGGCCGACGTGATCCAGGTCGAATGCGACGAGGACGGGATGCGGATCGACCTGCTCGAAAAGCTGCTCGGCGAGCTGCGCGGGGAAGGGCGGCGGCCGAAGTTCATCTACTCGGTCCCCAGCTTCCAGAACCCGGCGGGGGTGACGCTCTCGCTGGAGCGGCGCCGGCGCCTGGTCGAGCTGGCGCGCGAGCAGGAAATCCTCGTCGTCGAGGACAACCCCTACGGCCTCCTGCGCTACAGCGGCGAGCCGATGCCGCCGCTCTACCAGCTCGACGGCGGCGACTTCGTCATCTACCTCGGCACCTTCTCGAAGATCCTCTCCCCCGGGATCCGGCTCGGCTGGGCAGTGGCGCCGCCGCCGGTGATGGAGAAGATCGTCCTCGGCAAGCAGGCCGCCGACCTCTGCACCTCGACCCTGACCCAGTACTTCGTCCGCGAGTACTTCGCCGAACGGCGCTGGCAGCACTACATCGACGATCTGGTCGAGCTCTACCGCACCCGGCGCGACGTCATGCTCGAGGCGCTGCGGACGCACTTCCCGGCCGAGGCGACCTGGACCGAGCCGGAGGGCGGGCTCTTCATCTGGGCGACCCTGCCGGACTACATCGACACCAACGACCTGCTGGCGAAGGCGCTGCGCGCCGACGTCGCCTTCGTCCCCGGCCAGGGCGCCTACGTCGACGGCCGCGGCACCCACTCGATGCGGCTCAACTTCTCCGGCGTCGACGAGAACGAAATCCGCGAGGGAGTGCGGCGGATCGGCAAGGTGATCGCCGAGCAGGTCGAGCTCTACGGGACGCTGACCGGCGAACAGCGGCTGCCGGAGCCGGCCGAGGAGCCGGAGCCGAACGTGCTGCCGTTCCGAAAGGCGGAAGAAGCGTGAAGGTCGCGGTCCTCAAGGGCGGGCGGTCGCTGGAGCGGGGCGTCTCGCTGCGCTCCGGGGCGCGGGTCGAGGACGCGCTGGAGCGGCTCGGGCACGAGGTGCTGCCGATCGACGTCGGCCCGGACCTGGTCAAGCGCCTGGTCGCCGAGCGGCCCGACGTCGCCTTCGTCGCCATGCACGGCGTCGGCGGCGAGGACGGCACCGTCCAGGAGCTGCTGGAGATCCTCGGCATCCCCTTCACCGGGCCGGGGGCGGCGGCCTGCGCCCGCTGCATGGACAAGGTCCAGGCCAAGGACGCGATCGAGGAGGCCGGCCTCCCCACCCCCGACTGGTTCGCCTTCAACCAGACCGCCTTCCGTGAGTTCGGCGCCGCCGACGCGCTGGGGCGGCTGGAGGAGACGCTTGGCTTCCCGCTCGTCGTCAAGCCCAGCAGCGGCGGCTCCTCGCTGGGGGTCAAGTTCGCCCGCTCACCCGGCGAGGTCCCACAGGCCCTGGTCTCCGCCTTCAGCTACGACGACCGCGTCCTGCTCGAGCGCTTCGTCGACGGCCGCGAGCTCGCGGTCAGCATCCTCGGCGACGAGCCGCTGCCGGTGGTGGAGGCGATCCTGCTCGAGGGCGACCGCTACGACTTCGAGGCGCGCTACGAGATCGGCCGCACCCGCTTCGTCTGCCCGGCCGAGCTGGGCGCCGAGGAGGAGCGCGCCGTCACCGAGGCCGCCCTCGCCACATACCGCGCCCTCGGCTGCACCGGCTTCGCCCGCGTGGACCTGATCCTCGGCGCGGAGGGACCATGGCTGCTGGAGGCCAACGCGATCCCCGGCCTCACCGACACCAGCCTGCTGCCGCAGGCCGCCGAGGCGGCGGGACTGTCGTTCGAGCAGTTAGTGGAGCGGATCCTCGATCTCGCTCTGGCGCCCGCCACGCATTAGCCGGCGGACCGACAGGAGCGCCTAAGACTCTCCCTGCGCGAAGTCGTCGGGAGTTACCTCGTCGAGGAACTCTTTGAACTTGTCGACGACCTCCTCGGTGTCCTCGACCTCGTGCTCGAACTCGATCGCCGACTCCTCGATCACCTCCTCAGCCGCGAAGATCGGGGCCGCGACGCGGACCGCGAGGGCGAGGGCGTCGGAGGGGCGGGAGTCGATCTCGACTTCGGAGCCGTTGATCGAGACCGTGATCGAGGCGTAGAAGGTGTTGTCGCGCAGTTCGGTCACCGCCACCCGCTCGCACTTCGCGTCGAGGTTCTCGAGCACATCGGAGAGCAGGTCGTGGGTCATCGGCCGCGGCGTCGAGGCGCCCTGCAGCTTCATCAGGATCGCCGCCGCCTCCGGATGGCCGATCCAGATCGGCAGAAAGCGGTTGCCGTCCACGGTCTTCAGCAACACGATCGGCTGCTTGCCGACCATGTCGAAGCTGACGCCATAGATCTGCATTTGCTGCAAAAGAAGCTCCCGACCTGGTTGGACCGCGAAGTATAGGTCGAGCTTCTACCCGCTCTTGAGAGGCACCCGACGGCGCCGGACAAGTGGGCGATCCTGGATTCGAACCAGGGACCTCGTCCTTATCAGAGACGCGCTCTAACCAACTGAGCTAATCGCCCGGGGATGGCGATGATAGCTAGGAGGAGCGCTTACGGAGGCGGCGCGCCAGGGCGTGCGCGTCGCGGACGTCGTCGAAGCGGAGCTCGGCGACGATGTCCTCCCCTTTCGCCCGGGCGGTGACTTCGTGGCCGAGCACTTCCTCGAGGGCGTCGGCGACGTCGCGGAGGGCGGCGAGGGCGTCGGGATCGGCCGGCGCGCGCTTCGGCCTTGCTCTTGGCTGGCCAGCCAGCCGAACCCTCTCCTCGGTTTCGCGGACCGACCAACCACCGCGGACAGCGTCCCGGGCGAGGCGACGGCGGACGTCGTGGCCCTGAGCGCCGAGGAGAGCCTTGCCGTGGCCCTCGCTGAGGTCGCCGGACTCGAGCAGCCCCAGCGCCTCGTCCGGGAGCTCGAGCAGGCGGATCAGGTTGGAGACGGCGGGGCGGCTGCGGCCGACCCGTTTCGCCAGCTCCTCTTTGGTCAGGCCCAGGTCCTCGACCAGGGCAGAGCAGGCCCGGGCCTCCTCGACCGGGTTGAGGTCCTCCCGGACCATGTTCTCGATCAGCGCCGCCTGCAGGCGCTCCGCTTCGGCCTGGTCGCGGACCACCGCGGGCACTTTCTCCAATCCCGCCTGCTGAGCCGCCCGCCAGCGCCGCTCTCCGGCGACGAGCTCGTAGCTGCCGTCTGGGAGAGGGCGGACCAGCAGCGGCTGGACGACGCCGGTGGCCTCGATCGAGGCGGCCAGCGCGGCCAGCGCCTCCTCGTCGAAGTTGGTCCGAGGCTGCGAGGGATTCGGCTTGATCAGCGTGACCGGCAGCTCGCGCAGCTCCCCTGCCTCCGTCGTCTCGGATTCGGGCAGAATCGCCGCCAGCCCGCGCCCGATCCCACGCCGGCCGCTAGCCACGGCTCGCCAGCTCCTTCGCCAGGGCGCGGTAGGCGACAGCACCGTGGGAGGCGGGGGCATGCTCGGTCACGGGCAGACCATAACTCGGCGACTCGGCGACTCGGACGCTGCGGGGAATCACCGTCTCGAAGACCATCCCGTCGAAGTGCTCGCGCAGCTCCGCCTCGACGTCCTGGGCCAACCGGGTCCGCTCGTCGTACATGGTGAGCAACAGACCCGAAACCTCGAGTTGAGGGTTCAGCTCACGCCTGATCAGGCCCAGGGTTTCCAAGAACTGGACGAGGCCCTCCAAGGCCAGGTACTCGGCCTGGACGGGCACGATCACCCGGTCTGCCGCGACCAGGGCGTTGACGCTGACGGGCCCCAAGGCCGGGGGGCAGTCCAGCAGGGTCACCGCGAAGCGCTCGCGCACCGGGCCGAGCCGCTCGCGCAGGCGGGTCTCCGAGCCCTGGATCCGCGGCAACTCCACCGCGGCGCCGGCAAGGTCGCGGCTGGCGGGGACCAGCCAGAGGTTGTCCGGGCCGGCGGGCCGCGCCGCCTCGGCGACGGAGGTGTCGCCCGTGAGGCAGTCGTACGAAGAGGGATGGAGGTCGCGCCCGCCCCCCAGAGCCACGGTCGCGTTGCACTGCGGGTCGAGGTCGACGAGAAGGGTCTGGCGGCCCTCCGCGGCTGCGCAGGAAGCCAGGTTGACGGCGGTGGTCGTCTTCCCGACCCCGCCCTTCTGGTTCGCCACGGCATAGACCTTGCCCATCGCGCTCCAGCCTAGAGCGTCGATTCCCCGCGCGTTTTGAAGCGGTGGGATAGCCTGCCGACCGTGTCTGAAAGCTTCGACTGGCCCGAGGTCCCCGCCGAGCGAGCCCAAGAGCTCGTGGAGGGCGTCCTCGACGAGCTCGATCTCGACGGCGATGTCGTCGTCGAGGAGGACGACGATCGGATCCTGCTCACGGTCGAGGGCGAGGACGACTACGGGCTGCTGATCGGCAAACGCGGCCAGACGATCGACGCGCTGCAACTGCTCTGCTACCAGGTCGCCTTCCGCGGGATGCGCGAGCGGAAACGGGTCGTCGTCGACGCCGCCGGCTACCGGGAGCGTCGGCGCGAGACCCTCGAGGGACGCGCCGATCGCGCCGCCGAGCAGGCCCTGGCCAACAACCGGGTCGTCGAGATGGACCCGATGAGCGCGCAGGAACGGCGCGTCATCCACGAACGGCTGAAAGAGCGCTCCGGGGTCGAGACCTACAGCGAGGGCGACGAGCCCCGCCGCTGCGTGATCGTCGCGCCGCTGCTCCCCGAGTGAGCGGGGGCCCGGACGCGGCGCTGGACAGCGCCGCGCGGGAAAAACTGGAGACCGTCCTCGCCCTCCTCGCCGAGGAGCGGGCCTCGGTCAGCTCGGTGGTGGACGAGCGGGCCTGGCGGGTGCACGTCGTCGACAGCCTCACGGGCCTGGAGGTGGCGGAGGTGGGCGCTGCGAAGCGGATCGCCGACGTGGGAGCTGGAGCCGGCTTCCCCGGCCTGGCCCTCGCCGTCGCCCTTCCTCAGGCACGGGTGGACCTGATCGAGTCCGTCGGTCGCAAGTGCGAGTTCATGCGGCGCGCGATCGAGGCGGCGGAAATCGCCAACGCCACCGTCCGCAACACGCGCTCCGAGGATTGGGCGGCCTCTGAGGGACGCGACGCCTACGACGTCGTCACCGCCCGGGCCGTGGGGCGCCTGTCCACGCTTGCCGAGCTCGCCTCGCCGCTGCTGGAGCCAAAAGGGGTGCTGGTGGCTTGGAAGGGGAAACGCGACGCGGGCGAGGAGCAGCAGCTCGAGCGCGCCTCGGCAGCCTTGGCGATGAGCGCGGAGACGATCCTCGACGTCGGCGACCGCGCCGGCAGCGAGCACCGCCACCTGCACATGATCCGCAAGGCCGGCCCCACCCCCGAGAACCTGCCGCGACGGCCGGGAATGGCGAAGAAGCGCCCGCGCGGCTGAGGCGCGCCCCTCGGGCGCACCGAAGCGCTTTTAGCGCCGCTTCTTTTTCTTCCGCGGTGGCGGAGGCGGCGGTTTCGCCGACTGGATCGCCGCCGCTCCCTCAGGCGTCGCCACAACCGGCACCGGGATCAGTTTCTGGACGGCGATCCCCTGCCCGATCGTCCAGATGTTGGTGGTGATCCAGTAGAGGATCAAGCCCGCCGGGAAGTTGAGGATGAAGGGGACGAAGATCAGCGGCAGGACGAACATCATCGTCCGCTGGCTTTTGTCAGCCGTGACCGACATGAAGAAGCCCGAAGCGAGCTGGGTGCCGACATAGAGGACGAGTAGCACGATCAGTTCGGCGCCCGTCGCCTTCGCCGTCAAGTCCTTGATGAAGAAGAATTCGGCTCCGTAGGCAGCGCAATGGCCGGCTTCCGGGCATCCCATGTCCGGTGGTAGCTCGTGCCTGAGCACGTAGAAGAGGGTGATGAATACCGGCAGCTGCGCCAGCAGGGGGATGCAGGACGCCAGCGGGTTGACTTTGTTCTCTTTGTAGAAGCGCATCATTTCCTGCTGCATGCGCTGTTTGTCGTTTTTGTATTTCTCCTGCAGCGCTTTGATCTGAGGCTGCAGCGCTTGCATCGCGCGCATGCCTTTCAGCTGTTTGTAGGTAAGGGGGATCAGTGCCGCCCGGGTGACGACCGTCAGCGCGATGATCGACATCCCCCAGCTGAGGCCGACGTTGTCGTGGAAGAACTGCAGGACCGCGTTGGCGACGTCGATCAGCGGCTGCAGGATGTTGGCGGCGGGGAGGATCACGGGTGGGTGCGGTGGTAATCGGCGGGGTGTACCGGTCCGGTGCGGAGCGTGAATCTATCGGGGATGGGATCGAAGCCGCCGTGACTGAAGGGGTTGCAGCGCAGAATCCGCCAAACGGCGAGGACGAATCCCCGCATCACGCCGAAGCGCTCGACCGCTTCCACGGCATAGGCGGAGCAGGTCGGCTCGTACCGACAGCGGCGCGGTAGGCCGGGGGAAATCCAGCGCTGGTAGGCACGTATGGGGGCAAGGAACAGGCGTTTCACGTGGAACGGCTTCCTTCGCGTTTCACGTGGAACGCCCCTTGGCAAGGGCCTCTTCGAGGTTTGCCTTGACGCCGTTCGTCCCGTCCTTCTCGATCAGCTCTTTGATCTCGGCGCGAGCGACGATGACGAAGTCGTGCCGCGGGGGAAGCCGGTCGGAAAGCTCCCAAAAAGCCTCCCTCAGGGTCCGCTTCACCTTGTTGCGGTCGACGGCCCCGCCGACCTTGCGGCTGACGGAAACCCCGAGCCGCACGTCCTCGCGATCCTCTTCCTTGCGAGGGAACGTGTAGAGCACCAGGTACCTGGTCGCGTGTGAGGAGCCGTCGCGATAGACGCGGTCGAACTCACCGCTGCGCGAAAGGCGCCGTCGCTTCGACGCCATGCCCTAAGGGGTGAGGCGCTTCCGGCCCTTGGCCCGGCGGCGCTTGAGGATGGCGCGCCCGCCGCGGGTGCTCATGCGTGCGCGAAAGCCGTGCGTCTTCGCCCGCTTCCGCTTCTTCGGCTGGTAGGTGCGCTTCATGGCGGCGGAGTATACGGACGAGGCCGAAAATCTTTTCTGCGGGATTTGCGAGGCGCCTGAGTTGGCCCCCCAGGCACGGCGCTATGGTCGCCGCCCGGTGCCCGATGACTCTCCCATCAACGAACTCGATGCCCTTTGGCAAGCCGTTCAGGAGCGCTTGCAAGGTTCCGTCCCCGAGTCGACCTATCGGCTCTGGCTGGAACCGCTGGAGGCAACCGCCGTCGAAGGCGAGACGCTTTTCCTCTCGGCTCCGGACGGGATTCGCGCCTGGACCGAGCGCCGCTACTCGAACCTGATCGCCGAAGCCCTGAAGGCGGTCGACTCGCCGCTGCGCCACGTGAGCTTCGCCGAGCCCCCCGAGGCATTGAGCGATCTCGGCGCCGAGCTGGAGCTGAATCCCAACTACACCTTCGATCGCTTCGTGATCGGGCCAGGCAATCGGATGGCGCACGGCGCCGCCCTCGCCGTCGCCGAGGCGCCCTCGGAGGCCTACAACCCCCTCTTTCTCCACGGCCCACCAGGCCTCGGCAAGACCCACCTGCTGGCGGCGATCGCCAACTACCTGCGGCTCAACGCCCCCGGGCTCAGCGTCCGCTACACGACCGCCGAGTCCTTCACCAACGAGTTCGTCACCGCCCTCAAGACCTCCGGCAACAATGCCTTCAAGGCTCGCTACCGCGACATCGACGTCCTCCTCATCGACGACGTCCAGTTCCTCCAGGGCAAACCCGCCACCGAGGAGGAGTTCTTCCACACCTTCAACGCCCTCTACGAAGGGGGCAGCCAGCTCGTCCTCTCGGCCGACCGGATCCCCAGCGAGCTCTCCACCCTCGCCTCGCGCCTGCGCGACCGCTTCGAGTGGGGGCTGACTGTCCCGGTCGAGCCGCCCAACCTCGCCACCCGCCTCACCGTCCTGCGCCGGCTGGTCGAGGAGGCGGGAGTGGAGATCGACGACGAGGGGGCTCTCCGCGAGCTGGCGAACCGGATCGACGCCAACGTCCGCCAGTTGCACGGCGCCCTGACGAAAGTGATCGCCCATGCCTCGCTGATGGCCCGCCCCCTCAGCTCGGACCTGATCTCGGAAGTAATTCCCAGCATCCGCTCGCGGCGACCAACCTCGGTCGAGGAGATCCAGCAGCGGGTGGCGGAAGGTTTCGGCGTCTCCCGCGCCGAGCTGGTCGGCTCGAGCCGCGCCGCCACCCCGCTGCGAGCCAGGCAGGTGGCGATCTTCCTCACCCGCGACCTCACCGATCTCTCCCTCCCCCAGATCGGCCGCCTCTACGGCGGCCGCGATCACACCACCGTCCTCAACTCCCTGCGCCGGGTCGAAGCGAGCCTCGACGAGGACCAGGAGCTGGCCGAGAAGGTCCGCGAGTTGCGCGGAGCTATCCACAACCCTGTGGGCGACGAGCGCTGACAGCCGCCGACGCTGTAAGAATCCACAACCTTCCACAGCGCCTTCCACAGCTCGCAAACCGCACGGCAGCGCCAAATACACGCCACGCAAGACTCTTTCCACAAGACCTAAAACAAACTCAAGAAGGCAAAGATCAGAGGGACATCACTTGAAGCTCACGACTAAACGCGAAGATCTCGTCTCGAAGCTCTCGGTCGTTTCCCGAGCGGTTTCGACGCGCGCCGCCACCCAGGCGCTCTCCGGCGTCCTTCTCAATGCCGCCGACGGGCGGGTGACGCTGGCGGCGACCGACCTCGACCTGGGCTTGGAGACGACGCTCGAGGCCGAGGTCGGCGACGGCGGCGCGGTTCTCCTCCCCGGCCGTCTGTTCGCCGAGGTCGCCCGCTCGCTGGCGGACCCGACCGTGGAAATCGAATCGCGGGAGGCGGAGCACGATGTCGAGATCCGCAGCGGCGGCTCCAGCTTTCACCTGCGAGTCCTGCCGGTCGAGGACTTCCCCAAGCTCCCCCAGCCGCAGGAGGACGGCAGCTTGAAGATCCCGGCGGCGGCTCTTGAAGAGAGCATCGAGCTGGTCGCGCGGGCCGCCTCCAAAGACGACATGCGACCTGTCCTCACCGGCGTCTTCGTCACCGCCGGCGGCAAGGAGATGACGATGGTCGCCACCGACTCCTACCGGCTGGCGGTGAAGCGGACCGAGTTGGAGGCGGAGCTCAGCGGCGAGCTCGAGGCGAACATCCCCGCCCGGGCGCTGCGGGAGCTGGGGCGCATTCTCTCCTCGGAGGGCGCCGGCGAGACGTCGATCTCACTGCTGCCGAACCAGGCGGTCTTCGTCGCCGGGTCGATCCTTCTCTCGACGCGGCTGATCGACGGCCAGTTCCCCAACTTCCGCCAGCTCCTGCCGGAGTCCTACGAGCACGACGTGCGACTGCCGCGCTCCGACTTCCTAGACGTCACCCGCCGCGTCAGCCAGCTGGCGCAGCGCAACGCGCCGCTGCGGCTGTCGTTCGAGTCGGGGGAGCTGACCGTGGCGGCGGAAACGCCCGACGTCGGCGACGCGCGCGAGACGATGCCCGCCGCCTTCGAGGGGGAGGCGCTGGAGATCGGCTTCAACCCCGAGTTCCTGCGGGAAGGGATCGAAAGCATGCAGGGCGACGAGGTGCTGGTGCGGCTGATCTCGCCGCTGCGGCCCGGTCTGCTGGAACCGGTGGAGGGAGACGACTTCCGCTACCTGGTGATGCCGATCCGCCTCAACGTGTAGATGCCGGCGCCCGCCGACTGAGCCGGCGATGCTCGTTACCGCGATCGAGGCGAAGCCGCTGCGCAGCCTCGACTGCGTCCGGATCGAGCTCCCGCCGGGGATCGTCAGCGTCATCGGGCCCAACGGGACCGGCAAGACGAACCTGATCGAGGCGCTCTACTTCGCCCTCACCGGCCGTTCCTTCCGCACCTCCGACCGCCGCGACCTGATCCCCTTCGGCGGCACGCTGGCCCGGGCGGAAGCGACGATCGAGGACGAGGACGGGATCGAGCGCAAGCTGCTCGCCGCGGTCAGCCGCAGCGAAGGCCGCCGTCACCTGCTCGACGGCAACCCGGCCGATCCCGCGACCTTGGCCCGCAGCCGCCCACCCGTCGCGGTCTTCGCCCCCGACCGCCTGACCTTGGTCAAGGGCCCGCCGGCGGAGCGGCGGGCGCACCTCGACGGCTTCATCGCCGCTCGCTGGCCGGCGCGGGCGGAGCTGCGCAAGCGCTTCGGGCAGGCGGTCGCCCAACGCAACGCCCTGCTCTCCCGCCTCGGTGCGGGATACGGCTCGCCCGACGACCTGCGGATCTGGGATGCGGGCTTGGCGGATGCGGCCGCTCCGTTGATCCAGGCGCGAGCGGAGGCCGCCGCCGAGCTGGCGCCTCCGTTCACGGAGGCCGCCGGCGAGCTAGGGCTCGAGGCCGCCGGGCTCGAGTACGCGCCGCGGGCAGAGGGCTCGGCGGAGGAGATCCGGGCCGGCCTGGAGGAGCGGCGTGGGCAGGACATCCGCCTGGGGCGCAGCTCCTGGGGCCCTCACCTCGACGAGCTGAAGCTCTCCGCGGCGGGTAAGTCGTTGCGGCGCTACGGCTCGCAGGGACAGCAGCGCACCTCCCTCCTCGCCCTCCTCTTCGCCGAGCGCGAGTCCCTGCTGACGGCGCGCCGGGTGACGCCGCTGCTGCTGCTCGACGACGTGATGAGCGAGCTCGACCCGGGCCGCCGGGAGCGGCTGGTGGCGCGACTGGGCGACGGCGGGCAGGTCTTGATCACCGCCGCCGACGAGGAGTCGGTCCCGGCCGCCGCCCGCGCGACCGTGGTGCGGATGCCACCGCCGCAGACAGAAAGTGCCGCCGCATGAGCAGGCGTCGGGCCCCGCGGCCGGCGGCCTCTGCCTTCCAGGCGGCGTTGCGAAAAGCCGCCCCGAAGACCCCGCTCGCGACCATCCAGGCGGCCTGGGTGGCGGCGGTCGGCGAGCGTCTGGCGGCGGTCGCGACGCCGGTCTCCGAGCGCCAGGGAACGCTGACGATCGAGTGCGCCGACGCGGTCTGGGCGCAGGAGCTCGACCTGATGCAGGAGACCCTGTTGGAGCGCCTCAGGGCGGAGGTGGGTGACCAGGCTCCGCAAGCGTTGCGATTCCGTGTCGACTCAGCGCGCTTTTAGACACCGTTTTTCCACGATTTGCAGGGTATTTTTACTTTCGGCACGCCTTATCCGCGCCCTCGAACTGGTATTCTTATGGCAACTCGCATTTACGCCCCGACCAACCGTGGAGCGAGTTCTCCGGGCGTCGGGGCTTTGTGTGTCTGAGTGTCAATCGGAAGGGACTCTTTGCCTGACAAAAAAGCCAGCGGCGACTCCTATGGCGCCAAGGACATCACCGTCCTCGAGGGCCTGGAAGCGGTTCGCAAACGCCCCGGCATGTACATCGGCTCGACGGGCCCGCGTGGACTTCACCATCTGGTCTACGAGATCGTCGACAACTCGGTCGACGAGGCTCTCGCCGGTCATTGCGACAGCGTCCGCGTCGTCCTCCATCCGGACAATGCCTGCACGGTCGAAGACGACGGCCGCGGCATTCCGGTCGAGACGATGGAGAAAGAGGGGAGGCCGGCCGCCGAGGTCGTGCTGACCGTTCTCCACGCCGGCGGCAAGTTCGGGGACGGGGGCGGCTACAAGGTCTCCGGCGGACTGCACGGCGTCGGCGTCTCGGTCGTCAACGCCCTCTCCGAGCGGCTGCACCTGGAGATCAGCCGCGACGGCTACGTCTGGGCACAGGACTACGAGCGCGGCAAGCCGCAGACCGACCTGACCAAGGGCGAGACGACCGAGGACCACGGCACCAAGATCACCTTCCTGCCCGACCTCGAAATCTTCGAGGAGATCGGGTTCGACTTCGAGACCCTCGCCGAGCGTCTGCGTGAGACCGCGTTCCTCACCCGCGGCCTGAAGATCGAACTGGTCGACGAGCGCGGCGAGACCAACAGCGTCACCTTCCAGTACGAGGGCGGGATCGAGGACTTCGTCCGCCACCTCAACGCCAACAAGGAGACGCTGAACCGCAAGCCGATCTACTTCGAGGGCAGCAAGGAGGACGGCGAAGTGGAGATCGCGATGCAGTGGAACGCCTCCTACCAGGAGTCGATCTTCAGCTTCGCCAACAACATCAACACCCACGAGGGCGGCACCCACATGTCCGGTTTCCGGGCAGCGCTGACGCGCACGCTCAACGCCTACGCCCGCAACAAAGGCCTGCTGAAAGAGAAAGACGACAACCTCGCCGGCGAGGACGTGCGCGAGGGTCTGACCGCGGTGATCTCGGTCAAGCTCCACGACCCGCAGTTCGAGGGCCAGACCAAGACCAAACTCGGCAACCCGCCGATCAAAGGCCTGGTCGAGGAGGTCGTCAACCGCAAGCTGGCCGAGTTCCTCGAGGAGAACCCGCCGGAGGCGCGGCGGATCATCAGCAAGACGATCGACGCCGCCCGCGCCCGCGCCGCGGCGCGCAAAGCCCGCGATCTGACCCGCAAGTCGGCGCTGGAGAACTCGACCCTGCCGGGCAAGCTCGCCGACTGCACGGTCAAGGACCCGAGCCTGGCCGAGATCTTCGTGGTCGAGGGCGACTCCGCCGGCGGCTCGGCCAAGCAGGCGCGCGACCGCAACACGCAGGCGGTGCTGCCGCTGCGCGGCAAGATCATCAACGTCGAGAAGAGCCGGATCGACAAGGTCCTGGCCAACAACGAGATCCAGGCGCTGATCACCGCGATCGGGACCGGTGTCCACGACGAGTTCGACATCGAGGGCGCCCGGTACCACAAGATCGTGATGGCGACCGACGCCGACGTCGACGGCGCCCACATCCGCACCCTGGTCCTCACCTTCCTCTACCGGCAGATGCGGGAGCTGATCGAGGCGGGCTACGTCTACATCGCCAAACCGCCGCTCTACCGGGTCAAACAGGGCAACCAGGAGACCTACCTCGAGCGCGAGTCCGAACTCGAAGAGCTGCTGCTGCGCGACAAGATCGAGGAGTTCGAGCTGCTCGACGCGAGCGGCGAGAAGCGCAAGCTCACCGCCAGCCGCTGGCAGGCCTACATCCGGCGCTCGAAAGAGTACGAGGGCTGGGGCTCGTCGCTGCAGGCGGACTTCGGCCACGAAGTGGTCCGCTTCCTCGAGGAGTCGAGCCTGCTCGACGAGCAGGTGACGACGGTCGCCGCCGCGCGCGACCTGCTGCAGGGAGGCGGCGACCCGCGCGAGCCGTTCGAGACCGAGGTGCTGGAGAGCAGCGACGACCTCGTCGTCGTCAAGGCCGTCGAGCGCAAGAGCGGCCTGGCCCGCACCCACCGGCTTCCCGCGACGCTGTTCGAGCACCACGACTACCGCAAGTTCGCCGAGGTCCACGCGGCCCTGCTGAAACAGGTCGGCCGGCCGCCTTTCGAGGTCAGCCGCGGCGAGCGGCGCAATGTGGCGCTCTCCTTCGAGGCTCTGCGCGGGGCGGTGCTCGAGCTCGCCCGCCAGGGCGTTCAGCTGACCCGCTTCAAGGGCCTGGGCGAGATGAACGCCAAACAGCTGCGCGAGACGACGATGGACCCGGCCTCGCGGACCCTGGCGCGGGTCACGCTCGAAGACGCGACCGCCGCCGACACGATCTTCTCGATGCTGATGGGCGATCAGGTCGCCCCGCGCCGAGACTTCATCGAGACCCACGCGAAAGAGGTGAAGTTCCTTGACGTTTGATCGGGACCGACGCGAGCGGGTGAGCGGCTGATGGCGCTCGACGCACTGACCGGCAACATCGAGGAGCGCGGCCTCGAGCAGGAGATGCGCTCGTCGTACCTCGACTACGCGATGAGCGTGATCGTCGGCCGGGCGCTGCCGGACGTCCGCGACGGGCTGAAGCCGGTGCACCGCCGGGTGCTCTACGCGATGCACGACATCGGCCTGCAGCCGACCCGGCCCTACCGCAAGTGCGCCTTCATCGTCGGCGAGGTGATGGGCAAGTACCACCCGCACGGCGACTCGGCGATCTACGACACCCTGGTGCGGATGGCGCAGGACTTCTCGCTGCGCTACATGCTGGTCGACGGCCAGGGCAACTTCGGCTCGATCGACGACGACCCGGCAGCCGCGATGAGATACACCGAGGCCCGCCTCGGCCGTCTCGCGACGGAGATGCTGCGCGACATCGACGCCGACACCGTCGACTTCGGGCCCAACTACGACGAATCGACGCAGGAGCCGCTGGTCCTGCCGTCGCGCTTCCCGAACCTGCTCGTCAACGGCACCTCCGGGATCGCGGTCGGAATGGCGACCAACATCCCGCCGCACAACCTGCGCGAGGTCGCTGCCGCGGTCGCCGCCTACATCGACGATCCCGAGATCGACCTCCCGGGCCTGATGGAGCACGTCAAAGGCCCGGACTTCCCCGGCGGCGGAATGATGAGCATGGAGGGGATCCGCGACGCCTACGCCTCGGGACGCGGCAGCATCCGCGTTCGGGCCCGCGCCCACGTCGAGCCGCTGAAGGGGGGCAAGGAGGCGATCGTCGTCACCGAGCTCCCGTTCATGGTCAAGAAGGGCGGCGAAGGCGGCCTGATGACCAAGATCGCCGACCTCGCCCGCGACAAAAAACTCGAGGGCATCTCCGACCTCCGCGACGAGAGCGACGAACGCTCCGGGATGCGGCTGGTCATCGAGCTCAAACGCGGCGGCCCGCCGGCCAAAGTCGTCCTCAACAACCTCTACAAAAAAACTGCGATGCAGTCGACGTTCGGGGCGAACATGGTTGCCCTGGTCGACGGCGTTCCGCGCACGCTCAGCCTGCTCGAGCTGATCGAGCACTACGTCGAACACCAGCGCGAGGTCGTCACCCGCCGCACCCAGTACGAACTGCGCCGCGCGGAGGCCCGGGCCCACATCCTCGAGGGCCTGCTGGTCGCGCTCGACAACCTCGACGCGGTGATCAAACTGATCCGCGCCTCGAACGACCCCGACGCTGCCCGCGACGGGCTGATGGAGAAATTCGAGCTCTCGCGCGAGCAGTCGCAGGCGATCCTCGACATGCGCCTGCAGCGGCTGACCGCGCTCGAGGCCGACAAGGTCCGCGCCGAGCACGCCGACCTGATGGAGCGGATCGGCGAGCTGCGCGCGATCCTCGGCGACGAAGCCCGGGTGATGGCCCTGGTCAAGGACGAGCTGGCCGAAATCGTCGAGGCCTACGGGGACGAACGCCGCACCGAACTGGTCCACTTCGAGGGCGACGTCGGGATCGAGGACATGATCGCCGACCAGCAGATGGTGATCTCGTTGACCGCCTCCGGCTACGTCAAGCGCCTGCCGCTGGCCACCTACCGCCAGCAGCACCGCGGCGGCGTCGGGGTGATGGGGATGAACCTCAAAGAGGACGACTACATCGCCCACCTCCACATCAGCTCGACCCACGACTTCCTGCTCTTCTTCACCAACCGCGGCAAGGTCTACCGGCTCAAGGTCTACGAGCTGCCGGAGGGCTCGCGCAACGCCAAAGGCAGCTCCCTGCGCAACCTGCTGCCGCTGCGCGAAGGGGAGAAGGTGATGGCGGTGATCCCGACCCGGGACTTCAAAGAGAACAAATACCTCGCCTTCGCGACCGCCAAGGGGCTGGTGAAGAAAACCAAGTTCCTCGCCTACAACACCCCGATCCGCGCCGACGGGATCATCGCGATCAAGGTCCGCGACGGCGACGAGCTGGTCCAGGTGCGACTGACCTCGGGCGAAGACGACATCCTCATGGTCTCCCACTCCGGCCACGCCTCCCGCTTCTCCGAGAAACACGTGCGCGAGATGGGCCGCGACACCAGCGGCGTCAAAGGCATGAACGTCGCCGGCAAGGACAACCGGGTGCTGGCGATGGACGTCGCCCGCAACGACACCGAACTCTTCGTCGTCACCGAGAACGGCTACGGCAAGCGCACGGCGGTCTCCGAGTACCCGGTCAAGGGCCGCGGCACGAAAGGCGTCCTCACCGCGAAGCTGACCGAGAAGAAGGGCGGCCTGGCCGGCGCCCTGATCGTCAGCGAGCACCAGGAGCTTCTCTTCATCTCCCAGAACGGCATGGTCCAGCGCACCTCCGCCGCCGGCATCTCCCAGATGGGCCGCGCCACCCAGGGCGTCAAGGTCATGAACATCAAGGACGACGATCGCGTCAGCGCCGTCGCGCTGGTGGTCGAGTCCGAAGAATCAGACGCCGCCGTCCCCGAGGACGATGGCCAGGGAGAGCTGGCCGAGGCTTCACCCGACGGCGCCGGAGCCTAGAACGGGACTTCGAGAAGCACCTTGAAGTCCCGGCCCGCCAGGGGGAAGCGCGGGGCACCGGGGAAGTTCACCGAGAGGTTGCCGGTCCAGCTGGTGGCACCGTCGGGCTCGGCGCGGTAGTGGCCGGTTCCGTGGAACGGGGCCGGCGGTGAGAGGGCCGCTCGGGTAACGGTTTCGTCGACGCGGAAGCCTTTCGGGGCTCTGGCCGTCGCGATCCGGATGATCGCCAGCCTGCCGTGGGTTTCTTCGTGCGAGGCAAGGAAGACCGTCCGACTCTTGCTTTTCAGGCTGAGGAGGGTGGTGGTCGTGACGCCCTCGCGGGCGCTGGTGAACAGCGCTGAAACCGGTTCGAAGAGGGATTCGATGAACTTTTCGATCTGGGCCTGCGTGAGGTGGTGGCGTCGGCAGCGGCCGGCGGGGGTCACGATCGACCCCTTCGCCCGGTGCAGGTCGAGCGAGACGTAGCCGTCCTCCCCTTTGAAGTCGAAGTGCCCCACGTAGGAGCCGCGATGCTGGGTCAGCCGCTCCCCGAAGCGACAGACCGACCTCACGCCGTCGCCCCTCCGGGGAGGCCGGAAGCGCATCGAGATCTTGCCGAGGTTTCCGAAGGTCGCCTGCAGCCGGTGCGGCGTGGCTACGCCACGGGCCAGATAGGCGCTTACCGAAAGGTGCCCGTCGCTTTTGCGCAGAACCTCGAGGATCACGGCGCTGCCGAAGGTGAAGACCCTGACCTGGTAGTGATGGCCGCCGTCCACGGCGAAGCCGGAGCGGAACGGCGGTGCCGGGGGAACGGGCTTGCCGACTTCGGTCAGGAGCCGCGGGGGCAGAAGCGCAGGCAGCAGCCCCGGTATCTCGGCCGCGCGCGCGTCGCCGGCGACGAGCAGCGAAGCCAGAAGGACGAGGATCGCGACGCGCTTTCTCACTTCACCCTCGCCGCCCGGCCGTAGAGCCGCGCGACTTCGTTGCCGAAGTAGGCGCCGAAATCGGGCGAGGTGTCGTCGAAGTAGCCGTAGTTGGTGACGCTGTTCAGGGTTTCGCCTTCGATGATCCAGCCGCCGCCGGAGGCCCCGCCGTTGACTTCGCAGGTGACGGCGAGGTTGAGGGGGCCCGGGAAGAGGAACGAATCGGGATCGTGCCCGATGAACGGGGTCGCCGGGCAGATCCGCTGGGTTTCGCCGTCAAAGGGTTCTTCCGCCGGGTAGCCGTGCACGTCGAAGGTCTGCTGCGGCTTCAGGTTCCAGGCGATGCCCGCTCCGCCGACCGCTTCCTCGAGGGTTTCCCCGCGCTGGTTGCGGCCGACCACGGCGGCACCGACGTCGAAGTTCTCGCTGCCGCTCATCCGCCACTGCCTGGTCGTGTCCAGCCACCGGGCCGGGAAGGCCCCGAAGGGCCGCTGCCCATACCGGTAGGCCGGGATGAAGGTCCACCGATCCTTCTCCCAACGCCCTCTCCTGCCGCCGCTGTTGATGCAGTGCGCCGCCGTGAAGACGACGCTCTGGTTGCCCGAGTGCACGGCAGTTCCCGAGCAGCGTCCGTAGCCGAAGATGCCCAGGGAGACGAAGACCGCGCCGTGGATGCGGAACCCGGGAGCGGCCGGGTCGGCGACCTGTTCGAAGTCAGCGCCGAAGTCAGCGCGTCGCGGCGCCACCCCGGCGATGCGGCGAGGCGCTCCGCGTTCCCCGCCACCCCTGCGGGCGAGGACGGCTGAAGGGCTGGTCACCTCGAGCGGCTTCGCTTCCCGTATCCGTCCGGCGCTCCAGAACCGGCCGGCTTCACCGGCCGAGGTCGCCGGCACCCGCACGCCGCTCGCCACCGCCCCGGCCGGGACGGCGCACAGCACCAAGGACAAAAGAAGCAGCGCCATTTGCGCCCCCGCTCGCCACCGCATCATCGACCGAAGTCTACTTGCGTACTCGGCTAAGCCGCCGCCGGCAGGTACTGCTCCCAGGCCGAGGGGATCTTCGGGCTGGCGACCTGGATGAAGACCGTGGGCGGTGGGGCCTTGGGGGTCGTGGCGGGGTGCATTTCGATCTCGCGGGGGAGCCGGTTGCCCTTGCGGCGGTTGCAGGGCGGGCAGGCGGCGACGATGTTCTCCCAGACGGATTCGCCGCCGCGGGAGCGGGGGATGACGTGGTCGACGGTGAGGCCGGATTTGGTCGAGCCGCAGTACTGGCAGGTCCAGGAGTCGCGGGCGAGGACGGCACGGCGGGTGATCTTGCGGCGATGGGCCTCGCGGGGGATCCGCACGTAGTTGACGAGGCGGATCACGTCGGGGCGCTCCATCGTCATCCGCTCCGAGTGGAGCGCGGCGCCGTCCCGCCGCTCGAGCAGTTCCGCCTTCTCCTTCAGGAGCAGGACAGCGGCTCGCCTCAACGTACAGACGTTGATCGGCTCATACGTCGCGTTGAGTACCAGGACCCTGGCCATTGGTTGGGGGAAATTGTAGGGCGCCCGGCGCGCGGAGCTAGTTGCAGGTGCTACGACGGCGATCTCAGCCGACCGGATACGTCCCGAGGATCCGGACCGACTCGGCCTTCGTGCGCAGCTGCGCGATCGCCTCGGTGACGATCGAATCCGTTTCTTTCCCCTCCAGGTCGCAGAAGAACATGTAGCGCCCCAGGCCCTGCCGCAGCGGCCGCGACTCGATCCGCGTCAGGTTGATCCCCCGGCTCGAGAACTCGCCCAGCGCGTCGACCAGCGCCCCCGGGTGGTCGGCCCCCAGCTCGGAGAAGACGAGCGAGGTCTTCCACGGGCCCGCGCCAGCCGGCTCGGTCCCCTGCGGCGCGATCCAGATGAAGCGGGTGACGTTGTCGTCCTGGTCCTCGACCCCCTCCAGCAGCAGCTCGCAGCCGTAGAGCTCTGCCGAGGCCCGCGCCCCGAGCGCGGCCCAGGGCCGGGGCGACTCGCTGACCATCCGCACCGCCGCCGCGGTGCTGCTGACGCTGCGCAGTTCGACCTCGGGCAGCCGCTCGCGCAGGAAGCGGTCGCACTGCGCCAGCGCCTGCGGGTGCGAGAGCACCGCCTCCACGTCCTCCACCCGCACTCCCTGGCGGGCGATCAGGTGGACCCGGACGCGGTAGTCGTGCTCGCCGACGATCGTGACTCCCTTGACCTCGAAGGCGAGCGGGTCCAGGGTGCGCCGGACCGAGCCCTCGATCGAGTTCTCGATCGGAACCAATGCCCGGTCCGCTTCGCCGCGCTCGACAGCCATGATCGCGTCGTGGATCGTCGCCGTCCGCAACCGCTCGAACTCCCCGTCGGGGAGAGTCTCGCCGAGCGCATCCTCGGTGAAGGTCCCGGCGGGTCCCAGGTAGGCGATCTTCATCTCACGGATCAAAGCAGAGGGTCGATGACGTCGAGGGTCCGGGGTGACCCCGTACGGACACTCAGCCGAAGGCGTCCGGTAGGGGTCACCCCGGACCCCCCGACTATTCGACTAACAGCGTGTAGACGGCTTCGTTGTTTTCGGTGATGGTCTCGCCCGCCACCGGTTCGGCTTCGACTTCGAGCGTCACTTCGCCCTTCGGCGCCGGGGTGAGCGGGATCGTCGCGGTGCCTTCTTCGCCGGCGCCGAGTTCGTCGATTTCGCCCTGCAGCGTGTTGCCTTCGACGGTGACCGAGACCGTGACCCCGTTCTCGGTCGATTCGCCCTGGTTCTGGACGGTCACTTCGACTTCTACGCCTTCTTCGCCGGCGACCGTGGTCGCCCCGCCTTCGACCAGTTCGGAGCCGTTGACGCTGACGCCGACCAAGCCGAGCCCGTGCACGCCCTGGGTCGTCGCGCCGCTGTTGCCGCTGATCGCCCCGAGCGCGTCGCTGACGGTGCTTTCTTCCAGCCACTTTTCGTCCGGCAGGACCGTGCTCTTCGGCACGTCGCTGTCGGTGATCCCATTGTTGGCCAGGACCCCGTCGATTTCGGGGCGGACCACCTGTTCGTAGACGACGTCGGAGGCGAGCAGCTTCTGCATCTGTTTGGCGATCGCCCCCATCGCCTTCTCGGCCCCGGCATCGCCGAGCGCGGTGGGCATCTTTTCGGCGATCTGGTCCATCGCCCCGGCTCGCAGCTCGTAGACGAGCTCAAGATTGCTCTGCGCCCGCTTCATGTCCCCCGGCGCGCCGAGGCTTTCGACGCGCGCGCGGTAGCTGTCGATGGCGCTGCGGTCGGCGTCCACCCCGGCGACGAAATCGGTCACCGAGGAGTTGCCGGGGTCTTCCAGTTTTTTGAAGAAGTCCGTGGTCGTCTGTTCGGTTTCTTCGACGATCTGGGTGACGTTGCGGGAGTAGTCGCTGAGCTCGCGGTTGGCGCGGGCGTCGAGGCAGCCCTTGATCCCCAGCACGATCAGGATCAGCAGGATCAGGGCGCCGCCGAGGGCAAGCCCGCGCCGCAGCATGATCTGCTGGCGTTCAGGGCGACGTTTGGGGCGCTCGCGCCGGGGCGGGCGTCGTGAGGCGAAGTCCTCCACGGAGCCGAGAGTATGAACATTGCGCAGGCCGCTGCGCCAGGAGCCCCCGCAAATGGTGGGGTTTTCCCATCCAACAGAGAGGAGAGCGGGCCGCATCGGCGAAGGGGATGTGGCGATGGTCGGCTCGCTCGTGCTCAACCGCTTTCTGATCGAGCGCCGCATCGGCAGCGGCGGCTTCGGCGTGGTCTACGAGGCTTGGGACGGGCGGTTGGAGCGGCCGGTCGCGGTGAAGGCGATCGAGCAGCGCGGCGAGGCCGGGCGGCGCGTGCTCCGCGAGGCCCAGGCAGCGGCCCGCCTCAACCACCCCGGCATCGTCACCCTGTACGAGCTGGGGGAGGAGGACGGCAACGCGCTCCTCGTCACCGAGCTGGTCGAGGGCTCGACCCTGGCCCGCCTCTCCCACAACGGCGAGCTCTCCGATCGCGAAGTCGGCGAGATCGGCGCCGACCTCTGCGAGGCGCTCGACCACGCCCACTCGCGCGGCGTCGTCCACCGCGACATCAAGCCGCAGAACGTGCAGGTGATCGAGGACTCCGAGCCGCGGGCCAAGCTGATGGACTTCGGCGTCGCCCACCTGGCGGGCGATTCGCCCCTGACCGCCGCCGGCGACGTGGTCGGCACCCTCGCCTACATGGCGCCCGAGCAGGCGGAGGGAAAGCCGGCCGGGCCCGAGGCCGACGTCTACTCGCTCGCCCTCACCCTGTACGAGTGCTGGAGCGGCGAGAACCCGCACCGCCGGGCGACCCCCGCCGCCACCGCCCGCGCGATCGGCGCCCGCGGCCGCCGCCTGCGGCGCCTCCGCCCCGACCTGCCGCGCGAGCTGGCCGAGACGGTCGACGCCTGCCTGGCGGCGCGGCCCAACCACCGTCCCTCGCTGGAGGAGCTGGGCACCGCGATCGAGGACTCGCTCGACGAGCTGGCCGACCACGCGCCCGCCGCGCACGGCAATCTCGTCACCAGGGTCGGCGCCCTGGCCGCCGCCGCGACCCTCGGCGGCTTCCTCGCCCTCCACGGAGCGGCGCTCCCTTAGCTGCCGCTACGGGCTGACCCCTAGGATTCCGCCATCGGCGTTCTACGCAGTCTCGAGTCGAAAATCGAAGGCCTCGTCGAGGGGGTGTTCAGCCGCGCCTTCAGCTCGGAGGTGCAACCGGTCGAACTCGCCCGCAAACTGGCGAAGGAAATGGACGCGCACAAGACCGCCTCGGTCCAGCGCGTCTACGTCCCCAACGAGTACACGGTCTTCCTCTCGCGCCAGGACCGCGGCAAGCTCGAAGGCTACGAGCGCTCCCTGGAGCAGGAGCTCTCCGGCTATCTGCTCGAGCACGCGCGCCGGCGCGGCTACGACCTGCTGACCCGGCCCCAGGTCGACTTCGAGACCGACAACCGGCTGCGGCTCGGCGAGTTCGGGATCCAGGCGCGGCTGGTGAAGCCGCCCGCGCACGAGGGCGCGCCGCCTGAGCAGGGCGAAGAGGGCCACACGATGGTCTACTCGGCGGTCCGCGAGCGCGACCGCAGTCGCCCGAAACGGCCGGAGGAGGCGGTGGGGGCGCTGGTCTCGACCCGCGCCGTCGTCTCGCTGGCCGACCGGCGCTACGTGCTCGACGGCCCGCGAGCGACGATCGGGCGCTCGAAGTCGGTCGAGTGCGTGCTCTCCGACCCCAACGTCAGCCGCCGCCACGCCGAGCTGCGGCGCGACGAGAGCGGCGACTGGCAGATCGCCGACCTCGGCTCGACCAACGGGATCAAGGTCAACGGGCGCCGCGTCCCCTCGACCCGTCTCAGCCCCGGCGACCAGGTCACCGTCGGCACCACCACCTTCACCTTCGACATCGAGCAGTAGCGGCGGCTGCCGCTCTCATTAAGGTGCTGGTCGCGTGGAATACGACCCCGTAAGCGTGGCCCTCAAGTTCGGCTTCCTCGCCGTGCTCTACCTCTTCGTGCTCGTGATCGCGCGCAGCGCCTTCAAGGACCTGCGCCGGACCGTCTCCCCGGCCCCCGACGCGACCGGTTTCCACGCCGCTCCCGCCTACGCCGAGGCGCCGCGCGGGCCCGACGGCTGGCTCGTAGTCGAGCGCGGCGGCGGCCTCGAGCACGGGCGGCGGCTCGACCTGATCGGCGGTTTGTCGATCGGCCGCTCGAAGGAGGCCGACGTGCGAATAGAGGACCGCTACGCCTCCAGCCTCCATGCCCGCGTCTTCTCGCGCGAGGGGAGGTTCTACGTGGAGGACATGAACTCGACCAACGGCACCCTGCTCAACGGCGCCACCCTGGAGGGGGAGGCGGAGCTGATCGACGGCGACAGCGTGCAGATCGGCGACACCGTCTTCCGCCTGGAGGTCGGGTGAGATGAGCCTGCGGATCGCCGAGGAAGCCGTTCGCACCGACACCGGGCGGCAGCGCAACGCCAACGAGGACTCGCACTTCATCAAGGCCCCCCTGTTCGTCGTCGCCGACGGGATGGGCGGTGCGCAGGCGGGCGAGGTCGCCTCGAAAGCGGCGGCGGAGTCGTTCGCCCAGGGCCTGCCGCAGGCGCCGCCCGAGCGGGCGCTGGAGGAGACGATCGAGGGCGCGAACCGGACGATCCACGAGCTCGCCCGCAAGGACCCGAGCCTGGCCGGGATGGGGACGACGACCACCGCCGCGATCGTCGACCTCGAGGCCGAAGAGGTGGCGCTCGGCCACGTCGGCGACAGCCGCGCCTACCGCCTGCGGGGCGGCAAGTTCGAGCAGCTGACCCGCGACCACTCGCTGGTCGAGGAGATGCGGCGCAAAGGCCAGCTCACCGACGCCCAGGCCGAGGACCACCCGCAGCGCTCGATCATCACCCGCGCGCTCGGCCCCGAACCCGAGGTCCAGGTCGACGTGCAGACCGTCCCCGCCCAGCCCGGCGACGTCTTCCTGATCTGCTCGGACGGGCTGACGACGATGCTCGACGACGAGAAGATCGCCCACGTCCTCGGCCGCGCCACCTCGCTGCAGAGCGCGGTGAAGGCGCTGGTCGACGAAGCCAACCGGGCCGGCGGCCGCGACAACATCACCGTCGTCGCCTTCCGGCTCGAGGACACCGCGGCGCCGGCCCCCGGCAACCCCGGCACCGGTCCCGACGAAGGGGCGACCCTGATCGGGTCCGAGGCCGAGGAGGCGGGCCTGACCGCGACCGAGGTACGCCGCCGCGCCGCCGGCGAGGCCGCCCGCACGCGCCGCGAGGAGGTGGAGGCGCGCCCGCGCCGCCGCGGCCCGCGCCGGGCGCTGAAGGTGCTTGTCGTCGTCCTCGCGATCGCCGCCGTCGGCTTCGCCGCCTGGTACGGCAACCGCCAGATCTGGTTCCTCGGCACCGACGACGCCGGCCGGGTCGCCCTCTACCGCGGCGCTCCCTACGAACTGCCCTTCGGGATCAAGCTCTACAGCGAGCGCTACTCCAGCCCGATCCAGACGCAGTCGCTGCCGGGCCGGCGCCAGGACGCGGTCACCGGCCACGACCTGCGCTCGCGCGACGACGCGGTCTCGCTGCTGGAAGAAATCGAAAAGAACAAGGGGCTTCGTTGACGGCGGCCCGGAACCGGGAGCTCCTCGCCCTGGTTCCCGTGGCGGTGCTGCTGACCGCCGGCTTTGCCGGCGTCTTCGCCCAGGAGAACGCGCAGCTCGGCAACCTCAGCCTCATCTACGGCGCCTACTTCCTGGCGATCTGCATTGCCACCCACATTTTCCTGCGGATCCGCCTCCCCAACGCCGACCCCTACCTCTTCCCGCTGATGGCGACCCTGACCGCGTTCGGCTTCGTGATGATCTACCGGATCGACGAAACTCTGGCCCGCGACCAGGCCAACTGGTTCGTGCTGGGGCTGATCCTGTTCGCGCTGACGGTCTACTTCCTGCGCGACTACGAGGTGCTGGAGCGCTACCGGTACACGATCGCGATCGGCGGCCTGCTGGTCCTATTGGCGCCGCGGCTGCCGGGGATCGGCCAGCAGGTCAACGGCGCCTACCTCGGGGTCAAGATCGGCCCGCTCGCCTTCCAGCCGGCCGAGTTCACCAAGCTCGCGATCGTCGTCTTCCTCGCCAGCTACCTGCGCGAGCACCGCGAGGTGCTGATCGTCGGCGCCCGCCGCGTGCTCGGGGTGACGCTGCCGCCGCTGAAGCACTTCGGCCCGATGCTGGTGGTCTGGGGCGCCTCGATGTTCATGCTCGTCTTCATCCGCGACCTCGGCAGCTCGCTGATGTTCTTCGCCGCCTTCCTCGCCCTGCTCTACGTGGCGACCGGGCGCTTCTCCTTCGTCGTGATCGGGATGCTGATGTTCTTCCTCGGCGCCTGGTTCTTCGCCGCCACCGTGCCGCACGTCCACGACCGGGGCGAGATCTGGCTCCACCCGTACAACGAACCGCAGGGCAACGGCTACCAGATCCTGCAGTCGATCTTCGCCCAGGCCGACGGCGGCCTGTTCGGCAAAGGGTTCGGCCAGTCGCTGCTGATCATCCCCGGCAGCCACCCGCCCGCGCAGCTGCTGCCGGCGGCGGAAACCGACACGATCTACTCGCTGATCGTCAACGAGCTCGGCCTCTTCGGCGCCTGCGGGGTGATCCTCGTCTACCTGCTGATCACCGCCCGCGGCTTCAAGGTCGCGCTGCTGGCGAGCGACGGCTTCTCGAAGCTGCTCGCCACCGGGCTCACCGCGGTCTTCGCGATCCAGGCCTTCGTGATCATCGGCGGCGTCACCCGGGTGATCCCGCTGACCGGCGTCACCCTGCCCTTCATCAGCTACGGCGGCAGCTCGATCGTCGCCAACTTCGTGCTGCTGGCGCTGCTGCTGTTGATCAGCGACCGGGCGCGGCGCGAGGCGGCTGAACCGGCCGGGCGGATGGCCGCCCTGGGGTCTCCGGCGTGAACCGGCAGATCGTCAAACTCTTCGCCTTCATCCTCGTCCTCTTCGGCGTCCTGGTCGGCTTCACGTCCTACTGGTCCGTCTTCGACGCCAAGGCGCTGAAGGAAAAGGAAGTGAACAGGCGGCCGCTGCTGGAGGCGCAGCAGATCCGCCGCGGGCGGATCCTCGCCGCTGACGGGACCGTGATCGCGAAGTCGATCGGCAAGGGCAAGGGAGCGGAAAAGCGGTACGTGCGGCGTTATCCGGAAGGTTCCCTCTTCAGCCACCCGATCGGGTACAGCTCCGTGAGCCAGGGCGATTCCGAGTTCGAGCGGTTCCACAACGAAGAACTGGTCGGCGAAGAATCGGAATTCAGCTCGATTCTCGACCAGATCCTCGGCCACTCCCAGGAAGGCAACGACATCGTCACCAACCTCGACACCGAAGCCCAGCGCGTCGCCCTCGCCGACTTGGAGGAAGCCGGGTTCGGGGCGGTGGTCGCGATCGAACCGAGCACCGGCGAGATCAAGGCGATGGTCTCCAACGCGCCGTACGACCCCAACCGCGTTCCCTACGACCTGAAGAAGCTGAACCTCGACACGATCGAAACGCCGCTGCTGAACCGGGCGACCCAGGGGCTCTACCCGCCGGGCTCGACCTTCAAGGTCGTGACCGCGGCGGCGGGACTGGAAAGCGGCGTGATCACCCCGGAAACGACGATCAACGCCCCCGGCTCGCTGGAAGTGGAAGGGACGCCGCTGCAGAACGACTTCAACCAGGACTTCGGCCCGATCTCCCTCGACACGGCGCTGACCAACTCGGTCAACACCTGGTTCGGCCAACTCGGCCAGCAGGTCGGCCAGGACCAGCTGTTCGAGACGATGGAAAAGTTCGGCTTCAATTCGACGCCGGCGATCGACCTGCCGAATCAGGGCCCTGAAAGCGAGGTCGCCCAGAGCGGCATCTACGAAGAAGAACACCTGCTGCACCGCAACGACCCCGTCGATCTCGCCCGCGTCGCGATCGGCCAGGAGCGGCTGTTGGCGACGCCGCTGCAGATGGCCGAGGTCGCCGCGGCGATCGCCAACGGCGGCAAGCTGATGAAGCCGCAGATCTGGAACCGGGTGATCGACCCCGACGGCCGCGTCGTCGACAAGCTCGACCCCTCCGTCTACAGCGAAGCGGTCAGCGCCCAGACGGCGGAAGAGCTGACGACGGCGATGGAAGGGGTGGTCAGAGAAGGGACCGGGACCAACGCGGCGATCTCCGGCGTCGCCGTCGCCGGCAAGACCGGCACGGCGGAAACGCCGGGGAACGAAGCTTGCGGCGGTGGCGAAAACGAGAACCAGGCCTGGTTCATGGGCTTCGCCCCGGCCGACGAACCGAAGATCGCGATCGCGGCCTCGGTCGAGTGCACCGAACAGTTCGGCAACGACGTCGCCGCCCCGATCTTTCGCGACGTCGCCGAAACGATCCTGAATGGCGAATGAGGAGGAGCGTTGGCTGAGGTAACCGAGGGCAGCATCGTCGACAAGCGCTACCGGGTGCTGCGCCGGCTCGGCAGCGGCGGCATGGCCGACGTCTGGCTCGCCGAGGACACGCACCTGCAGCGGCAGGTGGCGCTGAAGGTCCTGCACAGCCGCTTCCTCCAGGACCAGCAGTTCGTCGAGCGCTTCCAACGCGAGGCCGAGCACGCCGCCGGGCTGCAGCACCCGAACATCGTCGCCGTCTTCGACCGCGGCCAGGACGCCGGCGTCAACTACATCGCGATGCGCTACGTCGAGGGGCCGACGCTGAAGGAGCTGATCGAACGCGGGCTGACGCCGGAGCAGGCGGCGGCGCTGGTGCGGCAGGTGCTCGAGGGCGCCCGCTTCGCCCACCGCAACGGGATCGTCCACCGCGACCTGAAGCCGCAGAACGTGATCGTCGACCAGGAGGGCAAAGCCGTCGTCACCGACTTCGGCATCGCCCGCGCCGGGGTCTCGGAGATCACCCAGACCGGCTCGGTGATGGGCACCCCGCAGTACCTCTCGCCCGAGCAGGCGCAGGGCTTCGAGGTGACGCCGGTCTCCGACCTCTACTCGATCGGGGTGATCCTCTACGAGGCCCTGTGCGGCCGCGTCCCCTTCGAAGGCGAAAGCGCCGTCGCGGTGGCGATGAAACAGGTCTCCGAGACGCCGCAGCGGCCGAGCTCGATCAACCCGCAGGTCTCGCCGGCGCTGGACGCGGTGGTGATGCGGGCGCTGGAGAAGGACCCGGGGCAGCGCTTCCAGAGCGCCGACGCCTTCATCGCCGCGCTCGACCAGGCGATGCGAGAACCGGGGGCCGGGAGGGGGACCGCGGCCTTCGCCACGGTGCCGCCGGTGGTCGAGGAGGTGCCGCCGGAGGAAGACCGCAAACGCAACAACTGGCTCTGGGGGCTGTTGGTCGCCGCGATCGTGATCGGTCTCCTTATCGGGCTGCTGCTGACCCGCGACACCAGCACCGACGTCCCGAACGTGACCGGCAAGCAGCTCGAATTCGCGATCTCCCAGCTCGAACGCAAGGGCTTCGACGTCGGCGAAGAAAAGTTCGTCGAACGGCAGGCGCCGAAGAACACCGTGCTCGAGCAGGACCCCCTGCCCGGCTCGGCCGAAGAAGACTGCTCCTTCATCGTCTTCTTCTGCTCGAAGCCGACGGTTGACCTGACCGTCAGCGCCGGGCCAGGCAGCGGCGAAATCCCGCGCGTCAACGGTCTGACTCAGGCGGCAGCGGAACAGAAGCTCGAAAAGGCGGGCTTCGAAGTCGCGGTCGAACAGGTCAACTCGAGCTCGGTCGAAGAAGGGCTGGTCGTCTTCTCCGAACCGCGCGGCGGCGACAGCGCCACCCACGGCTCGACCGTGACCGTCTTCGTCTCGCAGGGGCCGAAGCCGGCCAAGGTGCCGGTCCTGGTCGGCACCCAGCGGCGGGTGGCCGTGCAGCAGATCCGCGGCCGCGGCCTCACCCCCAGCGTCTCCGAAGAAGAAAGCAGCTCGCCGGCGGGCGAGGTGATCAGCCAGTCGCCCAGCGCCGGCACCGCGGTCGAACCCGGCTCGACCGTCTCGATCGTCGTCTCCAGCGGCAAGGAAGAAAAGGTGTCGAAGGTGCCGAACGTGATCGGCCAGGAACGCCGCGAAGCGGTGGAAGCGATCCGCGCCGCCGGCCTGACGCCGAGCGTCGAAGAAGAAGAAACGGAAGTGCAGGGTCAGATCGGCCGCGTGATCGACCAGTTCCCGCCCCCGGGCAGGGAACTCGAACCGGGGACGACGGTGACGATCACGGTCGGCAGGCCGGCGGCGTCTGAATCCGAAGAAGAACCGGAAGAAGGGCCGTGAAGGTCGCGGTCCTCTCCGGCGGCCGCTCCTCCGAGCACGACGTCTCGCTGCGTTCCGGAGCCGCGGTCGCGCGCGGGCTGCGCGAGGCGGGACATGAGGCGATCGAGGTGACGATCGGCCGCGACGGCGCCTGGCGCGCCCCCGGCGGCGCGGTCGAGCTGACCCCGGGCGGCGGCCTGCTCGGGGCCGACGCTGTCTTCCCCGCCCTGCACGGCGCCTTCGGCGAGGACGGCAGCGTCCAGGGCCTGCTCGAGTGGCTGGAGGTCCCCTACGTCGGCTCCGACGTCCTCGCCTCGGCGATCTGCATGGACAAGCTGACGCTGAAGCGCCTCTTCGCTTCCCATGGCGTGCCGCAGGTCGATTTCACCGCGGTCGAAGGCAACGACTGGTGGGGCCGCTGCGAGCAGATGGGGCTGCCGCTCTGGGTCAAGCCCTCGCGGATGGGGTCGAGCGTCGGCATCACCCGCGTTGCCAAGTTAGATGAGCTCGACGCTGCGGTCGAGCTGGCCCTGCGCCACGACCCGCGGGTGATCGTCGAGGCCTCTTCGCCGGGGCGCGAGGTCGAGTGCTCGGTCCTCGGCAACGAGGAGCCCGAGGCCTCGCTGCCGGGTGAGATCGTCGCCCACGGCACCTGGTACGACTTCGAGGCCAAGTACACGGAGGGCGGGATGGAGCTCCGCGTCCCCGCCCCGATCGGCGACCACGCCATAGCCAACGTCCGCGAGATGGCCGTCTCCGTCTTCACCCTTGCGGGCTGCTCCGGCCTCGCCCGCTGCGACTTCTTCGTCGAACCCGACGGCTCCGTCCTGGTCAACGAGATCAACACCATGCCCGGCTTCACCGACACCAGCGTCTACGCCAAGCTCTGGGAGGCGACGGGAACGGGGTACCCGGAGCTATGCGACCAGCTGGTGCAGCTCGCGGTGGAGCGGCACCAGCAGTCGCGCAGCTACGAGTTCTGAGCGAGTGCTGAGTTAACCCGGTTATAGCCGGGCTAAATCAGCTAGGGGAATTCCCTCTCCCCGTTCGGCCTGTTCCATCCCTTCTTGAACCTTCTCCCAGGCGCCAGGAATCGAATCGAGGATCTCTGTGATCCGAGTTGCGCCGGGATCGACTTCGTTAAGCATCACATTGACGCGGCGTGCCGGAGTTTGCCATGCGGGGCAAATTAGGCGCTGCTGCGCATACGGTGCGTCCATCCCGTTGAGCCCTGTGTCACCCCCAGGCTCCCGGTCCGGACCCACCTGAAGCTTCCTTGGCGATCTTCCTGACTTCTTTTTTCTGCGACAAATAAAAAAGGTCCCGGCCAGAGTCAGCATCAGCGCAACTATCGCGACGACCGAGCCAGCCGTACCCCGCTTGTTATGAATTCGAGAGAACATCTTTCCTCCCTTAATGCCTTTAAAAGAAGGAATTTCCCGTTCAGTAGGCGGTGTTACGGCTGCGAGGGCGCGGAACAGACTTGTAGCGGCTGTCGCGCCCGCGGTTCCAGAGGATTCCGTCGATTTCTGCTGGAGGAATCTCTGAGACGGCGGAGAGAAGCTCGACTGCGTGAACAGCGCAGGCGCGGAACTCTACCTCCTCGGGGGCACCATGTTGGACCAGCGTGGAGTTGTCAAGAGACGACGCGAACTCTGGGTCCAGGGAAATAACATTGTCGAGCCGGAGAACGTGGGGTACGAGGTTGTCGGCGAATGCGGTGAGTTTGTCGAAACCAGGGAGGTCGACAATTTCGGCGCGATGAAGATCGGCGGCGGCAAGTTGGGCGCGCTTGAAAAATGGAACTATTGTGCCTTCGTATTTCGACACGTCGGCGAAGGCTTCCCAACCGGCGAAGATTTCGACAAGAGCAGGAATCGAAGCGGCTTCTTGTGCCGGCCCTGAAAAACGACCGTCGAATTCTTCTGTGATCCGATTTCCGACACTTTTCAACGCCGTGGCGAATTCCTCCATCAGCGGGTGCTCCGGATCCTGTCTGACGACTGTGGCGATTTTCTCGGCGTCCATTACTGCCAGTTCTTCGGCGCTCCAAGGCCCCGCCTCGGTGAAGCGGTCGGTCACCCCGGCTGCCATCGTCGCGTAGCCGCTGTGGCCGGGGCGCTTGCTGATCGTCGGCCACCAGCCGGAGCCGAAGTTGATCGCGTTCATGCAGATCGCGAAGGCGCTGGCGGTTTCGGGGTCGTCTGCGGCGAAAGGCGGCGGGTCCTCGCCGCCGGGGGCCGGCAAGGCGGCTGCGTACTCCTCGATCGCCCCTTCGTCGATCCGCACCGATCGCGCTCGCTCGGCCACCCAAGCGCAGGCAGCGCGGACTTCGTCGGGTAGGGAAACTGGGGACATGGAGAAGCGAGAGATACAGATTCGACTGGCGGAGGGGCGGGACGCCGCCGAAATTGCCCGGCTCCTGCACGACTTCAACGTCGAGTACTCCGAACCGACTCCGGGTGTCGGGCAGCTGACGGAGACCATCGGCCGTCTGCTCGAAGGAGACGAGATCACGGTCCTCCTGGCGGGGGAGGGGCCGGACGGGCTCGCCCTGCTGCGCTTCCGCCCCGGCATCTGGAGCACCGGCCTGGAAGCGTATTTGCAGGAGCTCTACGTCGTCCCATCTCTTCGCGGCCAGGGGATCGGCCGCTCCCTGCTGACGGAGGCGATCGAGCTCTCCCGCGAGCGCGGCGCCGACGGGATCGACCTCAACACCGGCGAGACCGACACGGCGGCGCGCGGGCTCTACGAGAGCATGGGCTTCACCAACCGCGAAGGCGCCCCCGACGGTCCCCTGATGCTGTTCTACGAGCGCGAGATCTGAGCCGTCAGCTCGGCGAAGCCGATGCCCTCGGGCGGCTCCACCCGGTCGGGGTGGAGCAGGTGGCCGAGCAGCTCGACGCCGTCGACGAGGCGCGGGCCGGGGCGGGAGAAGGTCGAGGCCGCATCGACCGCGTAGACGCGAGCGGCGCCGAGGGCTTCGAGCCGGTCGGCGTGCTGGAGCGCCTGCACGCGCGACTCATCCAGGTACCAGCCGCAGGGCATCGAGACGACCACGTCGGGATCGACCCCGTTCAGGTCCGCCCACTCGACCTGGGGCGACTTCTGGCCCGACCGCCCTGCGACGTCCTTGCCGCCGGCGATCGCGATCATCTCCGGGATCCAATGGCCGCCGAGGAAGGGCGGGTCGAGCCACTCGAGGGCGAGGACGCGCGCTCGGCGCTCTCCTTCGACCGCGGCGCGAACCGCCTCCAGGCGCCCCTCGAGGGCACGCCGCAGCTCCCGACCCCGCTCCTCGATTCCCGCCGCCTCGCCCAGTCGCGCCACGTCGTCGAGCACCTCGCCCAGCGTGCTCGGGTCCTGCTGGACGACCCGCGGCCGGGTCGGCAACCGCTCCGCCACCGCGACGACGTCGTCGTAGGAGACGGCGCAGACCTCGCAGACCGCCTGGGTGACGATCAGGTCCGGCGCCAGCTCGGCCAGCCTCTCCTCGTCCAGCGTGTAGAGGGCGCGGCCTTCGCCGACCACCTCCTTCACCGCCGCGTCGATCTCGCCGGCGGAGAGGCCCGGCGACAGCACCGTCGCCGTCAGCTGCGGCATCTCGGTCGCCGCGTCCGGCCAGTCGCACTCGTGGGTGACGCCGACCACGTCCCCCCCGAGACCGAGCGCGAAGAGCATCTCGGTCGCGGAGGGGACGAGGCTGGCTATACGCATGTACTGACTATTTCACCGCCGCCAGGAGGGCGCTGGCGCCTCCCTGCATCCCGGCCTGGTTGGGATGGATCGGAGCGGCGAGTTCGCCCGGCACCAGCGGCTCGACCCAGCGGGTCGAGCTGCTCTTGCAGGCGTCGTGGCCGATGCTCGCGTTGTACCAGTTGACGAGCGTCGCGCCGGCCGCCGCGGCCTGCGTCGCCAGCATCGAGTCGAGCCGCTGCTCGGTCGAGCGCAGGTACGGCACGTCCTGGAACCCGATCGGCATCTGCGGCCAGCAACCGAACCCGGTCTCGGGGAAGATCGCCGGGTAGTTGACGACGTAGATTTTCGCCGAGGGCGAGCGGGATTTGATCCCCGCCAGGACCGCGGCGACCTTCGGCGCCGTCGCTTCGATCCGCGCTTTCAGCTGGTCGACCCCGCCGGCGTCGTATTTGTCGAGGCAGGGATGGCTGAACGGGTTCAGCGTGATGCAGCTCTCGGCGACTTCCGAGAAGCCGATGTCGTTGCCGCCGATCGTCAGCGAGACCACCGTCGTGCTCGCGTCCAGCGAGTTGAACTGCGGCGGGTTGGGCCCGTCGGGTTCGACGTTCTGCGGGTTGGTCATGTCGACGGTGGTCGCGCCGCTGCAACTCGCGTCCCGTAAGGTCAGCCCGATCCCCGGGGCCGCCAGGTGCGGGTAGTTGTGATCCGACTTGAGGCAGCCGAGGGGCAGGACCGGGTTGGGAATCAGCGGCCCGGCCGCATAGGAGTCGCCGAGGGCGACGTAGTTGGCGGCGCGTGCCCCCGCGGCCGCGACGGCGAAGAGCGCCAGTGCGACCAGCGCCGAGATCAGGAGCCACAGCATCTGTCGGCTGCGACTCGGGAGTGACTGGGACATCTACCTCTCCTTCCCAAGGAATTAACTCAACGATTTTTATAGTAACTTTTAAGTACGGCAACGGGAAGAGGAGGAGCTGTGATGCGACGCAAGCTGTCAGTGCTGTTGGTTGTGGTCACCGGGCTGGTTGGTGCCCAGGCGGGGACCGCCCACGCCGAACTGCCGGTGATCTACAGCGGGGCCTACGGCTATGCCCACGTAAGCCCGACCGCGAGCCCGCCCGGAGCGAACGACTGGTCCTGCAAACCGAGCGCCACGCACCCGCGGCCCGTCGTTCTCGTCCACGGCACCTTCGCCGACATGTCCGATAGCTGGCAGGCGCTCTCGCCGCTGCTGAAGAACAACGGCTGGTGCGTCTTCGCCCTCAACTACGGCTCGTATGCGGGCAGCGGCTCGATCGGCATCTACGGGACCGGCGAGATCCGCAGCTCGGCGAAAGAACTCTCTGCCTTCGTCGACAAAGTCCTCACCGCCACCGGCACCAGCCAGGTCGACCTCGTCGGCCACTCGCAGGGCGGGATGATGCCCCGCTACTACCTCAAGTTCCTCGGCGGCGCGAGCAAGGTTCACACTCTCGTCGGCCTCTCGCCCTCGAACCACGGCACCACCCTCGACGGGCTCGCCATCCTCGCCGGTTTCTTCCCCGGGGCGACCGGGCTCCTCTGCCCGGCTTGCGAAGAGCAGATCGTCGGCTCCGCCTTCCTCGACGAACTGAACAGCGGCGGCGACACCGTGCCGGGGGTCGAATACACGGTTATCCAGACCCGCTTCGACCAGGTCGTCACCCCCTACACCTCGGCCTTCCTCTCCGGCTCGAGCGTCAAAAACATCCTGCTGCAGAACCAGTGCATCCTCGACCTCGGCGACCACCTCTCGATGCCCTACGACCACATCGCCGACGCCGACGTGCTGACCGCGCTCGACCCGCTGCACCCGCGCCACCCGCTCTGCACGCCGATCCTCCCGACCGAGGGCGGCTGAGCCCGGATCCCGCCGCGGGAGGTTCGCCCCTCCCGCGGTCGGGGTAGCTCAGCAGCATGCGGATCGCGACGATCGGGCGCGGCAACATCGGCGGCGGCCTCGGAAAGCTGTGGGAGGGTGCCGGGCACGAGGTGACGCTGCTCGGACGCGACGGCGGCGACGTCTCCGAGGCCGAGGTCGTCTTGCTGGCGGCGCCCGGCGGTGCCGTCCCCGACGCCCTCGACAGCGTCAGCGGAATCGAGGGCAAGACGGTGATCGACGCCACCAACCTGGTCGGCACCGACCCACCGGAGGGCTTCTCCTCCAACGCCGAGTACGTCAAGTCCCGGACCGACGGGCCCACCGCCAAGTCCTTCAACATCAACTTCGCCACCGTCTACGACCAGCTCGGCAAGACCGAGAAGCCGCCCGGCGACCTCTGGTGCGGCGACCAGGAGGCCCGCGAGGCGGTCGAGCAGCTCCACCGAGACGCCGGCTTCGAGCCGGTCTACGCCGGCCCGCTGGAGAACGCCGGGATGCAGGAGCGCTTCATCGGCCTCGTCTTCGCGATCAACCAGGCCGGGATGGGGCCGTTCTTCTACCGGATCGCCCCGCCCGATCAGCTCTGATCAGCCGGCGCCGTTCTCGCCGCGGTAAGGGCCCGGCTTCGGTCGCGGGCTGCCGCCCGGAAGGGCGAGGCGGAGGATCGTCCGCTGGACCATCCCCAGCTGCTGACTGAACGGGCCGCTGTTGTACGGGAGGCCGTAGCGCTCGCAGACGTCTTTCACCTGGGGAGCGATCTCGGCGTAGCGGGTGCTCGGCATGTCGGGGAAGAGGTGGTGCTCGACCTGATAGCCGAGGTTGCCGCTGGCGATGTGGAAGAGCGGGCCGCCCTCGATGTTGGCGGAACCGGTGAGCTGGCGGATGTACCAGCCGCCGCGGCTCTCGTTCTCGACCTCTTTCGGGGAGAAGGTGTAGGTCTGGTCGGGGAAGTGGCCGCAGAAGATGATCGCGTAGGCCCAGACGTTGCGGCCGATGTTGGCGGTGGCATCGGCCCTGGCGGTCGCCCGGAAGGTCCTGCCGCCGCCCTCGAGCGCGGCTTCCACCACCGGCGCCCACCGGCTGCCCCGCTTGCGAGGCAGGAACCCACGTATCCCGCGCGGCCGTTTCTCGCCGCGACGCAGCTCCATCCCGGCGTCGACCGCGGCTGCCGCCAGGGCGCTGACCAGCGGCCAGGCGATGTAATCCTTGACGATCTGGCTTTTCGCCTTGCCGGCGATCCCCTTCAGCTCGCGCTTCACCTGGTGCATCGGCTTGCGGCCCTTGCGGATCGCCTCGAAGTCGAGGTCGTGCAGCGCCACACCCCACTCGAACAGTGCCGCCAGGATCAGGTTGTAGACCGGCTGCGCGAGGTAGACAGGGTTCCAGCGCTGCTTCGGGTCGATCCGCATGATCTCGTAGCCGAGGTCCTTGTCCTTGCCGCGGATGTTGGTGTAGGTGTGGTGGACGTAGTTGTGGGAGTGCTTCCAGGCCTCGGCGGTGGAGGCGGTGTCCCAGTCCCAGGTGGAGGAGTGGATGCGGGGGTCGTTCATCCAGTCCCACTGGCCGTGCATGACGTTGTGGCCGATCTCCATGTTCTCGAGGATCTTCGCGGCCGAGAGCGAGGCGGTCCCCGCCCACCAGCCGGCGCGGTTGCGGGAGGCGAGGAGGAGGACGCGGCCAAGCACGGCGAGTCGGCGCTGCATCTCGATCATGCTCTCGATGTAGCGTCGGTCGCGGTCGCCGAGCTCGTCCATGACGCGGTCGCGAATCGCGTCGAACTCGCGCGCGAGCTCCTCCAACTGCTGTTCGGAGAGATGCGCGAGCGGGCTCGCTCCCTGGGTGTCTAACGGCGGCGTGCTGGGCGATGCGGTCGTGCTCATCTTGTTCAGTGCCTCTTTCTCATAGAGCGATTGCAACGTCGCCTTCCGGCGCGTTGACGCAGGTCCGGACCATCTCTCCCTTTTGACCGTAGACCTCCCCGGTCCGCAGGTCCCTCACCTCTCCCTTGCAGAGCTTGCCGATGCAGGTGTGGCAGATCCCCATCCGGCACCCGAAGGGGAGCTCGGCGCCGGCCTCCTCCCCGGCGACGAGGATCGGGGTGCCGCCATCGCACTCGGCCTCGACGCCGCTGGAGAGGAAGCGGACCGTGCCTCCCTCTCCGGCCACCGCGTCGCCGCCGATCACCGGCTGGAAGCGCTCCATCTCCAGCAGCTCGAGCCTGTCCTCTCGGCGGTAGTGCTGGACGAGCGCGTCGAGCATCTCGCCCGGGCCCGAGGCGAAGGTGCGCCGCTCGTGCCAGTCGGGACAGAGCCGGTCGAGGTCGGCCGGCGCAATCCGTCCCGCCTCGCCGGTGAGCCGCAGGTGCGGCCGGTAGCCGGGCCGACGGTCGTCGAGCTCGCGCAGCTGCTCGCCGAAGATGACGCCGTCGGCCGTGCGCGAGGAGTGAAGGTGGACGACGTCGCCGATCGCCTCGTCGCGGTCGAGGCTGCGCAGCATGCTCATGATCGGCGTGATGCCGCTGCCGGCGCTGATGAAGAGGAGGCGTTCGGGCGGAGGGTCGGGCAGGACAAAGGTCCCTTCGACGCCGCCGAGGCGGACGATGTCGCCGGGGCGCGCCTGACGCACCAGGAAGGGCGAGACCTTGCCCGCGTCGACCAGTTTCGGCGTGATCCCGATCAGCCCCTCGGGATGGCCGGGGTCGGTCGTCAAGGAGTAGGCGCGCCAGTGGTGGACGCCGTCGACGACGACGCCGATCCGCAGGTACTGCCCGGGCCGGTGCCCGCTCCATTCGTAACCGGGCCGGATCAGGATCGAGACCGCGTCGGGAGTCTCCCGCTCGATCCGCTCGATCCGGCCGCGCAGCTCCTGCGTCGACCAGAGCGGGTTGATCAGTTCGAGGTAGTCGTCTGGCAGCAGCGGGGAGAACAGCGAGCGGACGGCGTGAAGGGCGCGCTGGCGCACCTTCGGAACGTTTGGTACGGCGCCTCGCTCTGCCATTGTGCGACGTTACACGAATCTATGTAAGGGTTTTGTGAGGACGATCACCTCTATACCCGCGGCGGGCGTCGCTCAGTCAACGAGCTTCACGTCGCTGATCTCGACCTGGTAGCGACCTTCCTGGTCGCGCGCGGTGGCTGCCTTGTTGAACCAGATCAGGAAGTACTTGGCCGGCGAGGCGAGGTGCAGTTCGACTTCCTCGAGGCCCTGGGCGTCGGCGACCTCGCCGATCGGTTCGCCCCATTCGGAGAGTTCTTCCGGTGGCCCCGAGGTCGCGGCGAAGATCTCCGCGTCCCAACCCGGGGTGGGGGTGCGGATGATCATCTCGCTCGGGTTCGCGAGCGACTTCGTCGTCACGTAGAGGCCGACGCCGGGGTCGGGGCCGGTCTTGGTGCCGGCGAAGGTGTCGGTGTCGTAGTGCTCGCTGCTCCAGGCGGTCCCCGTCGGGTTGCCGTCGACGGCGAGGCTGACGGTTTCCGGATCCTCTTCGCCGTCGCCCTGGGGGTCGTAGTCGGAGGCGCCGGCGATCGCCACCGGCGAGCCCTTGTCCTTCAGCGCGCCGCCTCCGCCGCCGGGCCCGTTGCCGCTGCTGATCAGCACCACCGCGGCGATCACCGCGGCGAAGCCCAGCAGCAGCAGGACGACGGCCAGGCGCGACCAGCTATGGCCGCCGGAGAGCTTGCGCTCGGCCGGGGGCACGGCTTCCAGCACGCTCGTCGCCTCTCCGGTCGCTGCCCCCGCCCGCGCCGCCTCGACCTCGAGCGCGGTCGAGAGGTCGTCGATCATCTCGCCGACCTGCTGGTAGCGCTCGGCCGGGTCTTTGGCCGTCGCCCGCTCGACCACCATCGCCGCCGCGGCGGAGAGTTCCGGCCGCCGCTGCTGGACGTCGGGCAGTTCCTCGTTGACGTGTTTCATCGCCACCCCGACCTGGCTGTCGGCGGTGAAGGGGACCTGCCCGACCAGCATCTCGTAGAGGACGACGCCGAGCGAGTAGATGTCCGAGCGCGGGTCGACCCCGTGGCCCATCGCCTGCTCGGGGGCGACGTAGTCGGTGGTGCCGAGCACGCGGCCGGTCGCGGTCATCCCGTCCTGTTCGAGCTGGCGCGAGATCCCGAAGTCGGTCAGCTTCGCCCGCCCCTCGGAGTCGATCAGGACGTTCTGCGGCTTGATGTCGCGGTGGACCATGTTGCGGGCGTGGGCGACGGTGAGCCCGCGGGCGATCTCGATCGCGTAGGCGAGCGACTCCTGCGCGTCCAGCGCGCCGACCCGGTTGATCCGCTGCTTCAGCGTCTCCCCCTCGACGTACTCGAAGACGATGTAGGGGTGGCCGCCGTCCTCGCCGGCGTCGATCACGGCGACGACGTTGGGGTGGGAGAGCTTCGCCACCGCCCGCGCCTCCTGGCGGAAGCGCTGCAGCTGGTCCTCCTGCTCGGACATCTCCCGGTGCAGCACCTTCACCGCCACCTGCCGGTCGAGCGTCGTGTCCCGCGCCAGGTACACCGTCGACATCCCGCCGCTGCCGAGCTTCGCCTCCAGCTTGTAGCGGCCGGAGAGCACGGTGCCGATCATCTGGGAACTAGTCGGGGCCCGGTCGCTCACTTTGCGGGCTTACGTTACGACGCTTCGAGGGTGAAGGCGAGCTAGAGGATTCGTGGTGGGCCTTCGGTTGCGCGGCCGATGGCCTTGGCGCCCGGGTAGTGCGCCTGCAGCATCCTCAGCGCAGTCGTTTCGTCTGCCGCCGGCACGACGACGCAGAAGCCGCAGCCCATGTTGAACACCTCGCTCATCTCCTCGTCGGAGACCGCGCCACGCTCCCGGATCAGGTCGAAGATCGGCGGAGCGGGGAGCGGATCGTCGATCGCGTAGCCCACCTCGGCGGCGAGGCGGAGCAGGTTCTTGGTGCCGCCGGAGGTGATGTGGGCGAGGCCGCGGACGTCGACCTCGGAGCGCAGCAGGGCGACGATCGGTTTGACGTAGATCTCGGTCGGCCGCAGCAGCTCCTCGCCGAGGGTGCGGCCGAGACGACCTTCGGGGTCTTCGTCGAGGCCGATTCCCACCAGCGCCGAGCGGGCGAGCGTGTAGCCGTTGGAGTGGATGCCGGTGGAGGGGAGGCCGATCACGACGTCGCCGGGCTCGACTGCCGAGCCGTCGACGATCTCGTCGAGCGCGACCCGGCCGATGCAGGCGCCGGAGACGTCGACGCCGCGGACCAGCTCGCCGAGCTGGGCGAGCTCGCCGCCGGTGATCTCGATCCCGGCCAGCTCCGCGCCGCGCGCCAGGCCGACGCCGATTTCCTCGCAGACCCGGGAGTCTGCCTTGTCGACGGCGACGTAGTCGACCATCGCCAACGGCTCGGCGCCGACGCAGATCACGTCGTTGACGTTCATCGCCACGCAGTCGATCCCGACCGTGTCGAATTTGCCCAGCTCCTCGGCCACCACCAGCTTGGTCCCGACGCCGTCGGTCGAGAAGGCGATCCCGTTTTGATCGTCGAACTTGACGACGCTCGCGTAGTGCCCCGGCAGCGGCACCTGCAGCGAGGGCCGCTCGAGGTTGATCGCCCCCAGCGCCCGCACCAGCCCGGCCACAGCCGAATCCGCCGCCCCCTGGTCGACCCCGGCTTTGGCGTAGGCATCGGTCATCAGTCGATTCTTTCAGGCAGGTGCAGCGGAACTCCAAATCAAATCCAAATTTCTCCAAATTTTGGAAATGGCTGCTAACGAGCAAGTTTTCGGAGAACCACCGCCGCCAGGCCGATCCGGTAGGCGGCATAGGGCCACAGCGCCCGGTCGCGCTCGACCAGCTGGATCAGGCGCTGGGAGGCGAGGGTGGAGGCGAAGGAGGCGGCGACGCCGACGGCGAGGGAGCGGCGCAGCTCGGGGGTGGTGCCGCGCTTGGCCAGGCGCCCGCCCTTCAGGGCGGTGGCGCCGACGATGATCGGCAGGGCGATCGTGCGGGAGAGCAGGTTCGCCTGGTCGCGGGAGAAGCGGCGCCAGCGGGCCGCCGCCAGGGTGACGCCGTTGCGGGAGACGCCCGGGGCCAGCGCCGCCGCTTGGGCGACGCCCAGCGCCAGGCCGTCCATCGGCGTCGCGTCGCCGCGGCCGCGCCGCTGCGGGCGCCGGTCGGCGACGAGCATCGCCACCGCCCCGGCGATCAGGCCGTAGGCGGTCGCCCGCGGTCCGCCCAGCCGTTGCTCGATCGGCCGCTCCAGCGTGTAGCCGACCACCGCCGCCGGCAGGAAGGAGAGCCCCAGCAGCAGCGCCCGGCGCCCGTCGAACTGGCGCAGCTCTTGGGCGATCACCCGCCGCTGGCCGATCAGCAGCGCCACCGCCGCGCCGGTGTGCAGCGCCACCTCGAAGCTCTTGCGCAGCTCCGGGTCGACCGCGTCCCAGTCCCACCCCGCCAGCCAGGGGACGAGGACGATGTGGGCCGAGCTGGAGACCGGCAGCAGCTCGGCCGGGCCCTGGACCAACCCCAGCGCGACCGCGCGCGGGGCCGGGATCCCGCCCCGGCTCAAGCGCCCCTGGTGCCGGCGGGCTCGGCCTCGGGCGTGCTCTCCGGCTCACCGTCGCCGGGCCCACCGCCGCGCCGGCGCTTGAGGAGCCAGTAGCCGATGCCGACGACGATCGCCGCCAGGACCACGTAGTCGAGGTAGCCGAGTTTGTGGCGCCAGTCTTCCCAGTTGTCGCCGACGGCTTCGCCGACCAGCGCCAGCATCAGCACCCAGGGGATCGAGCCGAGCAGCGTGTAGGCGCTGAAGCGCCAGAACGGCATCTTCGCCACCCCCGCCGGCAGCGAGATGAAGGTGCGGATGATCGGCAGCATCCGCGAGAAGAAGACGGTGGCGGCGCCGTAGCGGGCGAACCAGTCGTCGGCCCATTTCAGGTGCTTGGGGCTGATGTGGATCAGCTTGTTCTTTTCCAGCAGGTCGAGGCGGCCGTAGTAGCCGACCGCGTAGGCGATCCAGGAGCCGACCAGGTTGCCGAGGACGCCCGCGGCGACGATCCCGACCAGGGTCATTTCCCCTTCCGAGACGCTGAAGCCGGCGAAGAGCATGATCGCCTCGCTCGGGATCGGGATGCAGGCGGACTCGAGCACCATCAGCAGGAAGACGCCGAGCTCACCGGCCGAGCCGATGAATTCGGTGGCGACTTCGATTACCGGTTCGACGATCTTGTCGGTGACCGAGGCGAGCAGGAGGGGACCCATTCAGCGCCACATCGTAGGGATTCACCTCAAGGCGCCGTAAACTGAGCAGCTCGATGAACCGGTTGAACCACCCCGTCTACCGCAACCGGGTTCTGCAGGTCGCGGCCGACGCCGCGCTCGTCGCGCTGGCCTATTTCCTCGCCTTCCAGCTGCGCTTCCTCGACCAGCCGCACGGTTGGCCGCACCGCTACGAGATCCTCTTCGCCCAGTCGGTCGGCTTCGTCGTCGCCGGCAAGCTCATCGTCTTCGCCGCCTTCGGGCTCTACCAGAAGTGGTGGCGCTATGTCAGCGGTCGCGACTTCATGCTGATCCTCCGCGCCGTCGCCGTCGCCAGCGCCCTGCTGGTCATCGTCTTCGCCGTCGCCAAGCCCTTCGCCCACACGCTGCCGCGCTCGGTCGAGGTCACCGACTTCGTCCTCACCCTGATCCTGATCGCCGGCGCCCGCCTCGGCGTTCGGCTGATCGTCGAACGCCCGGTCCGCGGCGCCCGCGTGCCCAAGCACGAGGTGCTGGTGATCGGCGCCGGCTCCGGCGGGCAGATGGTCGTCCGCGAGCTGCAGCTCAACCCCAACCTCGGCGCCAGCGCGATCGGCTTCGTCGACGACGACCCGCGCAAGCGGGGGATGCGGATGCTGGGCCTGAAGGTGCTCGGCACGACCAAGCAGATCGACAAGATCCTCGACGAGACCAACCCCGACGAGGTCGTGATCGCGATCCCCTCGGCGCCGGGGACCCTGCGCGCCCGCATCGTCACCGCCTGCCGCGACCGCGAGATCCGCGTCCGCACCCTGCCGACCGTGTTCGAGCTGCTGCGCGGCGGCGTCCAGCTCAACAAGCAGCTGCGCGAGGTCCGGGTCGAGGACGTGCTCGGCCGCGAGCCGATCGTCCGCGAGCTCGACCGCGTCGGCGCCTACCTCAACGATCGGATCGTCCTCGTCACCGGCGCCGGCGGCTCGATCGGCTCCGAGCTCTGCCGCCAGATCGCCCAGGTGAAGCCGCGCCTGCTGGTGATGCTCGACCACGCCGAGGACAACCTCTTCCAGATCGACCGCGAGATGGTCGAGGAGCGCCACTTCGCCAGCTGCGAGTCGGTCCTGGCCGACTGCAAGGAGCCGCACCGGATGCTCGAGGTGATGCAGCGCTTCAAGCCCGACGTCGTCTTCCACGCCGCCGCCTACAAGCACGTGCCGCTGATGGAGGCGAACCCGCTGGAGGCGGTCCGCAACAACGCGATCGCCACCCGCGTCACCGCCGAGACCGCCGCCGCCTCCAAAGTCGAGCGCTTCGTTCTCATCTCCACCGACAAGGCGGTCAACCCGAAGACGGTGATGGGCGCTTCGAAGGCGATGGCCGAGTGGATCGTCCAGGTGGCCGGCGAAAAGTACCCGGAGACCCGCTTCGCCTCGGTCCGCTTCGGCAACGTCCTCGCCTCCTCCGGCAGCGTCGTCCCGATCTTCCGCGGCCAGATCGAGCGCGGCGGGCCGGTCACCGTCACCCACCCGGACATGACCCGCTACTTCATGACGATTCCGGAGGCGGTGCAGCTGGTGATCCGCACCGGCGACATCGGCAACGGCAAGGGCGAGGTCTTCGTCCTCGACATGGGCGAACCGGTGAAGATCGTCGACCTCGCCCACAACATGATCCGGCTCGCCGGCTACGAGCCGGAAAAGGACATCGCGGTCGAGTTCACGCAGCCGCGGGCGGGGGAGAAGCTGCACGAGGTCCTCTTCTCCGACGACGAGGAGGTGCAGGCGACGGCGGCGCGGCGGATCAACCGGGCGGTGCGGCGGACGCCGCGCGACACGGAGTGGGTCGAGTCGACGCTGAACTCGCTCGAACACCTGGTTCTGGCCGGGGACGAGGCTAATTTGGCCGAGCGTGTCGTCGAGCTGATCGCCGCACCGGGCGGCGACGCGGCGGCGGTCGTCTCCAACGAATAGCCTCTCGCAGCCCCTTTGGTCCATGTGATCGAACAAATCGGCGCCTTTGCCGGCCTGGCCGCGTTCCTCGGGCTCGCCATCTTGGCGCTGCTCTCGTTCACCCATGGCCGCGACATCCGCCGCCTGCGCGAGTGGGCGGGGTCGGCCCCCGAGCGCGACGCCGAGCGCAAGGAGCAGACCTCGACGATCGCCGCCCAGCGGGCGGAGGAGCTGCGGGCGCTGCAGGAGGCACGGACTGCCGACCACCAGGCGGTTTCCAGCCGCGAGGCACGGCGGCAGCGGCGCGAGGAGGGGCAGCCGGGCGAGAGCCGCGGCGCGCGGCTGCGGCAGCGCTTCTCCGGTCTCGGCGAGGTCGCCTCGAATCCCCTGGCGCTGGTGGCGCTCTTCCTCGTCATGGTGGTTGTCGTGGGAGGCGGCGCCTACCTCCTGATCAGCGGCTCCGACAGCAGCAGCAACGGCCAGGACTCCAAGCAGGCGGCGGCGAAGGTCAAGCCGAGCGAAATCGAAGTGACGGTCCTCAACGGCACCGCCGTGCCCGGCCTCGCCGCCACCTTCGGCGACGAGGTCGAAGCGAAGGGCTTCAAGCTCGGCGCCGTCACCAACAGCAGCGCCAGCTTCGCCGAAAGCGTCGTCATGTTCAAACGCGGCCACAAGCCGGAAGCGCGGAAGGTCGCGAAGCAGCTGAAGATCGCGAAGCTGCAGTTGATGAGCGGCGAAATCGAATCAGTCTCGGCTGGTGCCGCCGTCGCCGTGGTCGTCGGCGAGGACAATGCCGAAACGACCGAATGAGGGTGAGGCGCTTGTCTCCCCCCGCGCGGCCGCAGTCGTCTTTGCGCTCCTCGTCTTCGCGACCGTAGCCGCCTTCGCCTACTCGCAGCGGGTCAAGCGCGACCCGCTCGTGCTCGACCGGGTCACGTTCGTCGGCGCGCCGCGGCACAAGGGCGAGCCGGTCGTCCATGCCTTCACCCCGAACGGCGACTGCCGCTTCGATCTGATGCGGATCCGCTTCCGCACCACCGTTTCCGGCGCGGGCACGGTCCAGGTGATCAAGCCCGGTGGGCGCGTCGTCTTCACCCTGGACCGGGACAAGTTCCTCAAGCGCTACAGCTTCCACACCTACTACTGGGACGGCAGGCAGCGGGGCGGGGGGACGGCGGTCCCGGGCCGCTACAAGCTGCGGGTCAAGTTCGCCGGCCGCACGCTGGTGACGCCGGGGGTGATCCGCCTCCACCCGGCGCCGAAGGACGCCAAGTCCAGTTGCGGGACCGGCGCAGCCGAGTCTGTCCCCCGCCCGGTGGGGAAGAAGTCCGATGCGGGGTCGAAGCCGTGAGCGACGTCCTCGCCGGGATCGGGCTGGTCGTCGCGGCCGGCGCCAGCGGCGCCGCGATCCTGCTGCCGCCAGGCCGCCTGCGCGCGGTCCTGATGGTCGCGGCGATGGTCCTCTTCCCGGTCCTGATCGCCGGCGACCAGTGGCACGCTCGCCAGATCGTCGACCTGCGGCACGACGAAGCGCGGATCGTCGAGCTGCTGGTACTTGCCGCCGCGGTTGTCGCCGCCCTCACCTACCTCTTCCGCCGTTGGCCGATCCTGCTGCCGCTGGCGATCGTCTTCGCGATCCCCTTCCGGGTGCCGCTGCACGCCGGTGGCGACACCGCCAACCTGCTGGTGCCGCTGTACCTGGTGATCGGCGCGGCGGTGGTGACGACGCTGCTGCGCGACTGGAACGACCCGCCGCCCGGGCACGCGCCGCGGGCGATGGCCTGGGTCCTTGCCGCCGCCGTGGTCCTCTACGCGCTGCAGGCGCTCTACTCGGAGGACTTCTCCAAGGGACTGCAGAACGTCTGCTTCTTCTTCGTCCCCTTCACGATCGCCTACCGCCTCCTGCGCGAGGTCGAGTGGGACCGGCGGCTGCTGCGCTGGGCGCTGATCGTGGTCGGGATGGAGGCGGCGGCCTTCGTGCTCGTCGGCGGCGTCGAGCTGTTCAGCCGCAGCCTCTTCTGGAACGACCAGATCATCCGCTCGAACGAATTCCACACCTACTTCCGCGTCAACTCGGTCTTCTGGGACCCCAACGTCTACGGGCGCTACCTGGCCCTGGTCACGGTGATCGCGACGGGAGCGCTGCTCTGGGCGCGGACGCGGGACGCCTTCTGGCTTTTGAGCGGGTTGATCCTCGTCCTCTGGCTCGGCCTCGTCCCGACCTACTCGCAATCGAGCTTCCTCGCCCTCCTCGCCGGCCTGGCGATGCTGGCGGCGATCCGTTGGAGCCGGCGCTGGACCCTGGCGGCGGTCGCGATCGGGGCGATCGGCGCGGTGCTGGTCGTGCTGCTGGTCGGCGGCTCCGGCAAGATCACCTCCGACCGCCTCAACGTCGACCTCAGCGGCCGCGGCAGCCTCATCTCCGGCGGCCTCGACCTCTTCTCGGAACGCCCGATCCAGGGCTACGGCTCAGGCTCCTTCCAAGCCGCGTACCGCGAACACCGAGCCAACAAAGACGCCCCGGTCACGGTTTCTCATACCGAGCCGGTAACCGTCGCAGCCGAGCAAGGCCTACTAGGACTGTTCGTCTATCTGGCTCTAGTCGTGGTCGCGCTCGGAACCCTGGGCCGTGGGCTCTGGTCCGCTCGGGCGGCGGGTCCTGCCGCCGCACCGGCCGCTAGAGCAGCAGTCCTAGCTGCGTTCGTGGCACTGCTGGTCCATACGCTGGCATATGCCGGGTTCTTCGAGGACCCGATTACCTGGGTGCTGCTTGCGGTCGGAGCCTCCTTGGCGCATGCCGCTGTGGGAGATGACCCCGTGATCCGCAAGCCTGCGTAGGGTCACAACATGTCGGGATACCTGCGACGCCTGGCAACCACCGGCGCTGCTTATACCGCGGCCAGCATCCTCTCCAAGGTCATCGCGGTCGCGCTGCTGCCGCTCTATACGCGCTACCTCAGCCCGGAAGACTATGGCGCCGCCGAAATCCTCTTCTCCGCCGTGGTCGTCGCCAGCATCATCGTCCGCTTCGGTCTGATCGAGGCGATCCTGCGCTTCTATTACCAGGAGGACGAGGACAAGGCGGAGGTCGTCAAGAGCAGCTTCGCCGGGCTCTTCTGGCTGTCGACGCTGGGTGCGCTCGTCCTGCTTCCCTTCGCGGGGCCGCTCTCGGAAGCGCTGCTCAAAGAATCCGCCCCCGAACTCACCCGGATCGCGATCGGCGGCCTCTGGGTGCTGACGATGTGGGAGTTCATGCTGACCCTGTTCCGGCTCGAGGAGCGGGCGCGGGCCTACTTCCTCACCACGATCCTCAACGTCCTCGCCGCGATCGGTCTCACTGTCGTCCTCGTGGTCGGCCTCGACGAGGGCGCGCGCGGGCTCCTGCTCGGCAGCTACGCGGCCGGCGGCGCCTTCGTCCTCGGCCTGATCGCCTGGCAGTGGCGTCGGCTCTCGCTGCGCTTCGACCGTGGCCTGCTGCGCCGGCTCTTCCGCTTCGGCTCGCCGACGATGCCCGCCGAGGTCTCGCTCTACCTGCTCAACTTCGTCGACCGCCTGATCATCGTCCGCTCGCTCGGCCTCGCCGAGGCCGGGCTCTACTCGCTGGCGGTGAAGTTCGCGCAGGGGGTCAACGTCCTCGTCCGCGGCTTCCAGCTCGCCTGGCCGCCGCTCGCCTACTCGATCCGCGACGACGACGAGGCCCGCCGCGCCTACGCCGTCGTCGTCACCCTCTTCGTCACCGGCTGCGCCTGGGTCGTCGCCGGCATGTGGCTGTTCTCGCGCTGGATGGTCCGCGCCCTGGCGGCGCCGAAGTTCTTCGATTCCTACGAAGCGATCGGCCTCATCTCCACCGCCGTCACCCTCTACGCGCTCTACCTGGTGCTGGTGGTGATCCTCGGCCGCACCGGCCGCACCGAGTTCAACTTCCCCGCCGCGATCGGGGCACTGGTCGCCAACGTCGCCCTCAACCTGGTTCTGGTCCCGGCGATGGGGATCGTCGGCGCCGGCCTCGCCCTCGTCGCCTCCTACTTCGTGGTGCTGGCGCTGATGTACGTCTTCACCCAGCGCCTCTTCCCGGTGCCCTACGAGTCGGGGAGGTTGTTGCGGGTGACGCTGACGGTCGCCGCGCTCGTCGGCATCGCCGAACTGGCGGTACCGACCTCCGGCGCCGTCGGGCTACTGCTCCGCGTCGTCCTCTTCGCCGCCTACCCCCTGGTGCTTTTCGCCACCGGCTTCTTCACCGATGGCGAGCGGTTGTGGATAACCAAGCTGCGCCACCCCGGCGCCGTCATCGCCGGCCTCGCAGCGCTACGGACCCAGCCGGCCGCGGTGAATGGTCAGATCCCAGAGGTCTACGAGGCGGAGCGAATGGACGAAGACGCCCGCCTCTGAGCCCGGTCGCGCAGGCTCTCTCCGCGGTTCGGGAAGAGCGCTTGGCGGGCGTGGGCCCGGTAGACCGGCGCGGGTTGCTTCGGCAGAAGGCTCGCCGCGAGCGCGCGCAGAGCGTAGGACCAAGCGGTTAGAACGCGCACAGCTAGCGCCGCAGCCTTGCCGTGGTGCTTGCGCAGGTAGAGGTCGCGGTTGCGGTGGAATTCGACGATGCGGGGCAGGCCCTTGGCGAGATCGGTCGAGAGCTGATCGTGGTGGACGGCCTCGGCGTCCGGGACGTAGAGCGAGTGCCAACCTGCCTCGCGCAGGCGCTTGGCGAAGTCGCACTCGTCGTAGTAGACGAAGAAGTCGGGGTCCATGTAGCCGACCGAGGCGGCGGCCTCGCGGCGGACCATGAGCGCGCTCGACTGCGCCCAGTCGACGCTCCGCACCGTTCTGCCCACGCTCTGCACGGTCAGCCGGCGGTGGAGGAAGAACGCTCCCGCCAGCGCGGTTCCCACCCCCGGGAAGCGCCAGGCGCAGGGAACGGGGTGGCCGTCCGAGTCGAGCAACTGCGCCGTCGCGGCTGCCGCTTTCGGTTCCCGCTCCATCACCGCCAGCAGCGCCTCGACCGCGCCCGGCCGCAGCTCCGAGTCCTCGTTCAGCAGCAGGCAGTACGTCCCCTGCGCTTCCTTCATCAGGGTCGAGTCGTTCTCCGCCTTGCCGGTCCGCCGCTCCAGCGCGATCAGGTGGATCTCGCCGCCGAGCGCCCGCACCGCCTCGGCCGAGCCGTCCTCGGAGGCGTTGTCGAGGACGAGGATCTCGCGCTCGACGTCCTCGGGATGAGCACGCTCGATCGCCGCCAGGCAGGCGAGCAGGTAGTCGCGGCCGTTCGTGTTCACGACGCAGTAGGAGAGCAGTGGTGGCACGGCGCTGACGATAATCCGCCCCGGGCATCCACATCCATGCGGAGGCCGCACGCACATGAAGGTCCAACTCGTCGACCCCTCGGCGTTCACGCCGCCCTACGACCGCGCCCTCGCGGCCGCACTCGCGCGCGCCGGCGCCGAGGTCGAGCTGCTGACCACCCGCTTCCTCTACGGCCCGGTCCCGCCCGCCGACGGCTATGAGGTCAACGAGCTCTTCTACCGCCGCTCCGCCGCTCGCGGCCTCAAGGCTCCCGGGCGCCTCCCGTTCAAGGCGGCCGAGCACATCCCCGACATGCTCCGCCTCCGCCGCGCCGTCGACGCCGACGTCGTCCACTACCAGTGGCTGACGATCCCCTCGCTCGACGTGCGCCTGCTGCCACCGCTGCGTCCCCGCGTGATGACCGCCCACTACATCCTGCCGCCGCAGCCGAGCCGCCGCCAGGTCCACGCCGCTCACCGCGTCTTCGGCGCCATGGACGCCGTCGTCGCCCACTCCGAGCACGGCGCCGCCCGCCTCCGCGACGAGGTCGGGCTCGACCCGGCAAAGGTCCGCGTCATTCCCCATGGTGCCTTCGACTACCTGACGAAGCTTCCCGAAGAGAAGCCACTGCCGCCGGAGCTCGAGGGTGCGGAGGGACCGGTGATCCTCTCCTTCGGTCTGCTGCGGCCCTACAAGGGGATCGAGAACCTGCTCGAGGCCTACAGGCGGCTGGCGGTCGCCGTCCCGTCCCCGCCCGAGCTATGGATCGTCGGCAACCCGCGCATGGACATCGGGGCCCTGCGGGATCTGGCTGCGCAAGCCGGCGGGCGCGTCCGCTTCGTCACCCGCTTCGTCGAGGACGCCGAGATCCCGGCGATTTTCCGTCGCGCCGACCTCCTGGTCCTCCCCTACCTCGACGCCGAGCACTCCGGCGTCCTCTACACCGGACTCGCCTTCGGCAAGCCGATGGTCCTCAGCGCTGTGGGCGGCTTCCCGGAGGTGGCCGATGCCGGCGCCGCCGAGCTGATCCCACCCGGAGACATCCCCGCCCTCGCCGCCGCGCTGGAGGAGCTGTTCAGCGATGAGACCGCCCGGCGGGACCTGGCCGCCGCCGCGACCCGCGCCGCCGCCGGACCCTTCTCCTGGGACGAGGCCGCCCGCCGCACGCTCGACCTCTACCGCGAGCTGATCGAGGCACGCGGATGACCACCCTCGCCGCGATCCTCTTCTGGCTCAGCGCCGGCCTGCTCGTCTACACGCACCTCGGCTACCCGCTGCTGCTGGCGGCGCTGGTGCGGGTGACTGGCCGAAACCGTGACCTTCGGTTTCGTAGACCGACGCTCAACGACGAGGAGGTGCCGACGGTTTCGTTGATCGTCCCCGCCTACGACGAGGAGGAGGTGATCGCGGAGAAAGTCGCCAACGCGCTCGCGCTCGACTACCCGCGCGAGCGCCTCCAGGTCGTCGTCGCCTCCGACGGTTCCAGCGACGCCACCGCCGAGCGCGCCCGTGCCGCCGGCGCCGGCCTCGTCCTCGAGCTGCCGCCCGGCGGCAAGGTCGCCGCCCTCAACGCCGCCGCCGAGCAGGCGGCCGGGGAGATCCTCGCCTTCTCCGACGCCAACAGCGTCTGGGCTCGGGACGCTCTGCGCCGCCTGGCCGCCCCCTTCGCCGATCCCGGCGTCGGCTACGTCTGCGGCCAGGTCCGCTTCCTCGACCCCGAGGGCAACAACCTGGAGGGGGCCTACTGGCGCTACGAGATGGCCGTGCGCGAAGGGGAGTCAGCGCTGGCCGGCGTCACCGCCGGCAACGGTGCGATCTACGCGGTCCGCCGCGACGCCTACATCCCGCTCGCGCCCTCCGGCAGCCACGACCTCAGCTTCCCCTTCCAACTCGCCAAGCGCCGCCTGCGCTCGCTCTACGCTCCCGGCGCCCGCGCCGAGGAGAAGATGGTGCCGACGATCGAGGGCGAGTTCGCCCGCAAACGCCGGATGATGGTCGGCCTCTGGGACATCGTCGCCGGTGAAGGGATGCTCTCGCCGCGCGGGTATCCGCCGCTCTACGCCTTCGAGGTCGTCTCGCACCGGCTGCTGCGCTACCTCACCCCGCTCCTCCATCTCGTTGCCTTCGTCGCCAACGCCTTCCTATTGGGCGAGGGCCGGTTCTACGTCCTCACCTTCGTCCTCCAACTCGCCCTTGTCGCCGCCGCACTGCTCGGCCGCGCCGTGCCGATTGGTCCCTTCCGCATAGCCCGCTACTACTTACTGACCACTGCTTCGATCGCCGCCGGCCTCTGGGACCGCCTCCGCCACGGAGCCGGGGGGCGCTGGGAGAAGGCCGAGGGGACCCGCTGATGCCGCGCGCCTTCGACGTCGTCATCGCCGCCCTCGCCCTCGCGATCCTCTCGCCGCTGCTGTTGGTCGCGGCGATCGCGATCAAGCTGACCAGCTCCGGCCCGATGATCTACCGCCAGCGCCGCGTCGGCCTCGGCGGCCGCGAGTTCGAGATGTGGAAGCTGCGGACGATGGTCCAGGGCTCCGACCCGGTCGGCATCGGCAAGGTCGTCTACCGCGACGACCCCCGCGTCACCGCGCCCGGCCGCCTGCTCCGCCGCACCTCGCTCGACGAGATCCCCAACCTCGTCAACGTGCTGCGCGGCGAGATGGCCCTCGTCGGCCCGCGTCCCGCCCTCCCCGCGCACCTCGACTACTTCGACCTGCATGGGCATCCCCGCTTCCGCGTCCTCCCCGGGATCACCGGCTGGGC
>Ga0157372_10000063_pt1 | contig 119595 bp, 137 predicted proteins | sample C55metaG_FD_115307 | JGI IMG/M metagenome (GOLD analysis project Ga0157372, IMG submission 115307) | Corn rhizosphere microbial communities from Kellogg Biological Station, Michigan, USA - C5-5 metaG | ecosystem: Host-associated > Plants > Roots > Rhizosphere > Soil | place: USA: Michigan... | reverse complement strand
GTCGAAGAAGTCGACGACGCCCGTCTCCAGCGAGTACTCGGCGCCCACCACCAGCAGGCCGTCGCGCGCGATCAGCCGCTCCAGCACCGCCGACCCGTGGCGCAGGTGATCGGCGGAGGCGCGGATGTTGGCCCGCACCGACTGGTGGACGAGCGCGGCCGGGTCGTCCCGCAGCGAGGTGGCCAGCAGGGTCTCCACCGCCGGGCGCACGCGGTCCACGATCGAGCGGAGGTTCGGCGACTGGCTGGCGTGCGGCTGCTGCAGCTCCTCCAGCGTGGCCAGGATCGCCCCGCACTGCGAGTGGCCGAGCACGACCACCAGCCGCGTGCCGTACCGCGCCGCCGCGAACTCCACGCTGCCCACCTGGGAGGCGGCCACGATGTTGCCGGCCACGCGGATCACGAACAGGTCGCCCAGCCCCTGGTCGAACACGATCTCCGCCGGCACTCGCGAGTCGGAGCAGCCCAGGATGATGGCGAACGGCTCCTGCCCGGCCGCCACCTCGAGCCGCCGGGCCTCGGTCGGGCGGGAGGCGCGGCTCTGCACCTCGGCCACGAAGCGGCGGTTGCCCGCCTGCAGCCGGGCCAGGCTCTCCCGGGCGGAGATCACGCGGCGCTCACCACTCCTCCCGCGGCACGTCGAGCATCGTGGCGCTCATGGTCTCCGCGTCAGGGCTGGGTGGCGTCGAGGCTCGCGGCGTCCAGGGCGGCGCCGCCGATCCACACCGTCTGCACCTGGTCGTAGGCCTCCACGGACTCCAGCGGCGAGCGGCCGAGCAAGACCAGGTTCGCGCGCTTGCCCGGCTGCACGGTGCCGATCTCCCCGTCCAGCGCGAAGGCCTTCGCGTTGCTGAGCGTGGCGGCCTCGAAGAGCTGTCGCAGGCTCATGCCCGCGCCGACCAGCCGCTGCATCTCCAGGTATCCGTTCAGGCCCGGCAGGTTGCCGATGGTGGGCCCGGAGGGCGTGTCGGTGCCGAAGAGGAAGCGGGCGTGATGCTGGGCCAGGTACCGCACGACCTGTTCCCCGCGGCGGAGCACGCGGCCGATGCGGGCATGCACGTCGGCCTCCGACGCGCCCACCGCCATCATGGTGCGCTTGTACCACTGGGCCTCGTCGCTCCGGTACCAGGCGAGCAGCGCCGGGGGAACGACGCGCTGGACGTCCGGGCGGCTCAGGTAGGCGGGGTCGAACAGGAGCTGCAACCCGCCGATCACCTGCAGGGTGGCCTGGTACCCCATGGAGCGCTGGACGATCCGGTCCAGCACCGCCTGGACCTGCGGGGGCACGGTGGCCGCGCTGTCGTAGGGACTCCACGTCCACATGCCGTGCGCCAGGATGGACACGCCGGTGTCGACGCCGAAGGTCTGGGCCTCGAGGTTGTTGGCGTGGAGCAGCACCGGCAGGTGGGCCGCCGCGGCGGCCGCGACCACGCCGCGCATGAGGTCGGCGCTCGGGACCGGCAGGTTCCGGTCGCGCCCATAGCCGCGCTCGAAGAACGTCTTCACGCAGATGCCCCCGCCGCTCCGGATGCGCTGCACGGCCGTCTGGGGCGAATGGGCCGCCCGATCCACCTGCGCGGGGAACCCCTCCGGGTGGATCGGATCGAAGAGCGTGTTGGGAAAGAGCGCCATCCGCAGCTCGGGCGGCGCGAACTGGGTCGGGTATCCGTTCGGAACGGGCAGCGCGCCTCCGCAGTCGTAGATGTCGGGGTGCGCGGGCGCGGCCCGCATCGCCTGGATCGGCGCGGGATCGGTGACGATCAGGTCCACCACCGTGGTGTACCCGTAGCGCAGGAACGAGCGCGGCACCTGCCGCAGGTACGCATCCACCAGGTCCTGATGCCGGGCCTGCATCGGAAACGCCAGGCCCGGGACCGACGCGAGGTGGACGTGCGAATCCATCAGGCCCGGGATCAGGTACTTCCCCTTCGCGTCCACGATCGTGGCGTTGCGGCCGGCGTCCGCGGGCAGCGTCGCGGTCACCGCCGCGATCCGGTCGCCCTCGATCAGCACGTTGAGGACCTGGCCGGCGTCCGGGCGCTCCGCCGAGATGACGGTGGCGCCCACGATCCACGTGCGCGCCGCCGCCGAGACCAGGCCCGGCAGCCTGCCCACCAGCAGCAGCGCCAGCGCCGCGCCGGAGACCAGCGCCGCGGTCCGCCGGAATCTCCGCCGCGCCTCGATGGTCCGTCCCCGCATGATGATCTCCCTCCTCGACACCATTCCTCCCCGTTGCCGAGGAGCATCGGCGCCCGAGCGCCACTCACGATACCACCGAACCCCTCGACGCCCATCCCAGGCGGCCACCCACGCGCCTCCGGTTGCCCCGACCCGCGCGGGGCGGTAGCATCCTTGGGCGGATGCCCTTCGCCTACTTCAACCGGCTCACGCGGCGGCAGCAGGCGATCTATCTCGAGAGCGACGGCATCGTCACGATGCCTCTGCCGCAGCCGTCGCTGTCGCTCCTGCAGCCCCTGGTCACCGCGCTCGGCCGCGCCCTGGAGAGCGGCGAGCGCGGCCACACCGAATCGGCCGCGCAGCGCCTGGTCCTGGGGCTGGCCGCCTCCCTCGGCGCGCCGCCGGCGCGGGTGAAGGTCCTGGCCGCGCGGCCGCACGCGGGCTGGGGCGAGCTGCACGGGCTCTACGAGTCACCCGGACGCGACGGCCCGCCGCCGCTCATCACCCTCTGGATGCGCACCGCGCGCCAGAAGCGCGTGGTGCCGTTCCGGACCTTCCTGCGCACCCTGCTCCACGAGGTGGGTCACCACGTGGACTATACTCTGCTGCGGCTGGGCGACTCCTTCCACACCCAGGGGTTCTACGCGCGGGAGTCGCACCTGTTCCATCAACTGGTCACCGACGGGGGGATTCTCATGGCGAGTCTGGAAGAGCAGCTGGCGCGCATGACGCGCACGGCCGACGAGCTGACGGCCGTCATCAAGGGCGTCTCCGACGCGATGCTGAGCAAGCGGCCCGACGAGAAGAGCTGGTCGGCCAAGGAGGCGCTGTGCCACCTGCGTGACACCGAGGAGTCCTTCATGCAGCGCTTCCAGTCGATCATGGAGATGGACGAGCCGCGCTTTCTCCCCGCCGATCCCGACCGCTGGGCCATCGAGCGGCAGTACCAGCGCAACGACGCGGGCGAGGCCCTGCAGCACTTCCGCGCGCGGCGCGACGAGACCATGAAGTTCCTCCACGGCCTCCGCCCCGAGTACCTGGATCGGGGCGGCGTCCATCCCACCCGCGGGCGGATGACGGTCCGGGACTTCATCGGCCTCATCGCGTGGCACGACGACAACCACCTGGACCAGCTCAAGCGCGCCCTCGCGGGCAAGCCGTAGGCTCCGGAAGGACCTCCCATGCTCAAGCAGACCTCGTCCGAGTACCGCGGCTTTCGCACCCCCGGCATCCGCCTCAAGGAGGAGATGCTGCCGCATCTGCAGCACCTCGCCGCGGGCCGCTCCCGCCGCTACCTCCACGCGCTCCACGCCTTCGACAAGGCGCAGGCGGTGATGCTGGTGGAGGAAGGGCTCCTGCGGCCGGAGCACGGCCGGGCCATCCTGGAGGCCCTGCGCCGCATGGAGAAGGACGGAGCGGTGGAGACGCGCAACCGCGAGGGCGGCGGGCTCCACTCCGGCGAGCAGTACCTGATCCGCCGGCTCGGCGAGGACGTGGGCGGCCGCCTGCACCTGGGCCGCAGCTCGGGCGATCTCTCGTCGGTGGGCATGAACACCGCCCAGCGCGAGGCGGTGCTGCGGGTCATGGAGGGCATCAACCGGCTGCGCCGGCTGCTGCTGGACCTGGCCCGGCAGCACACCGACACCATCCTGCCCGGCTACAGCTTCGGCCAGCACGCGCAGCCCATGACCCTGGCTCACCTCTTCCTCTCGTGGGCCGCGAACCTGGCGCGCGACTTCGACCGCCACGCCGGCGTCTACCGCCGCGTCAACACGAGCCCGGCCGGAGCCGCCATCATGGTGGGCTCGGACTACGGGCTGAACCGGCAGCGCACCGCCGAGCTGCTGGGCTTCGACGGCATCCACGAGAACTGCGCCGACGCCATCCTGGAGCTGAACGGCGACGACCAGATCGACGTGCCGATGGCGGTGGCGCTCCTCTACCACACCCTGGCCAAGTGGGCCGACGACCTCATCCTCTGGAGCACGGTGGAGTTCGGCTTCGTGGACATCCCGGACCGCTTCTGCAACAGCTCGTCGATCATGATGCAGAAGAAGAACGTGATCGGCCCCGCCGAGGTGAAGGGCGCCTCCGCGGAGGCCCTCGGCTGCGTGGTGACCTCCTATCACGCGCTGAAGGGCCCCACCGGCCTGCCCATCACCGAGCGCTCCTACGCGCTCGAGCAGCTCTGGCGGGTGATGGACAACTGCGCGCGCGACCTGGACTGGTTCTGCGAGCTGCTGCCCGCGCTCGAGATCAGGCGCGAGCGCATGCGCGAGATGGCGTGGCGCCACTGGGCCACCGGCACCGACCTGGCCGGCGCGCTGGTGAAGCTGCGCGATCTGCCCTGGCGCACCTCCCACCAGATCGTGGGCATCCTGGTGCGGCTCTGCGAGGAGCGGGGCCTCGGCCCGGACGCGGTCACGCCCGCCCTGCTCGACGAGGCCGCGATGCTCTACCACGGTCAGAAGGCGGGGCTCGATCAGGCGCAGATCCGCGAGGCGCTCGACCCGGGCCGCTTCATCGCCGCGCGGACCATCCGGGGCGGTCCCGCGCCGTCGGAGTCGCTGCGCCAGGCCGATCACTTCGCCCAGGGCCTGGCCGCCGACGAGCAGACGGTGGCCGGCATCGAGCAGCGCCTGGCCGATTCGGCGCGCAAGCTCGAGAGCGCGATCGATTCCATCATCGGAGGTGCCAGGTGAGCTCGCGCTCGATGACCCGTCGTCATGTCGCGGGGCCGGCCCTGCTGATCGCCGCCCTGCTCGTCGGCCTGCCCGCCGCCCCCGCCCTCGCCCAGGAGCAGCCGGTGCGCGGCGGCACCGTGGTGCAGGCCATCAGCGCCGATCCGCCCACCATGAACCCCGGCACCACCACCGACACCCAGGCGTGGTCGCTGATGGGCAAGCTCTTCAACGGGCTCACCTACCTCGACAGCGACTACCGCAACCACCCGGACCTGGCCGAGTCGTGGGAGATCTCGAAGGACGGCCTCACCTACACCTTCAAGCTGCGGCCGGACGTGAAGTGGCACGACGGCAAGCCGTTCACCTCCGCCGACGTGAAGTTCTCCTACCTGGAGGTGCTGCCGAAGTACCACCCGACCGGCCGCGTGGCCTTCCAGGTGGTGTCGGCCGTCGACACCCCCGATCCGCTCACCGCGGTGGTGCGTCTCAAGAAGCCGTTCGCGCCGTTCCTGTTCATGACCAACCTCAACAACGCGCCGATCCTCCCGAAGCACCTGCTGGAGGGCAAGGACATCGCGACCGCCGAGTTCAACGGCAAGCCGGTGGGCACCGGACCCTTCCGGCTGGGCGAGATCGTCAAGGGCAGCCACTACGTGCTGGAGCGCAACCCCGACTACTTCAAGCCCGGCCGACCCTACCTCGACCGGGTGGTGCTGCGGGTCATGCCCAACCCGCCCTCCCGCGTGCTCGCCTTCGAGAAGGGCGAGGTGGACGTGCTCTACTCCTTCTTCCTCCCCCGCGAGCAGGCCGCGCGCGTGAAGGCCCTGCCCGGCGTGGTGGTGAAGGACTACATGCTCTTCCCCGAGGTCATCACGCTCTTCTTCAACCTGAAGGACAGCAAGCCCCTCGGCGACCTCAAGGTCCGCCAGGCCATCGCCCACGGCATCGACAAGGCCTTCATCGCCGAGAAGGGCTACTTCGGCCTGAGCCGGCCGGCGATCAGCCCGATCCCCTCGAACCTGGCGTGGGCCCACAACCCGAAGGTGATGACCTACGCCTACGACACGTCGAAGGCGCAGGCCCTCCTGGACGAGGCGGGCTACAAGGGACCGGAGCGCATGACGCTCCGCCTGGCCTACGACCCGGCCAACTCGGCGGTGAACAAGGCGGCGGAGATCGTGGCCCAGCAGCTCCGGGTCATCGGCATCAACGTCAAGCAGACGCCGATGGAGCGCTCGCTGATGCTGGAGAAGGTCTTCAAGCAGTACGAGTTCGACATCTTCATCCACAACTACACCACCTACGGCGAGCCGGCGGTCGGCGTCACCCGCGCCTACGACTGCGACAACATCGTGCCCGCCCCGTTCACCAACGTGGAGCGCTACTGCAACAAGAAGGTGGACGAGCTGTTCGACACCGCGGCCACCACCACCAACCGCGCGGAGCGGGCGAAGGCCTACCAGGCCGCGCAGGAGATCATCGCGCGCGAGCTGCCCACGATCCCGCTGCTGGAGTACGGCGACTCCAACGTGGCGCGCCCGCGGGTGCGCGGCATCTTCCTCAGCCGCTCCTCTCACGAGCGCTGGGACGAGGTTTGGGTGACCGATGGCAAGTAGCGCCCCGACCGCGTCGCAGGTCCTCGCCGGCCGCGTCGCGTCCATCGACTGGGTGGCGCTGCCCGCCGATGTGCGTCAGATGAGCCGTCGAGTAGTTCTCGACGCGCTCGGCTGCGCGCTCAACGGCAGCCGCACGCCCGAGGCCGGGCTGCTCGCGGCGGCCCGCGCCGATCTCGGCCCTGACGGCGCGTGCGCGGTGTGGGGCACGCCGGGCGGCGCGCCGCCGGGCGTGGCCGCGCTGCTCAACGGCGCCCACACGCACCTGCGCGAGCTGGACGACATCGGCGGCGGCGGGCACGCGGGCGCCTGCCAGGTGCCGGCCGTGCTGGCCGCGGCGGAGCTGGCCGGCCGCGAGGGGCGCGACGTGCTGGTGGGCGTGGTCGCGGGCCACGAGGTCTCCTCGCGCCTGAGCGACGCGGCCAGCTACGACACCATGACCCTGCGCGGCTGGCATACCACCGGCGTCTACGGCAGTCTCGGCGCCGCCGCGGCGGCCGCGCGCACGCTCGGCCTCGACGCGCACGATTGCGCCCACACCCTGGGTCTGGCCGGCTCCTACACTGGCGGCACGTGGGCCTTCATGGCCGACGGCGCGATGAGCAAGCGGGTGCATCCCGGCCGCGCGTCCGAGATCGGCCTCACCGCCGCCCTGCTGGCCCGCCGCGGCGTCACCGGCCCCGCGCAGGTGCTGGACGCCCCGTGGGGCGGCCTCTACGCGGCGTGCGCGCCGGGCGAGAGCGACCCCGGCGTGATCGCGCGGAACATCGACGACGGCTATCGCATCCTGCGCAAGGGCTTCAAGCCCTACCCGGTCTGCTGGGGCATCAACTCCGCGGCCGACGCGGCGCTGGCCCTGCGCGAGAAGGGCAATCTGGCGGCCGACGACGTGGCGCGCGTGCGCATCACGATCTCGGAGATGAGTCGCCGCATGATCGGCACCAACCGGACCGCCTCGGTGCTCGACGCCCAGATGAACCTCACCTACGCGGTGGCGGCGATCCTGGTGCGCGGCCACCTGGACCTGCGCGACTTCGACGACGCGGCGCTGGCCGATCCCGCGGCGCACGCGATGATGGCCCGCATCGACCTGATCCTGGATCCCACCGCCCACGGCGAGCGCCAGACGGTGGAGATCGAGACCCGCGACGGCCGGCGCCTCCACGCCCGCGTGGAGGACCCGCGCGGACACTGGGACAACCCGCTCTCCGACGGCGAGCTGCGCGCCAAGTTCCTGGGCCTGGCCGAGCCCGTGCTGGGCGCCGACGCGGCGCGCGCCGTCGAGCTGGTGGGAGAGCTCGAGCGCCCCGGCGTCCTCGCCGCGCTCCTGGCATTGCTCCGCGCTCCCGCCCCGCGCGGCTGAGCGACCGCGCGCGTGCTCGGCTTCCTCGCCCGGCGCCTGCTGGCGCTGGTCCCGCTGGTGCTGGGCGTGATCCTGCTCGGCTTCGCCATCGTGCAGCTCGCCCCCGGCGATCCCGTCCAGGTGCTCGTCGGCGACTACCCGGCGCCGCCGGACTACGTGAAGCAGGTGCGCGAGCGCTTCGGCCTCGACGCCCCGCGCTGGGTGCAGCTCACCCGCTACGTGGGCGAGGTCGCGCGCGGCAACCTCGGCCACTCGTTCTTCTACAACCAGCCGGTGTGGGACGTGCTGGCGAGCCGCATCGGCCCCACGCTCTTGCTCATGGGCTCCGCGATGGCGCTCGCGGCCGGCGCGGGCGTGCTGCTGGGCGTGGCGAGCGGCCGCCGGCCCGGCTCGTGGGCCGACCACGTGCTGATGCTGCTGGGCCTGATCGGCTACTCGCTGCCCGTGTTCTGGCTGGGCCAGCTGCTGCTGATCGGCGTCTCGATCCGTCTCGATCTGCTGCCGACCCAGGGCATGCGCACGATCGCGTTCAACATGTCGCCCGGCGCGCGGGTGTGGGACATGGTGCTGCACCTGATCCTGCCCGCCCTGACGCTGGCCACCCGCTACGTCGCGCTGAACGTGCGCCTCACCCGCACCAGCCTGGTCGAGGTGAGCCGCATGGACTACCTGACGACCGCGCGCGCCAAGGGCCTGGCCGAGCGCGTGGTGGTCTACAAGCACGCGCTTCGCAACGCGCTGATCCCGGTGGTGACCGTGATGGGCCTCGACGTGGGCCACCTGGTGGCGGGCGCGGTGCTGACCGAGACCGTGTTCGCCTGGCCCGGCCTCGGCCGCCTGATCTTCGAGGCCATCCTGCACCGGGACTATCCGGTGATGCTGGGCGGCCTCCTGCTGACGTCCGTGTTCGTGGTGGTGGGCAACCTTCTCGCCGACCTCGCCTGCGCGCTGATCGATCCGCGCATCCGGCTGGAGAGCCGGGGGTGAGCGCCCGTGTCGGCTCTCGCGCCTCCCGTCGCGACCTCGTGCGCCGCCTTCGCCGGCGGCCGCTCGGGCTGGCCGGGCTGATCGGCGCCGGCCTCTTCGTGTTGATCGCGGTGGTGGGCCCGTGGGTCTCGCCGTTCGACCCGCTCGCGCTGCGGCCCGAGACGCTGCAGCCACCCGGCGCGCCCTACTGGTTCGGCACCGACGACGTGGGCCGCGACATCCTCTCCGGCGTGCTCCACGGCGCGCGCGTGTCGCTGCTGGTCGGACTCCTGAGCGCGCTCGGCGCGGTGGTGATCGGCGTCGCGGTGGGCACGCTGGCCGGCTACTGCCGCGGCCGCGTGGACGCCGTCCTGATGCGGGCGACCGAGTGGGTGCTGGTCGTCCCCCAGTTCCTGATCGTGCTGGTGGTCGCCGCCATCTTCGGCGCCGACCTGCGGCTGGTGGTGGCAGTGATCGCCGCCGTCTCCTGGCCCACCACCGCGCGCCTCACCCGCGCCCAGTTCCTGGCCCTGGCCGAGCGCGAGTTCGTCACCGCCGCCCGTGGCCTCGGCTCCTCCGACCCGCGCATCGCCCTGCGCCAGATCCTGCCCAACGCGCTCGCCCAGATCGTGGTGACCGCCTCGCTCCAGATCCCGGCCGCCATCCTGTCGGAGGCGAGCCTGCGCTTCCTGGGCCTCTCGGACCCGAGCCGGCTGTCGTGGGGCGGCATGCTGAACCAGGCGCAGAACTTCCTGCAGCAGTCGTGGTGGATGGCCTTCTTCCCGGGGATCGCGATCTTCCTGACCGTGCTGTCGTTCAATCTCGCCGGGGAGGCTCTCAACGAGGCGCTGGATCCGCGGCGGTGAAGGCGGCCGTCCGGACGTCGGTGGCCTACAAGCTGGGGTCGTCGATCTCGATGACTCCGTACTCCACCCGCGCGCCGCGGGCGATCCGACACCGGACAACGACGTCGTCGTTGTGAACGCGCAGCTTCCCATCCACGTACAGCACGTTGCTGTCGTCATGGTAGGAGGCGGTCCATTGGTACGGAGTGATGTTCTTGGCGATGTAGCGGGCCTCCGCCTCGGACCGGCACCACGCGACCAGCTCGGACGCCTGGTTGATCGTCCGGTCGTGGTGACGATCGCGATCCTCGGCCCACGCCGGGCTCCCCCCACCGGCGAGCAACGCGGCGATCGCCCAGAGCGCCAGCGGCCCGGCGGCCAGGACCACGCCACGTTCACGCGCCATATACGGAGCGCCCCACGCAGTGCAGGTAGAACTCGGCGGTGTATGGGCCCACGTGCCTGAAGCGCTCCTGCAGAATTGCGCACGCATCCTTTCCCGACTTGACCGTACGAAGGTGGCGCCCGAACGTGCCGTGCTCTTCGCGGATGCGCTCGAACTCCCGCGCGTTCGCCACAAGGGCCGCCACCTTCTTCCGATTCCTCAGCGCGCCCGGCCTGCGGAGCAACGCGGCGGGAGCGGCACGTGCGAGCTTCGCCACGTCGAAGTTGAAGAATGCGCGGCGGTAGCGCGGCCAGCTGCCCCGCACGCTGGCCCAGCTCAGGCGGTCCGTACGCGGTCTCTTGCCGGGAAGGCAGCGGCTCGGCTCCTCCTTCGCGAACGTGCATTCCCAGGGCGCGCGGTGGGTCACGCTCTATCGGCTCTACGGTTCACCGCTTCTGGTACGCGTGGAAGATGTAATCCTTCGCCGTCACCGCCGAGTGGCACGCGTGCCCGCAGTTGGCGGGGCTCGGATCGGGCGCGAACGTGTCGGCCGCCGCGTCGTAGTTGAACAGCGCGTAGCCCCAGCCGCCGCTGTCCGAAAATCGCTTGCTGTTCTTCTCGATGAGAAACGCCTGCGCGAACTTGTCCGGCACGTTCACGACGAACGGGGCTTCGGTGCTCTTCTTCTGGCTCCATTGCAGCTTCGCGATCTTGGAGCCGTCCGGGAACGGCAAGCCGTTCCCGGGAACGCCGGCCCGGTAGGCATCGATCATCGTCGGATTGGCGGCGATCACCTTCAGCACCTCGTCGGTCTGGGCGCTGGAGACGACCGCCCAGCTCTCGTACCCCCGGAAGTCCGAGAACGCGATGCCGCTGGACGTCTTCAGTCCGTACTTGTCCTGCGCCGACATCGCCGTGGCGACCAGGACAGCGAGCATTGCGGCGGTCACGGCTATCGTGACTATCTGCTTCCGCTTCATGACTGGTCCTTTCAGGTCCCTACCCGTACCGCGTGAACACCGACAGCGACTCCCGCGCCCGCCGCCACTCCTCGGGCACGCCGCGTCCCCCATCCCGCATCGCCACGATACCGCCCACGATGGCGCCCAGCGTGTCCGCATCGCCGAACGCCCCCACCGCGGTCCACAGCGCCTCGGTAGTCGTCCAGATGGTGGCGGACGCACCAGAGCGCGAGCGGGACGGTGTCCTGCGACAGCGACAAGAGCCCGTTGCCCAGCGTGACCATCGCGGTCAGCACGTCGATCCCGCCGCCGAGCTCGGCCGCTTGCGCGATGCCGGCCCGCGTCTCGCCGGGCGGAGTCAGGTCGAGCACCGGCGGGAAGAGGCCGGCCGCGTCGCCGGCTCCCCCGGCCACCCACGCCGCCGCCACCGCGATGGCCATAGCGCCCGCCTGGCCCTCGATGTTGGCGTGGGTCACCTTCGCGGCGAGGCGCGCCTGCTCGGCGGCGGTCTCGAGCTCGCCCGCGAAGTAGGCACCGATCGGACCCGCGCGCATCGCGCCGCCGTTGCCCATCGAGCCGGCCCCGTTGAACGCCGCCGCGGAGAGCTGGCGCCAGTCTCCGCCGCGTCCGATCGCGCTGACGATCTGGTGCGTCACCGGCCCGTATCCGCGCCACGCGTCGCGCAGGAGCTTCTGGCCGAAGCGCCGGGCGAGGTCGTCCTGCTCGATGCGGCCGTGCTGCTCGAGGGTCTCCACCACCGACATCGCCATGATGGTGTCGTCGGTGTAGTGCCATGGAGGGTCGGGCGGGACGCGCGCCTCGATGCGGGGCGCGAGGGTGGTCGGGTCGCTGAAGAAGGCCTCGCCGAACGCGTCGCCGATCGAGAGGCCGTCGAGTGAGCGGAGGGCCCGGGCGAGGCGCGTCGCCGCGTCGCTCAACCGGGAACCGTGACCCCGTTGCGTCCGAGCACCTCGAGCACCCTGGGAAGATCGGGAGGCCCAACCGGGATCTCCCGGTCGACGGCGGCAAACATCTGGGCGGCCAGGGCGCCCTGCCCCGTGATCTCCAGCATCTGGCCGCCTCCGCCGCCATAGGTAAACCCATGGACGGTTCCGCGCGGCACGTGCACGAGCGTGCCGGGCGTGCACGTGGAGACCTTGCCGTCGCAGACGAACTCGATCACGCCCTTCAGGACGAAGAAGGCCTCGTCCCAGTCGTGGCGATGGGGCGGCGGCCCGGTCCCCTCGTCCCCCTGCTGCAAGGTGATCCCGAAGCTCTGTGTCGCGGCGTTCGACGCGAGCACGGTGACCTGCGTGCCGAGCACGTTCAGGGGTCGCTCTCGCTGCTCCGGCTTCAGGACGAAGGATCGAACCGTCATGGTGTCATTCCCTCCCCGCCCAACAGAACACCCATCGTCCGCAGGAACGCAAGCCCCTACGAGCCGGTTGTCAGCACCGCGAGCAGCACGGTCAGCGTGACCACGCTCACGACGGTCGAGAGCACCACCACTGATCAGCGCCGTTGCTCCCTCACCGCTCTCACGCGCCTACTCGAGGCCGGATCACCCGCTCGAACGCGGACACCTCCGCCTCCGGGATCTCGTAACCGCCGGCCAGGTCGTGCGCCGGGAAGAGGAACACCTCCTCGACCCCGGCCTCCTCCCGCGCCTGGAGCAGGCGCTCGGCGCAGCGCTCCGGGGACCCGAAGAGACCGAAGGCGTCGGCGATGCGCCGAGCGCGATCCTCGGGAATCGCGGCGGGGTCGAGCGGCTCCGGCAGCGGCAGCCCGGCCTCCGCGAGCCAGCGCAAATTGGCGACGCTCGGGTAGGCGAGGAAGGGCTGCCCCGGCGCGAACCAGCTCCGGATCCACCGGGCTCCGACCCGGTCGTCGCCGAGGCCGAGCGTCACCACGAAGACGATCGGGAAGCCGTCGAGCGAGCGGCCCGCGCGCTGGGCGCCGATCCGCAGATGCTCGCGCGCCGCCCGGATACCCGCGGGATCCAGGCCCACCATGAGGAACGCGCCGTCGGCCACCTCGCCCGCCAGCTCGATCATGCGCGGCCCCGCGGCGAGCAGGTAGACCGGCGTGGGCGTCGCGCTCCGGTTGCGCAGGCGCGTCTCGGTGGGGCCGAAACCCACCGCCTCGCCCGCGAGGAGGCGCCGCACGTCGCGCACCGCCTCGCGCATGGTCGCCACCGTGGCCCGCGGCTGTCCCACGCTGCGGGTGGAGATGAAGCCCGGCGCCATGGTGAGCAGCGCGCGGCCCGGCGCCAGCTCTTCGAGTCCGTGGGCCAGCGAGGCGAGCAGCAGCGGATGCCGCACGACGGGGCTCGACGTGGCCGGGAACAGCCGCAGGCGCTGCGTGACCCGCGCGGCCAGGGCCAGGGCGAGGTAGGCGTCGCGCCCGCTCGAGGGATGGTCGTGCACGCCGACGCCGTCGAAGCCGGCCGCCTCGCAGCGCGCGATGAAGTCGGCCAGGGCGGGCAGCGGCTGGCCCACCGGGACGCGGATGGCCACGCGCATCCGCGCTACTCGATCAGGCGATCGGCCCGGGCGAGCACCGACGGCGGCAGGGTCAGGCCTATGGCCCGCGCCGCCTTCAGGTTGACGATCAGCTCGAGCGTGGTCGGCTGCTCGACCGGAAGGTCGGCGGGCCGGGCGCCCTTCAGGATGCGGTCCGCGTACACCGCCGCGTGCCGGTACAGGCTGGCGAGGCTCGCGCCGTAGAACATGAGCCCGCCCGCGTCCACGAACTCGCGCTCGGGATACACCGCAGGCAGATGCTTGCGACTGAGCAGCTCCACGATGCGGCGGCGCTCGGTGATGAACATGACGTCGGTCAGCACCATGACGGCCCCGGGCCGATCGGCAGTGATCTCCGCCACCGCGCGCTCGATTCCGCCCGGATTCTGGGCCTCGTGCACCGGCAGGGCCAGACCCAGCGTCCGGGCGGTGCTCTCGCGCTGCTGCATGAAGGGCGGGGTGTACGGCGAGGTCGGGTTCGCCAGGACGGCCACGCGACTCACGCCGGGCAGCGCCTCCTTGAGCAGCTCGAGCCGCTTGGCGTTCAGCACGTGCGCCAGCCCGGTCACGCCCGTGATGTTCCCGCCCGGGCGCGCGAGGCTGGCCACGATCCCACCCTCGACGGGATCGCCCGTGGTGACCATCACGACCGGGATGGTCGAGGTCGCCTTCTTCACGGCCAGGGCGCCGGGAGTCGAGCCGACCAGGATGAGATCCACCTGCCGCCGGACGAGCTCCGCGGCCAGCTCCCCGAGGCGCTCCGGCTTGCCGTCCGCGAACCGCTCCTCGATGACGAAGCCGGTCCCCTCGCGCCACCCCAGGTTGCCGAGAGCCCTGCGGAAGGCCTGCAGGTGCGGCGCGTCCGTCGCGGCCGAGAGCGGCGACAGCCGGCCGATCCGCACCGGCTTGCCGCTCCGGGCGTCCTGCGCGGACGCCGCCGGCACGAGCAGGAGCAGCGCCAGCGCGAGCACGCCGCCCCACCGGGCGGGCCGTGATGCGCGCGCGGCAGGTCGCCGTGCGACTACCGCCGCCGGAAGTCGAACTCGCACTTGCGCTTGCCCAGGCGGACGCCGCGGCCGTGGTCGTCCTCGAAGGTCGCGCGCACGCGGAACGTGTAGGCCTTCCCTCGCGCCGCGTGGTTGACCGCGTAGTCCGCGCTCTTCACGATGCCCTCGATCGTGAGCATCGCCTTGCCGTCGGGCGGGATCAGCAGGTGCCAGCTCGGCTGCCCCTCGACCCCGTGCGTGGCGCGCAGCATGCCGTCCTTCACCTGGCCGGAGAAGCGCTGCGTGTAGCCCTTGGCGTCGTCCACGTCGTCCTTCAGCGGTGGGCACGTCAGCGTGACGTCCCAGGTGCCGTCGAAGGCGGAGGGGGCCGCGGCGACGCCCGGGCCCAGCGCGACGACGATGATCAGAGTGGCGAGGCCGAGCCCGGCGATCTTCATCCCTGGATGGCGAGCGCGAGTATATACCGGCTGGCTCAGATCAGAGCAAAGCGATGGAAGCGGTAGAACTCGGTGACCGAGGCCTCCACCGCCAGGGCCTGGAGCGGAAAGCACGCGGCGAGGTTGCCGCCGGCCGACCAGCGCGCGAGGCGCTCGCGCAGCTCCTGCGCCGCCGCCTCCCGGATGCCGCCGGCCCGGGTTGCGAACTGCCCCCAGAGCGGCATGTACCGGAATGCGTTCGCCAGCGGGTGCGCGGTGGCCAGATAGGGGGCCGGGAACAGCCGCCGGTAGGCCTCGAGGTTGTAGAGCCACGAGCGCCCGATCACCCGGCGCGGGCCGCGTCGCGTCCGCCGCACGTGGGCGAACAGCGCGGCGAGCTCGGCCCGGCGCGCGTCCTGCCGATCCTTCGCGAGCGGTGAGGCGCCGTCCGTCTCCGCGTCGTGGAAGTGGAGGCGGAGGCGCTCGCCGTCCAGATCCGCGTAGGAGAAGCAGCCGAATGTCGCGACCAGGCCCGGCGGCCCGACCGCGCCGGGCCGCCTCGCGTGGAACAGCCGCGTCCACGCCCGCGGATCGGCCGCGCCCGCGAGCCCGTCCACGTACTCGCGCCACCCGGGATGCTCGGCGTCGAAGGCGCGGCCGAGCCCGAACCGCACGTAGAGGTTCGTGTAGTCGAGCAGGGCGCGGGCGAGCGGGATCCCCGTCCGTTCCGCGACGATCCGGGCGAACTCGACCTGGAGGTCGAGCAGCGCCTGCACGGCCCGCTCAGTCCGCGCGCGGGGCGACCGGCCGGCCGACCGTCAACGCCTCGCGCATGGCCGGGTCCAGGCGATGGAAGGCCGCGTCCGCCTGGACCCCGAGCGCGTCGACGAGCTTGGCGAAGAAGCAGCGGGCGGCGGCCGCGGCGGCCACGTCGAAGATCTCCTCGTCGCGATAGCCGTGCGCGCGCAGCCCCTCCACGTCCGCCTCGGTCACCCGGTCGGCGCTCACCGCCACCTTCTCCGCGAACGCCATCATGGCGCGCTCGCGCGGCTCGAGCGGGCCGCCGTCCTTCATGATCGCGGTCACGGTCGGCGCGTCGAACACCTTGTCGGCCAGCACGCTGCCGTGCGCCAGCGAGCAGTAGGAGCTGCGGATCGCGCGCGCCGCGGCCAGCGTGGCCAGCTCGTAGGTCCGCACCGGCAGGTTGGACGAGATCGACTTGAGCAACCCCGTCCAGCCCTCCAGGACCGCGGGCCGCAGGCTGAAGGCCTGCGCCCAGTTGGGGACGAAGCCGAAGCGGCCGCGCACGCCCTCGTACATCTGCCGTACCGGCCCCTGCGCGGCGTCCGGGGCGATCGTCTGGATGTAGGCCATGTCACCTCTCCGTTTCGGTCGACACGGGTCAGCCCTGCGCCCGGAAGCGCTCCGCCGAGCGCGCGCGGGCCTTCGCGGCCTCCACGGTCCGATCGCGCGGCGGTGCGGTCGTGACGAGGCCGTCGATCAGGATCCGCGCGGCGCGCGTCACCTCCTCCACCGCCCGGTCGAAGGCGGCCTCGTTGGCCCTGGAGGGCCGGGTGAAACCGCTCAGCTTCCGGACGAACTGGAGCGACGAGGCGCGGATCTCCTCCTCGGTTGCGGACGGCGTGAAGTTGTGCAGCGTCTTGATGGCTCGGCACATCGTGACTCTCCCCGCCGCCCCCAAGGGCGGCTCTATCGCGGCGACCGGCTGTCGAGCAGCACGGTCCACGGCTCCACGCTCTTCAGCTCGAGCAGGCCCGACCCCGTCCACGGATCCGCGGCGAGCCGGGCGCGCACGGTCCCCTCCCCGTCGGCCGCGATGATCAGCAGGGTCTCGGCCCCGTCGCCCAGCGGGCCGCCGAGCACCACGAACCCCTCGGCGGCCAGCGCGTTCATGAAGGCCGCGTGCTCGGTCCACTGCGCCTGACCGCGCAGCGGCAGGTCGGGATTCCAGGCGGGGCCTCGCGCGCGTCGGACCGCCAGATAGCTCGGCACCGTCCCATGATACGTCAGCCCGCCAGCCCCGCCGCGCGGCGGCGCGGATCAGGTCGTCGGGCTGCCCGCCGTCGCCACGATCCGTCGAATCTGCTCGTCCGGCGTCAGGTCGCCCTCCAGCCGCACGACCGGGCAGGCGAGGCCGGCCAGCCACGCCTCGTGCATCGCGCGGCTGCGCATCTTCGGACCGCCGGTATCGTAGCGGGCGGCCCAGTCCAGGAACTCCTCGTGGGCCTGGTGGAGCAGGCCGCCGGGGGCGATGGCTTCCGGACCGTAGCGAGCCGCCTCCCGCCGGGCGAGGCGCGCCAGGCGAGTCGGGGTCGGAACGGCGAGGAAGACGATCATGTGGAACTCGGGCAAGAGCGGATCCCCCCATCCGCACAGGGAGCCCGAGAGCACCCACGCGCTGGACTCCGCGAACGCGCGGCGTAGCAGCGCCAGACGCTGCTCGGCCGGCCGCGTCTCTCGAAATGGCGGCGAGGTGGGGAGCCAGTAGTAGTCGTCGGTGTCGAGGTGGCGGTGGCCGTATCGCCGGACGATCTCGCGCGCGAGCGACGAGGTCCCGCTGCCGGACGCGCCGAGGATGTGGATGCGCGTCGGTGGCCGCACCCGCCTACGCGCCTCGCGCGGCGGCGTACACCCACGCCTCGCGGCCCGACGCGAGCGGCGCGCGAATGCGCTCGTAGCCGGCGGGCTCGTAGGCGTCCGCCTCGGCCAGCTCCCGCTCGGTGACCTCGAGCACGGTGCCCTTCACCCGGCGGTCGGGGCGTCCGGTGAACCGGACGATGGCGTGGTCGGCCTTTCCGCTGGTGGCCACGAACTCGGGGTCCGCGATGCGGAACACCGACTGCTCGAAGCCCACGAGCTCGTCCGGCTCCCCGCGGAGCCGCCGTCCGAACGTGGAGAGCTGGACCGCCTCCTGCTGGAGCGTGCCGTAGGAGAAGAGCAGCGGCATGACGGAACGGTACCCCAACCCACGGGGTACCGGTAGGGCGCTCCCCGAGTTCAAGTGGTCGTCGCAACACTACCGGTGTGAGCCGATTGTAGAACCTCGTCGAGCGCCTCGGCCGGTGTTCGCCAGCCAAGAGTCTTGCGCGGCCGGGTGTTGAGCGCGAGGGCGACGGCGGCGAGGGCGTCGGCGCTGTGCACGCTCAGGTCCGTGCCCTTCGGAAAGTACTGGCGGAGCAGTCCGTTGGTGTTCTCGTTCGTGCCGCGCTGCCACGGACTGTGCGGATCGCAGAAATAGACCGCGACTCCGGTGTCGATGCGCAGGCGCGCGTGCTGGGTCATCTCGACTCCCTGATCCCAGGTCAGCGACCGGCGCAGCTGCGCAGGCAGCGTGATGATCGTGCTCGCAATGGCGTCGCGGACCGCCTCGGCACCATGCCCGGCGAGCGCCGGTCCATTTTTCACGCGAACACCGGAGCCATGGCCCGCCATGCGCGGCAGGTGGAGCAGGAGCGTGAATCGCGTGGTGCGCTCCACCAGCGTGCCGATCGCGGAACTGCCCAGCCCCACGATGAGATCCCCCTCCCAATGCCCCGGCACCGCTCGGTCGGTCGCCTCCGCCGGCCGCTGGCTGATCAGGAGTTCGGGCGTGACGAAGGGCTTACCCCGCCCGCGGGTGCGCGCCCGCGGCACGCGCAGCGCCCGGCCGGTGCGCAGACACGCCGTCAGCTCACGACGCAGCGCGCCGCGCCCCTGCACATACAGCGCCTGGTAGATGGCCTCGTGGCTAATGCGCATTGATGCATCGTCGGGGAAGTCGCGCAGGAGGCGCCGGGCAATCTGCTCGGGGCTCCACGCCCGGGCCCACCGCCGATGCGGTCGCCGCCCGTGCCGACGCCCCGTCCACGGCACGACAGGCCTGGGAACCATTGTGCCGCTTGGCGCGATGACCACGCCCTCCAACCGCTCCTGTACGTATTGCTGCAGGTTGGCGTTCACCGCCAGCTTCGCCGGCTTCGGCCGGCGCGCGGCGCGATCCGCATGCCACTGCGCCGTCGTTGCGCGGTACTCGAGGCCGCCGGAGCGCGTGGCGGCGTTGCGGCGCAACTCCCGCGAGATCGTCGACGGCGCTCGGGCCAGCTGGCGGCCGATCGCGCGCACTCCATGCCCCTGGGCGCGCCAGAGCGCGATCTGCTCTCGGTCGGTGAATGCCAGATACCGCCCCGACGGCGGCGGTGCCGACGGCCTGAGGTGCGACGCTGCCATGCCGCCTGCCTCCCGAAACCACCGTGTCCCAACCGCCGGCGACACCCCGGCGTCGGCCGCCGCGTCCTCGCTCGGGCGTCCCGCCGCAATCGCCACCCAGAACCGGCGCTGCTCCTCATGCCGCCGCACCGAGGGGCGGCCTGGCGAGTGTAGTTTGGCTCGTCCTGCCCGCGCCGAACACCGCCTCCGTGTCGTCATCGCAACCCCCTCTGGTGAGGTGTTGCGACGACCGCTTGAATTCACCCTCTACCCGGCGATCAGAACGGCTCGTAGAGCAGGTACCACGGCCCCGCGATGTGCGCGTACCGCGCCCCGCTCGGCTGCACCCGCGGACGATAGGCGAGGCCGCACTGGTCCACCACGCCGCAGTCGGTGGTGAGGAAGCGCACCTCGTCGGCGGACATCGCGGTCGCGCTGGCCGCGTGGAAGAGCCCGACACGCACCCCCTCGGCGTGCCCCTCGCCGCCGGCCAGCTCCTGGGCGGCGCGGGTGAGGGCGCGCTCGCTCGCGTGGAAGCGGGCGCGGAAGAGCGGGTTGCTGGGGCTCTGGCTCGAGAGGTAGATCGCGAGGAGGGCGGCGCCCAGGGCCGGAAACGTGAGCCAGAGCGCCAGGCGTCCTCGGCGGTGGTGGTCCGCGCCGCCGCGGGCGCGCGACGGCAGGGCCCAGATCACGGCCAGGATGGCGGCCGCCGGCACCAGCAGCGCCACGTCCAGGAAGCCGACTCCGGCGTCGCTCACCACCAGGATGGTGTACGCCTCCCACGCGATCGTGAAAGCGATCAGGAGCGCCCTCAGCATCGCGGCGCCTCCGTCGATCACCCGAGCGGCCCGACCAGGAGGGCCAGCGGAAGGGTCAGGAGGGCGGCGGTGAGCACCCAGCGGCCCGACGGCTCGCGCCGGGCCCGGAGCCGGAACGCGATGCCGAGCGTCACGAAGGCGCCGACGGCGGAGCCGAGGGCGATGGCCAGCGCGAGCAGGCCGCGGTTGACGCAGCCGAAGAGCATGACCGGCGTGAAGAAGAGCCCGACCAGGGCGGCCGGGGCCAGCGCGGGCAGGGCCACGTGGCGCAGGACCGGGCGCGTGGACCGCATGGATCCAGTCTGGCACGCGCCCTATTTTCCACGGGCGCGTCATGACGACCTGCGGCAGGCGCGTATAGTACGGGGATGAGCCCCGAGCTCTCGATGTGGCCCTACATGCCGACGCTCGCCCGGCTCGCGCTGGCGCTCGCCATCGGGCTCTTCATCGGCATCGAGCGCGAGCGGCGCCAGAAGGTCGCGGGCGTGCGCACGTTCGCGTTCGCGGCGGTGCTGGGCGCGGTGGGCGGACTGCTCGGCGAGCACTTCGGCCTCCTCGCCATCGGCCTCCTGGGTGTCCTGGTGGTCCTGCTGAACCTCGACACGCTCTGGAGCGGCGAGGGCGCCGAGATCACCACCTCCGCCGCGCTGCTGGTCACCGGCTTCGCGGGGCTGCTCGCCGGCCAGGGCCACACCTTCACCCCCACCCTGGTGGGCATCGTGACCGCCGCGCTGCTGGCCTGGAAGGAGCCGCTCGCCGGCTTCAGCCACGCCCTCACCGAGTCCGAGCTGCGCTCCGCGATCCTGCTCGCCATCCTCGCCTTCGTGGTCTACCCGGTGCTGCCGCCCGGCACGCTGGATCCGTGGGGCCTCATCGATCCGCGCGAGGCGTGGATCACGGTCATCCTGATCGCGGCGCTCGGGTTCGCCAACTACGTCCTGCTCAAGCTCTACGGCACGCGCGGGATCGAGCTGACCGGATTCCTCGGCGGCCTCGTCAACAGCACCGTGACCGTGACCGAGCTGGCGAGTCGCGCCCACGCCTCCCGCGGCGGCCTCGCCGAGCCCGCCTTCCGCGGCGTGCTGCTGGCCACCGCGGCCATGCTGGTGCGCAACGCGATCATCCTCGGCATCCTGGCCCCCGCGGCCCTGCTCGACGCGGGACTCCCGCTGCTGCTCATGTGCGCGGCGGCCACTCTGCCGGTGATCCTCCGCGGCTGGCGGCTGGCGCGCCGGCCCGGCGAGCTCTCCGACGAGCCGCCGATCGCCTCGATGCAGTCCCCGTTCTCGCTCACCGCCGCGCTAAAGTTCGGGCTGATCTTCCTCGGGCTGGAGGTGGCGGGCACCTTCGGCCAGCACCTGCTCGGGCAGGTCGGCTTCTACGCGGTCAGCGTGATCGGCGGCGTGGTGTCGAGCGCGAGCGCGGTGGCCTCGGCGGCGAATCTGGCCGGCTCCGGAAAGCTCTCGGCCCACGTGGCCGGCATCGGGGCGATCCTGGCCTCGCTGACCAGCGCGCTGGTGAACCTGCCGATCGTGGCGCGGCTCGGGGGCGATCGCGCGCTCACCCGGCGGCTCGCGTGGGTGCTGGGTGGCGTGGTGCTGCTGGGCGCGGTGGGCGCGGTGATGCAGGCGCACTCCCCGCTGACTCCGCGCTGATCGCGCGAACGGGCCGCGCGAGCGCTCCCTCTACGCGGTCGCGCCCGCCTCCACGGTGGGCTCGAAGTGCTGCGCGTCGGGGAAGCCGATCGGCCGCAGCGCGGGCAGCGTGACGCCCGCCTCCCGGTAGGCCGTGACGAAGGCCGACACCGCGCGGAAGTCGCCGATCCCGCCCAGCGCCGCCACCAGACGGTCCGGCACCGACTCCGGCCGGGGGGCCCGGTCGTAGGCCGCAATCTCGGTCCCGAACCCGCTCTGCTCCAGCATGGTCCGGTAGAACGGCAGGGCCAGGTAGCGCGTCAGCTCGGTGCGGAACAGCGCGGTCGCGGTGGCCCGATCGGCGGTGAGCGCGGCCGGCACCGCGGCCACGATCTCGAAGCCCTGCAGGGGCTTGCCCGCGCGCTCGCGCCCTCGGCGGATCGCCGGCACCGCCTTCTCCCGCACGTAGGCCGGCGCGGCGAGCCAGAGCACCACCCCATCGGCGATCTCGCCCGCCAGCTCCAGCATGCGCGGGGCGAGGCCGCCCAGCAGGATGGGCGGCGGGGCGGGCAGGCGCGGCAGCCCGCTCTGCCAGCTCACCCGGTAGCGCTCGCCGCGATGGTCGACCTTGCCGGTCAGGGCCGCGCGCAGCACCGTCACGTACTCGCGGGTCACCTCGAGCGGCTGGCCCATGTCGAGGCCGAGCGCGCCCTCCATCATCGGCTTGTGGCTCACCCCGATGCCCAGGCGCAGCCGCCCGCCGCTCACGTCCGAGAGCGTGAGGGCCTCCTGCGCGAGCAGCACCGGATGCCGCGGGTAGATCGGGATCACGCCGCTGCCGAGCCCGGCGTGCGGCGCCACCTGGCCGTAGGCGGCCAGCATCTGCAGCGCGTCGCGCCCGATGCCGTGGGTCACCCACAGGCTCTCGTAGCCCAGCGTGTCGGCGCGCCGCGCGAGGGCCAGCGCGGGCGAGAGGTCCGCGCCGGGATTCAGGAAGAGGGCGGTGCGGGCCATGCGGAGCTAGGCCGCGCTGACGCCGACCGCGGCGAGCTGCGCGCGGAGGTCGTCGCCCTTGTCGGCGCGGTGGAGCACCGCGGTCATGTCGAGCGCGCGGGCCGCCTCGATGTTCTTGTCCCAGTCGTCCACGAACACGCACGCGGCGGGCGGGACACCGAGACGCTCGGCGGCGAGCTGGAAGATCGCGGGAGTGGGCTTGGCCATGCCGACCTCGGCGGAGACCACGATGTCGTCGAACAGATGATGGACCGCGAGCTCGCCCTCCAGGCGGCCGCGCAGGGAGACGTCCGCGTTGCTCAGCACCGAGCAGCGGAACGGCGGTCGGAGCGCGCGCACCAGGGCCACGTTACGCTCGATGAGGACCTGCGCCTTGCGCCACTCGTCGTGCAGGCGCGGCAGGGCGCGGCCGGCCCGGCGCTCCAGCTCGCGGTGCGCGCCGTCGGTCCAGGCGGTGGGATCCCCGACCCCGCACTCGATGTCGGCCCACGCCGGACACCGGTAGAGCGTCTCGAACACCGAGGAGCGCGGCAGCCCGTGGGCGCGATCGAGCTCGCGGGCTACGTCCCATCGCATGTCCAACAGGACGCCGCCGAAGTCGAAGATGACCGCGCGCGGACTAGTAGCGGGGGCCACGAGTGCTGGACGGCGGCGGCTTCGGCCCCTCGGTGGGCCGGTCGCTCGTGAGCGGCACCCAGCCCTTCTGCTTCATGCACGCCTCGTCGAGCACGCTGTCCTTCTTCGACGTGCACGCGTCGCGATCGCGCTTGAACTCTTCGGTCGTGTAGTTCGCGGCCGGCTTGTACCACTGCCGGTCCCGCTCGGAGCTGCAGCCGACCAGAACGCCCGACACGATCACGAGGAGGAGCCACCACTGCCGGATCATGGGCGTCATGGTACCATGCCGCCCTCGGCCATGCTGGAGACCACGATCGCCGGCAGCCTTCCCAAGCCCGAGTGGCTCGCGCCGCCCCGCGTGCTCTGGGCGCCCTGGAGCCTGGAGGGCCGCGCCCTCGACGAGGGCAAGCGGGACGCGGTGCTGCTGGCCCTGCGCGAGCAGGAACAGGCCGGCATCGACATCGTCACCGACGGCGAGCAGACCCGCCGGCACTTCGTGTGGGGCTTCGTCGAGCAGCTCGACGGCATCGACTTCTCGAAGATGGTGACCATCGGCATCCGCGCCGACCGGTATCAAGCGAACGTGCCCACCGTGACCGGACCGGTGCGCCGCCGCGGAGCCATCCACGGCGAGGACGTCCGTTGGGCGCGTGCCAACACCACGCGCCGGCTCAAGCTGACGATCCCGGGCCCGATGACGATCGCCGACACCATCCACGACGCGCACTACGGACGGCGCGACCGGCTCGCCATGGACCTGGCGCGCCTCATCAACGAGGAGGCGCGCGAGCTCGAGGCCCAGGGCCTCGACGTGCTGCAGCTCGACGAGCCCGCCTTCAACGTCTACATGGACGAGGTGCGCGACTGGGGCATCGCCGCCCTCGACCGCGCGGTCGAAGGCCTTCGCTGTCGTACCGCGGTCCACATCTGCTACGGCTACGGGATCAAGGCCAACACCGACTGGAAGCAGACCCTGGGCTCGGAGTGGCGGCAGTACGAGCAGACCTTCCCGCTCCTGGCCGGCAGCCGCGTCGGCGGCGTCTCGCTCGAGTGCGCCGGCTCGCGCGTGCCGATTTCGCTCATCGGCCTGCTCGGCGACAAGGACGTGCTGGTGGGCGCGGTCGACGTGGCCACCGACCGGGTGGAGACGCCGGAGGAGGTGGCGGCGGTGATCCGCTCCGCGATGCAGCACGTGCCCGCGGCGCGGATCTTCCCGTGCACCAACTGCGGCATGGTGCCCCTCTCCCGGGAGATCGCCCGCGCCAAGCTGCGGGCCTTGGGCGCGGGCGCCGCCCTCGTGCGGCGCGACCTCTCCGCCTGACCTCGGTCGCCGTGACCGAGGAGATGGCCGCGTACTACGCCCGCCGGGCCGCGGAATACGAGCGCGTCTACGCGGGCCCGCGCTGGCAGGACGACCTGGCGGTGCTGCGCCCCCGGGTGGCCGACTTCTTCTCCGGCCGCCAGATCTTCGAGGTGGCCTGCGGCACCGGCTACTGGACAGAGCGCGCCGCGGAGCGGGCCCGGAGCGTCCACGCCACCGATCTCAACGACAACACCCTGGCCCTGGCCCGCGCCAAGAGCTACGCCGCGCCGGTGACCTTCGAGCGGCGCGACGCCTACGCCCCCGCCGCCGTCGCGCCCAACTTCGACGCGGGCCTCGCCGGGCTCTGGCTCTCCCACGTCGATCTGGCCCGGATGGACGCGTTCCTGCGCGCCTTCCACTCCCACCTCGGGCCGGGCGCGGCGGTGCTCATGTTCGACGAACGCGCCACCCTCGACCGGCCGAACCCGCCCGAGAGCCGCACCGACGAGGCGGGCAACCGCTACGAGATGCGGCGCCTGCAGGACGGCGGGCAGTTCGAGATCGTGAAGAACCTCTTCGACTGCGCGCGGGTGGAAGCGCTGATCCGTCCCCACGCCGCCGCGGTCGCCTGCCGCGAGCTGCGCTACTTCTGGCTGCTGGAGTACGCGCTGCCCTAGCCGGTCGGGGCGTGGCGCCGCAGCGCCCGGAGCGGCGCGAGGAACCCCTCGATCCGGCTCGCGATCTCCTCGCCGTGGGTTTCGAGCGCGAAGTGCCCGGTGTCCAGCAGGTAGATCTCCGCGTCCGGCAGGTCGCGGCGGTAGGGCGCGGCCCCTCGGGCGGGAAGATCACGTCGTTCCGGCCCCACACGATCAGGGTCGGCGGCTGGTACTCCCGGAAGAACTCCTGGAAGCGCGGATAGAGCGCCACGTTGGTCCGGTAGTCGTAGAAGAGGTCCATCTGGATGTCGGGGTTGCCGGGACGGTCGAGCCTGACCTGATCCAGCGTCCAGGTCGCCGGGTCCAGCAGGGTCCCGTCCGACACACCCTTCTCGTACTGCCAGCGCGTGGACTTGGCGTCGACCAGCGAGTGGAGCGCGGCGCGGCGCTCCGGGCGGGGCTCGGCCCAGTACGCCTAGATCGGATCCCAGAACTCGCGCAGGCCCTCCTCAGTAGGCGTTGCCGTTCTGCACCACGAGCCCGCGCACCCGGTCGGGGCGACGCAGCGCGAGACGGTAGCCGACCGGGGCCCCGTAGTCCATCACGTAGAGCGAGAAGGCGTCAAGGCGCAGGTGCTCCACCAGCCCCTCCACGGAGCTGGTGAGGTTGTCGAACGTGTACTCGAAGCGCGCCCGGTCCGGCATGCTGCTGAGGCCGAAGCCCGGGTAGTCGGGCGCGACGAGGCGGAACGAGCCGGCCAGCCGCGGGATCAGGCGCCGGAACATGTGCGACGAGGCCGGGAAGCCGTGCAGCAGCAGGCGGACCGGGGCGTCGGCGTCGCCCGCCTCCCGGTAGAAGATGTCGAGCCCGTCGATGCGAGCGGTCCGATGGTGAACGGGATGTACGACGGGGGTGTCCTGTCGGCGGATACGCATGCGGTGGTCCCTCCCGGGGGCATGTCGCGCTCTCGCTTTGAGACGCACGCCGCCGGGAGGACCGTCGCGCCAAGCGAAGCTTTCGGCAAGAATGCGGCAGTGGCAAACCCCTGCAGGGTCAGACCCCGAGCTCGGCTGGGTTACTGCCGTCGGCAGGTCTGCGAGCCCGGATCCCAGATGTCGTAGCTACCACTGCACCAGGTCGGGCGATCACTGTGAGGCCGCTCCAAGGGAACGGGCGGAGGTGGCTCGGATTCCGCACGATACCCGTGCTCAAACATGCAGTCTCGATAAGCGCGATAGCCTCGTACGTCAACCGCCATCATCCGTGCGCCGGACCTCGTGACTTCGCCGGTGTCTCTCTCCCTCGGCCCGATCCGCCCAGCCGTCGCCTTTCGGGCGAGCGCCTCGCACACGGCATCATCGGCGTCCACCTGACTGGGTGACTGTCCCTCGAGCGGAACCGGGCGATACCCTTGCCGGTGAGGGGGGTCGGGCAGGGCCGCGCTGGGATCCAAGCTCAACTGACGGAGACGTTCGTCTCGGAATTCCTCATAGGGTACGTACTCCCCAGAGTAGTTGAGCCAGAGCATGGTCTTGGTGTTCCGGAGCACTCGGAATCTGTCCACCACGGGCGATGTCTCCGGATCACCTCCGCAAGCCGACGAATGCTGCTCGCGTATCAGCACGTTAAACTCGGCCTGACTCTCCCCTTCACCGAGGAACCGCAGACACTGACCATTGCGGTCCCATGGCTCGTACACCTTGTCCGCCAGCACTCGGGCCCTGACCAGCTCCAGCGCCTCCCCGATGCTGGACGCTCCACTCGGGCCACTCGATGATGGACGCTGGCCCACCGGAGCGATCGAGAACATCATGCAGAGGACGACTGCGAGAGACCATCGGGCGCGCCGACCGGCTCTTGTCACGCCTCAGAACCAACCGCCAACGCACGTGCCGCAGGCGCTCGGGCACTTGTCGACATCGTGCAGGACCCTCACCGCGGCGAACTTACGACCCTGGTGACCTTGAACGTAATCGAGGATCTTGACAGTCGTGCCCAACCCGAGCAAACCGGCCGTCGCAATGCGCCTCTCCTCTTCTTTCCCGGGCGGCCCGGCCATCGCGTAGACTCTCAGGTACACCAAGGAGCAAAGTTTCGCTTCGCGGCCAACGGGCGGGAGATCGTCACCGGCGAAGGGTAGCAACCGTCCGGCGTCATTCCTCTCTACGCGGATGTACCCGAGCGCGTTGGCGCAGCCTACCATCCAACAGTATTCGGCATGTCCCGGTGTGGCGAAAACAAGTAGCAAGCAGAGCGTGAGCGGGCTCCAGGTCCAGCGTCGGATCATCGGCAACCCTCCTCTTGCCAGACTACCGGACAACGGATTTCCTCCTGACTCCCGTTGCCCTACTGACGCAGCCCTACTGTCCTTATTCCGAGGTAGGCGCGAGGCGTCCCTTGGTGGCGAACTGCCGCTCGTAGAGGCCGCGGAGCTCCTCGAGCGTGGTGGCCTGACCCGGGACCTTGTCCGGGCGAATGCGTGCGATGCGTGCGAAGCGTAGCGCGAAGCCGGACGGATAGGTCGGGCTCCTCTGGATCTCGTTGTAGTCGACCTCCACCACCACCTCCGGCCGCACCCGCACCGTGTAGCCGTCGTCGCCGGTGGCGAGCGCGCGGAGGCGCTCGGTCATCTCGCCGAACTCGCGATCGGTGAGCCCCTTGAAGGTCTTGCCCACCTCGGCCCAGCCGTCGCCGTCGCGCACCGCGAGGTGGTAGTTGGAGAGCCAGCCCACGCGCCGGCCCGAGCCGCGGTCGGCGGCCACGATCACACAGTCCACCGTCAGCGCGGCCTTCAGCTTGAGCCAGCGCTTGCCGCGCCCGCCCGGCTCGTAGGTGCTGCGCGGGTCCTTGGCCATCAGGCCCTCGTGGCCCTCGGCGAGGGCGCGCGCCATCAGCGCCGCGCCGTCCTCGGCCCGGGTGACCATCGCGCGCTCGGCCAGCCAGCGGCCGCCGGTCACGCGCTCGAGCGCCTCCCAGCGCCGCGCGTACGGCTCGTCGAGATAGGAGCGGCCGGCGGCCATGAGGCAGTCGAAGAGGTGCAGCGTCAGCGGCAGCGCGCCCGCGGCCTCCTCCACCCCGCGCACGCGCCGGAAGCGCCGCATCAGCTCCTGGAACGGCAGCGGGCGGCCCGTCGCGTCGAGGGCCACCACCTCGCCGTCCAGGATGAGCGGTGCCCCGGAGAGATCACGCAGCGCAATGGCCACGATGTCGGGGAGGCTCCTCGTGACGTCGGTCATGCGCCGGCTCCAGATCGCCACCCGGTCGCCGTCGCGATGGAGCTGGATGCGCGCGCCGTCGTACTTGTACTCCATCGCGGAGGCTCCGCCGTGCGCGTCCAGGGCCTCCGCCGGATCGGCCGCGACCTCGGCCAGCATCGGCAGGAGCGGAACGAAGACGCGGGGCGTGGCCGCCGCGAGAGCCTCGGCGCCGCCGGTCAGCGCGAGCGTGGCCACCGCGGTGAGGTCGCCGGTGACGAGGGCGGCCCGGCGCACTCCCGCGACCGGAGCGCCGGCCGCCTGCGCGATCGCCTCCAGCACCAGTCCCTCGGAGAGGCCCATGCGCATCTCGCCGAAGACGATCCGCTGGAGCAGGTCGCGCTCCTCCGCGGAGGCGCGCGCGGCCAGCTCGCCGAGGCGGCCCTCGCGCAGGCGCCGCGCGCCCGGGCCCGCCGCTTCCGCGACCGCCCCGAAGGCCTCTGCCACGTCGCCGAGGGTGAGCGGGGCCCCGCCCCCAACCGCGGGAGCGGCGGGCAGGCCGCGCACGTTGAGCACTCGCGGGTCCGAGGCGGAGAAGGCGCGCCCGCTCAGATAGGTGACCGCGCGCGTGAGGTCGTCGGGCGGCAGGGCCCGCAGGTACTCCGCCACGAGCCGCCGCTTCTCGAGACGCCCGCCGGTCGCCGCGACGCGCGCGCGCAGGGCCGTCAGCTCGGACAGGAGGGCCACGGCCATTCAGAAGATGAGCAGGAGCCAGCCGACGAGCAGGGTCAGCGCGGTGACCGGCACCCCGACCCGGCTGTACTCGAGGAAGCCGATCCGGATGCCCGCGCCCCGCGCCTGCTCCACCACGATGAGGTTGGCCACCGAGCCCAGGATCGTGAGGTTGCCCGCGAGCGTGGAGGCCATCGCGAGCAGGAGCCAGGCCCGCGCCGGCTCTCCGAACGTGGGGATCACGGTCTTGAACAGCAGCACCGCGGGGACGTTCGACACCAGGTTCGACAGCACCGCGGTGACCGCGGTCAGCACCGCCGGGCGGGACAGACCCACCGCGGCGGCCGCGTCCAGGATCTGGCCCGCGAGACCCGAGGCCTCGACGCCCCCGATCACCACGAAGAGACCGGTGAAGAGCACGAGCAATCCCCAGTCGATCTCGCGGTAGACCTTGTCCGGGTTCACCCGGCGCGTGAGCAGGCAGTAGGCCGCGCCACCGATCGCCACCAGCGCGATCGGCACTCCGGCGAGGAAGGCGACCAGCATCACCGACACCGCGGCCACCGTCTTGATCATCAGCGCGCGGTGCACCACCCCGGGCTCGGCGATGGCCTCCGTGGGCAGCGCGGTCGGCAGCCGCCGCCGGTAGGCGAGCCAGATCACCGCGAACACCACCGCGAGCCCGATCACCGCCACCGGCGCCTCGCGCAGGAGGAAGGCGCGGTAGGAGATGCCGGAGAAGCTGCCCACGAGCATGTTCTGCGGATTGCCGGTGAGCGTGGCCACGCTGCCCACGTTGGCCGCGGTGGCGAGCGCGACGAGGTACGGCACCGGCGGCAGCCGCAGGCGCCGCGCGAGGTCCAGCACGATCGGGGCCATCACCAGGCACACCACGTCGTTGACGAAGAGCGCCGACAGCACGCCGGCGGCCACGATGATGAGGCCGAGCAGGCCCACCGGCGTGTGGGCCCGCCGCACCGCCGCGTACGTCACCAGGCGGAAGAAGCCGGAGAGGCGGAGGTACGCGGCCACGATCATCATGCCGAAGAGCAGCACCAGGGTGTGGGCGTCGACCGCGGCCACCGCGCGGTCCCACGGCAGGAGCCTGCTCACCACCACGAGCGCGCCGCCGATGATGGCCACCCCCGTCCGATCCACCCGGAGGAACGGCAGGCGCCCGAGGGCCAGGCCCAGATAGGTGCCGCCGAGCGCGACCAGCGCGATCAGCCGCTCGAAGCCGAGGTCGGACATGGCTCAGTAGCCGATCGCGGCCCCGTCGCTGCGCGGATCCGCCCCGCCCACCAGCACCCCGCTGTCGGGGTCGATCGTGATGCCGTGGGCGTGGCCGGCCAGCTCGTTCCACGCCTCCCACCGGTTGATCACGTGGCCGCGGCGCGCCAGCTCCGCGACCGTGGCGTCGGCGAAGCGGCCCTCCAGGTTCAGGACCTCGCGCGCGTCGCCCAGGGCGAAGCGGCCCGCGAGCCAGCGCGGGGCCGCCACCGCCTGCTGGATGTCGAGGCCGTGGTCGATCAGCGCGCTGTAGACCTGGAGGTGGATCTGCGGCTGGCCGTCCGCGCCCATGCAGCCCAGTACCTGCCAGAGTCGCCCTTCCCGGAAGGCGAGCGAGGCGATCAGGGTGTGGAGCGGGCGCTTGCCCGGCTCGAGGCGGTTGGGATGGTCCGGGTCCAGCGAGAAGTACGCCCCGCGGTTCTGCAGCACCACCCCGGTGCGCCCCGCCACCACTCCCGCGGCGAAGCCCATGTAGAGGCTCTGGATCAGCGAGGCCGCGTTGCCGGCGGCGTCGACCGCGGCCACGTAGACGGTGTCGCCGGTCAGGCTGCCGGTGGACGGCACGCGGTCCCACGGCAGGGCGCGCGCGGGATCGATGAGGCGCCGGCGCTCCTCGGTGTAGGCGGTGGACAGGAGCCGCTCCACCGGAACCGGCGCGAAGGCGGGATCGGCCACGTAGCGGTCGCGGTCGTGGAAGGCGATCTGCTTGGCCTGCACCAGCAGGTGCACGTGGTCGGGGCCCAGGAAGGGCCGCGCGCCCAGGTCGTAGGGCTCGACCAGGCGCAGGGCCTGCAGCACCGAGATGCCCTGGCTGGGGGGCGGCGTCTCATGGATGGTGACGCCCCGGTAGGTGGCGCGGATCGACTCGCCCCAGCGCGACCGCTGCGCGGCCAGGTCGGCCTCGGTGAAGAAGCCGCCGTGCTCGCGCGACCAGCGCACCAGCTCGCGCGCGGTCTCACCCTCGTAGAAGGCGGCGCGCCCGCCGGAGCCGAGGCGCTCGAGCGTGCGCGCGAGGTCGCCGTTGACGAGCCGCCGGCCCACCGCGGGCTGGCGCCCTTCGGCCAGGAAGATGCGCGCCGCGGCGGGATCGGCGGCCAGCACGTCGGCGCTCCGCTCGATCCACTCCGCGAGACGGCGCGTGATCGGAAAGCCCTCGCGCGCGTAGCCGACGGCCGCCGCGAGGTCGTCCGCCAGGGGGCGGCGGCCGTAGCGCGCGTGCGCCTCGCACCAGCCGTGCGGCGCGCCGGGCACCGTGACCGTCGCGGGCACCACCCCGCGCAGCGGGATCGCGTCGAGACCGCGCGCCCGGAACCAGTGAAGCGTCGCCCCGCCCGCGGCCTGCCCCGCCGCGTCGAGCGCGCGCACCGCGCCGCCGCGCCCCTCGTGGATGAGCCAGAACGAGTCGCCACCCACGCTGGTCATGTGCGGGTACACCACCGCGAGGACCGCGGCCGCGGCGATGGCCGCGTCGACCGCGGAGCCGCCCGCCTGCAGCGCCTGCACGCCGGCCTGGGAGGCGAGCGTGTGCGGAGAGGCGACCATGCCGCGGTACGCCAGCGTGGCCGGGCGGGCGGCGTCGAGAATGCGCCTAGCCCCGTCCCGCCGGCAGCGGCAGCTCCATCCAGACGTCCGCGCGCGGATTGCGGTTGTAGTCGTCGATCTCCCGGAATCCGTAGCGGCGGTAGAGCCGCACCGCGGCGGCCAGCCGCTGCTCGCTGTCGAGCCGCAGCACCCGGCCGCCGAGGGCGTGGGCCTCGGCGAGCACGCGCTCCATCAGCCGGTCGGCGAGACCCTGGCCCCGGTGCTCGGGGCGGAGCCACATGCGCTTGAGCTCGGCGACGCCGGGCTCGAGGCGGCGCACCGCGGCGGTGCCGACCACGCCGCCCGCCGGATCGACCACCACCAGCATCACGCCCGCGCGGCCGTCGTACTCGCCCTGCCAGTCGGCCACGTCGTGGTCGAGCCCGTCGGAGTCGACGTCCTCCCCCAGGAACGTGAAGTACGCGGCCAGCTCGCGCGTGACCCCCGCGTGATCGTCGGGCCCCGCGCGCCGGATCTGGTAGTCGGGCGCCACCTACCGCTTCCGGGCGTGCGCGTCGAGCCCGCGCTGCCAGAGGTACTCGGTCTCGCCCAGGTGCTTGCCGACCCAGCGCGACAGGACGAAGAGGAGATCGCTCAGCCGGTTGACGTACTTGAGCGGCCACTCGCCGATGTCCTCCACTCGCGCGAGCTCCAGCACGCGGCGCTCCGCGCGCCGGCAGACCGTGCGCGCCTGGTGCAGGAAGCCGCCGACCGGCCCGCCACCGGGCAGGATGAAGCTCTTGAGCGGGGTCAGCTCCTTCTGGCACTCGTCCATCAGCCGCTCGAGCGCGGTCACCTGCTCCGCCCCCACCCGGAACATGCCCTCGTACACCGCGTCGGCCGGGGTGGCCAGCTCGCTGCCCAGGTCGAACAGCTCGTTCTGCAGCCGGCGCAGCACCTCGTCGAGCCAGCGGTGCCGGCGGCCGCTCTTCTTCCGCTCCGCGTTGAAGACGCGGGCCAGCCCGATGACCGCGTTCAGCTCGTCGATGGTGCCGTAGGCCTCGATGCGCGGCGAGTCCTTGGGCACGCGACGACCGCCCACCAGCGCGGTCTCGCCCTTGTCTCCCGTGCGCGTGTACACGCGCGTGATGCGAACCGGCATGCGCACCTCCCGCGCCGAGGCTAGCACAGGTGCTAGACTCAGGCCATGAGCGAGGCGTGGCGCGACAACCTCGTGACCGACCAGGAGTCCATCGCGCGCATCGTCCGCGAGTGCAAGCGCATCGCGGTGCTCGGCATGAAGACGGAGGCGCAGCGCGATCAGCCCGCGTTCTACGTGCCCGAGTACATGGCGCGGGCCGGCTACGACATCGTGCCGGTGCCGGTCTACTATCCGACCGTCACGCGCATCCTCGAGCGGCCGGTGTTCCGCGCGGTGCGCGACGTGCCGCCGCCGATCGACATGGTCGACGTCTTCCGGCGCCCGCACGACATCCCCCCGCACGTCGACGACATCCTGGCCGCGGGCCCGCGCGTGGTATGGTTCCAGCTCGGTATCCGCAACCCCGCCGCCGCGGAGGCCTTCGCGCGCGCCGGCATCCAGGTGGTCCAGGACCGCTGCCTGCTGGTGGAGCACCGCCGGCTGCGCTAGCCGCGCGTCAGCGCGTGGCGAGCGCGGCAAGGGCCTGGCTGACGTCCCGCCACTCGCCCTCGGTGAGCGCGGTGTCCCCGAAGCGGGCGCGCTCGTAGAGGACGGTGAGGCGCGCGAAGGCCTCTCCTCGCCGCGGCGCCGCCGCGCCCACCCGCGTCGCGAACTGGCGCGCGGTCTCGGCCGCGGCGGGCGCGAGGCCCTGCCGGGCCAGGAGGCGCAGGGCGCGCTCGTAGAACACGGGCGCCCGCCGGGCGGGGCCGGTCGCGCGCGGGCCGCCGCCGCGGCCCCACAGGAGCCATCCCAGACCCAGCGCCGCCACCACGGCGCCCGCGATGGCCAGGGTCCGGCGCGCCGGCCACTCGCGCGGCCACGGCAGCCCGAGCCGCACCTCGGTGGCCTGCCGCTGCACGGCGGCCGCGAGGTGCACCTGATCGCGCAGGCTCCAGTTGATCACGTAGCGGTACCAGCGCATGCGCGCCGCATCGAGGTAGAGCGACAGCGAGCCGGGCGCGCGCTGGGCGACCTCCCCCCGGGGAGATGGATCGAACGCGATCCAGCCCTGTCCCTCCACGTGGACCTCGACCCAGGAGTGGGCGTCGCTCAGGCGGACCATGAAGTAGCGCCCGTAGGGGTTCCACTCCCCCTGCTGGAAGCCCGCCACCACCCGGCTCGGGATGCCCAGGGTGCGCAGCATCACCGCCATCGAGGCCGCGAAGTACTCGCAGTTGCCCGAGCGCCGGACGAACAGGAACTCCTCCAGCGGCGGGCGCGCGGTCTCGCGCCGGAGCGCGAGGGTGTAGCGGTAGTGCGTGGAGAGGTACGCGCTGATGCGCCGCGCCGCGGTGGCGGGATCGGTGGCGCCCGCGGCCGCCTCTCGGGCCAGGCGCGCGATCTCCGGCGATACCGCGGGCAGCTGGAGGAAGCGGGTCCGCTCCGTCGCGCCGAGCGGCGGCGCGGGGCGCGCGCGCGACATCGACGACCGGCCCCCCGTCTCCACCTCCGACTCCACGACGTAGTGGAGCCGCCCGCTCGCGCTCGACGTGGTGAGCCCGCCCATGTCGTCGGCCACCAGGCTGGGCGACGGCATCTCCACCCGGATCACGCGCGGCGCGCCGAACACCGCGTCGGTGCCCATCGGCTCCAGGAAGATCTCCTGCCGCAGGATGGGACCGGTCCCGCGGGGCAGCCCGATCCCGAAGTCGCCCCCGGCCCCGCGGCGCAGGTAGCGCCGGGGCGCCACCGTGCTCGACCACGCGCGGCCGTCGAACTGGTCGAAGGCCACGCCCCGCCAGCGGAGCTCCGGGAGCGCGACCGGGTCCACCCGCTCGTCGGTGAGGTACACCCGCATGACCACGCTGTGGTCGGTCTCGATGTCGCCGAAGCTGCCCAGGTCCACCCGGTCCGCGAAGCCGGTGACCATGCGGCCGAGCTGGGCCCGCAGCGGGAGCGCGGCCTGCCCCACCCGCGGGATCACGAAGAAGAGCCCGCCCGCGAGCGAGAAGGTGATGGCGGCCGCGACCAGGCTGACGCGGGTCAGCGGGCCGCGGAAGAACACCCGGCGCGTGGAGGCGGCGCCGCCCCCGCCCGCCTGCCCGGCCCGCTCGAGCTCGGTCACCACGTGATTGAGGATGAGCATCCACGTGCCGAGCACCAGGAAGATCACGAACACCACCAGGAAACCGAGGCTGAAGCTGATGGAGGCGGCGGCCACCAGCATGAAGAAGGAGAGCAGCCCCGCGTCGCGCAGGTCCTTGAGCCCGCGCCGCACGAAGAGCCGCAGCAGGATCAGGAACAGCAGCAGGTGCACCATCCCGTCGAGCACCGAGTAGGCGAGATAGAGGAGGTCGACCACCACGGCCACCGCGGCCGCCCCCACCAGCCCGTAGCCGAGCGCGGCCCGCACCGCGCCGCGGGCGCGCGCCTGCTCGTGCCCCCAGCCCACCAGGATCGCGAGCACCACCAGGGCCGCCCCGACCGGGCCCACGAGGGCCGCGCCGTACAGGGCGGCCACGCCGGTGAGCACCAGCAGGTAGGTGACGAGGCGGAGGGCGAGGAGGGCCGACACGTCAGTCGAGCGAGACGCGGATCTCGCGCAGGCGCCGGGAGCTGAGGGCGCCGTCGTCTTCCCCCGCCGCCCGCGGCGCCACCCGGCCGCCGCCCGCCGGATCGTAGAGAGCCAGTGCGGCCAGCACGCGGCGCAGGTGGGAGCGGCCGTGGCCGAGGGGGATCACGAGGTCCGGGCCGGTCATCTCCACCCCCGCCCCCGCGCGGATCAGCGCGCTCGCGACGGAGGCGGCGTCGGAGAGCGCCGCCTCCAGCCGCTCGCTCCCGGCCTGCCCGCGCCCCACCAGCACCAGGCGTGCGTCGTGGCTGGCGTCGGCCTCGTGCTCCCGCACCATGAGCGTCTCCGCCTTCGCGCTGCTCCGCCAGTGGATGAAGCGCGGGTCGTCGCCCGGGCGGTAGGCGCGCAGGTTGTGGATCTCGTCGCCGCGGCCGGGTCGCCGCGCCGCGCCCGCCCCCGCCCCCCCGAGCCGCCCGAGCCACGCCGCGCCGAGCGGACGCACCGCGGGGAACACGAGGACCTCGTCGCCGAGGGCCGCCCGCCCCGCCTTCACGAACAGGCCGAACGGGAAGCGGGTGGTGATGCGCACCCCGGCGAGACGCCACCGGCCCCGGCGGGGCGGCGTCTCCTCCCAGGTCGCGAGCCGGTCGGTGCCGGCCTCGATCCGCCGGAAGTAGATGAAGCGCGAGCCGGACTCGAGCGCGCGCGCGTCGGGCGCGAGCAGCTCGAGGGTGATCGAATAGGACGTGAGCCAGCGCTTGCGGTTGGCCAGGGTGGCCCCCAGCACCACGGCGCGTCCCGCGTAGAGCTCCTCGGGCCCGATCCCGGTGAGTCGCACGCCGCGCATCGCCTGCTCGGAGAGGATGCCGGAGACCACGATCAGGGCCAGCAGCGCGGAGACCAGCAGGTAGAGCAGGTTGTTGCCGGTGTTGATCGCGGCCACTCCGAGCCCGACCGCCACCAGGAGGCACCACCACCCGTCGCGGGTGGGCTTGATCGTGCGGCGCGGATGGAGGAGGCGCCAGACGGCGGCGCGCAGCAACTTCAGCACGGCTACCGGGGGACGGGGACGTCCTGGAGGATCGCGGCGATGGCCGCGTCGGCGCCCATGCCGCTCGCGGCGCCGCCGGTGACCGCGGCCTTGACGATCACCCGGTGGGCCAGCACCGGGGCGGCCAGCTCCTTGATGTCGTCGGGCAGGAGGTAGTCGCGTCCGTCGGCCAGCGCGCGGGCGCGCGCGGCGCGCAGCAGGGCCAGCGAGCCGCGGGGGCTCACCCCGAGGGTCAGGAGCGCGGAGCGGCGCGTCGCGGTCACCAGCGCCACCAGGTAGTCGAGCACCGATTCCTCCGCGCGCACCCGCTCCGCGGCCTCCTGCAGGCCCAGCACCTCCTCGGCCAGCACCACCGGAGCCACTCCGGTGGGGGGCGGCGCGGGGTCCCCGCGCAGCACCGCCTTCTCGTCGGCGGCCGCGGGGTAGCCCACGCGCAGGCGCAGCAGGAAGCGATCGAGCTGGGACTCCGGCAGCGGGAACGTGCCCTCGTACTCGCGCGGGTTCTGGGTGGCGAGCACCATGAACGGCCGGGGCAGCGGGTACGTGGAGTGATCGACCGAGACCTGGGCCTCGTTCATGGCCTCGAGCAGCGCGGACTGCGTCTTGGGAGTGGTGCGGTTGATCTCGTCGGCGAGCACGATGTTGGTGAAGAGCGGGCCCGGCTTGAACACGAAGTCACCCGTCTTCGGATCCCACACCGAGACCCCCAGCACGTCGGACGGGAGCATGTCGGAGGTGAACTGGATGCGCTGAAAGGAGGCGCCGATGGAGCGCGCCAGGGCCGAGGCCAGCGTGGTCTTGCCCACGCCCGGGACGTCCTCGATCAGGAGGTGGCCCCGCGCGACCAGCCCGATCACCGCGAGACGGACCACCTCGGGCTTGCCCACCAGGGCGCGGCCGACGCTGTCCTCCAGACGGCGGATGATCTCCGTCGAGCCGCCCATAGAATTCCACTATACCGTACGCGGATTTTTCCCCCGGGCCGCCCGCTCTCCGGCTGTAGTAGTCTGCCACCCAATGGATCGGCCAAATCCGAGCGAGCCGGGCGGCGCCTGGGCATCTGGAGACGCGGCGAGCGGATGGAAGAGGGGAGAGGCGGCACGTGGCCGGGCGCTGGATCCGCTGACCGAGCTGATGCTCGATCTGGCCGGGGTCACGGTCGGCAGTCAGGTACTCGACCTGGGAGCAGGTACGGGTGACCAGACCATGCTGGCCGCACGTCGCGCCGGGCCGGGTGGCATGGTCCTGGCGACCGATATCTCGGCCTCCATGCTCGCGCTCACGCAGCAGGCCGCCCGCGACGCCGACCTGGCGAACGTTCAGACGCGAGTGATGGATGCTCAGCGTCTCGAGCTGGAGGCCGACTCGTTCGACGCGGCGATGGCCCGCTTCAGCCTGCAGTTCGTCCCGGATGTTCCGCGAGCGCTCGCCGAGGTCCGGCGGGTCCTGAAGCCCGGCGGCCGGTTCGCGGCGGCGGTCTTCTCGGCCATCGAGAGGAACTCGTTTCGCGCCTCCCCTCAGGCGATCGCCAGCCGTCTGGCCGGCAAGCCGTTCCCCGCACCTGGGCCGGGGCAGTGGGCACTCAACGATCCGAGCACGCTGCGGGGTGCGTTTCGTCGGGCCGGCTTTCGGGACGTGGACGTCCGGCCGGTCCCCTTCGTCTACCGGTTCCAATCGCTGGCGGACGCCTTGCGCAATCTGGCGGAGGCACAACCTCCGCTCGTGAAGCTCCTGGATGAGCTGAGCGAGGACGACCGGGTCACCGCCTGGGCCGAGATCGAGCGAACACTCGAGCCCTTCGTGGGGCCAGATGGGTTCGCGGCGCCGAGCGAAGCGCTGATCACCGTCGGAGCGCGCTAGGTCAGGACCCGCCTCCTATCTCTGTATCGCGAAGTCTTCGGGCTCGAAGACCTGCCGGATCTCGATCACGTCTCCGTCACTCGCCGGGCACCGCTGCGCCCACTTCGTGACCTCGTCCTTCGACTTCGCCTCGACCAGCCAGTAGCCGCCCAGCACTTCCTTCGTCTCGATGAAGGGGCCGTCGGTCACGATCGGCTTTCCCTGGGCGAAGGATACCCGCGCGCCGGTGGCGACCGGGTGAAGGCCGTTCAACGACAAGATCTTGACGGACTTGGCCATCTCATCGTTGAAGCGGCCCATCTCGGCCACCTTCTCGGGATCGGGCACAAACCCGGGATCCACCTTCGTGCCTGCCCGGTAAACCGCCGGAATCATCAGCATCATGAATTTCATCGCCATGTCTCCTTGGTCGCAAATGGTCCTTCACGCATGGTCGTCCGGCACCCCCCGAGTTCGACATCCGGCGACTTTCCGGCGCGGCCCCGGGATCCCTTCGCCGGTCCCGGCGTGCGAGGCCCCGCGGCATCGGCTACAATGCGGGCGCGATGCCGCTCGAGATCCCGCCCTCCCCGCCGTGGCCGCGCGACGCGCGCGCGGCGTGCGCCTTCACCTTCGACCTCGACGCGGAGACTCTGTGGATGGCGCGGGGCGTCCACGAGCCGGTCACGCTCTCGCAGGGCCGCTTCGGGGTGGCGGAGGCGCTGCCGCGCATCCTGGCCCTGCTGCGCCTCAACGAGATCCACGCCTCGTTCTTCGTCCCGGCGTGGGTGGCCGAAAAGCACCCCGACGCGGTGCGCGCCATCGTCGACGGTGGGCACGAGCTGGGCTGCCACGGCGACGAGCACGAGAAGGTGAGCGATCTCCCCGCCGAGCGCGAGGAGGCGATCCTCCTGAAGAGCGTGGAGGTGCTCACCCGCGTCGGCGGCAAGCGCCCGCTCGGCTACCGCGCCCCCGCGTGGCAGCTGTCCGCGGCCACCCTCGAGCTGCTCGGCCGCCACGGCTTCGACTACTCGTCGAACATGATGGACCGTCTCTCGCCGTATCTGCATCCCGCCGCGGGCGGCCGCGCGCTGGTGGAGATCCCGGTCTCGTGGGTGCTCGACGACGCGCCCTACTTCATGTTCACCGGGCAGCGCGCGATGCAGGCCCCGGGGCCGGTGCTGCAGGGCTGGCTCACCGAGTTCGAGGGGATCACCGAGATGCGGGCTCTGACCAACTTCACGTTCCACCCGCAGATCATCGGGCGCCCCTCGCGCCTGGCCTGCCTGCGCGAGCTGATCGACCACGTGCGCCACACCCCGCGCGTGTGGATCGCCACTCTCGGGGAGATCAGCGCCCACCACCGCGCCACCGCGAAGGCCTGACCTGCAGGCCTTTTTCCGCGGAGGGCGGCTAGCGAAAGGCGGGTGCGACCTCGGCCATGAACCGGTCGAGGGCCCGGAGCCGATCGGCGGGGAGCAGGAAGGTGGGGATGAACAGCATTCCGACCCCGGCCGCCTGCAGCTTGCTCAGCTTGTCGCGGATCTCGCTCGCGCTGCCGGCCAGCACCGTGTCGCGCGCCTTGGTCTCGTCCGCCCCCATGCGCTTCATGTAGGCCTGCTGGACGCGCTCGACCCCGGCGCGGTCGTCCGCGAAGCCCAGCACCATCACCGCGGAGCGCAGGATCCGCTTCGGGTCGCGTCCCACCTTCACGCAGTGCGCGTCGAGGATGCGGCCCTTGTGGGTGAGGGTCTCGGGCCCGCCCCACACGTTCCAGTGATCCGCGTGCTGGGCCGCGATGCGCAGGGTGACCTTCTCCCCGCCGCCGCCGATCATCAGCTCGGGATACGGCTTCTGGACCGGCTTGGGCATGAGGGGGGCGTCCTCCAGCTGGTAGAAGGCGCCCTTGTAGCTCGCCTTCGCCTCGGTCCAGAGGGCCTTCATCACCCGGCACGCCTCGTCGAGTCGCTTGAGCCGCTCGGCGGTGGTGTAGAAGTCCATCCCGTAGGCGCGGTGCTCGTTCTCCTGCCAGCCCGCGCCGAGACCGCAGATGAGCCGGCCGCGCGAGATGATGTCGACGTTGGTCGCCATCTTGGCGAGGAGCGCGGGGTGGCGGTAGGTGTTGCCGCTCACGATGGTGCCCACGCGCATGCGCTCGGTGCGCGCCGCGAGGGCCGCGAGCGCGGTCCAGCACTCGAGCGTGTCGCCCACCCGGTCCGCGGTGTTGGGCATGAAGTGATCGGTGACGCAGGCCGCGTCCCAGCCGGTCCGGTCGCCGTGCTGCCAGAGCTCCAGCACCTCGTCCCACGTGGTTCCGCTCATGCCGGTGAACAGGGCGAATTTCATGGTGGCTGGATGCTACGAGCGCGCCCCGGGGAGGTCAAGTGGAAACCCCCTTCCTGATCGTCCATCCCGGCGCTCTCGGCGACGTGCTGCAGGCGGTGCCGGCGCTGCGCGGTCTGCGCGCGGCAGCCCCCGCCGCGCGCCTCGTCTTCGCGGGCCAGCCCCGGCTCGGCCGCTTGCTGGTGGCCCTCGGCGCGATCGACGACGCGCGCGGCTTCGACGGCCTCGGGCTCGAGGCGCTCTTCACCGACGCGCCGATTCCGCCCGCGCTGGCCGGCTTCCTGGCCGGCTTCGCGCGCGTGGTCTCGTGGTTCGGCGCGCGCGAGCCGGACTACCGCGCGCGGCTCGGCGCGCTCGCGCGCGACCTGGTGATCGCCCGCCCGGTGCCCGACGACGACACGCCGGTCTGGCGGCACCTCGTCGCGACGCTGGCGGACGCCGGCCGGGTGGGCCCGGACGCGATCGCTCCGCTGCGGATCGAGGGCCCGGCGGGCGCCCGCCGCGGGCTGATCGTACACGCGGGCAGCGGGGGCGCCGGGAAGCGCTGGCCGCCGGAGCGGTTCGCGGAGGTGATCGAGGCGACGGCCCGGTCCACCGGCGTGCCGGTCCTGCTCCACCAGGGCCCGGCGGACCGGGAGGCGGTGGAGGCGCTCGCGGCCCGCCTGACCGCGCCCGTCGAGCTCCTGGTGGAGCCGGAGCTCCCGGCGCTGGCCGCGGCCCTCGCGAGCGCGCGCGCCTATCTGGGCGGCGATTCGGGCGTCAGCCACCTGGCCGCCGCGGTGGGCGCGCCCAGCGTGATCCTGTTCCCGCCCGCGCACCTGCCCCGCTGGACCCCGTGGAGCCCGACCGCCCGTCCGATCGCGGCGAGCGGCGGACCCGACGAGGTCCGACGGGTGACGCAGGCGCTGGAGGACGCGCTCACGGCTGCTTCGCGATGACGTGGTCCTTGATCTTGTCGTAGGTCGCCTTCGGCAGCACCTTCTTCTGCACCAGCTCGTCCTTCCTCTTGTACGGACGGTTCTGCACGATCTTCTTGGCGTAGGCGTCGCCGATGCCGGGAATCATCTTTAGGTCCGCCTCGCTGGCCGTGTTGAGATCCAGCGGGTCGTGCCCCATGTCCTTCGCCGCGTCCTTGGCCGCGGGCTTGGTGTCGCTCTTGGCCGGCGCCGGCGTGGTCTTGGGCGCCTGGGCCCAGGCCGCGGGGGCCGCGAGCAGACCGGTGGAGAACAGCACCGCGACGACGAGACCGATCAGTCGCTTCATGGCAGGTCTCCTTTCGAGGGGACTTCTCTCACTTGATGCCGAGCAGCTCCACCTCGAAGATCAAGGTGGCGCCGGGCGGGATCACCCCGCCGGCCCCGCTATCGCCGTAGCCCAGATGCGCGGGGATGATCAGCTTGCGCTTGCCTCCCACCTTCATCGAGATGACGCCTTCGTCCCAGCCCTTGATCACGCGGCCCTTGCCCACCGGGAACTCGAACGGGCTGCCGCGGTCCACCGAGCTGTCGAACTTCTTGCCGCTCTTGAGCCAGCCGGTGTAGTGCACGCTCACGGTGTCGCCGGACTTGGGCCGGGCGCCGGTGCCCTCCACCAGGTCCACGTAGCCGAGCCCGGTGGCGGTCTCGACGACCTGTGCGTCGCTCTGGTCGCTCATGATGGCTCCTTTGGCGCTCCATAGTACCAGCGGTGCAGGCGCGCGGGGGCGACCCCGAAGAAGTGGAGCAGGCGAAGGGTCCACATGAGCCCGATGGTGCGGAGCGGGCCCTCCCGCTCCCACTTCCGCGCGGAGGTGGTCACGCGGGCGCGCAGCGCGGCCAGCCGTCCCCGCGCCCGGAGCCGCCGGGACAGCTCGATGTCCTCCATCAGCGGGATGTCGGGGTAGCCGCCCACCGCCTCGAAGGCGGCGCGGCGGACGAAGATGGCCTGGTCCCCGGTGCAGATCGACGTGGCGCGCGAGCGCGCGTTCATGAACCAGGCGATCATCTTCATCAGGTGCCGACTACTGTCGAAGCGCACGTCGAAGCGGCCGCCGACCACCGCGGGATCGGCCAGCGCGCCCTCGATGAGGGCGGTCGCGCCGTCGGGCAGCCAGGTATCGGCGTGCAGGAACAGCAGCACGTCGCCCGCCGCCCCGCGGGCGCCCGCGTTCATCTGCCGGGCCCGCCCGCGCGCGCCGGGCACGAGGCGCACGCCCGGCCGGCCGGCCACCACCGCCGCGGTCCCGTCGCGGCTGCCGCCGTCGACCACCAGCAGCTCCGCGCCCGGGCACGCGCGATCGAGATCGGGCAGGAGCCGCGCCAGGTTCGACGCCTCGTCGAGGGCGGGGATCACCACGCTGAGCTTCACTCGTCGGCCCCCGGCTCGAGGCGGATCGCGCCGTAGTAGGCGACCGCGCGCTCGCCGGTGTCGTCGGTGTCGGTCATGAGCGCGACACCCACGATGCGCGGGGGCTCGCCGCCGACGATACGCCGATAGTCGGCGTAGATATCGTGGCGCTCGGTGACCCACCGCCCCGCGTCCGCGGCGCCGCTCCGGGCCACCACCATCTTGGCGCGCGCGGAGTAGGCGTTGTCGAGCACGGTGCCCACCGGCAGCCGGCTCTCCCACACGTAGTTCAGCGCCATCCCGGGCGGGTAGCGGCCGTAGAAGAGCCGCAGCGCGCCGTAGCGCGCCCGCTCCCACGCCGACGCGCCGGCCGGATCGTAGCCGAAGGCCACGTAGACGCGCGCCGCGTAGTCGTCGCCCGCCTTGCGGCGCGGGTCGGATCGGTCGAGCACGCCCTCCACCTTCCAGCGCCAGGAGAGCACGCGGTGGACCTTCGGGTCCAGGTCCAGCGGCCGGTAGAGCGCCGAGGCGGCGGCCTCGCTCTCCGCGCGCAGCACGAAGTCCTGGCCCTCGCGCACCACCGTGTAGCGGCTGTGGCGCGCCACCCGCGGGAACGTGAGGGCCTCCCAGCCCGGCGGCGGCGTCCCCGCCTCCACGGGCGGGGCGAAGGTGAGGCGCACGGGCTCGGCGGCGCGGGCGCCGGCCGCGAGCGCGCCCAGCCCCAGCAGGAGCGCGACGAGCCCCGCGCGCCGCGCCCGGCGCATCAGCCCGTCCGCAGCAGGTCGTCGAGGGCGGCGCTGCGCCCGCGCAGCCATCGCGGCAGCAGCGACAGCGCCACCAGCAGCACCCCCGCCCCCGCGAGCAGCAGGACCATCCGCCGCACGTCCCACGCGCCCGCCACCACCGCGCCCGCCGCCACCGTGTAGGCCACCGTCGCCGGGAGCATGCACACGAAGGAGGTCAGGAGGTAGGCGCCGAACGAGATCGAGGTCAGCCCGTAGGCGTAGTTCTGGAGATTGAAGGGAAAGATCGGGACCAGGCGCGTGATCATCACGATGCGCCAGCCGTGCCGCGCGGTCGCCCGGTCCATGCGGCCCAGCGCGGGATACGGCGTCATCCACCGCTCCACCGCGTCGCGCGCCGCGTAGCGCGCGATCAGGAACGCGAGCGCGGCGCCGGTGGTGGAGGCGATCGAGGCGTAGGCGGTGCCCGCGATCGGTCCGAACACGAGCCCCCCCAGGAGGGTGAGCGGCAGCGCGGGCACGAAGGCGACCACCGCGAGCACGTAGCCGCCCACGAACACCGCGGGGGCCCAGGGCCCGAAGCTGACGATCCACTCCCGCAGATGCGCCAGGTTGTCGAGTCGCACCAGGCTCGCCGCCCCCAGCGCGCGCGCCGCCACCACCAGCGCGACCGCGATCAGGCCGACCAGCAGCAGCCGCTTGCTCAGTACTTGCCCCGGGCGCGCTCGCGGGCGGGCAGGTTCTCGAGGCAGGTGGTCCACCAGCCGGTGCGGATCGTCTCCGCGAACTCGGGCGGCAGCCCCTCGCGCTCCATCTGCCGGGCGAGCGTCTCGTGATCGTAGTGGACGGGCACGAGCTCGACGCTGAGATCGGGCCCCGCGGTCAGCACCGTGTACCACACGTTGGTGCGGCCGTCGTTCTCGGGGCGGCCGATGACCCCCACGTTGATCGCGTGGCGGGCGTCCGGCAGCGCGCGGTGCCACTTGATGCCGGTGTGGGTGCACAGCATGACGTCGGCCTCCGCGCGCTCCATCAGGTGGCGCAGGAGACCGTTCGGAGTGGCCGACTCCCACAGGAACTCGTTGATGACCCGCGGAGAGCCATGGCACATCAGCACCCGGTGCGGCCCGAGCTTGAGCCGGCGGTGACGGGGCAGCGCCCCGAGCCAGGCCTTGTTCTCGGTCGAGGTGCCCTCGAAGGTGTAGCGGTAGCTGATCGCCGCGTAGTGGTTGTCGCGCGGATCGGTGTAGCCGCAGCCGCAGTCGGTGCGCCCGGAGGCGAGCGACTCGTCGTAGTTGCCCTGGATGGCCAGCACTCCGTGCTCGCGCAGCAGCGGGAAGACGCGGTCCGGATGCGGGCCGAAGCCGCCCATGTCCCCCAGGCAGAACACCGCCTCGACCCCGCGGGCGCGCGCGTCGGCCAGGGTGGCCTCGAGCGCGAGCGAGTTGCTGTAGACTCCGCCCAGCACCGCGATCCGCCGGTACTCGTCTAGCTGTTGCGACATGTCATCCCCGTCCGATGGCAGGTCACACACGCCGGGTGATAGAGGGGCGCGGGCCGGAACGACTCGGCGAGGCTCCCGGCGGAGAGCCGCGCCCCCGGCAGCCCGGCCAGGATCGGGCACGCGTAGACGCCGCCGCCCGCGACCACCCGGGCGTCCGCGCACTGCAGCTGGGCGCGATCGAATCCCTCGAGGTCCGCCTCGGTCAGCGGGGCCTCGGCGCTCGCGGGGTGTCGGCCGAGCGCGAACACGGGCATGAGCTTGAGCCGCGGCCGATCCACGCCCTGCGCGCGCAGGAAGTCGCGGAAGCGCGCGTGGAGGCCGCCCGGCTCCGGGTGCGCGTCGCGGGTGATCTCGGTCGCGGTGACGATGGGCAGCAGGCCGCGCTCGCGCAGGAGCCGCACCGCCTCCACCGCCTTCGCCCACGCCCCGTCGCCGCGGACCGCGTCGTTGCAGGCCGGGTCCGGATCGTCGAGGCTCACCCGGATCTCGAGCGAGTACGCGGCCCGGACCGCCAGCGCCGCGAGGGCGTCGGCGCGCGCGGCGTCGATCAGCGTGCCGTTGGTGAGCACGGTGGTGGGCGCCACTTCCAGAGCCCGCTCCACCAGCGGAAGGATCTCCCGGTGCAGGAACGGCTCGCCTCCGGTGAAGTAGATCTCCTTCACCCCGAGGTCCTCGGCTTCCGCGATCGCGCGCCGGATGGTCTCCGCGTCCAGCGGCTTGAGCCAGGGCGCGCGGGGGCCGCTCGCGTTGATGCAGTGGCGACACTCGAGGTTGCACCAGGTGCCGGTGATCTGGATCCAGAGGGCGGTGAGCCCGACGAAGGGGGCGCGGGGCGCGGGCGCCACCGGGGCCGGGATGAGCGCGGGCGTGGTCATTCGGCGGGCCGGTGCTGGAGCGCCCAGTCGTAGACGCGGTAGGCGTCGCAGGGTCGCGCGCGATGCTCCACCGCGGCGCGCACCGGTCCCGCGTCGAGGTAGCGGGAGAGGAGCGGGCCGAGTCCGCCCGCGGCCGCGAAGTCCTCCGCGTACCAGTGAAGGATGCGGGAGCAGGTCACGCAGCCGCGCGCGTCGACGGCGACCTCCTGGTTCAGGAAGTTGCGCGCCGCGAGCTCGAGCTGGGTCTCGATCGCGGAGGCCCGGTAGACGCCGATCGGCGGGCAGGACTGCGCCCCGCACGTGATCGCGAAGTGAATGCGCGGGTCGGCGGGCCGGACCGCCAGCGCGCGGCGCGGATCGCCGAGCCCGAACGGACGGCGACGCAGCAGTCCGTGTCGCGCGTTGTCGCGGAGGATGCCGTGCTCCACGTCGTCCGCGGTCACCACGTGGCCGCCGACCCGGTAGGCCACCCGGCGGAAGAAGCCGCGCACCTCGCGGACCGAGCGCTTCACGTCCAGCCCCACCACCGCGTGAAAGACCATCGCATTGTAGACGTTGATCCAGAACGCGAGCCGGGCGTCCCGGCGCTCGAGGCTTTCCGGGCGGACCGCGGTCAGCCGGCCGGCGTGGGCGGCCGCCGCGGTCCACTCCGGGGAAGCGCGGAGGGCCCCGTAGTCGAGGGCGCCGTCCGGTCGGGTGAACGTGCCGATCACGCCCAGCATCGCCCGCTGGAGCCCCTCCGCCACCTCGCTCGCGCCGCCTCCGGGAGACGGGGCGACGCCGGCGGCGGCCTCCCGGTTCAGCACGATCCGCCCGAGCCACGGCCTCATCAAGACCACCCTGCCCGCGCCGCGGCGAAAGATGTCACGGCCGGGTCAAATCAGACGAACACGCCCTCGGGCAGGAAGGCCGACACGATCCAGTTGGGAGCGTCCACGATCTCGCTGATCTTGAGGTCGACGGTGACGCTGCAGAGGATGTAGGCCTGCTCGCGCGAGAGGCCCCGCTCGCGCACCAGGTGGTCGATCATGTAGCGGATCGCCTGCTGGGAGGCCGCGAAGAGGTCGGGGCCGTGCGCGGTGGTGGCGAACCAGGGCCCCCGCGCGGTGGAGGAGGGCGCGCGGGTGGTACGCAGCTGCGGCTCGGCGAGCCCGCGGTCCCGCTGCAGGCCGATGCGCGCGGTGACCCGGCCGCTCATCTCGACCGCGGTGACGCACACCTCGCCGTCACCCTGGATCGCGTGGGTGTCGCCCACGCAGAGCAGCGCTCCGTCCACCCACACCGGCAGGTAGAGCGTGGAGCCGGCGGTGAGCTGCTTGATGTCCATGTTCCCGCCGTTCTTGCGCGGCGGCATGGTGCTGTGCCCGCCCGGCAGGTCGAGGGCGGTGCCGATCACCCCCGGGAACGGATCCATGGGCACCGCGATCCGATCGCCCGCGCGAGCGTGGGCGCCGTCGCTCAGGTCCCAGATCTGCAGGTAGGGCTTCGCGAAGTCGGCCTCGGGCAGGAGCCCGCGGCCGGGACGGATGGCGGTCCATCCGAAGTCGGCCGGCTTCACCTCGAGGATCTCCACCACCAGCGCGTCGCCCGGGCGCGCGCCGCGCACCCGCACCGGCCCCGTCAGGGGGTGGCCGCGGAAGGGCCCGCGGGCCAGCACGTCGGAGTGGGTCGACGTGCGGGAGTAGTAGCGATCCGCCGCGTCGCGCGTCTCGAGCACCACCGTGTCGCCCGCGTCGATCTCGAGGCGGGGCGGGATGGCGTTGTTCCACTCGTACTGCATCTGGCTGGCGTCGAGGTGATGGTCCATGGCGGTCGAAGTATACACGCGCGGGCCCGCCTTCCGCGCGCGGGCGCCCGCCGGCCGTCCTTGTCGAGCCGGGGGCACCGGGGTATGCTCCGCGCCACCATGTCGAGCACCCTCGAGTCGCCGGCCCCACGGGTCCTCCGGGAGCGCCGGGTCGACCTCCCCTCGCGCACCCTCCACGCATGAGCGCCACCGCCGGGCTCTGGCGGGCGATCGAGCCGATCTACGCGGCGATCCTCGCCCACCCGTTCCTGCGCGGGCTCACCGACGGCTCGCTGGACCGGGAGGCGTTCCGCTTCTACGCGGTGCAGGACGCGCTCTACCTCCGCGACTTCGCCCGGGCGCTCTCCATCGCGGCCGCGCGGGCCCCTCGTGAAGAGTGGATCATCATGTTCAACCAGCACGCGGCGGGCGCGCTCGAGGTGGAGATGACGCTCCACGAGTCCTTCTTCAAGGACTTCGGCCTCTCTCCGGAGGATGTCGCGGCCACCCCGCTCGCGCCCACCAACGCGGCCTACACGTCGTATCTCCTCGCCGTCGCCTACGGCCGGCCGTTCCACGAGGCGGTCGCCGCGCTGCTGCCCTGCTACTGGATCTACTGGGAGGTGGGCAAGACCCTCGAGCGCGCCGGCTCGCGCGATCCCCTCTACGCGCGCTGGATCGGCACGTACGCCTCCGAGGAGTTCGGCGCGGTGGTGCGCGCGGTGCTCGCCTGCACCGACACCCTCGCGGCCCGGCTCGGCGAGGAAGAGCGACACGCGATGCGGCGCCACTTCGTGACCACCAGCCGCTACGAGTGGATGTTCTGGGACATGGGCTGGCGCCGCGAGGCCTGGCCCGTCTGACCTTCCTCTCTCCCTCTCCCCACCGGGGGGAGGGCCGGGTGAGGGGCGGTGGTCCCGTCGCCGTGTGCTAGACTTCGCCCGTTCCCACCAACGCTCACCGGAGGAAGGCCCGATGATCCACGTCCGTCGCCGCGCCGCCACCATCCTGGCCCTCGTGCTGGCCCTCCTGCCCCTGGGCAACGCGCCCGCGCGCGCCGCCGAGACCGTGAAGCTCGGTGACCTGCCCGCGATCTCCAACGCGGGCATCTACATCGCGATGGACAAGGGCTACTTCCAGGAGCACGGCGTCACCGTCGACTCCGAGCGGTTCGCCTCCGCGGGCAAGATGACCGCCCCGCTCGCCACCGGACAGATCGACGTGTCGGTGGGCTCGCCCTCCGCCGGCCTGTTCAACGCGATCGCGGGCGGGATGGACTTCAAGATCGTGGCCGACAAGGGCCAGGTGCGGCCCGGCTACAACTTCACGCCCCTCATCGTGCGCAAGGACCTGGTCGACTCCGGCAAGGTGAAGACGCTGAAGGACCTGAAGGGTCTCAAGATCGCCAACGGGGCGAAGGGCATCAACTTCGACTTCTTCCTGGCCAAGATGATGGAGTCGGTGGGGCTGACCTACGACGTGCTCGACGTCGTCTACATGTCCTACCCGGACGGCATCAAGGCGCTGGCCAGCAAGGCGGTCGACGCCGCGTTCGCGCCCGAGCCGTGGGGCGCGCAGGCCGAGAAGGAGAAGATCGGCGTGCGCCTCTTCCTCACCGAGCAGGTGCCCGCGCTCGCCTCGTTCCAAGTGGCCGCCATCATGTACAGCGGCAAGTTCATCAAGGAGCGGCCGAAGGTCGCGCGCGCGTTCATGCAGAGCTACGTGCAGGGGCTCAAGCTCTACAACACGCGGGGCGGGCTCAAGGACCCGGAAATCGCGGGCATCCTGTCCCGGCACCTCAAGCTGCCGGTGGAGACGATCCAGGCCACCCTGCCCGTCTATCTCGACCCGAGCGGCAAGCCGCGGGTGCAGGACCTGGCCGCGTTCCAGGACTGGTTCCACCAGATGGGCTGGGTGAAGGAGCCGGTGCCGATGGACCGGGTGGTGGACCTCTCGTTCCTCGAGTAGCGGGGGCGCCGCCCGCCGTGCTGCTGGCCCTCCGCGACGTCGGCAAGGCCTGGCACATCGCGCGCACCGGGGAGCGGGTGGCCGCGCTCGAGTCCATCACCCTCGACGTCGCGCCGGGCGAGTTCCTCATCCTGCTGGGGCCCTCCGGCTGCGGCAAGTCGACCCTGCTGCAGATCATGGCCGGCCTCGAGGCCCCGTCCTCGGGGGCGATCGACTTTCCGGCCGCCGCGGGCGGCCACGGCAAGCTCACCAGCATGGTGTTCCAGGACTACGCGCTCTTCCCGTGGCGCACCGTGCTCGGCAACGTCGCCTTCGGGCCCGAGGTGCGCGGGGTGCCGCGCCGCGAGCGCGAGGAGCGCGCGCGCCGCCTGATCGAGCTGGTGAACCTGCGCGGGGCCGAGCAGCGCTACCCGCACGAGCTGTCGGGCGGCATGCGCCAGCGCGTGGCCCTGGCCCGGGCGCTCGCCAACGATCCGCAGATCCTCCTGTTCGACGAGCCCCTCGCGGCCCTCGATGCCCAGACCCGCCGCGTGATGCAGGACGAGCTCCTCCGCATCTGGACCGAGACCGGCAAGACGTTCGTGTACGTCACCCACAGCCTGTCGGAGGCGGTGCTGCTCGGGACCCGCATCGTCCTGATGACCGCGGGCCCCGGCCGCGTGAAGCGGATCGAGGACGTGACCCTGCCCCGGCCGCGCCTCGCCACCGGACGCGCGGAGGCCGCGATGCTGGAGCGCCTCGACGCGCTGCTGGGGGAAGAGGTCGCGCGGGCGATGGCGTCGTGACCGCGTCGCACTGGCGGCAGATCGCCTCCGTGCTCGGCCTCCTGCTGCTGTGGCAGATCCTGGTGCAGGCCGGACGCATCAATCCGCTCTTCCTGCCCGCCCCGCTCTCGGTGCTGGGGGCGATGTGGGAGATGACGCGCTCGGGAGAGCTGCCGTGGGCGGTGCTGGTGAGCCTGAATCGCGTGGCCCAGGGCTTCATCTACGGCGCGGTGCTGGGCGTGCTGCTGGGGCTGATCGGGGGCGCGGTGCGCTGGGTGGAGGACCTGCTCGATCCGTGGGTCGCCGCGGTGTATCCGATTCCCAAGTCGGCCCTGTTCCCGCTCTTCCTGCTCTGGTTCGGGCTCGGCAACTCCTCGAAGATCGTCACCATCGCGGTCGGCGTGCTGTTCCTCGTGCTGGTGAACACCATGACCGGGGTGCGCGCGATCAACCCGGTGCTGCTGAAGGCGGCCCGCGACCTCGGGGCCAGCCGGCTCCAGATCTTCGTCAAGGTGATCCTGCCCGGCGCCCTGCCCAACATCTTCACCGGCCTGCGCCTGGGCGCGGGCATGGCCCTGATCCTCGTCTTCATCACCGAGATCGAGGCCACCAAGGCGGGCCTCGGGTTCCTCCTGTGGGAGGCGTTCCAGCTCATGGACACCCGGCACGTATTCGTGGGTGTGGTAACGTTCGGCGTGCTGGGGGTGGCGACCACCTGGCTGCTCCAGTGGCTGGAGCGCGTCACCTGCCCCTGGATCCAGCGCTCGAACTAGATCGCACGCGGAGAGGCACGACATGGCACAGGACCTGCCCGGATATCTCGACCTGATCAAGCGCAGCCGGCCCGACGATCTCCTGGTGGTCTCCCGGGAGCTGGATCCGGCCTACGAGATCACCGCCCTGGTGGTGAAGCTCGAGCGCGAGGCGCGGCGGCGGCCGGTGGTGATCTGCGAGCGGGTGAAGGGCACGTCGTTTCCGGTGCTCACCAACCTGCACGCGAGCCGCTCGCGCCTGGCGGTGGCCATGGGCGCCGCGCCGGACGAGGTGCTGACCACCTACCTGCGCGCGATGGACAAGCCGATCCCGCCTCGGGTCGTGAAGAGCGGGCCGTGCAAGGACGTGGTCCTGACCGGCGACCGCATCAACCTGTACGACCTGCCCCAGATCCTGCACCACGAGGGCGACGCGGGCGCCTATCTCACCTCCGCGATCTCGTTCGCGAAGGACCCGAGCCGCGAGACCTGGAACTGCGCCTACAACCGCCTGATGATCCAGGGGCGCGACCGGACGTCGATCCACCTCACGCTCGGCAAGCACCTGTGGGAGTTCCAGCGCATCGCGGAGTCGATGGGCCGGCCGCTGCCGGTGGCCTTCGCCATCGGGGTGCACCCCGCGATCGCGCTCGGCGCGCTCGCCATCGGCTCCATCGACGAGGACGAGCGCGCGATCATGGGCGCGCTCCTGCGCGAGCCGCTGGAGCTGGTGAAGTGCGAGACCTCCGACGTGCTCGCCCCCGCGCAGGCGGAGATGATCATCGAGGCGGAGATCCTGCCCGGGGCCCGCACCCCCGAGGGGCCGTTCGGCGAGTTCACCGGCTACAGCCTGGGCGAGCGGGAGCGCGAGGTGGTGCAGGTCAAGGCCATCACCCACCGCCGGGGCGCCTACTTCCAGGACATCACGGTGGCGCACCTCGACCACATGCTGCTGTCCACGATCCCGATGGAGGCCAACCTCTATCGCGCGGTGCGGGCCATGGTGCCCTCGGTGAAAGCGGTGCGGGTGCCCGCCCCGTTCACGTGCTACGTCTCGCTCGAGCAGCGGCTGATCGGCCAGGCCAAGAACGCGATCCTGGCCGTGCTGGGCGCCGACCTCTACATGAAGCGCGTGGTGGTGGTCGACCACGACGTGAGCATCTTCGACGACCGCCAGGTCACGTGGGCCATCGCCACCCGCTGCCAGCCCGACCGCGACATCACGATCGTGACCAACGCGCGCGGCTCGGACCTCGACCCCTCCACCAAGGAGGACGGCTACTCCGCCAAGTGGGGCGTCGACGCCACCGCCAAGCCCTCGCTGGCCGGCTACACCCCGCGGCATCGCGTGCCGCCCGAGGTGTGGAAGCGGCTCGACCTGAAGGATTTCTCGGAATAGCGACCAGTCGGTCGTGAGCACCAACCTCGCGGCGCGGCTCGGCGCGGCCGCCCGCCGGCGGCCCGATCATCCCGCGCTGGTGTGGGACGAGGGCGCGCTCACCTGGCGCGAGCTGGAGGCCCGCGCCGCCGCGGTGGCTGTGCGCCTGGCCCGCGACGGGGTGGCCGCCGGCGACGTGGTCGCGCTCTTGCTGCCCAACACGTGGGGCCTGGTCGCCACGCTCTGGGGCGGCCTCGCCCTCGGGGCCACGGTGGCCCCGCTCAACCCGCTGCTGGCCGCCGACGAGCGCGCGCGCATCCTCGCCCACCTCGGGCCGAAGGCGGTGATCGACGCCGAGCCCGCCGCCGACACCGCGGCGATGGCCGCCATGCGCGACGCGGACGCGCCCGGCATCGTGCTCTACACCTCGGGCAGCACCGGCCAGCCGAAGGGCGCGGTGCTCTCCCACGCCGCGCTCGCGGTGGCCAACGAGTCGTGGGCGGGCCCGGTCATGGGCCTCGGGCCGGACGATCGCGTGCTCGCGGTGCTCCCGCTCGCCCACTCCTTCGGCCTGAACGGCGCGCTGCTGGCTCCGCTGCTGGCCGGCGTCACGGTGGTGCTGCAGGAGCGCTTCGCGCCCGACGAGACGCTCCGCGCGATCGCGCGGCACCGCGCCACCGTCTTCCCCGGGGTGGCCACGATGTTCCAGCGCATCCTCGAGTCGCCCGCCCTCGGCGCCACCGACCTCTCGAGCCTGCGCCTGGCCGTCTCGGGCGCCGCCCCCTGCCCCTGGACGCTGGCCCGCGAGTGGCGGGAGCGCACCGGGGTGCGCATCGTGCGCGGCTACGGGATGACCGAGCTGTTCCGCCCCATCTCGTACCTCGCCGCGGAGCCGGCCGACCGGCCCGACTCCATCGGGCGCGCGGTACCCGGAGTGGAGCTGCGGCTGGTGGAGGGCGAGCTGTGGATCCGCTCGCCCGCGGCGATGGACGGCTACCTGCGCGCGCCCGAGGAGACCGCGGCGGTGCTGGCCGACGGCGGGTGGTTCCGCACCGGCGATCTGGCCAGCATCTCCGCGGACGGCTACGTGAGCATCGTGGGCCGCAAGCGCGAGCTGATCCTGCGCGGCGGCTACTCGGTGGTGCCCGGGGAGGTGGAGGCGGCGCTGCTCGGCCATCCCGCGGTGGCGGAGGCGGCGGTCATCGGGGTCGCCCACGCGGAGCTGGGCGAGGAGGTGGCCGCCTTCGTGGCGCTGCGGCCGGGGGCGCGCGCCGACGCGCCGGAGCTCATCGCGTTCTGCCGCGCGCGCCTCGCGGGCTACAAGTACCCGCGGCGCATCACGGTGGTGGAGGCGATGCCGAAGAGCGCGACCGGAAAGATCCTGAAGGCCCGGCTGCGCGCTGGTCCGAACGGGGAGGTCTGATCGAAAGGGCGAGGCGAGCGGCGTGGAGGTGCTCCCCCCACGCCGCCCCTATGTGAACGCGCGGCAGGCGCCGCGCGGCTGGTTGGCCCGCTACTTCTTCGGCTGCTCGGGCGCTTTGGTGTCCGCCGCCTTGGTCGCGTCCTCGCTCTTCTTGACCGCGTGCTTCTTCTTGGCGGTGTGCTTGGTCGCGCCCTTGCCGTCCTTCTTGTCCATCTTGTCCATGCTGTCGCCCTTGGCGGGCGCGTTCGGGGCCGGAGTGGTGCTCGGGGCCGGGGTGGTCGGCGTCTGGGCCAGCGCCGAGCCGGCCATCCCGAGGGCGAACACCGCCGCGGTCACGAGGGACATCACACGAGTCGTCTTCATGAGTTGAACTCCTCTCTCTGCGTTGAGCTGGTTGTGTGGGTCTGACTGCCGTCCTATTCGAACAGGTTCGTGAAGAAGCTCTTCACGCTGTGGCCGAAGGACACGGCCCCTTCCTTGGTCCTGCTCCAGGCCGACCTGGCCTCGGGCTCCGCTGCCCGTCCCGCCTCCTTGATCTTGTCTCCCGCGCTCTCCGCGCCACCGGCCACCGTCTTGCCGATGCCCTTCGCGGTGTCCTCGACGCCCCGACCGACCTGCTTCGCGCCGCTCTCGACCTGCGCGGCGCCTTCCCGCGCCTTCGTGTCGTCGGCCGCACCCGCCGGCGCGGCGATCGCGAGCAGCGCCAGCAATACGACGGTCCACGCGACCCGACTCTTCACTGCCCTCCGCATTCCTTCTCTCCTTCCCTTCCCTCGTGGGTGTAACGTGTCGATCATCGGAAAAGTTCTCCGGCAACCCACATGCCAGCCGCGGCGGGCGCCGCGCGAAGGGTATCCGCCGCCTGTGCCCCGATTGCCGCTCCTTCGACGCCCGGCTCGAGGAGGAATTACACGGCCGGGGTGTAAGGATTACCAGGAAAACACGTGCGTCGGCGTCAGCTCCACGATGACGGAGTCGGAGTCGCCGAGCGCGGCCTCGCGCGAGTACTGCGGATACTTCGCGTAGAGTCGCCGCCGCAGCCGCCGGAACCGCGGCCCGCGCTCGATCACGCGCCCGCGCCCCTGCACCATCACCCCGGTGATGTGAGACCAATCGTCGGAGTAGAGGTCGACGGTCATGGCCAGGCGCGGATTTTTGCGCACGTTGAGGACCTTGCGGCCCCTCCGGCCCGAGCCGAAGTAGAGCTTGCCGCCCGCCAGCACGTGACACACCGGCACCAGGTGCGGCATCCCGTCGCCGACGGTGGCGACGTGCGCCACCCGTTCCCGCTCCAGCATCTTCGCCTGCGCCTTCGTCAGTCGCATGAGCCCTCCTCCGTGGATCGTGAGTGCACAGCAGGGGTGCATTGACCCTCGGCGAATCATTGTTGTAGATTCGGCCGCATGAAAAGCAAGGGTTCGACCAAGAAATCCAAGACCACCTCCGCACGCCCCAAGGCCAAGGCGAAGCCGGCCGCCCGGAAGGCGGCGGCCAAGGCTCCCGCTGCCCGATCCGCCACCCCGTCCGCCCCGCCCAAGGCGGCGGTCTACACCCCGAAGCCGATCGAGGGGATCGGCTGGGCCCCCTTCCGCTACAGCCGCTAGCCTCTCCCCGGCGCGCCCGGTTCTCGGGGCGCGCCGGGGGCGGGTGGGTGGTCGTGCTCGGCGTGCTCCTGCTGCTGGCCCTCCTCGGTGGATGCACGCCGCTGGACCGTCTCGGCCAGAACTGGTGGGAGCTACGTCGGGACTCTTCCGGCCAGGCGCCCGATCCGGCCGCCTTCCCGGAGCCCATCGTCCAGATCTACGCCGCCCGCGCGGTGGGCTGGCGGGGGGTCATGGCCGTCCACACCTGGGTCGTCTTGAAGCCGACCGGCGCTCCCGCCTACACCCGGTACGAGGTCATGGGCTGGGGCGTGGCCGGTGGGACCCCCGCCATCCGGGTCAACCGGTCCGGGCCGGACAACTACTGGTTCGGGGCCCGGCCCGACCTGCTGGTCGACCGGCGGGGCGACGGGGTGGAGGGCCTGATCGAGCGGGTCCAGGCCGCCGTCGCGGCGTATCCCTACCCCGACAGCTACCGCACCTGGCCGGGGCCCAACAGCAATACCTTCCTGGCCTACCTCGGCCGGGCGGTCCCCGAGCTGCGGCTCGGCCTGCCCGCCACCGCCATCGGGAAGGACTTCATTCCCCACGGGCTGCCGGTGGCCACCACCCCCTCGGGCACCGGGCTGCAGTTCTCGCTGTTCGGGCTGCTGGGCGTGGCGGTCGGCGTGGAGGAAGGCCTCGAGCTGAACGTGCTCAGCCTGAACTTCGGGGTCGACGTGAAGCGACCGGCGCTGAAGCTGCCGGTGGTCGGACGCCTGGGGGTCAGCCGCCGGCCCGAGCCCCCGGCCCCCGAGTGACCGTCTCCCAGCCGGCCTCGGCCAGGGGCCGGGCCCGCTCGCCGCGAGCCCGCGCGTTGACGTCGTTGGCGGTGCCGGCGATCACGCGGCCCATGATCCCCTGGGCGATGGCGGCGAGCCGGAACATCGCGAAGGCGAGATAGAACTCCCAGTCCCGGATGCCGGACCGCCCGGTCCGCCGGCAGTAGGCCGCCACGTAGTCGGCCTCGGAGGGCAGGCCCATCTCCGCGAGCGGCGCCCCCAGCACCCCGCCCAGCGTGCTGGGCCCGAGACGGTAGGGCATGCAGTTGTAGGCCAGATCCGCCAGCGGGCTGCCGAGCGTCGAGAGCTCCCAGTCGAGCACCGCCACCACGCGCGGCTCGGTAGGATGGACGATGAGGTTGCCGGGACGGAAGTCGCCGTGGACCACGGTGGCCCGCTCCTCCGCGGGCACGTGCGCGGGCAGCCAGGCGATGAGCTGCTCCATGGCCTCGATGTGCTCGGTCTCGGAGGCGCGGTACTGCGAGGTCCAGCGATGGATCTGGCGCGCGAAGTAGGAGCCGGGTCGCCCGTAGTCGGTGAGCCCGGCCGCCTCGAGGTCCACCGAGTGCAGCGTGGCCAGCACCTCGTTCATCGAGTCGTAGATGCGGCCGCGCTCGGCCGGGGTCAGCCCGGGCAGCAGCGGATCGGCGATCACGCGGCCGTCGACCCACTCCATGATGAAGAACGCGGTGCCGATCACGCCGTCGTCCTCGCAGAGTGCGAAGGTGCGCGGGACCGGCACGCGCGTGGGACCGAGCGCGGTGATGATGCGGTACTCGCGGTCGACCGCGTGCGCGGAAGGCAGGAGCTTGCCGGGCGGCTTGCGCCGCAGCACGTACTCGCCGCCGGGCGACGACAGCCGATAGGTCGGGTTCGACTGCCCGCCCTGGAACTGGGTGACCGTGACCGGCCCCCCGAAGCCGTCCACGTGGGCCGTCATGTAGCGCTCCAGCGCGGCCACGTCGAACCGATGGGTCTCGCGCACCGGGATGGTGTCGCTGGTCGAGCTCACCTCGGCGGCGCTGCGCGGGGCGTGGTCGGTGGTCATGGCGGCGGGTTCCGATTATGAATCGGTGGGCTCACGTGGTCAATCTCTCGAGCCCTTACGAGCGGCGAAGTGGAGAGCGCGCGCGGGCTCAGATCATCGGGCGCCGCCCGTGGTGTGCCCGGAGCCGCCTCGCCGCATCGGGCGCGGGTCGCCGATGCGTACTAGTCCGACTCGGGACGGCCGCGAGATCTCCTGCTGCGCCGGGCTACCGCCATGCCAAGACCCGCGAGCGCGGACCCCAGCAGGAGCAGGCTGGCCGGCTCCGGAACCGTGCTGAGACACCCCGCGCTGTCGATCTCGGCCGCGCAGCCGGGATCGCCCGGGATCACCGGACCCGTCGGAAAGTCGACCCCGAGCAGCGCCTGCATGAGAGCCATGAAATCGACGCCGATGTCGGTTCCGTCGGTGGCCGCGTTGTGGAAGCGGCTGAGCGGGGAGAGCCGAAAATCTCCGGTGACCGGATCGATGAACCCGACGTCGGCCAGGTCGACGGCAAGGAAGTTCATCGCCGGCACCGCCTTTTCGCCCACCCCGATCAGAGCGTTCCGCAGCACCTCCGAGTCGGGGAAGTACATCGCGATCGCCGGATCGCCGGGGGCCGTCGAGTCCCCTCCGATCACGCCGAATGCGAGGATGTTGTTCGTCAGCTTGAATCCAGGCGACTGGGCGTTGGCGGCGAAGATCGAGGCGAAGGTCGTTCCGAGCACCGTGTTGTGATCGATCGTCACCCCGTTGATCGGGCCGACCATGAGCGCGAAGATTCCCTTCGTGTCCTGCCACAGGTTGTTCTTGAGGGCAACCCGCTGCAGCTGCTGGCTGGGATGCCCATCGTCGAAGCCCTGCGTCGCGATGCCGGCGAGCACGTTCTTGATCCGATTGTTCGAGAAGGTCACGTCCTGCACGACGGACCAGGGGGCGGTACCGTCCTGATTCCGGGGCGTGAGGACGACCGCGGTGCCCCAGTTGTTCTCGAGCGAGTTTCCGTCGACCAGCACGCGCTGGGCGTTCTTGAGCTCGAGTAGATTCTTCACCGTCCACGCGATGCCCGCGAAGGACGGGTCGGCCGGGTTCCAGCTCAGCGGCTTGAAAAGCTGATTCTTCCGGATCTCGATGTCGGCGGGGGACAGGGCCGGCGACTTCGAGTCGGCCCCGCCGAACATGATGTTCTCCCCCGCGGCCTCGAGGTGGTTGTTCACGATCTTGAACGGCCCCGGGCCGTTGTAGCCCAGGATGGCCTGCGAGTCGAATCCGGAGACGTGGATATCCGAGACGTAGGAGTCGATCACCGCACTGCGCGCGCTGTTGAGAAGCACTCCACGGAACGCGTTGGTCTGCGGCTGACCGTGGATGTAGGACCGATCGACGACGAGGTTGCTCGGCGTGTCCGCCAGCGAGGTCTGATCACCCCCGAACGCGACGATGTTGAAGATCGTGCTCACGCTGGGCGCGACCGACACGTCCAGGCCGATCAGTCGGTATCCCTGAGCGCCCGCCGCGGCGGACAGCGTCGGGGCGCTGTTCAGGCTGATCAGCTTGGGCATGAGGTCCGCCTGCGCGGGGGTCACCCGCGTGCCCGGCGCGGGCAGATCCGCGTCGGGCGTGGACGTCCGCACCGTGATCACGCCGTCTCCGTCCTTCTTGGGTAGGACGAAATTGCCGGTGAACGTGGCACCAGAGGCGATGGAGACGACGTCGCCGGGTTGCGCGCTGTTGAGCGCCGCCTGGAGATCCTGCCCGGCCGCGACCGAGATGGTCTTCCCCGTCGGAGCGACGAGGGTCGTATCGATGGTCACCGGTAGCGCGGGGTTCTGATCGAGCCCGAGCAGATCCGATATCGCGTGGCCGGACCCGGTCCAGGCGAGCAGCACGGAGATCGTCGACATGATCACTACCATCTGCCGCAGGACCCCACGCGCCATCTCCAACTCCCTAGGAAGCGCCCGATCGGCGAGCAGACCGAGATTGGTGTCGACGTTGCCGGATGCTGGCAACAAGATCACTCAGACCCAGCTGGATAGCAAGCGGCGATCGGAAAAAAGAACTCTGCAAATTGCTTCACGGTGTCATGCGCGGCGGCAAGTCCGAGGGGCGGGGGAGGATGATGATTCGCTAGTGGACCGAGGATCGAGATCGATCGATGTATTTGGTGTGGGAATCCCGTTTGCCGGCTTTTTGGGGGTCTAGCGCTGCCCGGTCATCGGGGCTTCGTCGTAGCAGACTCGGCTCGGCGCCCCGCGGACCGAAAAACATTGCACAAAAGGTGTAACCGAGGTCACTGCCTTGATGGGCTCGGCCGGTCACAAGCTGGCCAGGTGGCGTCCCTCGCCGGGGCCCGGCCGCTCACTCCACGACGTGGTCGGCGCGTAGCAGGAGCGCGGCCGGCACCGCGAGGCCGAGCGCGCGAGCGGTGCGGAGGTCGATCGACAGCTCGAACACGGTGGGCTCCTGCACCGGTAGCTCGGCGGGTCGGGCTCCGCGCAGGATCCTCTGCACGTAGGCCGCGGCGCGCCGGTACATCTCGGGGTAGTTCACCCCGTAGGCGATGAGTCCGCGGACGAATTCGGTGGAGGCGTAGATCGCGGGGAGCCGGTGCCGCGCGGCCAGCTCGACGATCGTCGCCTGATTGGCCTGCGTCAGGGTGTCGAGGCCCACGATCATCGCGTCGGCGCGCTGCCGGGAAGCGGTCACGAACGCGGGCTCCAGATCATCGGCCTTCCGCACGTCGATCAGGAGCGGCTCGATGGCGAGCGAGCGCGCGGCCGACTCGGTGACCCGCCACTGCGCGGGGAGCGCGGGGTTGCTCATGTTGAAGAGCACCGCGATGCGGGTGGCCCGCGGGATCAGCTCGCGGAGGAGCTGGACGCGCTTCGGGAAGATCTCGGTGACCGCGGCGCTCAGCCCGGTGACGTTGCCGCCCGGGTGGGCGAGGCTCGCCACCAGGCCGCATCCCACCGGATCGCCCACCCCGATGATGACCACGGGAATGCCGCCGGTGGCGCCCTTCGCCGCGAGCGCGGCCGGCGTGCCGCGGGTCACGATCAGGTCGACCTTGCGGCTGACGAGGTCCTGGGCCAGCTCCGGAAACCGATGATCCACTCCGTCCGCCGACCGGTACTCGAGGACGAAGGCCTCGCCCTCCGCGTAGCCCAGCTCCTGCATCCCGCGGCGGAACGCGTCGACGTTGGCCGCGTTCGAGGCCGGTGACGTGCGCTCCATCATGCCGATGCGGAATGGCCGTCGGATCGGCTGCTGCCCGAAGGCGGCGAGGGGCGCCGCCAGGCTGCCCGCCAGCGCGCCGGCGAGGAACGTCCGCCTCGTGACCGCCGCCATCGCCCCGCTCGTGTGCATGCTCGTTCGGCCCTCCGAGACGGTGCATGGGAGGCAAGGCCAGTGCCAGGGCGCGACGCTCGACACGACGCCGGGTTGGCCCGCGCACCGCGCGCGGCGCTCGGGCAGGACGCAGTCGGCTTCGGGAGTTGTGCCCGAGCGCGTCCGGCCGCGCGCGGGAGATTGGCGCCGGCCGCGACCCGACCAATCAGTAAGGACAGTCCCGGAGCGTCGGAGCCCTCGGCGCACTCACGGCGGCGCGAGCGCGGAGGCGCCGGGCTCGAGCGGTGGCGCGCCGGAGCGGCCGTGCCGCTGGCGCCAGACGAGCGTCAGCGTGGTCACGAGCAGCAGGCCCATGAGCCCGCCCACCGCGCACGCGGTCGACACGCCCCAGCGCTCGGCCACCGAGCCCATGATCAGCGAGCCGATCGGCGTCATGCCCGCGAAGACGAGAGCGTACAGCCCCATGATTCGCCCGCGCAGGTCGTCGGGTACCGTGATCTGCACGGTGGTGTTGCACGCGGTCATGAACGTGATCTGGGCGAAGCCCATCGCCATCAGCAGCGCCGCCGCCACTCCGAAGTGGCGCACCAGGGAGAGCCCGGCGAGCAACGTCGCGGCCGCCACCGCGGGGCCCACCACCGCCCACAGCGGCGGGCGGCCCACCGAGAGGACCGCCACCGCGAGGGCGCCGATCACCGCCCCGACCCCGAGGGAGGCCATGAGCAGGCCGAAGCCGTGCGCGCCCTCGTGGAGCACGTCACGCGCGAGCAGCGGCACCAGCACGTTCATGCTGACCACGAACAGGCTCACCGACAGGAGCAGGCTGAAGACGAGGGCGATGTGCGGGACGCCCAGAGCGTAGCGCACGCCCTCCGCGATCTCCGCCCCCATGGTGAGGCCGCTCTTCGGCCGTGGCGCCCCGGCGGTGCGGATCGCGCCCAGCGCCGCGATGACCGCGATGAAGCTCAGCCCGTTGAACAGGAACGCGGCCGCGGTGCCGTAGCGGGCGACCAGGAGCCCGGCCGCGGCGGGGCCGACCACGCGCGCGCCGTTGAACACCGCCGAGTTGAGCGCGATGGCGTTCATCAGGTCCGCGCGGGGCACGAGGTGCGCCATGAACGCCTGGCGAGCTGGCATGTCGAGCGTGGTGGCGAGACCGTAGAGGGCGGCCAGCACCGCCACGTGCCAGAACTGGACGTGGCCGCTCCACACCAGCGCCGAGAGCGTGAAGGCCTGGAGCATCAGCGCGGTCTGGGTGCCCACCAGGAGGCGACGCTTGTGCACACGATCACTGATGGCGCCGCTCAGGAAGGAGAAGAGCAGGATGGGGCCGAACTGCAGCGCGCCGATCAGTCCGAGCCGGAAAGGGGAGTTGGTCAGCTCGAGCACGAGCCACGACTGGCCCACGCTCTGCATCCAGGTGCCGATCAGGGACACGAGCTGCCCACTCCAGAAGAGGCGGAAGTCGCGATGACGGAGAGCGCGCAGGCCCGCGGGCACGGCCATGGTCCGCTATACTGTGCCACGGATGCTTCGCTCGGTGACCCTCCCCTTCGGCGGGCTGCTCGTCGCGCTGGCGCTCGTCACACTGGCGCCGCCCCTCGCGCGCCCGGCTCCCGCCGGTGACCCCCCCGCCCCGGCACCCACCCGACCGATCGCCCAGGCGGAGCGGAGCCTCGTGGGCCAGATGCTGGTCGCCACCGAGGCGCTGCAGAGCCCGGCCTTCGCGCGCACCGTCGTCTACATGGTCCGCCACGACGCCGACGGCGCCTTCGGTCTGGTGATCAACCGGCCCGGCCCCGCGCTTCCGTTCGCGTCGCTGCTGCGGCAGATGCAGATCGATCCGGGAGATGCGACCGGGCGCATTCGCGTCCACGAGGGCGGCCCGGTCGAGGCCCGCCGAGGGTTCGTGCTGCATACCGCGGAGTACGCGACGAACGGGACCGAGCGCGTGGCCGACGACGTGGCGCTGACCACCCGGCCCGACGTGCTGGCCGACATCGCCCGCGGGAGCGGCCCGCGGCGCTACCGGTTCCTGCACGGCTACGCGGGCTGGCGCGGCGGCCAGCTCGAGGACGAGATCGCCGCCGGCGCGTGGATCACCGTCTCCGCCGACCCCGAGATCCTGTTCGACGAGGACTACGCGACCAAGTGGGCCCGCGCCACCGCCCGCCGCCGCCTGAACATCTAGGGCGGGGTCAGTAGGTCGGGGCGGCGGGGCCGGAGATCGGGATGTTGAGGATGGCGGGCAGGCCGGAGGCGAGCGCGCGGTCGAGCGCGGGTCCGAGATCGGCGGGCGTGGCGACATGCTCGCCGTGGGCGCCGAGCGCGGCGGCCATGCGGTCGTAGCGCGAAGGAGCGAGCTCGCAGCCGATCGTCCGGTCCGCTCCGTAGTGCTGCAGCTGGAGCTGGTGCTCCGCGTTCCAGCGCGCGTCGTTGCCCACCACCACCACCACCGGCAGCCGGTATCGCGCCGCGGTGTCGAGCTCGAAGGCGTGGAAGCCGAAGGTGCCGTCGCCGAGCGCCGCGATCACCGGGCGCTCCGGATATCGGAGCCGCGTCGCGATCGCCATGGGGATCGCGGCCCCGATGGCGCCCGCCACGCCGTTGATGAGCCGCGGCGCCGCTTCCACCCCCGCCTGCACCCACTGCCCGAACTCGCCGCCGTCGACGACCAGGATCGCGCCGCGATCGACGAGGGGCTGGAGCGCCGCGCAGACCCGCAGCGGGTGCATCGGCGTCGCGTCCGCGCGCCGCAGCGCCTCCCAGGCGGCGGGCGCGGTGGCGCGCGCCTGCCGCACCTCCTCGCCCCAGCCGTGGTGCGCCCACCGCCGGCCGCGGGCGGCGTCCGCGAGCTGCCCGGCCACCACGGCGGGATCGGCGACGAGGCCCACCGCGAGGCCCGCGCGGAGCGCCGACGCGTCGGCGTCGACCTGGACCACGCGGCAGCCCGGCGCGAAGGCCGACTCCTGGGCGAAGCGCACCGTGAAGTCGGCCTTCTTGCCCAGCAGCAGCAGGAGATCGGTCTGCTTGAGCAGCGGCGCGGCCAGGTGCAGCCACGGATCGTTGAAGCCGCGCGGGCTCTCCATCGCGAGCCCGGGCAACCCGGTGATCTCGGCGAGCCGCGCGACCGCGGCGGCCCGCGGGCCCCGCGCCATCGCGGGGCCGAGCAGCGCCAGCGGACGGCGCGCCTCCGCGAGCAGCGCCACCACGCGCTCCACCGGCTCGGACGGCGCCGCGGCGACCGTCTCGCCCCGCCCCGCCCGCGCCGGCGAGCCCGCTCCGTTCACCTTCGCCTCGAGCAGGTCACCGGGCAGGCTCACGTGCACCGGGCCCGGCCGGCCGCTCCGCGCCAGCTCGAGCGCGGCGGCGATGTCCTCGCCGAGCCGGCTCGCGTCCTTGGCCATCCACGAGGCCTTCGCCACCGGCGCGGCCACCGCGGCCTGATCCACCTCCTGGAAGCCGCCGCGCCCGAGCTGGCCGACGGGCGCGTGCCCGCTCAGCAGCACCACCGGCGACTCCGCCATCAGCGCGGTGTAGAGCGCGGAGACCGCGTTGCAGTGGCCGGGGCCCGCGGTGACCAGGGCCACGCCCGGCTCCTCGGTGAGCCGCCCCCACGCGTCCGCCATGTGCACCGCGGCCGCCTCGTGGCGAGTGTGCAAGATCTGGAGGCCACTACCTATCGCCGCGTCGTAGATCGAGAGAATATGGTTGCCCGAGAGCGAGAACAGATGGCGGACGCCGGCCGCCTCGAGCGCCTCGATCACCAGGTGCGCGCCGGGACGGGTCATCGCGGGCCGGCCCCGCTCAGCGCACGCGGCCGCGCGCCGCGACCGGCCACGTCACCTCGACCTTGCCGTGCCGCACCCCGTAGACCTCGTCGACCATGTTGGTGACCACGCAGCAGTGGTTCGGTACCACGCTCACCACCTCGCCCACCTTGGGACGCTCCGCGCAGGCCGAGAAGTCCACCACCGCGTGCTCCTCGGAGAGGTGGGCCACCTGCGCCTCCGGGTACTCCATCAGGTGACCGTAGCCCTTCATGTGGTAGAGGTCCGAGGTCAGCACCTTGCTGCCCGCGTCGAGCACGCCGCGATCGTCGGTGGGCCGGCTCACCACCGTGGCGCGCACCCGCATCGCACACTGCTCCCACGTGGCGGTGCCGCTCGCCACCACCATCGCGTCGTTGTAGACGCAGGTGCCGGCGCGGTGCTCGGTGAGCATCGGGAATCGGTCGACGGTGGCGAGCGCGGGGGTGCCGCCGCCCGAGACCACCTCCACCGTCAGGCCCGCGCGGGCGAAGAGGGGCAGCGCCGCCTCGAAGAACTCGCGGGTGTCGGGGTCGCGGTTCGGAAACGTCATCAACCCCTTGAAGTGGAGCCCGGGGCGCGCGGTGGCCTGGCGCGCGAGGGTCAGGGCCTCGTCGGGGGTCTGCACCCCCGTGCGCCGGAAGCCGGTATCGCACTCGATGAGGAATGGCAGCGTGCGCTGGGCGCGCCGGGCGGCCTCGGCCAGCTCGCCCGCCACCACCTCGTTGTCGAGCACCGCGGTGAGGCGTGGCACGCGAGCGGCCAGCGCCATCAGCCGCTCGGTCTTGGCCGGGCCGAGGATGTTATAGGTCAGGAGCACGTCGTCGGCCACGCCCGCCGCGGCGAACACCTCCACCTCCCCGAGCTTCTGGCAGGTGATACCGACCGCGCCCGCCGCCATCTGCATCTTGCCGATGGCCGGGATCTTGTGGGTCTTGATGTGCGGACGGTTCGCCACCCGGTGGCGGTCGAGGTGCGCCTGCACCCGGCGGATGTTGTCCTCCATCACGTCCAGGTGCACGGTGACGGCCGGCGTCTCGAGATCGGTGGTGAGCGCGGTCATGGAAGCCTCCTGGGTGGCCGGACGCGTCGTCGTCTGTCCGGCGTTCCCTTATACCAGAACTGGTCCCGCGCCCGCAGGCACCTAGTGCGCGAGGGCCTTCCGCTTCCAGAGCTCCCAGGGCCGGCCGAGGGTGCTCGCGATCGAGCCTTCCGCCTTCGCGGCCTCCTCCGGGCTCAGGTAGGTCACGTTGCCGCCACCGAGCGCGATGGCCTGCACCTGCAGGCGCGCGTTGACCTCGGTGTAGACGCTGCGGAACACGACCTGGGGCAGCGAGGTGCCGACCACCACCGCCCCGTGCCCGCGCATCAGCACCACCGGCCGCGCGCCCAGGGCCTGGGCCAGCGCGTGGCCCAGCGCCGGCGTGCGCACCAGCATGTCGGTGGCGCCCCCGGCCGCGCGCCCGATATCCCACACCGGGACCCCGCCGGAGAGGAACGCGCTCATGTGGTAGAGCGGACGCAGCGGCGCTCCGGTCGCCCCGAACGGGATCACCGAGGGGGAGTGGCTGTGGACGATCGCGCGCACGTCGGGCCGCGCCCGGTAGATCTCGCCGTGGATGAACCGCTCCAGATAGCTCGTGCGCCCCGCCGCCGCCACCGGCTCGCCGTCGAGACCGTACTCGAGCACGTCGGCCGCGGTCACCAGCTCGGGGGCGAGCGAGCGCGACATCAGGAACCGGCTCGGATCACGGTCGTGCCGCGCGCTCACGTGGCCGTAGCCGTCGAGCACGCCCTGGTCCACCAGGATGTGGTTGGCCGCCACCAGATCCTCCAGGAGCTGCGGATCGGGAGGGCCGGCGGAGGCGGACTGCGCGGCGGCCGGCCGCGGCGGGGCGAGCATCGCTCCCAGCGCGACCAGCGCGCCGGCCGCGAAGCGTCGACGGGTCAGCTCGATCATGGCGTCTCCCATGGCGCACGAATACTCAGGGCGCCGATACGGTCTGGCCGTTACCGCTCGAGGTGACCGCGAAGCCGTCACCCTGCCGCGTGTAGGCGTAGGCCGACCAGCCGGCGGGCGGCGCCGGGATCGAGCCGAGCACCGGCCCGCACGGCACGCCGTTGACGCTCGACTGGGTGACGAGCGATTCGAGCGACTCGGGCAGCGCGCCGCACGTGACGCGATACGTGCTCACCGCGGCCGCGATGGCCTGCACGTCGCTCCGGGCCTTGGTCGTGCGGGCCAGCGGGAGGTCCTCGCGCACCGCCTTCTCCTCGCGCTCGCATCCGGAGAGCGCGAGCAGCAGCGCCGTCACGATCAGGAGGCCACTCCGAGCCCTCACCCGCCCGCCTTTCACGTCGGAGAAAATCCGACGGCACCGTCTGTTTGTGCCAGAATCATACGCCGCTCGGGCGGCCGCGGCCAAGCGGCCGGATTTTCATCCAGTACTCACTCAAAGGAGAGCGCGATGAGCATCAAGCGTCACGGCGTCGGCCCCCGGCTCAGCCAGGCGGTCGTCCACGGCAACACGGTGTACCTGGCGGGCATCGTCGCGGGAGACCCCTCCGCGGACGCCAAGGGTCAGACCGAGCAGATCCTGAAGAAGATCGACGAGCATCTGACCGCGGTGGGCAGCCACAAGTCCAGGCTCCTGTCCGCGACCATCTACGTGGCCAACATGGGCCTCTACAACGACATGAACGCGGCGTGGGACGCGTGGATCGACCCGGCCAACACCCCGGCCCGCGCCACCGTCGAGGCCCGGCTGGCGACCCCGAAGTTCCTCGTCGAGATCATGGCGGTGGCGGCGATCTGATGACCGCGCCGGCGGCCCGGCGGTTCGAGGGCAAGGTGGTGCTGATCACCGGCGCCGCCGGCGGCATCGGTCGCGCGGTCGCGACCCGCTTCGCGGCGGAGGGGGCGCGGCTCGGCCTCGTCGACCTCGCGGCCGATGGCCTCCGTGAGACGCTCGCGGCGGTGGAGAAGGCGGGCGGCGCCGGGATGACGGTGGAGGCCGACGTCACCCGGGCGGTGGACGTGGCGCGCTACGCGGCCGCGGTGGCCGACCACTGGGGCGGCGTCGACTGCTTCTTCAACAACGCGGGGATACTCGGGGCGGTCAGCCCGCTCGTGGACTACCTCGAGGAGATGTTCGACCGCGTGATGGCGGTGAACGTGAAGGGGGTGTGGCTCGGCCTCAAGTCGGTGGCACCCCTCCTCCGCGCGCGGGGCGGCGGCGTCATCGTGAACACCGCGTCGATCGCGGGGCTGCGCGGCTCACGCAACCTGGTGGCCTACACCGCGAGCAAGCACGCGGTGATCGGCCTCACCCGCACCGCCGCGCTCGAGCTGGCCCCGAGCAACATCCGGGTCAACGCGATCTGTCCGAGCCCCATCGAGACCGCGATGGTGAAGCAGCTCGAGGAAGGGGCCAACCCCGCGAACCCGGCCGCCTTCCACGAGCGCATGGCCGGGACGATCCCGCTGCGCCGATACGGCAATCCGGAGGAGGTGGCGGGGCTGGTGACCTTCCTCTGCAGCGCGGACGCGGGGTACCTCACGGGAGGCAGCTACACGGTGGACGGCGGAGCGATGGCGTAAGTCCCCTCACCGTAGGTCCCCTCGCCCTGCCCTCTCCCCGGCGGGGAGAGAGAGGAGGGATCAGGAGCCGAGGAGGCCGACCGCGCCCGGCTTCTCGGCGGCGGCCACCCGCCCGCTCGCGCCGGCCTCGTGCGACTGGAGGGCCGGCATCACTTCCTGCGCGAACAGCCGCATGTTCTGCTCGGCGTCCGCGAAGGGCATCCCGGCGTAGCCGAACACGCCCACGTAGTGACTGTTGCCGGTGCGGGCGTGGATGTCGAGGATCTTCTCGTAGCACTGCTCGGGCGTGCCCCACACCTGCAGGTTCATGAAGTAGTCGATGACGGTGTCGGTGCCGTACTGGTGGATCTTCTCCGCCATCTTGCCGTAGTACTCGTAGCCCTTGGTGTGGGCCAGGTGGTCGCCCTGGAACTGGTAGTGGTCGAGCACGGTCTGGTAGTAGCCGCCGATGTAGCGCCGCGCCATCGCCTCCGCGCGGTCCGCGCTCGGATCGCAGAAGGTCCAGCCCGCCGAGATCGGCGGCGGCGCCCCCACGCCGTTCACCCGCCGGTAGACCTCGCGGTAGGCGTCGAGCTCGCGCGCGACCTCCTTCCACGGCTTCTGGGGGATGATCAGGATCCCGACTCCGAGCTCGGCCATGATCTGCACCGACTCCGGCGAGACCGCGGCCGCGTAGGTGCGCCCGCGGAAGCTCTTGAAGGGCGCCGGGCGGATGGCCGCGCGCGGCTGCTTGACGTAGGTCCCGTCGTACTCGCAGTAGCCGCTCTCGAGGCCGCGCAGCAGCATCTCGGCCGACTCCACGAAGCGGGGGCGGGACTCGTCCATCGACATCCGGAAGCCGTCGAACTCCACCTTGCCCGCGCCGCGGCCGAGCCCCAGGATCAGGCGACCGCCCGACAGGTTGTCGAGCATCGAGACTTCCTCGGCCACCCGCATCGGGTCGTGCCAGGGCAGCACGACCACCATCGAGCCGAGCTGGGCGTGCCGGGTGCGGCCCGCCATGTAGGAGAGGAACTGGAGGACGTCGGGGCACATCGTGTAGTCGGTGAAGTGGTGCTCGACGCCCCACACCGACTGGAACCCGAGCGGCTCGGCCAGCTCCGCGAGGCGGAGCTCGTTCAGGTAGACGTCCCGATCGGTCTGCGCCTTGCCCGGGTTCTGGAAAACCGCGGCCATCCCGACGTGCATGCTCGGTTCCCCCTCGCCGGGATGGTACGCGAGGGGGAACCCAACCAGCAAGCCGGCGTCAGGCGACGCGACGGAGCGGACGAGCGGGCGCGGGCGCTTCCTCGCCTCGCCGCACCACGAGCTCGTAGCCTCGCGGCACGCGGGCCAACAGGACCGGCCACACGTCTTCCAGCATCCACTCCCAGCCGCCGGGCACTGCCACCACCACCTGGCCCGCCGTCCACAGGGAGCGCGGGGTCACCTGCACCGACACGAACGACTCCCCGCCCAGCCGCCGGTCGATGAGCGACTGCACGTAGGCGCGGGTCGCGAGGGCACGCGACTCGCGGCGGTCTCGCTCCACCCGCCAGGCCAGGGGGCCCACCACCAGGACCAACCCCACCACCGTCGCGACAAGAATCTCGAGCATGGCGTCTCTCCTTCCGCGCATTGGGATGCACCCCCTCCGACAAGGGATTCCGCCTGATTCCGACAGGGAAAGGATGAATCCCCTGGGCGCACTGCGGCATCCAAATGCCGTAGAAAAGGAGGAAACACGCAATGGCAAAGCGCATTCTCGTTCCGCTGGATGGTAGTGAGACCGCCGAGGCCGCCGCGACGCTGGCCGGGGCGCTCGCTCGGAGCACCGGGGGTCACGTCCGGCTGCTCCAGGTTCGACCGGTGCCGCAGCATCGGGTGAGCAGCGCCGGTCGCGTGGTCGCCTACGCGGACCAGGAGATGGAGCGCCTCGCCGCGGAAGGCCGCGACTATCTCGAGACCGTCGAGACGCGGCTCGGCCCGGTTCCCACCGAGACGGTGGTCCGATTCGGGAAGCCGGAGGAGGAGATTCTCGTGGAGGCGGAAGCCTTCGACGCGGATCTCATCGTGGTCACCACGGAGAAGCGAGGCTGGCTCGGCCGGCTCGCGGGCCGCGGCCTCGGAGAGCGGCTGCTCCAGGATTCTCCGGTTCCGGTCGCGCTCGTCCGCGCCGCCTGATCCGCGCGCGGCAGCCGGAGGCTCGAGCGACGGGGCCCGCGCCTCAGTCGTAGAGCCGGCCGCGCTGCAGCCGGCGGTGGCAGTGGAAGAGTGTGTACTCGATGGTCCGCGCGGACACGCCCAGCGCCCGGGCGTGTCCGCGCAGCCGCGTCAGGTACTGCACCCACTGGGCGGGCGTGAACGCGCGGCCGCGCCGGTTGGCGGAGACGGAGCGGATGCTGAACAGGAGCTGCCAGCAGCGGATGTCCAGCACCCCGTAGCGCTCGGGGTCGATCAGGGTCAGGATCGCGGACGCGGTGGCCACGCTCACCCCGGGCAGCGCGATCAGGTGCGCGAGACGCTCCGTCTCGTCGCGCGCGGCCAGCGCCGCGGTGGACGCCCGCCGGATCGCCGCGGGCCCGCTCCGCTCGTAGTGACGCCGGGAGCGCGGGCTCTTCCACCGGCACATCGCGAGGAACTCGCCGCGGGTGAACCGCCCCTTGCCCCGGACGTGCGCAAGCCGCGCGATCAGGGCCGCGGTGGACGGGTCTTCCCGGGAGACGAGCTCGCGCCGCAGCAGGGTGCGCAGGCTCCGGTAGGGCACGCGCTTCAGCGGCATCGGGCTCGCCTCCCGCCGTTGCGCTCGCCATTGCGCTCATCCGGAGCAGATCGTATGGTACCCGCCATGACCGAGCCCTTCGTGACCCTTCCGGAGATCCACCGCGCGGCCCGCGCGCGCCTGCCCCGTACCTCGTACGACTTCGGCGCCGGCGGCACCGAGACCGAGACCACCCTGCGGCGCAACCGCCGCTCGCTCCGGCGCCTGGCCATCCGCCAGGACGTGCTGGTCGACGTGCGCCAGGTCGACCTCTCCACGTCGCTGCTGGGCGTCCCGCTCTCCTGGCCGGTGGTGATCGCGCCGATGGGCGGGCTCGTGCTCTTCCATCCCGAGGGCGACGCGGAGATGGCGCGCGGCGCGGCCAAGGCCGACACGCTCCAGTTCCTGAGCGGAGCCACCGGCTGGTCGGTGGAGGCGGTGGCGGCGGCCAGTCCCGGGCTCAAGATGTTCCAGCTGTACCACATGGGCGATCGCGCGTGGGTGGCGGACCTGCTGGCGCGGGTCGAGGCTTCCGGATACCTCTGCGTGTGCCTCACCGTCGACGTCCAGGTCTACAGCCGGCGGGAGCGCGACATCACCGCCCGCTTCAGCCCGCGCGAGGCCATGTCGAAGGCGCCGAACCCGCGGCCGCCCGACTCCGAGTATCCCGCACGCCTCACCTGGGCCGACGTGGAGTGGCTGCGCAAGACCACGCGCCTGCCCATCGGGCTCAAGGGCATCATGACCACCCGCGACGCCAGGCGCGCGGTGGACGCCGGGGTCGAGCTGATCTGGGTGTCGAATCATGGCGGCCGTCAGCTCGACGCCACCCAGGCCAGCATCGACGCGCTGCCCGCGGTGGCCGACACGGTGGCGGGAGCGGCCAGCATCATCGTGGACGGGGGCTTCGCGCGCGGCACCGACGTGATCAAGGGGCTGGCGTGGGGCGCCAGCGCGGTCGCGGTGGGCCGTACCGCGCTCTGGGGCCTGGCCGCGGACGGCGCCGCGGGTGTCGCCTGCACGATGGACATTCTCCGGCGGGAGATCCGCACGTCCATGGCCCTCGCCGGGCAGACGAGCGTGCGCAGCCTCACGCGCGACGTGGTCTTCCGGGTGGATTGAGCGAGCGGTCGGCAGCGGGTCGAGCTACATGAAGCCCGCCGCCTCGAACTCGCAGGAGCCGCCGCGGAGCTCGTCGGCGTGCCACGAGCCGCCGCGGCGGAGACAGATCTGTCCCAGCTCCTCCTCCGTGTAGGCGGGGCCGAACGCCACCGACCCGCACCCCGCGAGGACCAGGAGCAGGAGCAGGCCCGCGACGCCTCTCACCTACTGCATCGGCGAGTACGCGGTGGGCTTCAGGATGTGCGCGGTGAGCTTGCGGACCAGCGGCCCGTTCTTCTCGGTCTCCGCGAACTTGGCCAGGCGATCCTTGTCGGCGAAGAACCCGCCCCACTTCTTCTCGCGGTCCGCGAGGCTGTCCCAGGCCAGGATGTAGAGCAGCTGGTCGGTCGGGCCGCCCAGCTCGTTGGTCCAGAAGCCGACCACCTTGATGTCGTACTGCTTGAAGAAGCCCATGGTGATGTCGGCAAACCGCCGGTTGAGATCGGCGAGCCGACCGGGCATGGCGTGATAGGTACGGAGCTCGTACAGCATCGTGGAGGCCTCCTGACACACGCGGGTGGATACTGTCTGCGGCGACTCTAGGCACGCCCACGAGTGCTGTCAAGCGAACGGTCGCCCGCCACCGCAAACGGTTGTCCGCCACTGGGGGAGTGCGGGGGCCATCGGGGCCCCCGCAGCTGAAGAGCCGTAAAGAAGTAAACGGTCGTCCGCCACGGGGAGCGCGGCAAATGACCCTTCACGAGCGAACCCTCAACCGCCCGCCCCGGCTCCCCCGCACCGCGGCCCTCGTCGCGCGCGTCGGCCTCGCCCTCACCCTCGCGGGCGCACTCTCGCTGCTGCTCTCGGGCGTGGGCACGCGGTGGGACTGGTGGGACTACCGCACCGGCTTCCTCCTCCTGCGCTGGACGCTCTACGCAGGGCTCGTCGTCATCGTGGTCGCCCTGACCGGTCTGGTCCTCGGGTTGCTCGCGCGCACCGGCAAGAGCCTGCTCGTCTCGCTCGTGACCCTCGCGGTGCTGGGCGCGGTCGCGGCCGTCCCCGTCGGCTACCTGCGGTCCGCGGGCCGCGTGCCGCCGATCCACGACGTCACCACCGATCCGGACGATCCTCCGCGCTTCGTGGCGGTGCTACCCCTGCGGCGCGAGGCGCCGAACTCGGCGGAGTACGCGGGCCCCACGCTCGCCGCCCAGCAGCGTGCGGGCTACCCGGACCTGGCCCCGGTCCACCTCGCCGATCCGCCCCCGCAGGCCTTCGCCCGCGCGGTCGCGGCCGCGCGCAGCCTGGGCTGGCAGATCGTGGCCGCCGCCCCCGCGGAGGGCCGGCTGGAGGCGACGGATCGAACCCGCTGGTTCGGCTTCCGCGACGACGTGGTGGTACGGGTCCTCCCGGAGGCCGGCGGGAGCCGCGTGGACGTCCGCTCGGTCTCGCGGGTGGGGCGGAGCGATCTGGGGACCAATGCCCGTCGGATCCGCCGGTTCCTGGAGGCGCTCCAGGCCGCGCCCGCCACGTCGACCGCCCGCTAGCGGGCTCCCCTGGACCGGGCGGCCAAAACCTCCTCCCGCGCGAGACTGAAGGGAGTGTGAGCCGCCGCAGACACTGGGGCTCTGGCTCGAGCGGAGCGACCTTCCAGCTCGACGTCGCTGGCGAACGAGGCCGGCATCAGGCGCGCTCCGCCACCAGCTCCCCCACCCGCTTGACCAGGTCCTGGAGGGAGAGGTTCGCCTTCACGAAGTAGCCCGCCGCGCCCGCATCCATCGCCTGCTTCATGTCGCCGTCCTGGCCGAGGTTGCTCAGGATCACCACCGGGATCGGCGCGGTGGCCGGATCCGCCTTGAGTGCCCGCAGCACCTCGAAGCCCTGCATCCTGGGCATGATCAGGTCGAGCAGGACCAGATCCGGCGGCGCGGCGCGCGCCAGCCGCAGCGCCTCCTCGCCGTCCACCGCGGCGACGACCGTGAAGCCGTGTCGCTTCAGCGCAGTCTCCGCCGCCTTGCGGAGAAACCGATCGTCCTCGGCCAGGAGAACCCGACGTACCGCGTCGCCCATCGGATCAACCCTCCAGGATCCCGGCCACCCGATCGCCCAGGAGCACGCGCCGGCCCGACGTCACTCGGCGAGCTCCGCGAGCGGCAGCGTGAAGCGGAAGGTCGAGCCCGCGCCCTCCTCCGACTCGCACCAGACGCGGCCGTCGAGCTGCTCCATGATCAGGCGCACGAGGTAGAACCCGAGGCCGGTGCCCTCGGTCTCGAGCGTGCTCACGTTCTCGGCCCGGTAGAACTTCTCGAACAGCCGCGCCTGGGAAGAGCGCGGGATGCCGATGCCGCTGTCGCGGATGGACCAGCGCAGCGTGTCGCCCTCCCGCTCGAACCGGACCTCGATGGCCCCGCCTTCCGGGGTGTACTTGATCGCGTTCGAGACCAGGTTCATGACCACCTGGCGGAGCAGCTGCGCGTCGGCGCGCACCGCGGGGAGCGGGTGATCCCCGGTGGAGACGGAGACCCGATGCCGGCGCTCCTGCACGAGGACGTCGGTCTCCGCGAGCACCTCGCGGGTCATGGTCACGAGATCCACCGGCTGGGTCGACACCGTTAGCTTGCCGCGCTCCAGCCGGGAGATGTCGAGCAGCTCGTTCACGAGCGTGATCAGGCGCTGGGTCCGCCTCCCGGGCGTCGCCGATGTAGGAGGCCGCGTCGGCGGGCACCTCCGGCTCCTGGGCCGCCAGCTCCAGCATCCACTTGATGCCGGCGAGCGGGGTGCGGAGCTGGTGGGTGACGAACGAGACGAAGTCCGACTTCATCTGGCTCACTTCGCGCTCGTGCGTCACGTCGTGGAAGGTCAGGGTGTAGCCGCAATGCTCGCCCGCGCGGTCCCGGGTGGGCTGCGAGACCCAGTGGAGGATCCGCTTCAGGCTGCGCAGCTCGAGGTCGCCCTCCGCCGCGTCCTCCTGATGCTGCACCAGCGAGCGCAGGGCGCTGAACATGCGCCGGTAGTCCGCGCCCTCCGCGCGGTGCCAGGCCAGCACCTCGGTGAGCTCGTTGCCCACCAGGTCGCTCGCCTTGATCGCGAGCAGATCGCCGGCCCGCCGATTGGCGGTCTCCACGCGCCCAGCGGGGGACACCAGCAGCATGCCGTCGGACGTGGCGTCGAAGATCTGGCTCAGGCGGTTCTGCTGGAGCATCACCGCCTGGTGGTGCCGCGCGTTGTCCATCGCGATCGCGGCGTGGGCCGCGAGGCTCGAGAGCAGCTGGGCTTCCTTGGCCGAGAACTGGTGAGCCGCGAAGTAGTAGCACACCAGCACCCCGAGCACCTCGTCCCGCACGCTGACCGGCACCGCGAGGTACGCGCGGGGGGCGGACTGGATGAGCCGGTCGTGATCGGTCTCGTAGCGCAGGGCCGGATCGGCGAGCCGGTCGGCCGTGCTCACCGGTCGGCGCTCCTGGTAGGCGCGTCCCGCGACCCCTTCACCGGCTTCAGGACGAGATCGCGAACGATGGCGGGATCCAGGTGGCGGCCCCGGCGAACCACGAGGCCCCCGCGCGCCTCGTCGTGGACGTAGACCGCGGAGGCGTCGCAGCCCAGGAGGTCGATGGTCTTGGCCACGACCTGGTCCAGCACCGAATCCACGTCGAGGGTGGTGGCGAGGTGGGCGGTGATCCCGTAGAGCTTGGTGGCCTCCTCCTTCTGGGCGCGCGTCTCCTCGTAGAGCTGGGCCTTGTGGATGGCCAGCGCGGCCTGGTCGCCCAGCACCGAGAGGAGCGAGATGTCCTCCGGCGAGAACTTGCGGCGGACCTTGGCATACACGTTCCAGGCAGCCGAGGATCTGCCCCTGGATCTGCAGCGGCACGCCCAGGCAGGCGTGGAAGCCGTGCTCGCGGGCCCCCTCCCGGTCCAGCGCGTCGAAGAGGACCTGGAGCTGCCGCCACTCGCGGTCGGCCCGCTCGAAGAGGCGGGCGTGCCGCAGCACCATGGTCACCTGGGCCGCCACGTTCTCGGCCAGCTCGAGCTCGCGCCGGGTGAACACCTTCTTCGCCTTCCACCACGCGAAGTAGAAGGCGCCCGCCACCGAGTCGTCCAGCAGGAGCGGGAGCACGAGCCCCGACTGGTGACGAAAGGTCCGGAACAGCTCGAAGTTGAAGCGGGGGTCCGAGTACACGTCGTCGGAGAAGACGGGCTGACGGGTCTCCCAGATCTCCTGGCGGAAGCCCTGTTCCCCGAGAGGGATCGGGTGGCTCAGGAACGCCTCCATCATCTCCTTCGGACGTGGTAGCCGGCGGTGGGCATGAGCCGGCCGCTCGGCTCGTCGAGCAGGTAGGCCGCGCCGGTGTCGGCACCCACCAGGAACACCAGCTCGCGACAGATCCGGCGCAGCGCCTCCTGCACGTCGAGGGTGGCGCTCGCGGTGCGCGAGATGGAGAGCATGACCTCCATCTCGCGCAGCCGGCTCGCGGTCTCGGCCTGCAGGTGCATGTTCTCGCGCATCAGGCGCCGGCGCCCCATCACCCGCTGCACGATGGCGGCGAGCCGCGGCATCTCGAACGGCTTCTCGAGGTAGCCGGCGGTGCCGCCCTCCACCGCCTGCACCGCCGAGCTCACGGTGGCGTAGCCGGTGATGACGACGATCTCGGGGGGATTCGGCGCGCGCTGGGCCGCGTGCATCACCTCGATGCCGTCCATATCGGGCAGGCGCAGGTCGACGAGCAGCAGCGCCACCGCGCCTTCGCGGAGCCGGGTGAGCCCGTCACGCCCGGAGTGGGCGAGGATGACCGTGTGGCCTTCCCGCGTGAGGTACTCGCTCACGGTCGAGGCGACATCACGATCGTCGTCGACGACGAGGATGGATTCGGGATCCACGCGGAGAATTCCTCTACCTACGTTAGCCCAGCGCGTGAATCGGACCTCCTCGTTTTCCCCCGTCCAGGGGCGCCGGCGACTGGAGGTCTAGAACAGCAGAGTTCTCAGGAGCTTACCGAGACCCGCTCCACGAAGTCGCGGCGGAGGGTGAGGCCCAGCCCGGGCCCGGTCGGAGCCAGCACGTAGCCGTCCTCGAGCTGCACGCGCTCCTCCACCAGATCGTTGAGGAGCGGATTGTGTCCGCGCGAGAACTCGAGCAGCGTGACGCAGGGAGTGGCCACCGCCAGGTGGAGGCCGGCCGCGAAGAGGATCGCGGAGCCCCAGAGGTGGGGAGCGACGGTCAGTTCGTGCGCGGCGGCGAGGGCGGCGATGCGCTGGGTCTCGGTGATGCCGCCCGCGATGGCCACGTCGGGCTGACAGACGTCGACCGCGCGCGCCTCGATCATGTCCCGGAACGCGAAGCGCGTCTGCTCGCTCTCACCCGCCGCGATCGGGATGTCGGTGGAGGCACGCACCTCCGCCTGCCCGGCCAGGTTCTCGGCCGACACCGGCTCCTCCAGCCAGCTCAGGTCGCAGTCCTCCACCTTGCGGGCGAAGCGCTGGGCCTGCCGCACGCTCCAGGTACCGTGCGCGTCCACCATGATCCCGACCTCGGATCCGAGAGTCTCGCGCACCTCGCGCACGCGCGCCGCGGAGTCGTCCACGCTCTTGTCCTGGAGGCCCACCCGCAGCTTCACCGCGCGGTGCCCGCGCTCCACGTACTGCAGCATCTGCTTGCCGATCGCGCCCACCGGCGCCCAGCCCCCGCTCGCGTAGGCCGGGATCCGCTCGCGGTAGCTGCCTCCCAGCAGCCGCCACACCGGCTGGCCGAGCGAGCGGCCGAGCAGGTCCCAGCACGCGATGTCGATGCCGCTGATCGCGCACAGGGCGAGGCCGCGCCGACCCATGGTCGGAAACGTGCGGCCCTCGCGCGCCGCATAGTGGGCGCGCGTACCGTTGTAGAGCGCTTCCCAGATCGCGGTGACGTCACGCGGATCGCGCCCGATGAGCGCCGGCGCCATCTCCTCCCGGATCATGGTGACCATCGCCGCGTAGTTGCCGAGGTTGCCCACCGCGGCCTTGGCCTCCCCGAGGCCGACCAGACCCGCGTCGGTCTCGATCTCCACCAGGCACATGTTGAAGGTGTCGTTGCGGCCGAAGTCGCTGACGTGAGCGTGCTCGGCGGGGATGGGCGCACGGAGCCAGGTGGCGCGGACGGCGGTGATCTTCATGGCGCGCCGAGGGTACGACCGGGCCGGCGACGAAGTCAAATGCCGCCGAGACACAAACCTTGGCCGTCTCGATCGAAGATCGAGTCAGAGCGATCCGCCGGCCCGATTCCTGACGGTCGCCGTCCTCATCGATCGCGCGGGGCGTCAGCCCTCGCGGCGAGCTTGAATCCGGTCAGCTCGCGGACCAGCATGCCGGACGAGACCGCGCCCTGCTCCTTCACGTTGTTCCCGACCTCCGGGGAATACCACACCTCGAAGGCGGTGGCCCCGGTCCGGCGCCGCACGCAGGTCACGTGCGAGGCGGAGAAGGTGCCGGCCGGCACCGTCACCGGCGCGGGGAGATCGGCGTGACAATCCATCAGGACGTCCTCGCTCTGCCGGGCCTCCGGGCGCTCGCGCCGGAAGTCGAGCACCCACGGCCGACCGGCCCGGATGGGGAAGGCGATCACCGCGGCGGGGAGCACGTTGCGAAGCACGACGCCGCCGTCCACCTTGTCGAGGACGTGCGCGCCGTCGGAGCGCCGGTAGAAGATCTCGCGCCGGCCCGACCGGACCACCACCGAGTCGACCCCTTCCACCGCCTCGAAGCGGATGACCGTCCAGACGGTCGTCCCCTTCCCGGCCGGGCTCTCCCAGCGATACGACCACTCGTCGCCGATGCTCCAGGCTCGTCGCTCGATCCCTCGCGCGGCGCGACCGTCCTCCAGGGAGGCGCAGCCGCCGGCAAGTGCGACGAGGGCCACGACCAGAGCGAGCGGGTGGGACGCGCGGCCCATGCGTCAGTCGAGAGTCAGCGGGCCCCAGAAGATGGGCTCCGGGTGCAGGCGAACCCCGAAGCGTTGCTCGACGCCGTCCCGGACCGTCCGGGCGAAGGCCGCCACGTCACGCGCACGAGCGCCGTCGTGGCAGACGATGGCGAGGGTGTGTCGGGTCGAGAGCCCCACCGGGCCATCGTGCTGGCCCCGGCGGAAGCCGGCGCGCTCGATCAGCCACGCGGCGGAGAGCTTCACCCCCCCGTCGGGCTGCGGCCACCGCGGCATGTCGAGGCCGGCGGCGCGTGCGTCGATGGCGGCGAGGGCGTCCGCATCCACGATCGGGTTCAGGAAGAACGACCCGCAGCTCCGCCCGTTGACGTCGCCCGCGTCGAGCACCATCGACTTCGAGCGCCGGATCGTGAGCACCGTCTCGCGCACCTGGGCCAGAGAGGGGCGCGTGATGCCGCGGCCCTCGAGATCGCGCGTGAGGTCCGCGTAGCGCACGCTGGGTGACCCGCCCGGGGTGAGGCGATAGGTCACCGCCAGCACCACGTGGCGCCCGGGGAAACGGCGCTTGAAGACGCTGTCGCGGTAGCCGAAGCCGCATTCGGCCGGCCCGAGGGTGACCACCTCACCGGCCTCGCGGTCGAGCGCGCGCACCGCGGTCACGGTGTCGGCCACCTCCTGACCGTAGGCGCCCACGTTCTGGATCGGAGTTGCGCCCACCAGCCCCGGGATACCGCTCAGGCACTCGAGACCCGCCCAGCCCCGCTCGACGGTGTGCCGGACGAAGGCGTCCCACGGCTCGCCCGCCGCCGCGGTGACCTCGATCGCGTCACCGGCGGCACGCGTGGCGATCCCGCGCAGGCCGATCTTGAGGACGAGACCGTCCACCCCCTCGTCGGCGATGACCAGATTGGAGCCGCCGCCCAGGACGCGCACCGGCAGGGTCCGGCCCTGCGCCCACTCGACCGCCGCGCGGGCCTCGGCCTCGTCGGCGGCCTCGACCAGATAGCGGGCCGCGCCGCCCACGCGCATCGTGCAGTGGGGAGCGAGGGGGACGTGCTCGCGCGGGGTCGGCATCGCGAGTCCATCTTATCGCGGCGCGGGGAAAAGCCCCCTCACCCGGCCCCCTCCCCCGAGGGGAGAGGGAGAAAAAGCTAGTCGGTGACCGGGAAGAGGCCCTGGTAGGCGAACTTCTGCACGCGCTTGGCGTTGTCGACCTCGGCGGTATAGATGTTGCCGCGCGAGTCGACCGCCATGTTGTGCACCCAGTGGAGCTGGCCCGCGTAGCGACCGCTCCGCGCGAAGCGCGAGAGCACCTTGCCGCTGGCGCGCGAGAGCATCCACACGTGGTTGTTCTCCCCGTCCGCCGCGTAGAGGTAGCTCTGCGCGGGATCGCGCGAGAAGTCGAGGTCCCAGACCGAGCCGCCGCCGCGGGTGGACTCGGCCACCGTGAGCTCGCTCACGAAGGTCCCGTCCTTCTTGAAGACCTGGATCCGGTTGTTCGACCGGTCGCACACGTAGACCAGCCCGTCGTTCGAGATGCGGACGCAGTGCACCGGGTTCCTGAACTGCTTGACGCTCGGGTCCCCGGGCGGCCGGCCGTTGGCGCCCCAGTGACGCTTGTAGTCTCCGGTGGCCGCGTCGAACACGATCACCCGGTGGTTGCCGTAGCCGTCGGCCACGTAGACCTCCTTGGCGGCGGCGTCCACCCGCACGTCGGCGGGCCGGTTCAGGTTCTTGGTGTCCGCGTCGCCGCCGGTGGAGGCCGGCTTGCCGATCTGCATCACGAACCGGCCGTCGCGGGTGAACTTCAGGATCTGGTTGTCCTTCTCCCCGTTGCCCGCCAGCCACACGTGGCCGGTTCCATCCACGAAGATGCCGTGCTCGTTGGCCGGCCAGTCGTACCCGGTCCCGGGGCCGCCCCACGCCTGCAGCAGGTTGCCGTCGGCGTCGAACTCCATCACCGGCGGCGCGGGCACGCAGCACTCGTTGCGGGGCGGGGTCAGCGTGGCGCCCTTCTCGTCGTCGGTCAGGGTGCGCGGGCGCTGCACGATCCACACGTGGTCGAGCGCGTCGGTCGCGACGCCGGCCACCTGCCCGAGCAGCCACCGGTTCGGCAACGGCTTGGGCCAGAACGGATCGACCGTGAAGCGAGGCGCCTGCCCGTCGGCCAGGCGCTGCGCGGTCACCGAGACCGCGGAGGACACCGCGAGGAGGACGAGGACGGCCAGGGCCAGCCCCACGGCGCGGGAGATGGGGGAGCGGGAGCCAACCACGGCATGCCTCCTCGGGTCGACAGCACGGTGATCGCCGGTCCGGCGAGGCGACCTTATGCCGGGAGGAAAGCGGGTGTCAAGCTAGCGCCAGAGCAGCCAGCCGATCACCCCCGCGCCCAGCACCGCGAGCACCGGCGGCACGCGATCGGTGGCGACCGCGAGGGCGGTCGCGGCGGCCAGCGCGGCGGTGGCCGCGTCGTGGATCGCGGTGCGTCCGAGCGTGTAGACGCCGCCCGCCATCAGGCCCACGCCCACCGGCACGAGGGCGCGCTCGGCGATCATGGCCCACGGCCGCACGCGCCACTGCTTCCAGTGGTGCGAGACCACGATGGCCAGCACCGAGGTCGGCACGAACATCGCCAGGCCGGCCAGCAGCGCCCCGAGGAGCCCGTGCGCGCGATCGCCCACGAAGACCGCGATCAGCATGTTCGGCCCCGGGGTGAGCTGGGCCAGCGTGTACCCGTCGACGAACTCGCGCGCCGAGAGCCAGTGGTGCACGGTCACCGCCTGGCGCTCCATCTCCGGGATCACGCCGAGCCCGCCGCCGACGCAGAGGAAGCTCAGCCAGAGGAAGGTCCAGGTGAGGAGCGCCAGGCTGCCCATCACGCCTCCTCACCGGGCACCGCGGGACCGGGCGCGGCGGGCGCCACCGCGGACGGCGCGCCCATCCCCCACTGCAGCGCCACGCTCACCGCGATCATCGCCAGCACCACCGCCACCGTGGGCAGACGGAGCGGACCCACTGCCACGAAGGTGAGCAGCGCCACCACCGCCGCGGGAAGGCCGCGCAGCGAGCCGCGCATGATCCGGAGCGAGGTGATCGCCACCAGCCCCACCACCCCGGCGCTCGAGCCGCGCATCAAGAGCGCGGCGGTCGCGCCGAGGGCTCCCTCCGCGTAGAGCGCGCCCGCGACCAGCAGGATCACCGCCCCCGGCAGCACCACCGCGACCAGGCCCCAGAAGCCGCCCGCGAAGCCGGCCAGCCGATGGCCCAGGACCACGGCCAGGTTGCTGAAATTCGGGCCGGGCAGCACCTGGCTCAGCGTGAAGTCCTGCACGAACTCGTCGTGGCTGATCAGGCCGCGGCGCCGCACCAGCGCCTCGTGGAAGTAGGCGCTGCGGCCGCCGCCGAGGCTCGAGAGACCGGTCCAGGCGAAGACCACGATCAGGCGGAGGAGGGAGACCCGTCTCACGCGTCGAGCTCGGACGAGCGCGCGGGAGACATGGCTTCTGGAGTGTAGCACCCTCTCCCCCGGGGTCGGGGGAGAGGGCCGCCAGCCGACTATGTCAGACGCGAACGGATCGGACGGACGCGATCAGTAGCGCCAGCCGGGATGCACCGGCGCGGGATAGCACCAGCCCTTGCGGGCATGGCCCGGAGGGCAGAACGCGGGCTGGCGCACCACGACGTGACGCGGAGCGGGCACGTAGACCGGATACGGACGGGCGATCACCCGCGGCGCCGGCGCCACCACGACGGGCGCGTAGACCGGAGGAGCGGGGATGTAGACCGGGGCCGGCCGCGCCACCACGACCGGCGCGGGCGCCACGACCACCGGCGGGGGCGCCGGGCGGTGGAAGATGCCAACGCCGCCCAGGATCTGATTGAACACTGCGAAGGCGCCGAGCCCGAGGGCGGCGTCGGTGGACGCCCCCGCGAAGGCCAGCGTCGGAGCAAAGACCGCGACGGCCAGAACCAGCGCGATCAGCGTTTTCATTGTGGTCTCCTCGTCGGGGCTGTCCCTGCCGCCCCTATGGGCCAATAGACGAGCGGGCCCGCACGTTTGTTTACCCGGCCCGGCGGCCCCTCGGCGGGTGGCGGAAGAGACTGATTTGCCCTAGGATACGGGACCATGGCGACCACCGAGCACGCGAGCGTCTGTCCCCTGGACTGCCCCGACACCTGCAGCCTGACCGTGACCGTGGAGAACGCGAAGATCGTGAAGATCCGCGGCTCGCGGGCGAACCCCTACACCGCGGGCGTCATCTGCGCCAAGGTGGCCGGCTCGTATCCCGACTGGGTGCACGGGCCCGGGCGCCTGCAGACGCCGCTGCGGCGCGTGGGCGCCAAGGGCGAGGGCCGCTTCGAGCGCGTGTCGTGGGACCAGGCGCTCGACATCGTCCACGAGCGGGTCACCGCGGTGATCGCGGCGCACGGCCCGCAGGCGGTGGCCCCGCTCAACTACGCGGGCCCGCACGGCATGCTGGCCTACGCCTCGATGGACCTGCGCTTCTTCAACAGGCTCGGCGCCTCCCTGCTGGAGCGCTCCGCGCTCTGCGGCGGCATCCGCACCCAGGCCTGGCTCGGCACGTTCGGGACCACGCCCGGCATCGCCCCCGAGCAGGTGCGGCACTCCAGGCTGATCATCGCGTGGGGCAACAACGTGACCTGGTCGAACCTCCATCTGACCCCGCTGCTCAACGCGGCGCGGAAGGACGGGGCCAAGGTGGTGGTGATCGATCCCAAGCGGATCAAGATCGCGGAGCAGTCGGATCTCCACATCGCGCTCAAGCCCGGCACCGACGTGGTGCTCGCGTGGGCGGTGGCCGCGGAGCTCGAGCGGCGCGGAGCCCTCGACCGCGCGTTCATCGCGCGACACGTGGAGGGCTTCGAGGATTTCATGACCAGCGCGCGCCGGTACCCGGTGGCGGAGGCGGCCCGCATCTGCGGGGTGCCCGAGGCCGAGATCCGGACGCTCGCGGAGTGGTACCACACGCTCTCCCCCGCCGCGATCAGCGTGGGCAACGGGCTCGAGCGCAACCAGAACGGCGGCAGCGGGATCCGCGCGATCTTCGCGCTCCCGGCCCTGGCGGGAAAGTTCGGGGTGCCGGGCGGCGGGCTGGTCAACGGGGCCGGCTTCGTGTTCCCCAAGACCCCGGCCAAGCTGCAGCGGCCGGACTTCCTGCCCGCCGGCACGCGCACGCTGAACATCGTGGACATGGGCAAGCACCTGCTCGACCCCACGCTCTCTCCGCCGATCAAGGCCCTCTTCGTCTACAACCACAATCCGCTGGTGGTGCACCCGGACCAGAACCGGATGCGCCGCGCCCTCGCCCGCGAGGACCTCTTCGTGGTGGGCTCGGACGTGGTGATGACCGACAGTCTCGCCTACGCCGACGTGGTGCTGCCCGCCTCGAGCCACTTCGAGTACCACGACATCTACGCCGCCTACGGCCAGCACTGGCTGCAGCGCGCGGAGCCGGTCATCCCGCCGCAGGGCGAGTCGCTGCCGAACACCGAGATCTTCCGCCGCCTCGCGGCCCGCTTCGGATTCACCGATCCCGCCTTCACCGCCACCGACGCGCAGCTGATCGACGACGCGGTGGACGGCGCGGACCCGCGCCTGGGGGGCACGCGGCCGAGTCGACTGCCCACCGACCGGGCCACCGCGATGACGGTGAACGGCGAGCCCGCCATCCTCTTCAAGAACGTCTTCCCCAAGACGCCGTCCGGCAAGGTGGAGCTGGCCTCGGGCTACCTCGACCATAAGTACGGCGCCCGCCTGCCGACCTACCGGCCCTACGAGACGCCGTTCCCGCTGCTGCTCATCTCCCCCGCGTCCGACGAGCGCATCACCTCCACGTTCGGCGGGCTGCCCGCGGGCGACGTCACGCCCCCGCTCGAGATGCACCCCGACGACGCGCGAGCGCGCGGCCTGCGGGACGGGATGCGGGTGAAGGTGTGGAACGAGCTCGGCGAGGTGCACCTGCCGCTCAAGATCTCGGACGCGATCCGGCCCGGCGTGGTCTGCAGCCTGAAGGGGGCGTGGATGCGCACCAGCGACAACGGGCAGACCGTCTCGGCGCTGGCTCCCGGCCACCACGCCGACATCTGCGGCGGCGCCTGCTACAACGACTGCCGCGTCGACGTCGCCCCCCTGTAATCTCCCCTCCACCCTCTCCCCTCAGGGGAGAGGGCAGGGTGAGGGGTCCGGTCCTTCTACTCGCTACCTCCGCGCGTTCACCCGCGAAAGCTCCGCGGTGAGACACCGCGCGATCCACCCGTCGCGCCGCGCGGGCGTGATCACGTCCTCCGGCCCACGCGGGGTGTAGCGCACCAGCGCCTCCCAGCAGCGCTCCCGCGCCCGCGCCATCTCGAGATCCGCCTTCAGGACCTGGACCGAGCGCCCCCGCTCGAAGTCCCAGCGCAGCGCCACCACCACCACCGCGAGCGCCGCGCCCACCACCATGATGATGAAGAGGATGGCGGCCACGCCCTGCCACTGCCGCAGGCGCCGCTCCGCGCTGTCGACGAGCCCGGAGAGCTTCACCTCCAGCGGGCCATTGGGATGGCGCACGATCTCCACCGCGCTCGGCGATGGAGTCCGCGCGATCAGCCCTCGCCGCGGCCGGGTACGGGGCGCGCGGAGCGGGCCCGACGCCTCCAGGAGGGAGGGCTGTCGCGAGTCCATCGCTCTCATTATCCGGCCTCCTACCGCGGTGTGTCGCCGCGGTGGTTCACGATCATGCACTGTGTCATCGTGCGGGGACCCCTCTTTCTAGCGCACTCGCAGCCGCGGGTCCAGCACGTCTCGCAATCCGTCGCCCAGCAGGTTGAGGCTCAGCCCGGCGATCGTCAAGGCCAAACCGGGGAACAGGCTCACCCAGAACGCCTCGCGGATGACGTTCTTGCCGCTCGCGATCACGTTGCCCCACGACGGCACGTAGGGCGGCACGCCCACGCCGAGGAAGCCCAGGATCGCCTCGGCGAGGATCGCGTACGCGAACACGAAGCTGCCCTGCACCAGCAAGGGGCCCACGCAGTTGGGCAGGATGTGGCGCAGCGCGATGGCCCCGTCCCGCCGGCCGAGGGCGCGCGCGGCCTGGATGTAGTCCAGCTCGCGCAGGGAGAGCACCGTGCTGCGGATGAGCATCGCGGTGCGCGGCATGTACACCACCGAGAGGGCGAGGATCACGTTCCACACCCCGGGTCCGCGGGCGGCCATGAGCGCGATGGCGAGCAGGATCGCGGGGAACGCCATGAGCCCGTCCATGCAGCGCATCACCGGCACGTCGAGCCGCCGCGAGTAGCCCGCGGTGAGCCCGATGACGATGCCGCCCGCGGAGGTGAGCAGCATGGTGGTGAGGCCCACCAGGAGCGACACCCGGCTGCCGTGGACCACCAGGCTCCACACGTCGCGACCGAACTCGTCGGTCCCCAGGTAGTGCTGCGCGCTGGGCGGCTTCAGGCGGTTGGCCGGCTCGAGGCGGGTGGGGTTGTGGGTCGAGACCACGTCGGCCAGCAGGGCCGCCGCCACCAGCAGCAGCAGGATGGAGGCCCCGGTCACCACACCCCCGTTGCGGGCGAGCCGGCGAAGCCAGCGGCGGCCCTCGTGGCGGGGTCGGCTCGCGGCCACCGCGCCCGCGCCGATCGTCTCCGCGGCCTCAGTCATGCGGGTCAGTCATAGCGGATGCGAGGGTCGATGAACGCGTAGAGCAGGTCCACCACCAGGTTGATGAGCACGTAGGTGGCCGCGGTCACCAGCACCACGCCCTGCACCACCGGATAGTCGCGGCGCAGGATCGCGGAGATCACCAGGCGGCCCAGCCCCGGGATGTTGAACACGATCTCGGTGATGACCGCGCCGCCGATGAGCACCGCGGTGGTCACCCCGATCACGGTCACCACCGGCACCAGCGCGTTTCGGAAGGCGTGCACGTAGGTGACGGTCCGGTGAGACAGCCCCTTCGCCCGCGCGGTGCGCACGTAGTCCTGCTGCAGCGCCTCCAGCATGCACGAGCGGCTGATGCGCGCGATCAGGGCGGACTGGTTGAAGCCGAGCGAGACCGCGGGCAGCACCATGTAGCGGAGGGCGGTGGCGGGCTCCGACAGCAGCGAGGCGTAGCCCGCCGCGGGCAGCCAGCCGAGCCGCACCGCGAAGAGGTAGATGAAGTTGAGGCTGAGCCAGAAGCCGGGCACGCACACCCCCAGCAGCGAGCCGATCATGAGCGCCCGGTCCCAGATCGAGCCGCGGTGGGCGGCGGCCACGATGCCGGACGGCACCCCGATCGCCACCGCCACCAGGAGCGCGCACGCCATCAGCACCAGCGTCGGCTCGGCGCGCTCCACGATCGCGGTGACCACCGGGCGGTCGAGGAAGTAGGACTGGCCGAGGTCGCCGCGCAGCACGCGGCCGTAGAAGCCCACCAGCTGGGCCAGCAGCGGCCGGTCCAGGCCGAGCGACCGCCGGGTGGCGTCGATCTGGGTCGGGGTGGCGTCCGGCCCCAGCATCACGCTCACCGGATCGCCGGGGATCAGGTGGATGAGCATGAACACCACCGTCACCACCACCGCCATCACCGGGATGACCGCGAGGAGGCGGCGGATCAGGTACGCAAACATGCGGATTGGTCAGACCGCTCGGCGGACGGGCGGCCGCCTTTTATTACTTATCCGCTCGGCTCGCCTTCGGCGGCACCTCGCCAAGCCACTGCACCTCGCCAAGCCACTGCGCCTCGCCAAGCGGCGGCTATTTCTCGAGCCACACGTTGTAGAAGCGGACGCGCTCGGTGGACTCGTTGAAGCCCTTCACGGTGTTGCGCGCCGCCCGCAGCCCGAAGAGATCGCCGTAGCGGATGACCGGGACCTTCTCGTAGAACTGGCGGGTCTGCTGCTCCCACAGCGCGAAGCGCTTCTTGGGATCGGTCTCCCGGGCCAGCTCCGCCTGGATCTTGGCGATGCCCTCGTCGGTGGTCCAGCCCGGCCAGCTCGCGGTGAGATAGATGTGGTGGGTGGGATCGTAGAACGCGCCCATCCCGGTGGTGAACACGTCGTACTCCTTGGAGTTGTTGCGCCGCTTCACGAGGGTGGCCCAGTCCACCACCTGGAGGTCGATGTTGAAGCCGGCGTCCTCGAGCTGCTGCTTGGTGAGCAGCGCGAAGTCGTACATCCACTTGTACTCCTGGGTGGTCATGAAGCGGATCGGCTCCTTCTTGTAGCCCGCCTCCTGCAGGAGCTTCCTCGCCTTGTCCCGGTTGTGCTCGTTCCAGGGCAGGCCCGACATCTTGGTGTGCCACGCGCTGATCTCGACGGGGGCGAGGCTACTGTCCATCCGGTAGAACTCCTTCTTGCCTCCCGCCACGTTCTTCATGATCGGCTCGATGTCGAGCGCGGCCTGCCACGCCTGCCGCAGCTTCTGGTTCGTCATCAAGCCTTCCTTCTTGTTGAAGACCGCCACCAGCCAGTAGTACGGCTTGGAGATGATCGGGTGCGCGTTGGGATCGGCCTTCAGGCGATCGTAGGCGTCGAGGTTCAGGTCGTCCGCGAAGTCGAGCTCTCCCGTCTCGACCTGGGCCACCCGGGTCGCCACCTCCGGCACCGGGATCCAGCGGATCTCGTCGAGCCACGCGGTCTTGCCCCCGCCGTAGCCGTTGGGCTTCTCGTTGCGCGACTTGTAGTCGTCGAACCGGACCATCCGGATGTACTGGTCCGGCTTCCACTCGGCGAGCTTGTAGGGGCCGGTGCCCACGTACTCGGTGACCTTGACCTCGGGGGCGAACTTCTCCGCGATCTCCTTCGGATAGATCGCCCCGAAGTTGTTGGGCACCGCGAGGGAGATGAGCACGATGGCCGACTTCTCCTTGAGCTTCATCTCCACCGTGTAGGGATCGAGCGCCCGCATCTCCGCCACCTGGGCGAAGAGGGCCTTGCCGTAGATCGACTGCTTCCCCCATCGGTTGAGCGAGGCCACCACGTCGTCGGAGGTCATCTCCTTGCCGTTGTGGAACTTCACCCCCTGCCGCAGCTTGAACGTGTAGGTGAGGCCGTCCTTGCTGACGGTGTGGCTCTCGGCCAGCATCGGGATCGGCTTGTTGTCGCGGTCCAGGCTGTAGAGACCCTCGTAGATGTGGTTGGTGAGGGTCTCGGTGATGCTCGCGGTCGTCCAGTGCGCGTCCAGGGCGGGCGGCTCGCCGAGGTTGCCGACCCGCAGCACCCCACCCTTCTTCTGCGCGTCGGCGGATCCCGCCGCCATCGTGAGCGTCATCGCCATCGCGACCGCGATCGGGAGCCACCGTGAGCACATTCGACGCATCATGCCTGCACCTCCGGGAGCGGGTGGGTGGTCGGGTGCCAAGACTCTGCGATGACCGCCCCGGCTTGTCAACCGTCCGGGGGCGGGCTAGATTGCGGGCGCCATGAGCGCCGCCCCGAGCCTCGATCGCTTCCGCCTCGACGGCCGCGCCGCGGTCGTGATCGGCGGGGCCGGCGGCCTGGGATCCGCGATGGCGCGCGGCCTCGCGGAGGCGGGCGCCGCGGTCGCGGTGGCCGACGCCGACGCCGGGCAGGCCCGCCGGGTCGCGGAGGCCATCGGCAAGGCGGGCGGGCGCGCGCGGCCGGCCGCGGTGGACGTGGCCGACCGCGGCAGCGTCGAGCGCATGGCCGACGAGGTGGAGCGGGCCCTCGGCCCGGTCGAGGTCCTGGTCAACTGCGCGGGCGTCACCCATCGCAGCCCCGCCGCCGACTTCCCGGAAGCGGAGTGGCATCGCGTGATCGCGGTCAACCTGACCGGCGTCTTCCACGGCTGCCAGGTCCTGGGCCGCCGCATGCTCGCGCGGCGGAGCGGGCGCATCGTCAACATCGCCTCGATCGCGGGCCAGATCGGGCTCACCGGCACGGTGGCCTACGCGGCCAGCAAAGGTGGCGTGGTGATGCGCACGCGTGCCCTCGCGGTGGAGTGGGCCCCGCTCGGCGTGCGGGTCAACGCCATCGCCCCGTCGTGGTTCGAGTCCAACATCGGCGACCTCATCCATCGCGAGCCCGGCTACGCGGAGCGCGCGATGCGCGTGCCGGCTGGCCGCATGGGCACGCCCGACGAGCTCATCGGCGCGGTGCTCTACCTGGCCTCCGACGCCTCCAGCATGGTCACCGGCCACATCCTCGCCGTCGACGGCGGCACTCTCGCGTCCTGACGGGGTCAGGTCTTACATTGCGACATTCCTGCCGATTGCCCGCCCGATCACGGCACTCTCTCCGCCGATTCCTACGCGGTAAGAGTTTCCGATGGTGCTCGCGACCGATCCGAAAGACGCACTCGCGGCCGCGAAGTCTCCCCCGCTCCGCGTGGCACATGCCTTGCGTCCTCCCTCTCTGAACCCGCGGCACGAAAGGAGAGTGCGGCATGGCCAACATCGAGAAGTCGATCGACGTCGAGGCGCCGGTGCGGACCGTCTACAACCAGTGGACGCAGTTCGAGGAGTTCCCGAGCTTCATGGAGGGCGTGACCCGTGTGACCCAGCTCGACGACCGCCGTCTACGCTGGCAGGCCAACATCGGCGGCAAGGAGAAGGACTGGACCGCCGAGATCACCGAGCAGCGCCCGGACGAGCGCGTGGCATGGAAGAGCACCTCCGGCGCGAAGAACGCGGGGGTGGTGACGTTCCATCGTCTGGCCGACCGCAAGACGCGCGTGATGCTGCAGCTCGAGTACGACCCGGAGGGCGTCACCGAGAACGTGGGCGACGCGGTCGGGGTGGTGGGCAGTCGCGTGGCCCGTGACCTCGGGCGGTTCAAGGACTACATCGAGACGCGCCAGAGCGAGACCGGCGCGTGGCGCGGCGAGGTCCGCGCCAAGGGGCTCTAGCCCCCGGGCCCACCCGCCGCCTGCAGCGCCTCGTGGATCGCGAGCGCGAGCGCGCCGAACGCGGGCGCGGCGCGCGAGACCACGGTCCGCGGGCGCGGGAGCGGCACGTCGAAGACGCGCGCGAGCCGGCCGGGCCGTGGAGACATGACCACGACCCGGTCGGCCAGGAACACCGCCTCCGGGATGGAGTGGGTGACGAACACCACCGTCTTGCGCTCCCGGCTGCCCTCACCCCACACCCGCAGAAGCTCCAGGTTCATCTCGTCGCGGGTCATCGCATCGAGGGCCCCGAACGGCTCGTCCATGAGGAGCAGCGGCGGGTCGAGCAGCAGCGCGCGGCAGAGCGCCGCGCGCTGCTGCATGCCGCCGGAGAGCTCGCGCGGCAGCTTCCGGGCGAACTCGGCCAGCCCGACCAGGCGCAGGAGCGCGGCGGCCCGCTCGCGGTAGGCGCGCGGGTCGAGGCGCGACAGCTCCGCGGGCAGCAGCACGTTGTCCTCGATGGTGCGCCACTTCAGCAGAACGGGGGCCTGAAACACCATGCCCACCGACGGGATCGGCCGCTCGACCGGCCGGCCGTCCACCTCGACCCGACCGCCGCTCGCCGGCCTGAGCCCGGCGACGATCCGCAGCAGCGTCGACTTTCCGCACCCGGAGGGCCCCACGATGGCCAGCATCTCCCCCCGCGCCACCGCGAGGTCCACGTCCCGCAGCGCCTCGACCGGACCCGAGGCCCCGGGATAGGTCATGCCCACCCCCTGGAGGCGGATCAGGGGAGCGTCGGGGAGGGTCGCCACGCCGTCGATCAGCGGACCGACTTCGGCATCTCCACCTTGGTCAGAAACTCGTTCGTGTAGACCGCCTTGCACTCGACCTTGGTCGGCACCCCCATGTAGGTGTTGACCAGGTCCACCGACTCGCACATCTTCTTCTCCTCCATCCACCCGATGCCGTTCTTCGCGTAGCGGTCGGTCTTCATCAGCTCGAGCCCCATGAGCATGTTGGGCTCGATGATCGACAGGTCGATCTCGGGCACCCGCTTCTTGAAGATCTCGAGCGCGGAGCGCGGGTCCGCCATCACGTCGCGCCAGCCGAGGTAGGAGGCCTCCAGGAACGCGCGCAGCACCGGAGCGCGCTCCTTCATCGTCTTCTCGCTCGCGATGATCGACATGCTGTACATGTCGAGGCCGTGGTCGGCCCACGGCATCATCACCGCGTTGCCCTTGCCGATCGCCTTCTCGTAGAAGGGCAGGCCGGTGGTGTAGTCGGCCACCGCGTCCACCCGCTTCTCGGCCAGCGCGGGCACCTTCGCCGCCGGCTCCACGTTGACCCACGTCACCTTGCTCGCGTCGATGCCGTTCACGCGCGCGAAGGCCGGGAACATCTGCCGCTGCCCGTCGCCGGGCGGCGCGGCCACGCTCTTGCCCTCGAGGTCCTTGGGCTTGGTGATGGGGGCGTCCTTGCGGCTCCACACGTTGAGCGGGCTCTTGTCGAACACCATCCCCACCACCTTGACCTTGGCCCCGCGCGCGGAGGCCGCGATGACGACCGCGCTGTCGGCCAGGCCCACGTCGGCGCGGCCGCTGTCCACCTTCGCGATCGAGTCTCCCGACCCCTTCGAGTTCTGCAGGTCGACGTCGAGGCCGCGCTGGCGGTAGTAGCCCTTCTCCAGGGCCACCCAGTAGGCGGCGTGATCGCCGACCGGGAACCAGTTGAGCGCGAAGACCACCTTCTGCGGCGGCGGGGCCTGCGCGGCGAGGTCGCCCGCGCCGGAAGCCGCGAGCACGAGGAGCACGAGGGCGATCGAGAGCGAGAGGCGTGCCATGGGTGTTCTCCCTTTGGCTGTTTGCCGGCTAGTCCACCGAGTCCGCCCACGGCGCGATCCGCCGCGCCGCGAGCACCACCAGACCGTACACCGCGAGCCCCACCAGCGAGATCCACACCAGGGCCGCGAAGGCCACCGGCGTGTTCATGCTGCCCTGGGTGGTGATGATGACGTAGCCGAGCCCCTGCTGCGAGGCCACGAACTCGCCCACGATCGCTCCCACCACCGCCGCGGTCGCGGTCACCTTGAGCGCGCTGAGGATGTAGGGATAGGCGTTGGGGATGCGGATGGTCGTGAAGACCTTCCACTTCGGCGCGTTGAAGACGCGCCCCAGGTCGAGCAGCTCCTCGTCCACCTGCGAGAGTCCCACCGCGGTGTTGATCACCACCGGAAAGAAGCCGATCAGGGCGCCGATCAGCATGTTGGGCACGACCCCGTAGCCGAGCCAGAGCAGGAAGAGCGGGGCCACCGCCACCTTGGGCAGCGTGTTGACGAACACCAGGAACGGCACCAGGGCCCGCGACAGGAGCGGCGTCCACGCCACCGCGATCCCGAGAGCCACGCCCACCGCGCCGGCGACGACGAAGGCGCCCCCGATCTCCAGCGCGGTCACCCCGACGTGGCGGGGCCACGGGATCTCGTCGCCCAGCATCGCCTGGATCACCCGCATCGGCGCGGGCAGCAGGTACTCGCGCAGCCCGAGGCCGCTGACCGCGAGCTGCCACGCGGCGAGCAAGGCCGCGAAGAGCGCGGCGGCGGGCAGGTAGCGACTGAGCGCGCGTCCGGTCCCGGTCATCGGCGAGCCCGCCCATAGTACGCTAGGCTCGTCGACGTGCACACCCTCGCCTTCCTCGACCCCGGCCACTTCCACGCCACCCTGACTCTGCGCGCGCGCTGCGCCGCCGTGTCCTCCGAGGTCTTCGTCTACGCCCCCGCGGGGCCCGAGCTGGACGACTTCCTGGCCCTGGTCGACCGCTTCAACCGCCGCCCGGAGCGGCCGACCGCCTGGCGTCCACGCGTCCGCCTCTCCGCCGACCCGCTCGCGCGGCTCCTGGCCGAGCGCCCCGGCGACCTGGTGGTGCTGGCCGGCCGCAACGGCGGCAAGGCCCGCGTGATCGAGGCCCTCCACGCGGCCGGCCTGCACGTCCTGGCCGACAAGCCCTGGCTGGTGGCGCCGGGGGACCTCGCCGCGATCCGCGCGAGCCTCGCGGGCGGGGCGCTCGTGCGCGAGATGATGACGGGGCGGCGCGACCCCGTCGCGCGGCTGGTGAAGCGGCTGGTGGACGACCCCGCGCTCTTCGGCGGCTTCGACGCCGGCGCCGCGCCGGCCATCGAGCAGGAGAGCGTGCACCACTTCGAGAAGCGCGTCGACGGTGTCCCGCTCCGCCGCCTGTGGTGGTACTTCGACTCGCGCGTGCAGGGCGGGGGCGCGGTCGACATCCCCACCCACCTGGTCGACCAGGCCCAGTGGTGGCTCGACGGCGCCGCGGACGCCCCGCGCCTGCTCTCCGCGCGTGGCTGGTCGACGCGGGTCCCGCTGGACGTCTTCGCGCGCGTGAGTGGCGCGCCGGCGGTGCCGCCCGCGCTGGCGCATGCGGTCGAGGGCGGAGCGCTGCGGGTGTTCTCCAACGCGGAGCTGGTCTATCGCCTGGCCGGCGTCACCGCGCGCGCGGTCGCGCGCTGGGACGTCTCGACCCCGCCCGGCGGCGGCGACAGCTCGCGCGCGGTCCTGCACGGCCGCGCCGCCACCATCTCCCTGGCGCAGACCGCGGAGACGGGCTTCCGGCGGCGCCTGCTCGTGGAAGCGCGCGGAGACGCCGCCGCCACCGCGCGGGCGCTGGCCGCGGCGCTCGAGGCCGCGCGGCCCGAGCTCCCCGGCATCGCGGCGCGCCCGTGCGGTGACGGCCTCCACGAGGTCACCGTCGACGCCGGACCCGACGGCGGTCACGAGGCGCACTTCGCCCTGCTCCTGGCCGAGCTGCTGGAATGGATCGACGCGGGGCACCGCCCGGCCGCGCTTGCCGCGCGCACGCTCGCCAAGTACGAGCTCCTGGCCGCGGCCGCCGCCGCGACCGCGGCCGACGCCGCCGCCGGTCGCTGAGCCCGGGCGCGGCGGCGGTCAGGCCGGGCCGGCCGCCGCGACGCCGAGCGAGTCGCCCAGCGAGTCAAACGTCCAGCGCTCGAGCGGCACCATCGTCTCCAGGTCCGGGTCGAAGCCGACGCCGTAGCCGGGCCCCGCGAGCGAGCCCACCCGCACCCGCCCGTCCACGATGCGCAGCCACGCCTCCCGCTCGTCGCCCACGTAGAGGTCCCCGTGGTGGCGCAGCGCCGCGGACCGCTCGCGCGCCGAGCAGTGGGCGAGGCCGCGGACGTAGTGGTGCCCGTTACGCTCCACGTGCGCGATGCCGAGCGCCCGCACCGTGGCCAGATCTTGTTGAAGCGGCACGACCGGCACGTTGGTGAGGTCCTCCGCGCTCATGAAGAGGCGCGCGGGCTCCGGCCGGGCCGCGTTCTCCCGCTCGACGAGGGTGCGGTTGAGGAACGACTTCACGATGCCCTTGCAGTTCTTGGTCGACACCCCGCGGTAGCCGAGCGCGATCGCGCGGCGGAACGCTTCCAGGTCGCCGTCGCTCTCGTCGATGATGATCGGCACCGCGCGACCGAGGATCTCGAGCCCGCGTGCCGCGGACGCGTCGAGCGCGATGGCCCGGTCGAGCGGCTGCTCGATGAACGCGGTCGACCGCCAGAGACGCGCCAGGGCGGGCGCGGCCCGCAGCGCTTCCACGAGGGCCGCGAGCTCGTCCATCGCCTTGTACTGCTCGTTGCCGTCGAGGCTCACCAGGTAGGGCTCGGGGATCCGGTCCAGGACCGCGGCGATGCGCGCCAGGCGGTCCACGTCGGCGTCGACCCGGCCGCCGACCTTCAGCTTGAAGTGGCGGAGATGGTGCGCCTGCACGCACTCCTCGAGCGTCTGGGGCAGCCCGTCGTGCAGCCAGCCGTCGGCCGCCACGTCGGTCGCCACGATCGGGTCGAGCAGGCCCACGGTGTGCCGCACCGCGATGGTGTCGGCCGGAGGCCGGCCGGCCCACGCCAGCACGTGCTCGCGCGCGAGCCCCGGGTGAACCGCCCCGGGGCGGAGGCCCAGCACGTCCTCCCGCAGCAGGCCGACCACGTCCAGCCCGCTGAGCCGCCCGGCCGCGTCCGCGAGCGCGCGCTCGAAGAGCGACGAGCCGAAGGCCGCGGTGAGCCCGTTCAGGCCGAGCCCGGGGGCGCGGCGCGCGCACTCCCCGTACGCGTCCTGCCACAGGTCGAACATGGGCCGCGGCGCCCGGCCCGCGTCGAGGTACGCGGCCTCCGCGCTGGCGATGGCCCGTAGCTCGTCCTCGACGTTGTCGCGGAAGGTGCGGGCGGGATCCTTGTCGAACCACTTGGGCGGCAGGTTGTCGGCCGCGAACCCGCGCACCCGGCGCCCGTCGGCGGCCTCCACGTCCAGGGCCAGGTGGAGCAGCGGGAAGCGCGTGAGGGTGACCAGGCCGTAGCGGAACGGCAGCCGCGTGCGCAGGTTCCGCACGTGGCACGCGGCGGCCTTCACCGCGAGCGGCAGGCTCACGGGCGCGTGCCGAGCGTCACCGTGGTGGCGTGGTCCACGCCGTCGCGCAGGTATACGAGCGCCAGGGCGTCGCCCGGCCGCCGGCGGTCGAGCACCGCGCGCAGGTCCGCGAAGCCGGCGAGCCCGGTCTCGTCGAGGCGCACGAGCACGTCGCCCGCGCGCAGGCCGGCGCGCTCGGCCGCGCTGCCCGGCACGATCGCGCCGAGCCGCACGCCGTCCCAGCCGGAGCGGCCGTCGGCGGCGATGCCGAGGAACGCGCCGCCCGCATCCCGCGCGCCCGTCGCGGGCGGGGGGGCCCGGTCCCGCCGCCTCTCGCCCGTCACCTGCGCGAAGACCGGGCGCGGCCCCTCCGCGAGCCGGGTGATCACGAGCCGCCCGAGCTCCGCGATGCGCGCCATGCCCGCCGCGTCGACCTTGTCCACGGTGTCGGACGGGCGGTGATAGTCGGCGTGGGTGCCGCTGTGGAAGAACAGCACCGGCACCCCGGCGCCGTTGAACCGCGAGTGGTCCGACGGGCCGGTTCCCGACGGACGCAGGTCCGCGTCGAGCCCCACCTCCTTCGCCGCGCTCTCGACCAGCGCGCGGAAGCCGCTGCCGGTCTCGACGCCGCCCACCATCAGGTGTCGGCCCTCGAGCCGCCCCACCATGTCGAAGTTCACCATCGCGGCCATCCGGTCGACCGGCACGACGGATGGATGGCGCACCTGATAGTCAGAGCCGACCAGCCCGATCTCCTCGCCCGCGAACAGGACGAAGACCAGGGTGCGCGGCGGTCGCGCCGCGGCCAGCGACCGGGCCAGGCCCAGGACGGTCGCGGCGCCGGACGCGTTGTCGTCCGCGCCGGGATAGACCTGGCCGCCCTCCACGCCCAGGTGATCGTAGTGGGCGGCGATCACCACCGCCTCGTCGGCCCGGGCGGGGTCTGCGCCCGGGAGCACCCCGATGACGTTGGCGGCGCGGCGCTCGGTGCTGACCAGATCGACGCGCAGCCGCGCCGAGATGCCGGTGGCCCCGACCGCGCCGAGGGATTCGACGGATCGCCCGAGGAGGGCGGCGGCCCCCGCGCGGGTGATCGAGCCCGACACGATGGCCACCGGGGCCGCGGTCGCGGCCACCGCGGGGAGGTCGTCGTCGATCAGGAGGACCGCCCGCGCTCCCGCCCGCCGGGCCGCGATGAGCTGCTCGAGCCGCGACGCCCGCGCCGGGCCCGACGCGGCCGTGCTCGCCAGCGCGAGCGCGACCCGGCCGCGCGCGTCGACCTGCGCGTAGTCGTCGTGGCCCACCAGCACCAGCTCGCCCGTCACGTCGCCCGCGGCCGAGCCGCCGTGCGGCGTCCAGTCGCGGCCGGCCTCGAGCGGACGCGCCGCCCCCGCGACCTCGAGCCGGTTGCCGGGCCCGAGGCTCGGAATGGTCGCGACCGGGAACTCCTGGAAGAACGTGCCCCCCTCGCCGCCGGGGCGCAGGCCCGCGCGCGCGAGCGCGTCGGCGATGTAGCGCGCCGCGCGATCCCCGCCCGGCGTGCCGGAGCCGCGTCCCTCCATCTCGGGTGCGGTCAGCGCGGTCACGTGCGCGAGGAGGTCGGCGGCGCCGAGCCCCGGCCGGGCGGCGGCGGCAACCGCGGGGAGGACGAGGGAGAGCAGCAGGGCCGCGATCGCGGCGCGAGAGCGACGGAACGTCACGCTCGTACTCTACTCCTCCGGGGAAGATCCGCGGTACACTCCGCGCCATGACGTCCCGCGCACGCTCGCTCGCGCTGGCCCTGCCGCTCCTGACCGCCCTCGCGGCCCCGGCCGCCGCCCAGGAGATGACCGGACCGGCGGGCGGGTACCTGCGCTCGGAGTGGGCGGTGGAACCCGCGCCGGGCGGCCGCGCCCACGTGGTGGGATACCTCTACAACCGCAATATCAAGGACGCGGCCAACGTGTGGCTGCGGGTGGATCGCGTCGCGCCGGACGGGACGGTGGCGGGCAGCTACCGCCGGCGCGTGGTGGGAGACGTGCTCTCCGGAGGCCGCTCGCTGTTCGACGTGCCGGTGGGCGAGCCGACCGCCACGTACCGGGTCTCGGTCGAGACGCTGGACTGGGTGAAGGAGTGCCGGTAGGCGCTCCCCGCCACCGGATCTCGCCGCCCGCTAGCCCAGCACCCGATCCGTCAGGGCGTTCACCGCCCGCTCGAGCGCCATCGCCCCCAGCGCCAGCACCTCGATGATGCCGCTCGCGGCGGCCACGAACATCGGGGTCTCGAGCCCCCGCATCCGCTCGGCGAAGTAGAGCACGTACGGCTGGTGGACGAGGTAGAGCCCGTACGACGAGACGCCCACCGCCATCACCGCGCGCCCCCGCCACCGCGCGCCTCCGATCGTGCGCGCGACGTGGGCCAGCACCACCGTGAGCCCGGTGCCGATCAGGGCGTCGGTGAGCAGGTACGACGAGAGCGCGCGGTAGGAGTAGCAGCCCAGGACGTAGATCACGGCGCCCGCGAGGAGGCCCCACCAGGAGAAGACGGCGGCGCTCAGCGATGCGGCCCGCGTCCGCCAGAGCGCCCCCGCGGCCATGCCCAGCGCGAACTCCCAGAGGCGGCATCCGAAGAAGCCGCCCTGCACCCACGCGGGGTTCACGGGAAACTCGATCACGAGCGCCCACCGCGCGGCGATCGTGACCGCGGCCGCGAGCAGCAGGAAGCGGGCCGCGCCCAGTCGCTGGAGCGCGACGAACAGCAGCGGATACACGAGGTACAGCTCCAGCAGCAGGCCGAAGTACCAGAGCGCGGGGTTGAAGTAGTAGAAGATCGTCCCGATCGGCACCACCCGGTCGCCGAGGAAGCTCAGCACGAAGCGATAGTCGAGCGTGTCGAACCGCGCCTGGAACGGCGACACCAGGTACACCAGGTGCGCGACCCAGTACATGGGGAACAGGCGCACCAGACGGCTCCGGTACCACTGCGACCAGGCGGGCCGCGGGCGGCCGGGGCGGGCCAGCGAGTAGGAGAGCCCGAAGCCCGAGAGCACGAGGAAGACCGAGACCGCGTGGAAGCCCGTCCGTGCGACCGCGGAGAGGAGCGCACCTCCCAGGCAGAGCGCGCGGAAGCCGTCCGGCGCGCAGCGCGCCTCGTAGGCGGCCAGGTACCCGGGGTGGAGCGGCCACGGGGTGCGGCCGTGATCGTAAGACGTGAAGAAGTGGAAGAACACGATCCAGAGGATCGCGATCCCCTTCACCCCGTCGAGCCAGTCGAGGCGGCCTTCGGCCTCGCCCGGTCGGCGCACGCCGGTTTCGCTCACGGCCGCGACGATAGGATCCGCCCGATCGGGTGTCAATCAGATGGGCCCGGCACCACGGGCCGCCGGTCGCCCTCCGGGCCGCGGGTGACGTATACTCGCGACCGCGCCCCATGGCCGACCAGCTCCTCGACGCGATTGAGATCGAGACCGCGCCCGCTCCCACCGCCGCCGTGATCTGGATGCACGGCCTCGGCGCGGACGGGCACGACTTCGAGCCCATCGTGCCGGAGCTGCGGCTCGGCCCGCGGCCCGCCATCCGATTCGTGTTCCCCCACGCCCCGCTCCGGCCCGTCACCATCAACCAGGGACACGTCATGCGCGCGTGGTACGACATCCGCGCCCTGGCCGGCGTGCGGCGCGAGGACGAGGCGGGCGTGCGCCAGTCCGCCCGCCAGATCGAGTCCCTCATCGCGCGCGAGCGGCTGCGCGGCATCCCGGCCGAGCGCCTCGTGCTGGCCGGCTTCTCCCAGGGCGGGGCGATGGCGCTGCACACCGGGCTGCGGCACGCCGAGCGACTCGCGGGCGTGATGGCGCTCTCGTGTTACCTCCCGCTCGCGAGCACGCTGGAGGCCGAGGCCGCGCCCGCGAACCGCGCGGTGCCGATCTTCTGGGCCCACGGCGTGCACGACCCCATGATCCCGCTGGCCCTGGCGGAGCAGAGCCGCGAGCAGCTCGCCGCGCTCGGCTACCCGATCGAGTGGCACCAGTACGCGATGCCCCATTCCGTCTCCGCCGAGGAGATCGCCGAGATCGCCCGCTGGCTCGGGCGCGTGCTCGGCGCGTGACCCCTTGCAGGAGGTGACCCCATGCAATACGACCGCCTGACCATGCCGATCGGCGAAGCGATGTTCACCCAGCGGTCCACTCGAAAGCTGCGCCCCGATCCCATCCCGGTGGAGGACCTGCACCTGATCATGGAGGCCGCGGTGAAGGCCCCCAACGGCGGCAATCACCAGGTGGGGCGCTTCCTGATCGTGAACGACCGGGCCAAGATCCGGGAGTTCGGCGCGCTCTACAAGGAAGCGTGGTGGGCCAAGCGCTGGGACGACCACAAGTGGACCAAACCAGAAGACATCCCGCTCTCCAACAAGAACTACCGCTCCGCGATGGGCCTCGCGGAGGACATGAAGGACGTGCCGTGCGTGGTCTTCGCCTTCACCGCGCCGGGCGGCGGCGCCAACTCGGTGATCCCCGCGTGCCAGAACCTCATGCTGGCCGCGCACGCCCTCGGCATCGGCTCGCTCCCCACCACGCTGCACGCCAAGGTGATGGATCGCTTCCACGCGCTGTTCGAGATCCCGAAGGAGATGACGTTCCACTTCTGCATCCCCATGGGCTACCCCGCGGTCAAGTACGGGCCGAGCAAGCGGCTCCCGACCACGGAGACCACCTCGCTCAACCGCTGGGGCGGAGCGGTGCCGTGGCGGTGACCCGCAAGCCCGCGGTCAGCCTCGCCGCGGTTCCGGGCCGGCGCAAGGCCACCCTCGACATGGCCAAGCGCTTCGAGGAGGAGGGCTTCGCCGGCATCTACTGCCCGAGCATGGGCGACGGCCTCGGCCTCTGCGAGGCGCTCGCCCTGGCCACGCGCACGATCCCCCTCGGCACCACCATCGCCAACATCTACACGCGGCATCCGTTCGACTTCGCCCACACCGCGGCGCTGGTGCACGAGCTCTCCGGCGGCCGCTTCCGCTTCGGCATCGGGGTGAGCCACGGGCCGACGCACGACCGGCTGGGCGTGAAGGCGGGCAAGCCGCTCGAGGAGATCCGCCGGTTCGTGGGCGATCTCCGGACCGGGGCCAAGCACTCGGGCGAGCTCCCGCCGCTGACGCTCGCCACGCTTCGGAGAAAGATGACCGCCCTGTCCGCCGAGATCGCCCAGGGCGCGGTCTGGGCCAACGCGGCGCGCTCGCACATGCCGGAGTCCCTCGAGGCCCTGCCCGACTCGGCGCGCACCAGCCCCGACTTCTTCATCGGCAACATGGTCCCCACCTGCATCGACGCCGACCGCGCGGCCGCCGCCGCGGTGAACCGCCGCACGCTGACCGGCTACGTGAAGCTGCCCAACTACCAGAACTACTGGATCGAGGCCGGCTTCGAGGAGGAGATGCAGGCCATCCGCGACGCCATCGCGGCGGGCCAGGACGACAGGATCCCGTCTCTGATGTCCGACCGCTGGCTCTCCGAGGTCACGCTCTACGGCTCGCCGTCCGAGGTGCGCGACGGCATCGAGGCCTGGTACGCGGCGGGCGTGAAGACGCTGATCGTGGTGCCCTCCTCCGCCAAGGGCAACCAGATGGTCGCGCTGCAGGAGCTGATCGACCTCTTTCGCTGACAGCCCAGAGCTCCCCCCGGCCGCTCCGCGCCCGCTGCTCGAGCCGCCGGCGGTCGCCCTTGACCCTGGTGCGAGGCTCGCCGCTTGCACCCGGTCCGCCAGGTCGATGCCTTGCCTCAAAGGCATGAGCACGTCGGTCAGCAAGGGATCGACGGGCTGGGCCTTCACGAGCTGAACGGCCTCGAGTGGATCACCCGTTTCGAGCACGGTGCAACCGAACGATCGCAACGCGACCTCGGTGACCGTGCGCAGGTCGGAGTCATCGTAGCGCGGCTGATCCTCGCTCGATCAGCCCGGCCGGGCGTACGTCCCGGCGCCGAGCGCCGCGATGCATGCCTCGCGGATGCGCCAGGCCTCCTCCAGATCCAGGCGCGCCCCCTCCGGACGCCCCGCGAGCCACTCGGCCAGGAACCGTCGATGGCGCGCGCTCTTGTACTCACCGATCTGGGCGATCGTGATCGGCTCCTGGTAGAGGAAGCGCTCGATCGGCTCCGCGCCCGCCGGCACGCCGGTCACGTCGATGCGCGCACCCTCGTGGCGCAGGAAGCAGTGCGCCTCCGGGATGCAGTCGAGGCCGTGCCGTGCGAGGACCACGCCCACCCCCGGGGTGTTGCGCTCGCTCATCTCGTAGATCGCGAGCGTGAGCTGGACGTCGATGGACTGCTCGCGCGCCAGCTCCGCGAGCAGGGCGTGCTTGGTGGTGCAGGTCCCGCGGCCCTCGTCGAGGACCAGCCAGAAACGGGTCCGCTCGGTGATGCGGCCGTAGGGCAGCCGCAGCACGTGGCGCGCGGCCGCCGCGAAGTCGGAGGCGCCAAGCTCCCGGAAGCGGCGGGTCAGCGGTCCGGCGTCATGGAGCGGCCGGTCGGCCAGGCGGTCGAGCGCGTCGTGCATGCTAGCCGCGGTCCAGCTCGGCCAGGATCTCCTTGCGATGCTGGTCGAGCGACGGCGCGACCGCGCGCGGCGTGCCGGAGACGAGCGGCGGCAGCCCCGGGACGCTCGGCACCGGCAGGCGCCCGAGCCCCGGCTGCTCGATCCAGCTCACCGCGCCGGTGGCCTTCACGTGCGGGTCGTCGAGGAACTCGAGGTAGGTGTTCACCCGCTGGTGCATGAGCCGCGCGCTCCGGAGCCGGGCGGACAGATCCTCGACGGTGCGTGCCGCGAACACGGCCTCGAGCGCCGCGTTGAGGTCCGCCACGTGCGCGAAGCGCGAGTCGTTGGTGGCGAAGCGCGGGTCCGCCTTGACCGCGGGCAGATCGAGCGCGTCGCAGAGGGTGCGGAACTCGCCGTCGCGCAGGATCGTCAGGTTGATCCAGCCGTCACGAGCCTTGAAGGTGCCGGACGGCGTGAGGCCGGGCTGGGGCTTTCCGCCCTCCAGGTGGTGCTGGATCATCGAGACCGCCTGCACGGTGGAGCCGCCGCGCAGCAGGCTCGACTCGATGTAGCGGCCGCGCGGCTCGTCGCGGCGGGCGTAGAGCGACACCGCCACCGCCTGGAACGAGGCCAGCGCGGTCGCCATGTCCATCACGATCACCCCCACCCGGTGCGGGATGCCGTCGCCGCCGCGGTTCACCGACATGATGCCGGTGAAGGCCTGGAACACGGTGTCCACCGCGGGCCGCTCCGCGTCGGGGCCGGTCTGGCCGAAGCCCGAGACCGAGAGGTAGATCACGCGCGGGCTGAGCGCCGCGACGTCCGGGTAGCCCACCCCGAGCCGGGCGGCCACGCCGGGGCGGAAGCTCTCCAGGAACACGTCGGCACCGGCCGCCAGCTTGCGAACCGTCGCGCGGCCCTCGTCGGTCTTGAGATCGAGCACGATCGCGCGCTTGCCCAGGTTGGCCGCGATGGAGAACGCGGTGAGGTCGCCGTAGCGCTTGCCGAGCGCGCGCGCCCAGTCGCCCTCCGGCGGCTCCACCTTGATCACGTCGGCGCCGTACTGCGCCAGCAGCATGGCCGCGTAGGGGCCGGCCACTCCCTGACTCAGGTCCACCACCTTGAGGCCGGCGAAGGGCGCGTCGTAACTCATCGGGTGCGTTCCTCCGGGACTGGGCGATAATGACGCCCGCAGATCATACCCGACGGAGGGACGCCATGCTCAAGGTGGAGAAGCCATCCGACCTGCTCCAGCACGTGGGCGAGACGCTCGGCCCATCCGAGTGGCTCACCGTGACCCAGGAGGTGATCGACAAGTTCGCCGACGCCACCGGCGACCACCAGTGGATCCACGTGGACGTGGAGCGGGCCAAGAAGGAGCTGCCGGGGGGCAAGACCATCGCCCACGGCTACCTCACGCTGTCGCTCCTGCCCCGCCTGGCCCCGACCCTCATGAAGGTGGAGAAGCGCCGCCGCGGCGTCAACTACGGGTCCAATCGCGTGCGGTTCACGGCGCCGGTGCCGGCGGGCGCGCGCATCCGCCTGAAGCAGAGGCTGGTGAAGGTGGAGCCGGTGGAGGACAACGGCTTCCGCATCACCAGCGAGATGACCATGGAGGTCGAGGGCAACACGCGTCCGGCCATGGTCGCGGAGACGCTCAGCATCGTCTACGGGTAGTCATCGAGGGGGGCCCTGCGGCCCAGCCTCCCCCTCTCCCCTCCGGGGAGAGGGCAGGGTGAGGGGCCGTCGATCGGGGGGCCGGCTACCCCGCGGCGCTGACCTTGGCGCGCACGTTGGCCACCTGCTGGTGGAACGGCGTGCCCGGCGGCGAGTTCATCGGCGTGCTGTCGGCGAGCCCGGTCATGAGCTGGGCCATGATCGGACCCTCGTCGCTCAGCAGCGCGGGCAGGCGCTTCTTGAGGTCGTCCAGCGTGCTGATGGTGCAGGTCGAGCGGTAGCCCGCCGCCTTCGCCATCGCCGCGAAGTCCACCCCCTGCCCGCCCGGCGTCTCCTGCGAGCCCGAGGTGTGGTACACCCCGTTCTTGAAGAGCAGGTGCGTGAGGTTGCGGGGGGCCGCGCCCGCGATGGTGGCGAGCGAGCCCAGCTGCATGAGCAGCGAGCCGTCGCCGTCGAAGACGATCACCCGACGGTCCGGCGCGCCCAGGGCCAGCCCGAGCCCCAGCGCGGAGGCGCCGCCCATGAACCCCACGCAGCCCACCGAGAGGTCGTCGGGGGCGAGCGTCCGCCACGCGGGCCCGGTGGTCATGGTGGGCACGCAGATGGCAGTGCCCCGCGCGGCCGCGATCAGCTCGAGGATCTCCTCCGGCTTCATCATCACGCGGTCTCCAGGCCCACGAGCACCGCGGCGGGCCCCTTCCGCTCGCGGCTCTTGCGGTAGTACTCGGGGATGAGCTTCACGTCGTCCGGCCCCTCCATGCGCGCGTGCGGGATGCCGAACACGTCGAGCAGCGGCTCCGCGAAGCGCACCATCGAGTGGCGCGAGTCCTTGGGGTCCTTGTCCTTCTCGCGGCTCAGGAGCCCGATCATGTAGAAGATCGGCACCTTGCCGTCCATCGAGATGCCCCGGATCGTGTTCACGCTCGCGTAGAGGCCCGCGTGCTGGATCATCACGATGACCGGCTCCCCGGTCATGTAGAGGCCGGCCGCCACCGCGTTGGCGTCGTCCTCGGTGGAGCAGGTGATCACGCGCAGGCTCCGCTCCTTGTCCAGCGCGGCCAGCACGCTCTTCTGGTGGGTATCGGGCACGCTGATCACCCAGCCGAGCGGCTCGTGGCGCTTCCCCGCGCCGCGCTCGGCCTGAAAGATCTCCTTGAAGGCATCGATGATCAGCGAGGACGGAACGGATTCGGGCATCGCGGCTTCCTCCTTGAGCGAGCGGTCGGCCCGCTCGAACGCCGCAGAGTCTGCCACAGGAGGCGCCCGCGCGAAAGCGCTACCTGGCCTTCCCGCTACTCGATGATCTGACCGGCGCGGGGCAGCCAGGACTCCGGAATCGGCGGCGCGACGCATCATCGCGTCGTAGTCGGGCGAGTAGGCCACGAGTCCACCGCTTCCACGAACCACGACGCCCAGTACATGGCGGGAAGGCGATGCTGCGCGGCGAGCTCGGCGATCCGGCGACCGTTGGCGCTGAGCATGGGATCGGTGAGGACGAGAAGCCCCTGCCCTCCGCCGCTGATCACCCGCTCGAACCCCCGGTCCAGATCCTGGGGGCGGCGAACCTCGGCCTTGACGAGCTGGAAGCCGATCGTCCGCGCGGCTCGCTCCGTGTCCTCGCGATACAGGCCGAACACGTGATCGGATTCGGGATTCTCGAGCACGCCGATCCGGGTGACGCGCGGGACCACCGGATCGCCGCTCGCGATCATGACGATCGGGATGGTGCGCGTCGCCCGCTGTACACCCGCCTCCGCCCGTCCGAATCCGGATTCGCATGGTACGCTGACTGCATCGTACCCGACCGGCGGCGAGGGCGATCGATCGCATCGCCCACACGGCCCGAACGACCCGGACCATGACCTCACATCCCCCGCTGCCCGATCTGTTCCGGGAGCCGGAACGGCGTCATCCGCTCTGGCTTCGCATCCTGTTCCTGGCCGGCGCCCTGGTGTGCTTCGCGCTCGGAGTGGTCGGCTGGCTCATCCCGGTGGTCACCGGCGTGCCCTTCTACGCGGCCGGCCTCGTGTTCCTGGGGCTGGCCAGCGACCGCGTGCGGCACGGGGTCAATCGGCTCGAGCGCCGCCTGGCCGAGGGCACGCGGCGAAGGATCCGGAGCCTCCTCGCCAAGGTGCCGGGCGGGTGGCTGCGTCGGCTCATCCATATTCCGTGCTCGCTCGACTGAGCCGCGCGGCCGCGCTCGCCGGCCTGCTCGTCATGCCGGCCGTCGCCTGGACCGCCGAACCCGTCCCCGACGAGGGCCAGGGCCTGGATATCCGCCGGCTCTCCCCCGAGCAGCGCCGGCGGCTGCTCGCGGGCGAGACCATCGCGTATCAGGTGGTCGAGGCCTCCGACAGCGACATCGCGGCGGGGGTGGCGGTCTACATCGCGGCGCCGCTCGCGCGGGTGGCCGACGCGCTCACCAGTCCCGAGGTGGTGCGGAAGGATTCGGGCATCACCGCGTCCGGGCTGATCCCGCCCCGCGCCACCGAGACCGCGCTCGAGGGCTTCCGGCTCGCCCCCGGCGAGATCGGCGAGGCCCAGGACGCGCTCGACGGGGCGGCGCGCTTCAACTTCTCGACCTCCGAGGCCGAGGCCTTCCGCGCCGCGCGGGCCGCGCTCCGCGGCGGGGATCGCGCCGCGATCCTCGAGGCCGCCACCGCCCGGTGGCGGACGCTGCTCCTGCGGCGCGCGCAGGCCTTCCAGGCGCGCGGCCTGGACGGCGTGGCCCCCTACGCGCGCCGCCCGCCCCCCAACGATCCCGCCGCGGTCCTGCGCGCCGCCGCGGGCGACGCGCGCCTCCTGGCCCCGGTGGCCCCGCGCCTCGGCGAGGCCTTGCTGCGGTTCCCCGCCGAGCAGAGCTCCACCGCGGTCAGCCAGATCTACTGGATGAAGCGGCAGGTCCAGGGCCGGCCGGTGCCGCTGCTGATGCAGCACCTGGTGGACGTGACCCCGACGGTGGCGCTCTACGTGGAGCGGCACTTCTATGCCGGCCACACCTACGTGGCGAGCCAGATCCTCTGCGCCGCGGTGCCCTTCGAGGACGGCGTGCTGGTGCTGTCGAGCAACCGCGTCTCCACCGACCAGGTGATCGGGCTCGGCGGCGAGATGAAGCGCATCATCGCCCGGCGACAGCTGCGCGGGGAGATCACCAAGCGCTTCGAGCGCATCCGCGCCGGGCTGACCCGGACGCCGAGCGGACCCTCGGAGCGCGTCGAGAGCCCGTAGCGCCTAGTCGCCGAGCACGCGACGGCGCAGCAGGCGCAGGTCGAGCGGCACCAGCACCGCGAGCAGCAGCGCCGAGAGCAGCAACGCGCCGGCCAGGTGTCCCGCGGCCGGGCCCCCGATCAGCACGCCCCGGAAGGCCTGGCACAGGTGGTGGAGCGGATTGGCCAGGTTCAGCGCCACCAGCACCGGGTGCTCGAGCGGGAAGTAGGTCGAGGAGAGCATCCCCATCGGCAGCACGACCAGGAACACGGGCAGGTTCATGTGGTCGATGGTGGGCACGATCGCGGTGAAGAGGAGCCCGAGGGCGCCGAAGCCGCACGCGGCCACGAACGAGGCGGGCCAGAGGGCGGGCAGCCAGCGCAGATCCAGTGAGAGCACGCCCGCGATCTGCAGACCGACCAGCACCAGCGAGACGATCACCGCGTACATGGTCGCGAGCAGGCCCGCCCACAGCACCTCACCCCACACCACGTGGGCCAGCTCCACCTGGGTGGTGAGCTGCCCCTCCCACGTCTTCTGGTAGCGCATGCGGATGAAGGCCCCGAACAGCGACTGGAAGATCGCGGTCATGAAGGTGGCGTAGGCCAGCAGGCCCGGAGCCACGTAGGTCATGTAGTCGACCGGCCGGCCGTGCCAGGTGAGGCTCGCCACGTAGCCGCCGAGCCCGGCCCCGAACGCGAGCAGCATGGTGAGCGGCTCGAGCGCGGGGGGCAGGAACGAGGTGTACCAGTTGCGCAGGTACACGCGCAGGTGGCGGCCCACCACCGCGCGGCTCTGCCACTCGAGGGCGGCGCGGAGCCAGCTCACGGCTGGAGCGACAGCTTGAGGAAGAGGTCGTCGAGCGTGGGCCCGCGCACCTCGTAGCGCAGGGCCGGGAACGCGCGGGCGAATTCGGCCAGCTCCTCGCCCGACACCGGCAGGTGCCACACGCCCAGCACGCTCGCCGGCTCCCCGCGCCCGCGCGCGGATAGCCAACCGGGAATCGCGGCGCCCTGCGCCGCGTCGATCACCACCACGTGCTCGCCGACCAGGTCGCCCAGCACCGTCTTGGCGGTGCCGCGGGCCACCACGCGGCCGCGGGCCAGCACCGCGAGCGCGTCGCTCAGCCGCTCCGCCTCGTCCATGTAGTGCGTGGTGAGGATGATGCCGAGCCCCTCGGAGCGCAGACCGTCCACCAGGTCCCACACCCCCATGCGGGCCTGGGGGTCGAGCCCGGTGGTGGGCTCGTCCAGGAAGAGCAGCCGCGGCCGGTGGACGAGGGCGCGCGCGATCATCAGGCGCCGGCGGTAGCCGCCGGAGAGCGTCTCCGGCTTGTCGCGCGCGTAACCCACGAGGTCGAAGCGCTCCATCAGCTCGGCCACCCGCCGGCCGAGGTCGGTCGGGCGGGGACGGAAGTAGTGCGCCGCGATCGAGAGGTTCTGCTCCACCGTGAAGTCGCCGTCGAAGGTGTCGTCCTGCGTGCACACGCCGATGGCGCGCTTGGCCCGCACCAGGTCGCGGCCCAGCTCCACGCCGTTCACGTGGATCGACCCCGCGTCCGGGCGGAGGAAGCCGTACAGCATCCGGAGGGTCGTGGTCTTGCCCGCCCCGTTGGGGCCGAGCAGTCCCACGATCTGCGCGGACTCGCAGGCGAGGTCCACCCCGTCCACCACGCGGCGGCCACCGAGATGCTTCACCAGGCCACGGGCGTCGAGGAGCGTGGGCATGGACCTCTCAGTGTACTGGACTTGACAAGGATTCCCCCCGGGGTCAGTGTCTCGACGTCCCACGCGACGCCCAGGAGGCAAACCGGATGGCGAGCAAGCGCCCGCGAAAGGTGGTCCGCTCCAAGCGCACCGCGTCGAAGCGTCGCTCGGCGTCCGCCCGCGCCGCGACGGGGGCTCGCCCGCGCGATCCGCTCCTGGCTCCGATCCGGAACGCGATCCACCGCGAGATCGGCGGAGTGATCATCGACATCGAGGAGGCCGCCAACGGGCGCGTGAAGCGCGTCTGCTATCCGCCCGGCTTCCGCTGGTCCACCCACATGAAGCCGATCGTGAACACCGAGCTCTGCATGCACGCCCACGTGGGCTTCCTGGCCCGTGGCCGCGTGCGCGGCACCTACCGCGACGGCTGCGCCTTCGACGTGGCGGCCCCGCGGGCGATCGTGCTCGAGCCCGGCCACGACGCGTGGGTGGTCGGACGCGAGCCCGCGGTGCTCATCGAGTTCGACGCGCTCAACCGCACCGCGGAGCGCTTCGGCCTGCCCCCCACCCACCAGCACGCCTGAGAGGACCATGGCTTCCGAGCTCGACGACAAGTTCCAGACCCTGCACGAGATCGTCCGCGCCGCCCGCATGAACCTGGCCCCCGGGCCGTGGGACTACCTGGTGGGCGGCACCGAGACCGAGACCACGCTGCGGCGCAACCGCCTCGCCATCGACAGCCTCGCCTTCCGCCCCCGCGTGCTGCGCGACGTCTCCAGGATCGACACCGGCTCCACCTTCTTCGGCCGCCGCGTGCGCATCCCGGTGATGCTGGCCCCCGTCGGCTCCATCGAGACGTTCACCCCCGGCGGCGGCGCCACCGCGGCCAAGGCCTCCGGCGCGTTCGGGGTGCCGCAGATGCTCAGCTCGGCGTGCAATCCCGGCCTCGAGGCCACCGCGGCGGCGGCGGACAACTTCCGCATCTTCCAGCTCTACGTGCGCGGCGACGACGCCTTCGTCGACGACCACGTGCGGCGGGCCAAGGACAACGGCTACCCGGTCTTCTGCATGACCGTCGACACCGCGATGTACAGCCGTCGCGAGCGCGACCTCGCCCGGCGGTTCGTCAAGCCGTGGCGCGTGCGGGCCACCGGCCAGGACTTCCAGGCCGCGCTCTCCTGGGACAACGTGAAGCGCTTCAAGGACCGCCACGACCTGCCGCTGATCCTGAAGGGCATCGCCACCGGCGAGGACGCGGCGATCGCGTGCGACCTGGGCGTGGAGGGCGTGTACGTCTCGAACCACGGCGGCCGCCAGCTCGACCACGGGCGCGGCGCGCTCGACGTGCTGCCGGAGGTGGTGAAGGCGGTGGACGGGCGCGCCACCGTGATCGTGGACGGCGGCTTCATGCGCGGCACCGACGTGGTGAAGGGCATCGCGCTGGGCGCGCAGGTGGTCGGCCTGGGGCGGCTCACCTGCATGGGCCTCGCCGCCGCCGGCGAGGCGGGGCTGGTGCGCGCGCTGGAGCTGCTGGAGGACGAGATCCGCATCGCGATGGGTCTGCTCGGGGTGCACAGCCTCGACATGCTCGACGGCTCGTACCTGCATCCGGCCCCTGCGGTGACGCCGCCGCACGTCACCAGCGCGTTCCCGCTCCTCGACCTCGACGACCGCCGGTACTGAGGCCGGCTCCGTGCTCGACCTCAAGATCACGGGCGGCCGCCTGATCGATGGCACCGGCGCGCCCGCCCGCCCGGGGGACGTGGGCGTGACCGGCGACGCCATCACCGCGGTGGGCGACCTCGCGCGCGAGCCGGCCGGCCGCACCATCGACGCGGGCGGGCGTACCGTCACCCCCGGCTTCATCGACATGCACTCGCACTCCGACTGGCGGCTCTGGGACAACCGGCGCGCGGAGTCGAAGATCCGCCAGGGCGTCACCACCGAGGTCATCGGCAACTGCGGCTTCTCCCCCGCCCCGGTCTCGGATACTTTCCGGGAGGAGATGCGGGGGTTCGCGCTCTACCTGCCCGCGGGCATGGACTTCTCCTGGCGGCGAACCGGCGACTACCTGGCGCGCTACGAGCAGGAGGGCGTCGCGCTGAACGTGGCGCAGCTCATCGGCCACGGCACGCTGCGGCTGGCCGCCATGGGCTTCGCGCGCCGGCCCCCCACCGCGGGGGAGCAGGCCACCATGGAGCGCCTGATGGACGAGGCGATGGCCGACGGCGCCTACGGCCTCTCCACCGGCCTCATCTACGCGCCCGGCTCCTACGCGGCCACCGAGGAGATCATCGGCATCGCGCGCCGCGCGGCCGCCGGCGGCGGCTTCTACGCGAGCCACATCCGCGGCGAGGGCGCGACCTTGCTCGCCGCGGTGGCCGAGGCGATCCGGGTCGGCCGCGAGGGCGGGCTGCCCGCACAGGTGAGCCACGTGAAGGCGGCCGGGCGCCCGAACTGGGGCAAGGTCGCCGACGCGCTGGCTCTCATCGACGCGGCGCGGGCTCAGGGTCAGGACGTGATGGGCGACGTCTACCCCTACACCGCCTCCAGCACCACGCTGCGCACCCTCTTGCCGGACTGGGCGCTCGAGGGTGGGATCGACGCGATGCTCAAGCGCCTGGCCGATCCCGCGGAGCGCGGCCGCATCCGCGCCGAGCTGACCGGCGGCGGCGAGACCCTCACCCGCGGGCTCGACTGGTCGGACATCATGGTGGCGTACTCACCGTCACGTCCGGACGTGCAGGGCCGCCGGCTCTCGGAGGTGGCGGACGCACGGAAGCAGGATCCGCTCGACGCCGCCATCGAGCTGATCGTGGCCGAGCAGGGCAAGGGCTACATGATCCTCTTCCAGCTCGACGAGGCGGATCTGCGCCGCGCGCTGACTCATGAGCACGTGATGGTGGGCTCGGACGGCTCCTCCCTCGCGGCCGAGGGCCCGCTCGCCGCCGGCAAGCCCCACCCGCGCAGCTACGGCACCTTCCCGCGCGTGCTGGGGCGCTACGCGCGCGACGAGCGCGTGCTCTCGCTGGAGAGCGCGGTGTGGAAGATGACCGGCCTGCCCGCGAAGCGCCTCGGCCTCGCCGACCGCGGAGTGGTCAAGGCCGGCGCCAAGGCCGATCTCGTGGTCTTCGACCCCGCGACGGTAGCCGACCGCGCCACCTTCGAGAACCCCCACCAGTACGCCACCGGCATCGGCCACGTGGTGGTGAACGGGCGCGTGGTGATCAGCGACGGCCAGCACACCGGCGCTCTCCCCGGCCGCCTCCTCCGTCCCGCGTAGCTCCCTTCGAGCGTGCCGAGGCCACACGTATGACCACGAGATGGATGCGCCACCTGGCTCTCATGGGCTTGCTGACCTTCGCGCCGTCGACGAGCCGGGCCGAGGAAGCGGCGGGACCCGCCGGCCTGCGGATCCGATGGGAGGCAGACCCGCCGGCCAGTGGCCTGCAGGCGGTGTGCGGGCGCGTGTTCAACGACGGAACGGTCGACGCCCGGCGCATTCGGATCCGGGTCGAGGGGCTGGACGCGCAGGGCAACGCGATCACGCGCCGGGATGGAGACGTCCTCGGCCAGGTCTGGTCCAGAGGCGCCGGCCTCTTCTGCCTCAGCATGTCCGCCGGCGCCGCCAGCTACCGCGTCACCATCATCTCCGTCCAGTGGGTCTCCGCCCCCGAATCCCCCTGACAGGAGGCCGCACCCCCGCATCGCCTTTCCATACGTCCTATAAACCCGGGCCGGAAGGGGCGGCCGCGCCGCGGGGGCGTGCGGGTGGCGTGCCCGGTGAGTGGGGTATCGAACAAGGGCGCGCCGCCCGCGCGCCCCCGCGGCGCGGCCGCCCCTTCCGGCTCTACTTCGCCAACCACGCGTTCCAGAAATAGAGGAACGGTCCCGGCTTGAACCCGCGGAGATCCTTCCGCATCGCCTGCAGCGGATAGTAGTCGCCCAGCTTGATGCGCCCCACGTCCTCGTAGAAGATCCCCTGCACCCGCTCGATGAGCGCGCGCCGCTTCTTGGGATCGCTCTCGCGCGCCAGGTCCGCCATCAGCCGGTCCTTCTCCTCATGGCACCACCACCCCGGCCAGTTGCACTGCAGCGCCGAGGCCAGCGCGGGATCCGGATTGAAGGTGAAGCCGGTGGAGAAGAGATCGAACAGCTCGGGCTTGTTGCGACGCTGCACCAGCGTGGCCCAGTCGACCACCTGCAGGTCGACGGTGAAGCCCGCCTCCTCCATCTGCTGCTTGGCCACCACCGCGGTGTTGTACATCCACTCGTACTCCTTGGTGGTGATCCAGCGCACCGGCTGGCCCGAGTAGCCGGCCTCCTTGAGCAGCGCGCGCGCCCGGTCCCTGCTCTTCAGGTTGTAGCCGGTGACCCCCACCGTGGAGTAGAACGCGGCCTGCTCGGGAAAGAAGAGCGCGCCCGAGAGCCGGTAGAACTCCTTGTTGCCCACGCCCGCCGCCATCACCGGCTCCAGATCGAGCACCGCCTGCAGGGCCTGGCGCACCTTCTTGTTGGCCATCACGCCCTGCTTGTGGTTCGGCACCGCGGTGATCCAGCCGTACGGCTTGACCACGCCGGTGGCGAGGTCGCCGCGGCTCTTGATCCCGTCGTACTTGTCCTGGTTGATGCTGCTGGCGAAGTGGTACTCACCGGTCTCCACGCCGGCCAGCCGCACCGCCACGTCGGGCACCGGGATGAACAGGATCTCGTCGAGGTAGGCGGTGCGCCGCCCGCCGTAGCCGTTGGGCGCCTCGCTGCGCGCCGCGTAGTCCTTGAAGCGGGCCAGCTTGATGTGCCGGTCCGGCCGGTGCTCCACGAAGCGATAGGGCCCGGTGCCGATGAACTCCTTGATCTGCCCGTCGCCCGCCGCCGCGATCACCTCCCGGGGATGGATCGCGGCCCCGTTGTTGGGGCTGGCCAGCGCGTAGAGCAGCGAGCCGGACGGCTCCTTGAGATGGATCACCACCGTGTACGGGTCCCTGGCCTCCACCGCCTCCACCGCGCGCCACACCGCCTTGCCGGTGGTGGCCACTTTCCCCCAGCGGTTCAGCGAGGCCACCACGTCCGCGGAGGTCATCTCCTTGCCGTTGTGGAAGCGCACGCCCTTCCGGAGCGGGATCGTGTAGCGCCGGCCGTCCGGGGTCAGGGTGTAGGACTCGGCCAGCATCGGGACGGGGGCGAAGTTCGCGTCGTAGGTGAACAGGCTCTCGTACACGTGGAAGGTGATCTCCTGCGTGATCACCGCGGTGGTCCAGTGCAGGTCGAGCGTGGGCGGCTCGCCGATCATGGCGGCCTTGAGCACGCTGCCGCTGCGCGGCGTCTCCTGGGCGAGAGCGGGGCCGGCCGCGAGCGTCGTCACCGCGAGGGTCAGGAGCGTGAGCAGGAGCGCGCGTCGTGTGATCATGCCCGGGACTATCGCCGAGATTGGGCGGGCGGTCAAACCCCGGGCCGCGGTACACTGGCCGCCTATTCGAGCCAGGAGGACGCCATGACCGACGCCCACACCCCCGATTCGATCCGCGGCCGCGCCGTCGTCGTGCAGCCCGGAGACGGCCCCTCGTACTGGCAGCCCGTTCCCGCCAACGGTCACGCCGATCCCGCGCTCTACCCGGCGCGCACCGGCTTCCCGGGGCACGCGATGGGCTTCCAGACCATCGCGCCCAGCTCCCGCGTGCGCGAGCACTCGCACGGCGACCAGGTCGAGCTGCAGATCTGCTTCCGCGGCCGGGGCCGCGCGGTGGTCGACGGGGTGAGCCATCCGCTGGTGCCCGGCACCTCCTGCTTCCTCGGCTACGACGTCCGGCACGAGCTGATCAACGAGAGCCCCGACGAGGATCTGGTGATGCTGTGGGTGATCACCCCGCCCGGCCTCGAGGATTTCTTTCGCGCCATCGGTCGGCCGCGGCAGGCCGGCGAGTCCGCGCCCGCGCCGTTCGAGCGCCCGGCAGACGTGATCGCCATCGAGCGCCGCATGGGCATGAACGACACCGCGTAGCCGGCCGCGATGCCACACGTCTCGATCGGCGACGCCGACATCTACTACGAGGAGCAGGGCCAGGGGCCCACGCTCATGCTGGTGCCCGGCCTGGGCGGCCACGGCGCGTTCTGGGGCCCGCAGGTGCGCGACCTCGCACGCGACTTCCGGGTGATCGTCCACGACCATCGCGGCGCGGGACGCAGCACCCACTCGCGCATCCGCTACTCGGTGGACCGGATGGCGGCCGACACCATCGCCCTGATGGACCGCCTGGGCGTCGAGCGCGCCCACTACGTGGGCCACTCCACCGGGGGCGCGATCGGCCAGACCATCGCCCAGGATCATCCGGATCGGCTGCTGAGCCTGGTGCTGAGCGCGACCTGGCCCGGGCCCGACGCCTACTTCCGCCGCTGCTTCGAGACTCGCAAGGAGCTCCTGCTCCACCGCGGATTCGAGAGCTACTGGCGCGCCTCGGTGGTGATGCTCCGCCCACCGCGCTGGGTGAGCGACAACGACGCGGCGCTGCAGGAGGAGCTGGCGCGCCTCGGCGCGGGGGCTCCGCCGGCCGAGGTGCTCGCGAGCCGCATCGATGCCATCGTGGCCTTCGACCGGCGCGCGCGCCTGGGCGAGATCCGCTGCCCCACGCTGGTGGTGGTGGCGGCCGACGACGCGCTCACCCCGGCCCACTACTCGGAGGAGCTGGCCGCGCGCATCCCGGGCGCACAGCTCGCGATCTTGCCCACCGGCGGCCACTTCGTGCCGACCCTCGAGGTCGAGGCCTACAACCGGATCGTCGGCGGCTTCCTGCGCACCCAGCTCGTGCCCGCGTCCGCGTCGGCTCCGCGATGACGGACAAGGTCGACCTCGCGGCCACGCTGGCCACCTTCACCGATCCCTGGCAGCCCCGGACCATCTCGGAGGTGCACCTCCTGCTCATCGAGCCCTCCGGCACGCCCAGCACCGGCGCCGCGGCCACCGCGGCGCCGCGGCGGGTCGTCTAGGCGTCCGATGTCGGCCGCCGGCCTCGAGGCCTGCGACTGGCGCGACCCGGCCTACCTCTCGGCCGGCTCGCCCGCCCAGCGTGCCGCGGCGCGTGCGCTCGCGGCGTGCGGCGTCCTCCAGCGGCTCGCCCCGTTCGACCCGGTCCTGGCCGGCACGTACCCGATCGATCTCGCGGTCGACGGCAGCGACCTCGACGTGCTCTGCCACGCACCCGACCTGGCGCTCTTCGAGCGGGCGGTGCGCGAGACGCTCGGCGACCGGCCCGGGTTCCGCTGTGAGCGCCAACCGGTGGGCACGACCCTCGCCGTCATCGCGCGCTTCCGCGCCGCGAGGCTTCCGGTGGAGGTCTTCGGCCAGCCCCTGCCGATCGACCGGCAGCGCGGCTACCGTCATCTGCTCGTCGAGGCGCGGCTGCTCGCGGGGGGCGGCGCGGCGCTGCGGAGCGCGGTGACGACGGAGCGGCGGGCGGGACTCAAGACCGAGCCCGCCTTCGCCCGCGCGCTCGGCCTCGACGGCGATCCCTACGAGCGCCTCTGGACGCTCTCGTGGCGGGAGGACGACGAGGTGCGCGCCGTCCTCGCCGCGGCGGGCTTCGCGCGGAGCGCCTGATCCATGGCCGACCGATCCGTCTCCGACACCTGGGAGCGGGGCGACCCCTACGAGCGGTACGTGGGCCGGTGGAGCCGGCAGGTCGCGCCGCGGTTCGTCGCCTGGCTCGGCGTCCCGCCCGGCCGTCGGTGGCTCGACGTGGGCTGCGGCACCGGCGCGCTGTCCGCCGCGATCCTGGATCAGGCCGCGCCGGCCGCCCTCACCGCGGTCGAGCCCTCGGGCGGCTTCCTGGAGACCGCGCGCCGGCACCTCGGCCCCCGCGCGGTCCTGCATCAGGGCAGCGCCACCGCCCTCCCGCTGCCCGACGCCTCGGTCGACGTGGTGGTCTCCGGGCTGGTGCTGAACTTCGTGCCGGAGCCGCCCGCGGCGCTGGCCGAGATGCGGCGCGTGACCGCGCGCGGCGGCACGGTGGCGGCCTACGTGTGGGACTACGCCGAGGGCATGCAGCTGATGCGCGCGTTCTGGGACGCGGCGGTGGCGGAGGATCCGGCGGCCGCCGCCCTCGACGAGGGCACGCGCTTCCCGCTCTGCCGGCCCGCCGCCCTCACCACCGCCTTCGAGGGCGCCGGGCTCACCGGCGTGGAGGCCATCGCGATCGAGGTCCCCACGCCCTTCACCAGCTTCGCGGACTACTGGGAGCCGTTCCTCGGCGGTCAGGGGCCGGCCCCCGCGTACGCGATGTCGCTCGACGAGGGCGCGCGGGCTCGCCTGCGCGATCGCGTGCGCGAGCGCCTGCCCGCCGCGCCGGACGGCTCGATCGCGCTGATCGCGCGCGCGTGGGCCGTCCGCGGCGCGGACGCGGCCTGACATGGGCTTCTTCCGCTGGCTGTTCCGGCTGGGGCCGCGCATTCCGGCCCACACGCTCGGCATCCACGATCTCTCCGGCGGCGCCGCCGACGCCCTCATGGCGGCGGACCGGGCGGCCCTCGCCCCGCTCTTCCGCCGGGTCAGCGAGAGCAGCGACGCGCCGCCCCGCAGCACGCTGCTGCTGGTCTATTGCACGATCGGTGCCGACGGCGGCATCGTCAACTCGCCCCGGACTCTCCGGGAGATCATCCGCGACGCGGGCGCGCCGGTGGTGATCGTGGCCAGCCCCAACCCGCGCCGCAGCTACGGCCTCGCGGTCAAGCGCCAGCCGCGGCTCGCGCGCGCGAACCTGGTGCTGACGCTGGATCGGAGGGGCACCGCCTTCGGCGTCTTCGTGCGCGGGCTGGTGACCGAGATGAAGAAGGGCACCGCGATGCCACGGGCGTGGCGCAAGCTCGCGCCGCGCGAGCCGATGGGCGAGCCGGGCGCTCGCCCGGCCACGCTGATCGCCTGCGAGCTGGGCAAGCTCGCGTTCCGGTGAGCCCGGCGATGCACGAGACCGCCGCCGCGGTCGCGCTCTGGCGGCGGCTCGACACGCCGGGGCACGACGCCTGCCGCCTCGATCCGGCCGACGGAGGCTGGCGGCTCGACGGCACCGCGGTCTTCCTCCACGAGGGCGAGCCCGCGCGCATCGACTACCACGTCGCCTGCGATGGCCGGTGGCGCACCGAGCGGGGCCATATCCGCGGGTTCATCGGCGCGCGCACCTTCGACTGGCGCATCGGGCGCGAGGCGAGCGCGGCGTGGACGGTGAACGGCGTCGCGGTGCCCGGCCTCGAGGCCTGCGTCGATCTCGACCTCGGATTCACGCCCGCCACCAACCTCACCCAGCTCCGGCGCGTGGCCCTCGCCCCCGGGCAGGCCGCGCAGGTGCCGGTGGCCTGGATCGACGCGCCCGACGGCGTCCTGCAGGCGCTGCCGCAGCGTTACGAGCGCCGCTCGGCGACCACCTACTGGTACGAGTCGCCGACCGCCGGCTACGCGGAGCTCCTCGAGCTGGCCCCGAGCGGGTTCGTGCGCCGCTACCCGGGGCTGTGGGAAGCCGTGGCCTGACCGTATACTGGCTGGCGCGATGCGGGATCTCGCCCCGGACATCACGCGCCAGCGCCTCCTGATCGAGGGCTACTTCACGACCGCGGTCGACCGCGACGCGGTGGAGCGCTACCTGCTGGGACTGGCCCGGCACCTCGACCTCACCACCTACGGCACTCCGGTCGTCCACTCCCCCGCGGGCGAGGGCAAGCCGGAGAACCAGGGCTTCGACGCGTTCATCCCGCTCATCGACTCCGGCATCTCGCTCTACGTGTGGAGCGCGCGCCGCTTCTTCGCGGTGGTGCTGTTCACCTGCAAGCGCTTCGACGTGGAGCGCGCGCTCGAGTTCACGCGGCGCCTCCTCGAGCCGTCCGCGCTCGAGCACCAGGCCTTCTAGAG